>WNGI01027137.1_pt1 | contig 10588 bp, 12 predicted proteins | sample 5400621 | NCBI WGS metagenome assembly WNGI01 (sample SAMN13153374, study PRJNA577476) | soil metagenome | isolation source: 20 cm soil or saprolite under Garry oak tree replicate 1 | place: USA:California | collected 2016-06-15 | reverse complement strand
GATTAGAGATTTCCTACTGTCGGAAGCGCGACAAAAATCTTTCGCGACGGCGCGACATTACGCAGAGAGAGATAAAAATCAGAGCTCCATCTCTCGCAGAACGTTATGAACGCCACGATGTTCGAGGGTTTTGATGCTCAGGCATCTGCGGGACCAAGGCGGACATCCGTCGACGCGGTGGAAATCGAAGGGTACCACAAGGGAAGCCGTCGTTTCAGGAGATTGAACTGGCTCGTCCTTGCGAACGAGCACTTCTCTCGCTGATCCAAAGGAGGCGAAAAGGGAGCTGTGCGGGAAAGACTCGTCGATCGGCAAAGGCGAGATCAAAACATCAAATAGGAGAGAACATGAAATTATCTGTCGAAACTAAAGTGGCCGCTGCTGTAGCAGCGGGTTTTATAGCCTTAACTGCAGGCGCGATAGAAGGATACAGCGGGGGCCAAACGGGTGGGCCTAATAGCTATGGTCCGACGAACAATCCTGGGGGTTAACACCCACATGAACCAGCAGGGGTACAATAGCTCGCTGTCTGGGCGCACCAACGCTGAAGAGAACAGACAAAAGTTCTCCGGTCAGGATGAGACAGCTACGACATCTAACAAAGGAAAAAGAAGTAAAAGCCTGAGGTCAATGAAACATCACATGGAACGCACTCGGCAGAACGAACGCACAAAGTCGAAGCAGCCCGGCGATTAGACTCTGCGTCGGAATAGAATGCACCCTCCGAGTTGCAGGTAAACCATCGACAGCGCAAAGGCCGGTGCAACACCGAAATGCCAATGTATAGCGGCACTGAGGTTCTCTTCAGTGCCGCTGTCATATTGTCATGGTAACGTCCATGTTCATAATATTTACGAATGTTCAGATGGGTAATTCGAACGGGAACACGGCCATGACGATGGATTGCTTCGATTCGTTTGTAACAAGGAGGTGAAAGCATGTTAGGCTGTGCTATAGCTTTTCTTATAATAGCGTTGATAGCAGCGGTGCTTGGATTTGGCGGCATCGCAGCGGCATCGGCAGGAATTGCCAAGTTCTTGTTCTTTCTCCTTCCTGGTGATGTGCGTGATCTTCTTTGTTCTCGGCTCGAGGGAAGAAGAGTGCCGTAGTGACGAGCTGACTCAGCCAGTTGTAGGATTGAGGCATGAAGCAGTCATTGCCCGAAACGCGGGAGTCTGCTCCGCGTGCGCAATGAGTAAATAAAGGAGTGTTTGAAATGCGTTTGAGCCACACAGTTAAAGAAGCCGGTGTGACAGGACATATTTTGCTATGGCGCCTAGGCATACCCACTCCCATTTTACTGCTTATCTTTCTACTGCGAGGTTGCACATAACATCGGACCGCTGGTCTAATCATGTTTTCGCGCTCATTATGCGCCAAGATGCGATCCAGACGGCGCTTACCGTCAGCGTCGGACTTCTGCTTTCGTTAGGTGCGGGACGTGTGCTCTCGCAAATTTTGTATAAAGTAAGTCCAAGCGATCCGTTCGCGCCGATCAGTTCGAGTTTGTTGCTCGTGCTGGCCGCGCTCCTCGCCTGTTTTCTTCCGGCCTGTCGCGCCATGCACGTGCATCCAATTACCGCGCTACGCACGGAATAAAAGTGAGAGGAAACGTCTCGTGGCTTAGGAGGCAACCGCCCACAGGGTCAACACATAAGGACCGGAATCGTGCGTGCGGATGAAAAGCCGACTGCTTCTGTGGAACTGGAAGCGGCGATTCGTGGTTGCGGCGAATTGGCTTGACAAGTGGCGGGATTTTTCGCAAAATCTGCGAAAAAGATCTGAATCCGTCGGAGGACTTTTCCCCCGCTAGGCTCTTCGCCTCTTCCAGACCTGCAATCGTAGAATCAAACGTAGCGGGGAAACAGAAAGGAAAAACCATGGATTCATCGATTCAGCTCAAAAAATCAGCTCCACTATTTGTCATCGCGCTCCTGCTGACCTGTCTTGCGCTTTCGCCGAGAGCGCAAGCCGTCAGCCCCCCGCCAGACGGAGGCTATCCTCGAGGCAATACCGCTAAGGGTACTGATGCGCTTTTTAGTCTTACAACTGGCATTAGCAACACCACCATTGTTTTCAAGCGCTCTTTAACGATACGACAGGTCATCACAATACGGCCCTCGGAGTCAGGGCGCTGTTAGCAAACACGACCGGAGATTTCAACACGGCTACAGGATGGGCTGCGCTTTTTAGTAACACCGAGGGATTTGCTAATACCTCAAACGGTGCCAACGCGCTCTACGGCAATACAACGGGCACGTACAATACGGCCAGTGGTTACCAGGTGCTCCAGCGCAACACGACGGGCAACTACAACACGGCCAGCGGTGCTCGAGCGGGTTCAAGGCGACAGAACAGGCAATTTCAATACAGCTAGCGGCTTTGACGCGCTCCTGCACAACTACGGCGGCAGCGGTAACACCGGCAACGGCTACAGTGCACTATGGCTCAATGCAATCGGTCACGACAACACAGCGGAAGGGTTTAAGGCACTTTACAACGCCACCGGCTCGTTCAATGTCGCGCTGGGGAGTAACGCCGGTTTTAACCTTGGCAGCGGCCATAACAACATCGACATTGGCAATGCAGGTGTAGCGGGCGACTCCAATGTCATCCGCATCGGCGAACAAGGAACGCAGCATGCAACCTTTATTGCCGGCATCGCTGGAGCCACCGTGGCCAGCGGGGTAGGAGTAATTGTCGATGCCGTCGGTCGCCTCGGCACCGTTACCTCCTCAGCCCGCTTCAAGGAAGCGATCAAGCCGATGGACAAGGCGAGTGAAGCCATCCTTGCACTCGAACCGGTCACGTTCCGTTACAAGCACGAGCTTGATCCGGATCGTATTCCGCAGTTCGGCCTAATAGCCGAACAAGTGGAAAAGGTAAATCCCGCTTTGGTAGCTAGTGACGACCAAGGAAAAGTCTATAGCGTGCGCTATGAAGCGGTGAACGCGATGTTGCTTAATGAGTTCTTGAAGGAGCACCGCAAGGTAGAGGAACAGCAAGCGACCATCACGCAATTAAAGTCGGCGGTGGCGCAGCAGAAAAAGAACTTCCAAGCGACAGTTGCACAGCTCACTGGCCGTCTCGACGAGCAGGCAGCGCAAATCCAAAAAGTCAGCGCCCGGCTTGAAATGGACAAACCTGCGCCACAAGTGGTCTTGAGCAATCAGTAGCCGCCGCGCGCGCAGAAATATTTACCACTCGCAAAAATCGCCCGCTGATTCGACCGTCCCGACCACGGCGCCGGATTCGTCGAACACACGAATGATCGCCGGGCGCGAGCGCGAGTAAAACTTCGCATAAATGACGGCGTCGACAATTGCGTCCGGTCCTTCAAACCATAGTAGTCCCAATGGCAGCCGGTCGCTAATTAGATCAAACCCACGGTGATCTTTACGCGGTCGAATTTCGTAAACGTGTTGTGAGCTGGTCATCGTTACGCTGCGGTTTGAATTCCAACCAGCTATCGTGCGTGACTTTTTGAACTCGACGAACGTTGTCAGATTTTCGTCGGCGCTGACGACGAATCGTTTTTCGTCGTCGGGTCTGCTGGTCGTAGCGCTGTTCATCTGGATTCAACCAGTAGCGTGGTTTTCTTGGCAGGTGCTATTTCTCCACTGTGCGAAAGCGAGCCGGTCGAGTGCTTTGAAAGGGAGATGTAGCTTACCGTATGCCAACGCTCATTTGAGTTGGCGCTAGATTAATTGTAAGCGATTCGTAATAAGCATCTAAATTCGCACGATTTTTTGTAGGACTACACCTCATATGCGTTTTCGACGACGCCTGACACGTAAACTATTCCGACGATTCGTCCATCAGCGATTACAACGCAGGACAGAAAGCGTTTGGACCGCCGACGATGCGAATCGCCGTCTTTTCCTACCCTGCGAACGCGTAATCAGATGAGTGTTTTGTTCTCTGAACGCGCCGGCGTGCTCGTGCGTCTCGATCAGGGTGCCCGCTGAATCGAAAACGCGAATCACAGCGTCATGTGAGCGCCTGTAAACTTGGCGTTGCTGATTGCATCTGGAATCACGGTACCAAAGACGAGCGAATGGCAGCGAAGTTGCCAAACACCGCATCGGCAGGCTCGATTCGCGTGTTCATGGCGATACCGTTGCGGTTGGAGTAGGCGTTAAAGTTGGGGCCGGTGTAGGGCTTGACGCTGCCACAACCCTAAAATTTACTGTGATAGACACGCCGCTGCTTCCCGTTCCTCCAATGGAACTCCACGTGTCGCAACAAACGTGTCGGTTCCTATTGCGGTTGGTGTCCAAGTGAAATCAAAAGGAGTCGCGGAATCTCTCTTGACGACGGCGCGGTCTTTTTTGGATACCACGCTGTGCGTGTTTCGTATTTGCGTGCCCTTACCCTGTAGCTTCTTATAGATTGATTCCAATTAACAAACAACATACTCCGTTGTAAGCTAATTCGTTCAATGGGGCGCCGGAGTCCTTGTCGCGGTTGGATGGCCGTACGGGGTCCTCATGGCACGGCAAAAGCATAGACTTTGTTGCTGGCGGCGAAGTAGATCCGACCGCGAGCGACGATGCCGGTGTTCCATTTGCGCGTATTGGTCATCAGCTCGTTCGGCCCACCGCCTGCGAAAACGACTGTGCCGGTATCGCCATTGTAACCGTGTAATCGCTGGTCACCCTCGGCGCCGACTACCCAGACAATCGCGTTATTGGTCCCATCAGTGGTTGTGACCCAAGGCGAGCCCTTACCGGTCTGGCTCACGCTCCACGCAGGGACTATAGTGGGTGGATTTGTGGCAGTGATTTTGTAAGCCGAAACAGCGCTGCTCCCGTTACGAAAGACAAAATATGTTCCTTGGCTGGTCCGGTAACTGGCAGCCGACTGGCCTCTCACGGAATTAGCAATATTCGCGGACGCCACCGGTGCGGTGATCCCGCCGAGATTATTACGGTTACGTAAATAGGCTTTGCCGTCTTTTCCCAAGGCAAGCGCCAGCTGGGAAGGCGTCGCGCCGGGAACATCGATAAGCACCGCGCCGCATCCACCAAGGTCGATGTCACCGTTATCGAGGGACAGCCAGTTAGTAGGCGCCCAATAATCGATCGGGTTGCCACTGAAGATTGGCCCAGCGTGCAAACGAATAATTGCTTCGCCACCGCCCCAGTGGCCTCCAGTGTTGAACGTATTCCCAGTGATCACGAACAGGATTATTAATTGGCACGCCGACAACCCAGCCGTGATATGTGCCGCAATCGCCGAAGTGTCCGGAATACGGCACGTATACCACGCCATTGACCAGCCCGAGTGCGGCGCGTTGGTTCTGGATCAACGAAGTAAAGGTGCTGCCGTTGTAGGAAGCGGTGGCATTCACATCCACCGGCCAGCCGGGATTGGTTGCGCCGGTGTCAAGATTCAACGAAAAAATGAAATGCCTCTTAATCGGGCCAGTGATCATGGCATCGAAGAACAATGACCTGGAAGCAAGATGCACAACGGGCGTGCCAGTGATGCCCAGCGGACTAATATTGCCGCATGGCAGACCCGAAGTGACAGGTGCGCCGACGTTCCGCTGCCAAATAACGCTGCCGTCAAGGGCATCCAGCGCATAAATGTTGTTTGATTCAGTGGCCACAATAACTTTCGCCCGACCGCCGGGCCCACCTTCGACGTAAAGTGGTTGCGCGTAAACGTTGCCTGAAATCGTGCCATTGAAGTTCAGGTCGCGTCTCACACCAGCAGCGGCGGACCGCGTGAAGGCTGAATCGACATAAAGGCCATCGCGAGAAAGATGGTTGTGTTCCTGGGTAACGTTGACCTGTGCGTCGATTGGACCAATCGCGCTCCACATGCTGGCGATCACAAGTGAGAAAATCCGTATCAAAGGTTTCATCCGTCCGCAATGTATCATCGCGCGCGGCGTTCCACCACAACGCGCTCAATGAACACGAGTTCCTGCGGAAGACAGATCAGAGGTTTTAAGCCATGACCCTTGCTGATCGTACCTCACTCTCGCTAATAATTAGCACAACTCCGTGCGTAGTGACTTTAATTCTCTTCCAAGAATCCTAGCGAGCCGACCGTTCATCAGAAAGTGTCAAGGTTACCGACACGGAACACGTGCGCCGACGCTGAGAGCACCAGACTAGATGCTCGTAAACGGAAGTCGTGTCACGCCGTCAACAGGCTCAACGACGTTTCTGCTGCGACGCGCTCGATGTGTTCCGAATGCGTAGCTAATTACCATCGCACCTTAAAAGACAACTTCTTCGCAATCCTGGTTTTGACTTCAAAGCCATTCCCAGCGGGCCCATTTTTGTGGGAGGGAGCCTTTGTCTTTGAACTAGTTTGTTATGGCTTGTGGAGAGCAGAAGGGGCAAAATCGCGCGTGAAGTAAAGGGAACATAATCGCTGGCAATCTCGGCAAAGCCGGATGGAGTCGGGGCTGTGTCTCAGCGATTGATTCCAACGGACGAACGATCTGGATTGCAGACGCACATCGCGGCGACGGAAAGCGTTTTGTTGTGCGGGCCGATGAAAAGTTGACTGCCTTTCTGGAACTCGAATCTGCGATCTGCGCTTGCGGCGAATTGGCTTGACAACCCGGCGAGATTTTTTCAAAACTCGGCGTCGCTAAACGGATCTGAATCAAGCGGAGAATATTCCCCCGCTAGGTTCTTCGTCTCTTCCGGACCCGCCATCAACTGAATCAACGCAGCGGGGAAACAAAAGGAAGGAAGAACCATGAATCCGTCGATTCAACTCAAAAATGCAATTCCACTATTTCTCCTCGCGCTAGCCTGCTTCGGGCTTCCGCCCGGCAGTAGGGCCGTTAGTCCACCACCAGACGGAGGCTATCCCAACCAGAACACGGCTGAGGGGGACAATGCGCTCTTCGACCTGACGACCGGTACTGACAACACCGCCATCGGTTTTCAAGCGCTCTTTAGCAACACAGCGGGCTACTTCAACACGGCCACGGGGTCTTCTGCGCTATCTAGTAACACAACCGGCTTTTTAAACACGGCCACCGGCGAGGAGGCACTCGGTTCCAACACGACCGGCAACGGTAATACGGCCATCGGTGTTGAAGCGCTCGAACTCAACATCACCGGCAGCACAAGCACTGCCATCGGTGTTCAAGCGCTTGTACTCAACAGAACCGGCTACAACAACACGGCGAACGGTGGGTTTGCGCTCGTAAACAACATTACCGGCAGGAACAACACGGCCAATGGGCTTGAGGCGCTTTATTTCAATGTAAACGGCAGCCAAAACACGGCCACCGGTGTTGACGCGCTTTTCAACAATAACGGCAGCCAAAACACGGCGAATGGTGGGGAGGCTCTCAATAGCAACACAACCGGCAACGGCAATACGGCCAATGGTGCTCGTGCGCTCAAAAACAACACAACGGGCAGCCGCAACATCGCCCTGGGCACGGGTGCCGGTTCAAACCTGACCACAGGCAGTGACAACATCGATATCGGCAATCCAGGGGTTGCCGGCGAATCTGGCCAGATCCGCATCGGCAGAGTAGAAATGCAAAACGCCACCTTTATTGCCGGTATCCGTGGAGTCACGGTTGCAAAGGGAGTAGAAGTAGTCGTCGGCTTCAATGGTCAGCTCGGCACCATGACTTCCTCCGCGCGCTTCAAGGAAGCAATCAAACCGATGGACAAGGCCAGCGAAGCGATCCTCGGGCTAAAACCGGTCACATTCCGTTATAAGAAAGAGCTTGACCCCGATGGCATCCCGCAGTTCGGCCTATTGGCCGAGCAAGTAGAAAAGGTGAACTCCAATCTAGTAGTGCGCGATGAGGATGGCAAACTCAGTACAGTCCGTTACGAAGCAGTCAACGCGATGTTGCTCAACGAGTTCCTCAAAGAGCACTCATTCAAAAGCTGAACGCTAAAGTGGAATTGGCCAAACCTGCGCCGCAAACGGTCGTCAACAATCAGTAAAAGCAGCGCAGCCTAACAAGCAGCAACATTTTGCAATTAACCGTCAGGCTTGTCCGGGGGGTGGCTCTGTTTATGTGAGCGACTGTATAATTTCGCGTAGCGTACTGCACTAACGATTGTGTCAGGATCACCACACCAGCGTCTCGCAACCAGCAAGGCTTAGGATGATGAAGCAATCCGTAGTGTCCCTTTCCGGCTTCGTGTTTGTGCGAAGGGCGCATAAGCAAATAATCTTCAGCGATCTCGCGCACGATATCGTAACGATTGAGCTTGCAGATCCTGCTCAGTTCCGATGATCTCCCGATGCGCGTCGAAATGAGCGGAAATCCTATCCGTTGCAGCAGCCGATTCGGCGGCGGGTTGTCGGCTTTAGGTTCGCAAACGATGCGCTTCAGCTTGAATCGCTCGTAAAAATCGACCGCCGCCAGACAGAAAAGATGCGGGCCGTGGCCTTTGCCGCGCAAATCCGCGCGCCACATGTGCAAATGAATGCTGCCAAAGTCATCCGGCACGATGTCTTTGAGTGATGAATGGCCGATCGCCTCGCCGTTGATGCACCAGGCAAGCACAAAACTGCGCACGTCATCATACGGCGCAGCGAGCATCGCCTCCAGGTCAGAACGCATTCGAGCAGCTGACGGCACGCGATCGATTGCGATTCCTAAGCGCTCGATCTCCGCTTGTGAAAGGCCAAGCCAATAGTTGATGAAGTTATCAAAATCGTCGGCTGCAAGCGGTCGGACACTCAGGTCCATAAGTTTCGACAAGATGACAAATCAATTTCACTGCCGATTTTCTGCAACCGAATTTATTTACCGAGAAAGCTGCTTTCATCCGACCGTTGCACGTCGGGCAACCTATAGCGTTAGCCGTCTCGGCCGGCATAGGATCGTTTGCCTGCCCCTCAAATCTTCGTGAACTCGCCCGCCTGCTCGTGCGGCTCGATCACGTTGCCAACTGCATCATCTCGCCGCCACCGCTATGGGCTGCGACGGGCCGCGCGGTGTCAATTCAGTTTGCTCCGTGTTCAACGGCGCGATGAATCGCGGCGATGGACTCGTTGGATCCCCGTCGCGTCAAAATATCGAGCTCTTCCATTAGGCGTGCCTCGTAGAAGTCACATTCGGGGCATTCGCATTTGCCTCGATCCATTCAGGATGTTGGATCCGGAGGTCGCCGTGAATCTGTTGCCGCAGCTCGTCGATTGAGTTCGCCACTCTCATAACGACTCCGTCCTTTTTTGACAATGAGCGGTCGCCTAACGTTCATTTGCGTTCTTGAGGCAAATTTTGCCCTCAGCTGTGTCCGGAGCGCATGCTCTGGCCGCTGCCGCTTTTATCCAACAAAGCCGGTTGGAGTTGGGGCTGCGTCTCAGCGATTGATTCCAACGGGCGAACGATCTGGGTTGCAGACGCACATCGCGACGACAGAAAACGTTTGGTTGTGCGGGCGGATCGAAAAGCTGAGCAATTTTGTGGACTTTTGGCAGAACCATATCAGACGCATGAACGACCTCTAACAGCAGTTTCTCCTGCACGCGCTTCGCCCGCGCGACAATAAAGCCTGCGTCAATCTTGTCTCAGATGTCGCTCGTTACCGCTCAGCCTCCCGGCGTTGTAACCCTGGACCGAAATAGTCGTCCAAAACTTTCTCGTCGCGCGGCTTGACCAGCCTCTGCGGCAACATCCCGCAAAAACCGCTACGACGGACCCAAGTCGGATTTTGTCGCCATCTTTCAACTCAGCGTCAGTGACAAGGACGTCATTGATCTGTGTCCCGTTCGTAGAATTTAAATCCTTTAGCCAAAAGGAGGCGCCCACCCTCAGAAGCAGGGCGTGCTGCTCTGATACTGTCGAATGATCAATGACTATGTTGTTCGATGGAGCACGGCCAATCATGACAATGTCGTCAAACAACGCATGCGACACGAGATCAGTTCCTTCGCAATTCAGAACCAAGCGCGTCATCTTAGCTCCAATCCAGGTGAAAGGTGAGATCGGATCAAATGTGTGGCAAAACCCGCCCCGATTACAGCGTTTAGAAGGATTATCACAAGCGCGACGTCATCGCGACGACTCTGCAGTTGTTTTCGGGTGCTATTGAATGCGTCGTGCGTTAACAGAACTGCTTCCACAGGATCATCGGTCAGTCGAGAAGCGAAGCTGTAGACGGCGGGATAATAACGAGTGACCAAAGTATCGAAACGTGAGCTTCTTGCTTTCATCGGCGGCGTCCTTTGTTGATTGGGCGCAGTGCGATTGGCTTTCCTTACTTGCTTGCCCGAAGCGACGCGCAATTGATTACCACTCCTATTACTGTTTCAATCCGTCACCTCCTTCTACGGAAACGAAGGAACAAAGTTCTCAAGCTGGATCTTCCAATATTCCGGCTATCGAGGTTTAATGCCCCCGGGAGGCGACGTAACATCTGTTGCGGGCAAAGTGACTCGAATGGCAATGCGACACTGGGATCCGGTAAGCTGCTGCGGCGTGTCTTACTCGTCGCTGTTTTGCTAGCCCGATATGGGAGAAGGGCCGCCTAGAGGCCCTTCGCTAAGCCTACTTGGAAGCGAACCTCAGTAGTTACCGCTGCCTGTGACCACGTCCTGCTGATGGATCGGTGTCGTAGCTGATTGAGTCTCGCCA
>WNGI01006551.1_pt1 | contig 10588 bp, 9 predicted proteins | sample 5400621 | NCBI WGS metagenome assembly WNGI01 (sample SAMN13153374, study PRJNA577476) | soil metagenome | isolation source: 20 cm soil or saprolite under Garry oak tree replicate 1 | place: USA:California | collected 2016-06-15 | reverse complement strand
GACCGGCACCTGGAAGACGAGGAACGGCCGCCCCGACACGTCCACCGACGCCGAGACGAGCGTCTCGTCCATCGGGACGAACGCGGTCCCGAACCGCACGATCCCCCGCTTGTCGCCGAGCGCCTGGCGGATCGCTTGGCCCAGCACGATGCCGACGTCCTCGACGGTATGGTGCTGGTCGACCTCGACGTCGCCCTGCGCCTCGACGGCGAGGTCCACGAGACCGTGCTTCGACCAGGCCTCCAGCATGTGGCTGAAGAACGGGATCGGCGTCTGCACCTTCGAGGCGCCGGTGCCGTCGAGGTTGAGCTGGAGCGCGATCTCCGTCTCCTTCGTCTTGCGTTCGACGCGCGCCTGCCGTGTCGTGCCCGCAGCACTCATCCGCTGGTCCCTCCGTCCGTGGTGAGCCGCACCTCCGCCGCGCTCCCGTGCCCCGCCAGCCCCTCGACGCTCGCGAGTGCCAGCAGGTGCGGCAGCGCCGCCCGGAGCCCGCTCGGCGAGTACTCGATGACGCTCGACCGCTTGACGAAGTCCTCCGTGCCGAGCGGCGAGGCGAAGCGCGCCGTGCCGGCCGTCGGCAGCACGTGATTCGGCCCGGCGACGTAGTCGCCGACGACCTCCGGCGTGTGGCCGCCGAGGAAGACCGCGCCGGCGTGGCGCACGCGCGGCAGCAGCGCCGCCGGCACCCGCACCATCAGCTCGAGGTGCTCCGGCGCCAGGCGATTCGCGAGCTCGACCGCGTCCTCGAGCGTCGCGACCCGGATCAGCGCGCCGTTCGCCTCGAGCGCCGGGCCGGCGATGTCCCGGCGGGGCAACGCCGCCAGCCGGCCCTCCAGCGCGCGCGCGACCCGTTGAAGGAGCTCGGCCGAGTCCGTGATGCAGAGCGCCCGCGCCATCGGATCGTGCTCGGCCTGCGCGAGCAGGTCGGCGGCCACCCAGACGGGGTCCGCCGCGCCGTCGGCGACCACGATGACCTCGCTCGGCCCGGCCACCATGTCGATGCCGACCTCGCCGAAGACCCGCGCCTTCGCGAGCGCGACGTAGATGTTCCCGGGTCCGACGATCTTGTCGACCCGGCGGATCGCGGCCGTCCCGTACGCGAGCGCCGCCACCGCCTGGGCGCCTCCGATGCGCCAGCCCTCCGTGACGCCCGCGATCTTCGCCGCCGCGAGCACCGCCGGCTCGACGCAGCCACCGGGCCCCGGCGGCGTCACGAGCACGATCTCCCGCACGCCCGCGACGCGTGCGGGCACAGCGGTCATCAGCACCGTGGACGGGTACGCGGCGCGCCCGCCCGGGACGTAGATGCCGACGCGGTCGAGCGGCCGGACCTCCTGACCGAGGACCGACCCGTGCTCGTCGGTCATGCGCCACGACTTCGGCGCGGCGGCCGCGTGATAGCGCTCGATCCGCTCCGCGGCATACGCGAGCGCGGGCGCGACGCCGGGCGCGAGCCGGGACGCCGCCGTCTCGAACTCGGCCGGCGCGATCGCGAGCCCGGCCGCCGCCGCCGGACGGAAGGCGTCGAAGCGCGCCGTGTACTCGAGCAGGGCCTCGTCCCCGCGCGCCCGCACGGCGGCGAGGATCTCGTCGACCGCCCGGTGGACCTCGGGCGCCACCGCATCCGGCGGACGCTCGAGCGCCCTGACGACGGCGTCGAACCCGAGCGCGCGGGCGTCGAGCGTCCGGATCATGGCCGTGCCGGCCGCGGCGTTCCCGGTGATGCCGCGGGCCGGCTCCCGGCGACCCGCATCTCGTCGATCAGGCCGGTCACGCGCGCGTGCTCGATCTTCATCGAGGCGCGATTGACGATGACCCGCGCGGTCGACTGTGTGATCTCGGCGACCTCCACGAGGCCGTTCGCCCGGAGCGTCTCTCCCGACTGGACGAGGTCGACGATCCGCTCGGCCAGGCCGACGAGCGGCGCGAGCTCGATCGAGCCGTCGAGGCGGACGATCTCCACCTGCACGCCGCGGTTCGAGAAGTACTCCTCGGCGAGCCGCGGGTACTTCGTCGCCACGCGCACCCACGACCACTTCGCCGGGTCGTCGCGCTCCCACAGCTCGCGCGGCTCGGCGACGACGAGTCGGCAGAAGCCGAAGCCCAGGTCGAGCGGCTCGTAGACGTCCGGCTCCTGCTCGAGCAGGATGTCCTTCCCGACGATGCCCAGGTCGGCGGCCCCATAGATCACGTACGCGGGAATGTCGGCAGGCTTGAGCAGCAGCACCCGGAGGTCGCGCGCCGGGTCGGTGAAGATGAGCTTCCGCGAATCGGCGTCGATCCCCTCGACGCCGAGCTCGCGGAGCAGCGCGAGGGCAGGGTCGAGCAGCCGGCCCTTGGGCAGCGCGAGCGTCAGGAGCTCTTTCACGGCCGCCGCGTGATCCGGGCGCCGAGCGCGCCCAGTTTCGCCTCGAGGCGCTCGTACCCGCGGTCCAGGTGGTAGACGCGCGCGACGACCGTCTGGCCGTGCGCCGCGAGGCCGGCGAGCACGAGCGCCGCGGAGGCGCGGAGGTCGGAGGCCATCACGGGCGCCCCCTGGTAGGCGGGGACGCCGCGGATGACCGCGATCGAGCCGTCCGTCGCGATGCGCGCGCCCATCCGGGCGAGCTCGGCCACGTGCATGAAGCGGTTCTCGAAGATCGTCTCAGTCACGCGCGACTGTCCGTCGGCGAGCCCCAGCAGCGTCATGACCTGCGCCTGCATGTCGGTCGGGAACCCCGGAAATGGGCTGGTCGTCACGTCGGCGGCGCGCGGCCGCTCGGGCCCGCGCACGCGCACCGACGTCGGACCGACCTCGAGCGCCACCCCGATCTCCTCAAGCTTCGAGAGCACCGACGCGAGGTGGTCGGGCACGAGGTCCGTGACCGTGACGTCACCGCGCGTGATCGCGCCCGCCACGATGAGCGTGCCCGCCTCGATGCGGTCGGCGACGATCCGGTGGGTCGCGCCCGCGAGCTCGGCGACGCCCTGGATCTCGAGGCGCGCCGTCCCCGCGCCGTGGATCCGCGCGCCCATCCGGTTGAGCAGCGCCGCGAGGTCGCTCACCTCGGGCTCGCACGCCGCGTTCTCGATCACGGTCGTGCCCTCGGCGAGCGCGGCCGCCATCATGAGGTTCTCGGTCCCGGTGACCGTCACCAGATCGGTCGCGATCCTGGCGCCCTTGAGGCGGCTCGCGCGCGCGATCACGTAGCCGTTCTCGATCGTCACCTCGGCGCCGAGCCTGGCGAGGCCCTTCAGGTGCTGGTCGATCGGCCTGACGCCGATCGCGCACCCGCCGGGCAGCGCCACGCGCGCCGAGCCGTGACGCGCGACGAGCGGGCCGAGCACGAGGACCGACGCGCGCATCGTCGAGACCAGCTCGTAGGGCGCCAGGTCGTTCGTGACGCGAGGGACGCGTGCCCGGAGCGCGCCGCCCTCGTGGACGACCGTGCCGCCGAGCGTCTCGAGGAGCTTCGCCATCGTACGCACGTCGGCGAGGGCGGGCGCGTTCGTGAGGACCACCGGCTCGGGCGTCAGGAGCGCGGCGGCCAGCGCGGGGAGCGCCGCGTTCTTGGCAGCGCTCACCCTGACCGAGCCGCGCAGGGGGACACCTCCCTCGATCTCGAGCCGCGCCGGCATCAGCGCTTGCCCGCGACGAACCGGTCCACGCCGGCGAGGTCCGCGCGCGTGGCGACGTCGCGATATCCGGCCGCCCGCAAGAGGTCCGCGACGCTCGCGGCCTGGGCGCCGCCCGCAGTCTCGAGGACGAGCATCCCAGCGGGGCCCAAGGCGCCCTGGGCAGTGGCGACGATTCTCCTGATGAGCGCGAGCCCATCGGGCCCGCCGTCGAGCGCCGCGCGCGGCTCGTGCAGGGAGACCTCGGGCTCGAGGCCGGGCACGAGGGCGCTCGGCAGATACGGCGGATTGCTGGTGACGAGGTCCGCGCCGACCGCGCCGACGCCCTCCAGCAGGTCGGCGACGACGACGTGGACGCGCGCGCCGAGGCCCAACGCCGCGGCGTTGGCACGCGCGACGGCGGCGGCGGCCGGCGAGCAGTCCGTCGCGAGGACGTCGAGGTCCGGGCGCTCGGCGGCGAGCGCGCAGGCGACGCAGCCCGAGCCCGTGCCGAGGTCCGCCGCGAGCGGACGGACGCCCGCGCGCGGAGGCGGCAGGAGCTCGAGCGCCCATTCCGCCAGCACCTCGGTCTCGGGCCGCGGCACGAGGACGTCGTCGGTCAGCCGGATACGGAGCCCGCGGAACGCCTCCCAGCCGAGAATGCGCTGGAGAGGCTCGCGCCGCGCGCGGCGCCGGACGGCCGCCTCGAACCGCACGGCGAGGTCCGCGGGCAGGGCGCGGTCGGCCGCGAGCCCGGCGTCGAACCGGCCAACGCCGAGCACACCGGCGAGGAGCCACTCGGCGTCCACGCGCGCCGTCGCGATGCCCGCCGCCGCCAAGGTCACGGCCGCCGTGTCGAGCCGGGCCCGCAGCGCGAGGCCGGGGGCGACGGCGACCATCAGCTCGCCACCCGCTGGAGGCGCTCGGTCTGCTCCGCGGCCGTGAGGGCCTCGATCAGCTCGTCGAGGTCGCCCTCCAGGACGGCTGGCAGCCGGTGCAGCGTGAGGCCGATCCGGTGGTCGGTCACGCGCCCCTGGGGGAAGTTGTAGGTGCGGATCCGCTCGCTTCGCTCCCCGGTGCCCACCTGACTCCGGCGGTCGGCCGCGATCGCCGCCTGCTGCTCCTGCTGGGCGCGCTCGAGGAGCCGCGCCTTGAGGACGCGCATCGCCTTCGCCCGGTTCTTGATCTGCGAGCGCTCGTCCTGGCACGTCACCACGAGCCCGGTCGGCAGGTGCGTGATGCGAACCGCGGAGTCGGTGGTGTTCACGCCCTGGCCGCCTGGGCCCGAGGAGCGGTAGACGTCCACCTTGAGGTCCTTCTCGTCGACCCTCACCTCGACGTCCGCGGCCTCGGGGAGCACCGCGACGGTGACGGTCGAGGTGTGGATGCGCCCGGACCCCTCGGTGACCGGCACGCGCTGGACCCGGTGGACGCCGCGCTCGAACTTGAGCCGGCTCCACGCGCCGCGGCCCTGGACGAAGAGGATCACGTCCTTGAAACCGCCGGTGCCGGTCTCGCTGGCGGCCATCACCTCGATCTTCCAGCGCTGGCGCTCGGCGTACTTCGTGTACATGCGCGCCAGGTCAGCCGCGAAGAGCGCCGCCTCGTCGCCGCCCGCACCCGCGCGGATCTCGACGAAGACGTTCTTGTCGTCGTTGGGGTCGCGCGGCAGGAGCAGGCGCTTCAGCTCCTCCTCGAGGGCTGCCTGCCGGGCGCCGAGCTCGTCGATCTCGGCCTGTGCGAGCTCCTGGAGTTCGCGGTCGCCGCCCTCCGCGAGGATGTGCCGGGCCTCACCGATGCGCTTCAGGACGTCGCGGTACTCGGTGAACCGTTCGACCACTTCGAGCGTCTCGGCGTACTCCTTGCGGAGGCGCGCGTACTCGGCGGGCTGGGCCAGGACGGCGGGGTCGGCGAGCGCGCGGGCGATCCCGTTGGATCGCTCCTCGATCTGTCGAAGCTTGTCAAACAGCATCACGGTCGAGACGCCTCCCGCAAACAGAAAACCGGCGGGAGGCGCTGATCCCAGCCGGTTCCGGAGCGTTCGCTACGAAGACGCGGTCTGCCGCTTGTACTTCCGCTGGAAGCGCTCCACGCGCCCGGCCGTGTCCACGAGCTTCTGCTTTCCCGTGTAGAAGGGGTGGCACTTCGAGCAGATCTCCACCCGGATGTCCGGCCTGGTCGAGCGGGTGTGGACCACCTCGCCGCACGCGCACGTGATCGTCGTGTCCACATAGTCCGGATGAATGCCCACCTTCACGATCGCCACCTCCTCAGGAGACCTCAGGATACCAGCACCTTCGGGAAAGCGCAAAAAATCCAAAGACTTCCGTGCCCGGCACGCGTCTACCCCATGCTGTGCATGGCGGCGAGGAACTCCTTGTTGCTCTTGGTCTGCTTGAGCTTGTCGAGGAGGAGCTCCATCGCCTCGACCGGATTCAGCTGCGAGAGCGCCTTGCGCAGCAGCCAGACCTTCTGGAGCTCGTCCTTCTCGAGCAAGAGCTCTTCCTTCCGGGTGCCGGACTGCTCGATGTTGATCGTCGGGAAGATGCGCTTGTCCATGAGGCGTCGGTCCAGGTGCACCTCCATGTTGCCGGTGCCCTTGAACTCTTCGAAGATCACGTCATCCATCCGGCTGCCGGTGTCGACGATCGCGGTCGCCATGATCGTGAGCGAGCCGCCCTCCTCGATGTTGCGCGCCGTCGCGAAGAAGCGTCGCGGCCGCTGGAGCGCGTTGGCGTCGAGACCGCCGGAGAGCACCTTGCCCGAGGACGGGATGACGGCGTTGTGGGCGCGCGCGAAGCGCGTGAGCGAGTCGAGCAGGATCACGACGTCGCGCTTGTGCTCGACGAGCCGCTTGGCTTTCTCGATGACCATGTCGGCCACCTGGATGTGACGCTGCGGGGGCTCGTCGAACGTCGACGAGATGACCTCGCCCTTCACCGACCGCTGCATGTCCGTGACCTCTTCGGGGCGCTCGTCGATCAGGAGCACGATCAGGTACACCTCGGGGTGGTTGGTCGCGATGGCGTGGGCGATGGACTGCAGCATCATCGTCTTGCCGGTCCGCGGGGCAGCGACGATCATGCCGCGCTGCCCCTTGCCGATCGGACTGAGCAGATCCATCACGCGGGTCGTGAGGTTCTCGGGATCGTGCTCGAGCCGGAGCCGCTCCATCGGGTAGAGCGGCGTGAGGTTGTCGAAAAAGATCTTCTCGCGCGACTGGTCCGGCGTCTCGAAGTTGATCGCCTCGACCTTGAGGAGCGCGAAGTACCGCTCCGTGTCCTTCGGCGGACGGACTTGGCCGGAGATGGTGTCGCCGGTGCGCAGATCGAAGCGTCGTATCTGGGAGGGGGAAACGTAGATATCGTCCGGCCCCGGCAAGTAGTTGTAGTCGGGGGCGCGGAGGAACCCGAAGCCATCCGGCAGGACCTCGAGAACGCCCTCGGCGAAGATGAGACCGTCCTTCTCGGCCTGGGACTGGAGGATCTTGAAAATGAGCTCCTGCTTCCTGAGCCCACCCAGGTTCTGGACGTTCAGATCACGGGCGATCTGATTGAGCTCGGAGATGCTTCGCTCCTTCAGCTCCGACAGGTTCATGCCGTTCATCTCCGGATTCGGCGTCGCGCTTCCTTGGGGTCGCTCTCGGCGGGCGCTCATCAGCGGGCTCCGGGCGCGGCGTCTAAGCGCCGCATGCTAGTGAATTGGTTAAGCACTAAGTGCAGATTTCCTGCGGGGTTGGAACGATAACGCCAAGCGTTATCCTCGCATCACGCACGCCACTTGTCAATGATTTTTCACAGCCTGACTTCGATGATCGCGCGCTGCTTGAGTTCTTTGAGCCAGGCGTCCAGCCGCGCCTCGTACTTCTCCCGGAACAGAATCTCGCGGATCTGGGCCTGGGCGCGCACGAGGGCCTCGCCCTCGAGGCCCTCCTTCGACTCGAGCCGGAAGACGTGGTACCCGAGCTGGGACCGGTAAGGCTTCGAGATCTCCCCCGGCTGGAGGGCCAGGATTTGGGTCTCGACGTCCTGGGCTAGCTCGCCCCGCTTGAGGGTGCCCAGGTCCCCGCCGTCCTTGGCCGATGCGTCCCGGGAGTGCTGTCGGGCGAGCTCGACGAAGTCGGCGCCCTGCCGGAGCTGCGTGCGGAGGAGCTCGGCCTTGAGCCGCGCGGCCTCCCAGCCCGCTTCCGTGTCGGCCCCTTCCGGGACGAGGAGGATGTGCCGCGCGTGGTAGCTGAGCCCGGTCTCGAGCTTCTGCCGGTTGGCCTCGAGATACTTGGCGATCTCCGCGTCGGTCACCGAGACCCGGGCCGTCACCTTGCGCCGGATGAGGCGAGACACCTTGATCCCGTCACGCATCCGTTTCTTGACGGCCTCCAGAGTGAGGCCTTGAGCCTTGATGAGCCGCTCGAACTCCTCGCGGCTCTTGACGTTGACCTTCTTGATCCGCTCGGCCAGCTCTTCCTCGACCTCGGGCTCGTCCACGACGATCTTGTCGCGCTCGGCCTCCTGGAGCTGGAGCCGGCTCTCGATCATCCGCCTGAGGAACTGCTGGACGAGCTCGTCCGTCGGCTCCGGGGCCTGCTGGTTCTCGTACCGGTAGGCCGCGATGGCCTCCTGCAGCTCGGCGAGCGTGATCGCGTCGTTGTTCACCACCGCGATGACGCGGTCCGTCACGCTCGCGTCGAGTGAGGCGGGCGGCCTCGGCTCCGCGGCCTTCTCGACCTTCGGGGGCTCGGCCTCTCTCGGAGCCGCGGCGACGGGCGGCCCCTTCGGCTCGTCCTTCTTCCTGCCGAGGCCCGGCACCCACGAGGGCGTGGCGCAGGCGCCCAGGGCGAGCGCCAGGAGCAGGAGGGCGGTCAGGCGCGGGCTCACGACGGCCGAAGTCCCGCGAGCAGGGCGAGCAATGAATCGCGTACCCGCGGCCATTCGCCACCGTCCACGGCGGCCTCGACCATGAACTCGCGCTTCATGCGGAGCCGCCCGCGGCTCGCCTGGATCGTGCTGACGAGGCGCTTGGGATCGAGCGGGGTCGCCGGGGAGAACGTGAGGAGCGCCCGCCCGTCGCCCGCCTCGACCTTCTCGAGGCCGAGCGACCGCGCCGCGACGCGGATCCGTACGATGTCCAGGAGGCGCTCGGCCGGCTCGGGCGATGCGCCGAAGCGGTCGAGGAGCTCCGCGCGCAGCTCCTCGACGTCGGCGTCCGTCGCGGCGCCGGCCAGTCGCTTGTAGAGCGCGAGCCGCTGGTTGACCTCGGGGACATAGTCGTCGGGTAAGTAACCGTCCGCCCCGACGCTGATCACGGGGTCGACGTGGGCGGCGGCGGGTTCGCCCCTCAATTCTCGCACGGCCTCCGCGAGAAGCTTCGAGTAAAGATCGAAGCCGACGGCCGCGATGTGGCCGTGCTGCTGGGCGCCGAGCAGGTTGCCCGCCCCCCGGATCTCGAGGTCGCGGAGGGCGAGCTTGAACCCGGAGCCGAGCTCCGTGAGCTCCTGGAGCGCGCGGAGGCGTCGCTGGGCCGGCTCGTCCACGCGGCCGTCGGCGGGCACGAGCAGGTAGGCGTACGCCTGCTGGCGCTCCCGCCCGACGCGTCCCCTTAGCTGATAGAGCTGTGCCAGGCCGAAGCGGTCGGCGCGGTTGACCACGATCGTGTTCGACGCGGGGATGTCGAGCCCCGACTCCACAATCGCCGTGGACACCAGCACGTCGGCCTGGCCGGTCACGAACTTCACCATCGTCGCCTCGAGCTCACGCTCCTTCATCTGCCCGTGCGCCATGATCACGCGCGCGTCGGGCACGAGCCCCTGGACGAAGCGCGCCATGGACGGCAGCGACTGCACACGATTATGGACGAAGAAGACCTGGCCGCCGCGCGCGAGCTCGCGCTCGAGCGCCTCCTTGATGACGCCCTTGCTGAAGCGGCGCACGACCGTCTCGACCGGCAGCCGGTCGAGCGGCGGCGTCTCGATCGCCGACATGTCGCGCACGCCCGAGAGCGACATGTAGAGCGTTCGCGGGATCGGCGTCGCGGTGAGCGAGAGCACGTCCACGGACGCGCGGAGCTTCTTCATCCGCTCCTTGTGCGCGACGCCGAAGCGGTGCTCCTCGTCCACGATCAGCAGGCCGAGGTTCTTGAACTCGACGTCCTTGCCGAGCAGCCGGTGGGTGCCGATGACGACGTCCACCGTGCCGTTCTTCAAGCCCTCGACGATCTTCTTCTGCTCCTTCGGCGAGCGGAACCGCGAGAGCAGCTCCACCTTGGCCGGGAACGGCGTGAAGCGCTCGGCGAACGTCGACCAGTGCTGCTGGGCCAGCACCGTCGTCGGCACCAGCACGGCCACCTGCGTGCCGTCGGCGACGGCCTTGAACGCCGCCCGCAGCGCGACTTCGGTCTTGCCGTAGCCGACATCGCCGGCCACCAGCCGGTCCATCGGGCGCGGGCTCTCCATGTCGCGCTTGACGTCCTTGATGGCGCGCAGCTGGTCCGGCGTCTCCTCGAACCGGAACGAGGCCTCGAATTCCCGCTGCCACGGCGAGTCGCCCGCGAAGGTGTGCCCCTGGGCCACCGAGCGCCGCGCGTAGAGCTTCAGCAGCTCCTCGGCCATCTCGCGCAGCGCCGCGCGCACCGACTCCTTCACGCGCTGCCACGACGCGCCGCCCAGGCGGTCCAGGCGCGCGGCGCCGGAGTCGGCGCCGAGGTACTTCGAGACGAGGTCGAGACGATCGACGGGGACGTAGAGCTGGTTTCCGTCCGCGTATTCGAGCAGCAGGAAGTCGGCGTCCTTGTCGCCGATGCGCATCGTGCGCAGCCCGAGATACTGGCCGATGCCGTGGTCCTCGTGCACCACGAGGTCGTTGACGGCGAGATCGGTGAACGCGGTCAGCGCGGCGCCGCGCTGGTACTTCGGCCGCCGCAGCGTGCGCCGGCGCGCGCCGAAGACCTCGGTCTCGGCCAGCACGACCAGCCCCACCGCGGGCACCGCAAAGCCGCCCGA
>WNGI01011227.1_pt1 | contig 10589 bp, 12 predicted proteins | sample 5400621 | NCBI WGS metagenome assembly WNGI01 (sample SAMN13153374, study PRJNA577476) | soil metagenome | isolation source: 20 cm soil or saprolite under Garry oak tree replicate 1 | place: USA:California | collected 2016-06-15 | reverse complement strand
CCCGGAAAGCTGCCGTGAGCTGGCTGGATATCGTGGAATTCTCCGGATCGACGTAGCTCATTAGAATCTCGTTATAGGTTTGGGGTGCCATAATACTGGTCCATGGACCAGGATTAGTTCCATGAGACCTAGGGTGGAATCGCCGTTGCTACGGAAGGGCTAGATCTTCTGGGGGGGGTGGCCGGACTCGACACCCTGCAGCATTCCCGCCCCTCATTGCAGCAAAAACGCCCCTGCACTCGGCTAGCCATCCGTGGTTCCACTCGATCGCCTGCCGGCGAGCACCGCAATCGGAATGGTGATGAGCGCGAGTGCCCAGGCAACCATCGGGACGGCGACGAACAGGACCGCCCGCCCGTATGAGGTCGCCACATCGTACACGTAGATCGTCAGCGAGCCCACGGCAGTCCCGATCATCAGGCAATACAACCACGTGCGACTGGAAGGCGCCCAGCGGGCGGACAACCTGTCTGCCCACGCGAGGCCGATGAACGGGGCGAGCACCCAGCCCGTGAAGAGGATCAGGAGGAACGCTGAGGGGCGGCCGTGCATGAACAGCAGGACGAGTGAACCGATCGCCCCTGCAGCCAGGGCGACACGCGCGACGGCCTGCAGACGATTGTCTGTCACGCCTACTATGGGCAGGTACTGTTAGACTGCTTCCACGACACAGACACGACGGCTGTACGCATGGTTGAAATCTATCGGGAGGTCGCCGCTAGCGAATCCGCCGGCAGATGGGACAAGGACCCATTTGCGGCTCCTTGCCGTAGGTGAGCTGCACCGGGCCGAGGGTCACGGCCGTATCCGTGAGCGCCACCGTGAGCGTCATCCGCCCACCCAGCACTCGGCCGCTGAAGCGCGCCGGGTGCAGCACGCCGAGGTCCACGGGATGCGCGGTGATGTTCTGCTTGCCGGGGACGTCAAATCGCCCCTCAGCGTCGGGAATGATCTGTTCGGGGATGTTGCCGTAGGTACAGCCAATGTGCACGTGGGCGCTGGTGTCGTCCGCGATCAGCCCGGCGTTCTGGCCACCCCAGGTGCCCGCGATACTGCCCTTGGGCGGCCGGATGCCCGTCGGATCACACGGGCCGAGGACCGCGGCTGCCGCCACGAGCGCGACTGCTGCCTTGGTGAGCATACCGTCTGAATGTACCCCGCCGACCCGCCCGGCGTCACTTCTTGTCCGTCTGAAGACCCTCTGCCCCGTGCGTAAGACGCTGTACGCGTCTCGCTCTCTCTATTCCCCCTGGGGCGGTGCCGAGCTGGTATGATCATGAATGATTTTCCAGCCCTGTGAGCCCTTCTCTAACACCAGCGTCATGGCCGCCCGTATCTGAACCCGACCTTGCTGGCTCTGTACCGTCATCGCAAACGGAACGACCGCGATCGCACGGGTCTGACCGAGAGGAACGACGTCAATTGTGCCGACGGAGATTTTATACTTTCCCTCGAGGCCCAAGGACTGATTCGCTTCCTTCCGCACCGCATCTATGCCCCGGGTAATCTCACCGTTGCTGACAACGATCAGATCGGGTCGCCGACCGTACATGTCCACGTACGCGGTCATGTCGCCGCGATTCGTGGCGTCCGCGTACGCTTTCACGAAGTCAAGAATCTCCTGGCGCTGCGCGGTGGGGGCCTGGAAGTGCCCCAGGCTGAGGGGCAGGGTCAGCAGGGTAACAAGAACGTGTCGACCGGTGGGCATCAAACCCTCCCTTCGAAGAGGCCGCCGCCAGCTTCAACGCTAATTAGGCGGCGTTCAGGGCCGCCGTGCGAAGCTGCCGGAATGCGGCCGTGAGCGCCGGCAACTGATGATTGGCATTGAGGCCGCTGGGCTGCGGCAGCAACCACAGGCGCGCCGAGCCGAGACGCTCCGGCTGCAGGCCGATCACCGCGCGCGGACGCCCGAACGCCACGCGATACGCCCCGATCCCCACCACCGCTACCCATTTCGGTTGATAGCGCTTCACCTTGCGCTCGAGGCGCTGCCTACCGGCGAGGAACTCCTCCTTACTCAACTCAGCCGCCGTCGCGGTGGCGCGCGCCACGAGATTCGTGATCCCGTACCGCAGCTCGAGCAGCTCCTCCTCTTCCCATGGCTTCAGAATGCGGCCGGTGAATCCCGCGCGATGCAACACCGGCCAAAACCGGTTGCCCGGCCGGGCGAAGTGGTGACCAGTCGCACCGGAATAGAGACCGGGATTGATCCCGCAGAACAACACGCGCAACCTCGGCGCAATCACATCCGGTACCGTCCGACCCGCCGCCGCGAGCACCTCGGCGCGGGTCGGTCTCCTGGGTTGGCTAGCGGTAATCGTGAGGTTGCGATACTCCACCGGCCCATGATCGCCCTGCAGCATGATCGGGCCCGGCTTCTCCTCATAGCTGTCGAGCGCGCCACCCGTCGGGCCCGGAATGTTCGCCTCGCAGATGACCGTCTTGCCGTTCAGCACGACCGTGATTCGGCGTCCCACGAGCGTGATGTCGTAGGTCTGCCACTCGTTCGCGCCCTTCGCCGCATTCTGATTGGGAATGAGGAATCCGTAGATCGCGCCGAGCCCACCTGTGTTCTCCGCGCGGCTCACTACCGAGTCTTCGATCTGCGCCTCGTAACGGCCCCGCAGATAGACGCCGCTGTTCCCCTCGGGCGGGTACTTGAACTCCACATGGAGCTTGAAGTCGGCGTACGTCTGATCGGTGACGAGATTGCCGCCGCGCTGGGTGTTCGTGAGCACGCCGTTGATCGCCTTCCACTGATTCTCGCCACCGGTCACGTGCCATCCTGCTGTACTCGTGCCGCTGAACAGCTTCACCGGCGTGCCCCACTGCGGTGCCGCCGCGCGCGCAAGCGACGGCGCGCGATGGCCGCTCCAGGAGAGCTGCTTGCCGTCCGCCGTGGTCAACGTTCCCGCGAGCGAGTCGCCCGCGAACACGCCAACGAACTGGAAGTCGCCAGTCCCCGCCTCCCACTGCGGCGGCAGCGAGAACCTGAGTGTGTCGTTCGCGAACTCGAGCCGCGAAATCGGACGCACGCTACCGACGACGCCGACCATTCGGCCCACGAGCACGCGATCGCCCGACCACCAGGTGGCGAGCCACGAGGGGAGATGCTGGCCTTCACTGTTGACGAGCGTGAGATCCCACTGCCCGACTACCGGCGGGCGCGCCGGCCGCTGAGCGGCGAGGGAAGAGATCGCTATTGCGACGAACAACGCGGCACACGTGATACGCGACGGCACGGTAAACATCGTCATACTCCGGGTAGGATTCTTCTTACCAATCTACCTCGTACGCGCGAGCTTGCTCGCCGGGGAACGGTGGCGCACCTCTTTTTCACGTAGCAGCTTTGGTCGCCATGAATATCCTCCCTCTCCTGCTGGTGCTGGCGCAGCAACAGTCTCCTCTGAACGGCTTCGATGCCTACGCCGCGCAGGCGGTGAAGGACTGGCGCGTGCCCGGCCTCGCCATCGTCGTGGTCAAGGACGACTCCATCGCCTTCATCAAGGGCTACGGCGTGCGCGAGCTCGGCAAGCCCGATCCCGTGACGGTGCACACGCGCTTCGGCAACATGTCCACCACCAAGGCGTTCACCGCCATGCTCGTGGCCATGCTCGCCGACTCGGCGCGCCTGTCGTTCGACGATCCGGTCCAGAAATACGAGCCGGACGTGCAGTTCGCCGATCCGTACGTCACGCGCGAAATCACGGTGCGCGATCTGCTGACGCACCGCGTGGGCTTCGCCGATCCGGACTATCTCTGGGGTCCCAGCGGCCTCGATTTCGCAACGATCAAGCACAGACTGCGCCTGGTGCCCGCCCAGACGAGTTTTCGCTCGCGCTTCCAGTACAACAACGTCACCTACGCACTCGCCGGCGACGTCGCCGCCCGGGCGGCGGGCACGACGTGGCAGGCGTTGCTGCGCAGCCGGATCTTCGGCCCGCTGGGCATGAGCGAGAGCTTCGCCGACGCGAGCGAGCTGCAGGCAGCCCGCATCGCTGACGTCTCCTCACCGCACGGCATCGTGCGCGATACCGTGCGCGTCCTCCCGGCGCCCCTCGATGGCATCGACAACATCGCGCCGGCCGGCTCGGTGTTCACGAACGTGACCGACATGGGCAAGTGGCTGCGGTTCCTGCTCGACAGCGGCAGGGTCAGCGGCCGGCGGCTCGTCAGCGCACGCAATTTCGCGGAGCTGTTCAAGCCGCAGCAGATCCTGCAGCGGCCCTTCTTCCCGCCCACCGCGTCTCTGACGCATCCGCGCTTCCAGGCGTACGGCCTCGGTTGGCTGCTGCAGGATTACCGCGGCGAGTTCGTCGCGCTGCACACCGGCAGTATCGAGGGACGCTCGGCGATCGTTGGGCTCATCCCCGATCGGCGCCTCGGCGTCGCGATCTTCACCAACCTCGATCACTCCGAGCTGCGGCACGCGCTGCTGTACACGGTGTTCGACCGCTTCATCGGGCCGAGCACTCCGGTGCACGATTGGAGCGCTGAGATGCGCGCAGTCTACAAACGGATCGCGGACAGCACGCGGGCGGTCCGCCAGGCGGAGGAGGGCAAGCGCATCGCGGGCACTCGTCCCACACTGCCGCTCGACCGCTACACGGGGACGTACGCCGACAGCCTGTACGGCACGGCTACGATCGGCATGAGCAACGGGCAGCTGACGTTCCAGGCGGGCAACATGAAAGGCCAGATGGAGCCGTGGCAGTACGACGTCTTTCGGATCACGTGGGCCGACCCGTTCTGGGACCCGTCGTACGTGTCCTTTGTGATCGATCCGGACGGGACGGTGGGCGAGGTGCGTGATGTTGACGGAGAACAGCACTATCGCCGCGTACGGTGAGCGATGCTCGCCGTCCTTCAATCAGTTCCGCGAGCCGAGCGGGGGAATCGGGAGATTCAACGAGGGTTACGGCGTGGCCCAATGCGGCACGGCACTCCACTTTTCTGCAACAAAGAAGTCGGCCTGCAGATCGACATTGCCGCGCCAGTTGCTGTACTGCTCCTTTTGGATGACCTTGCCGTCGCGCATGATCTCGACCAGCACCGCGAGCCAGCCACCCGCCACGGGGCGGTAGTCCTCGAGCCGGATGTCCGTCACCTCGGCTGGTGCCGTGGGGTTCAGGCCGAGAATCATCCTCACCACCACCAGCTTCTCCTGATCGATCCAGAACTGCGGCGACGTCGTATCGCTGGGAGACTGACTCCCAACGACATACGTCGGGCGCCCTTCCCACGTCGTCGAGCGAAGCTTCGTGAGATCGAATTTGTAGGGCTGAATCTGCCGCAGCGTTGTGTCGATCGGCTGATCGTACACACCCTGCACGAACGGCAGGAATGGGTTGCCCGACGGCACCGTGCGCGTGACCTTGCCGGCGCGAACCACATATACGGAGTCGGCGGTGTAAATGACTCCGTTGCCATTCTTGAGATCGCCGAAGTCGATCCGCAGCCGGTCGGGCGAGCGCAGCGCCTCATACCATGTTGTCGTGTCGGTCACGCCGTTGGGGTGCGTCTGGATGGTCTGCTGCACGAAGGTGACCGTCTTGAACCATTTGCCGAGATACGCCTCTCGCATCTGCTTGAGCAGAGCGATCCCGTCTTTGGGAGCAACCGGCGTCGCAGCCGAGACGAGGGCGAGCAGTACCATCACGTGGGTTGCCAACGGGCCTCCTTGATCAGCTGCTCGACGATATCGGCCGCGGTCCGTCCCGCCGCCTCCGCCGCAAAGTTGATGACGATCCGGTGGGTCAGCACGGTCGACGCCACGCTGCGCAGATCGTCTTCGTCGGCCATCGGCCGGCCGTCGAGCGCCGCTCGCGCCTTGGCGCCGAGCACGAGGTACTGCGAAGCGCGCGGCCCGGCACCCCAGGAGATGTACTCCTTAATGAAAGGAAGCGAGGCCTCTTCGGTCGGGCGCGTCATGCGCACCAGCGTGACCGCCGCCGTGACCAGCGCCTGCGACACCGGAATGCGCCGCACGAGGTGCTGCATCGCCATCACATCCTCGGCGGTGAGCACCCGCCGCACGTCCGCCGCTGCATCGCTCGTCGTCGCCGCGACGATCTGTTCTTCTTCGCTCTGCGACGGATAATTGACCCGCAGCTCGAACATGAAGCGGTCGAGCTGCGCCTCGGGCAGCGGATACGTCCCTTCCTGTTCGATCGGGTTTTGCGTCGCGAGGACGAAGAATGGAGTCGGCAGGGTATGCGTCTGACCGCCCGCCGTGACTTGATGCTCCTGCATCGCCTGCAGCAGCGCTGCCTGGGTCTTGGGTGGCGTGCGGTTCACTTCGTCCGCGAGCACGATGTTGGCGAACACCGGTCCGCGCACGAACCGGAACGCGCGCTTCCCCGACGCGAGATCCTCTTCGATGATTTCGGTGCCCGTGATGTCGGAGGGCATGAGGTCCGGCGTGAACTGGATGCGCGTGAAGCCGAGGTCGAGCGTCTCGGCAAGGGTCTGGATCATCAGCGTCTTGGCGAGGCCCGGCACGCCGACGAGGAGGGCGTGGCCGCCGGAGAAGATGGCGGTGAGGATGCCATTCAATACATCGCGCTGCCCGACAATCCGCTGCCCGACCTGCGACAGCAAATCGGTCCGCGCCGCCGTCAGGCGTTCGAGCAGTTCGACGTCGCCGGAGGGAGCAGAGTGCGGGGAGCGAGGAGCAGTAGTCATGGGGCGAAGGTAATAATACTCTACCCCTAAGCGCCACATAGCGTTGCGGTGTTAGCACTTTGCTTGCGAAAAATTTCACAAGCATCTAGGTTTCCCGGCGCAACATGACTCCCGCACAAAAAAAGGACGACTTCGACCCGGGCAGGAGCTACGGCCAGGGCTACGAATACTTCGGAATGGCGCTGAGCTTCACGATCGCCATTCTCCTGTTCGGTGCGGCGGGTTGGGTCGTCGATGGGTGGGTGCACACCCGGCCGCTGTTTGCGATCATCGGCGCGTTCGTGGGCGGGTTCGCGGGGTTCATGCGGATTTACTACAGAGTGAAGAGCGATACGGCGGGGAAAGGCGGGGGAGGGCGGGGTTCGTGAGACCTCTCGCTCTGCAGCTCGGCCTTGGCTTTGGTCTCGTCGTGGTGGTGGCTGTGATTGGGGGAAGAGCGGCGGCAATCGGTGGTGGCGTCGCAGTGGTCGCGCAAACATGGGCGGTGCTGTTGTTGCGGCCAGGCATGCGAGCTCCCAACCCGCAGTTCATGGCTCGGTGGCTGGGCGGGATGGGAATCCGGTTTCTGGCGCTGGGAGTGTTGCTGGTGTGGTCTGTCACCCACCGCGCCTCACTCCCGCCGTTACCCGCAGCTCTGGGTTTTCTCGGCGTCCTGTTGCCGCTGTTATACCTCGAGACGAGGTTTCTCAGGTGATCCAGGCCCCCGCCCCCGATATCGGCAAAGTCATCCTCGAGCACACGGCGGACAGCCATGTGATCGAGCTGCCGTTCGGCGACGTTCACCTGCCGGGTCCGTGGTACATCCCGGGGACCCACATCGACATGTCGCCGACCAAGCATGTCGTCTTCATGGCATTCGCCGCCGTCCTCGTGTTCCTCACGATCTGGATCGCCGGCCGCCAGGTGGCGCGGCGGCAACGAGAGGGCAAGGGACCTCGCGGGTTCGGCGCCGCGGTCGAGGCGATCGTCCTGTTCGTCCGCGATGACGTGGCGCTCGCGAGTATCGGCCACGGCGGCGAGAAGTTCGTCCCCCTCATCGAGACGCTCTTCTTCTTCATTCTGTACTGCAACCTGCTCGGCCTCTTCCCCTGGGGCGCGACGCCGACCGGCAACCTCGCCGTCACCGGCGCGCTCGCGCTGATCGCATTCGTCGTCATCGAAGTGTCGGGGTTCCGGGCGCTGGGGCCCAAGGGCTACCTCAAGACCATCGTCATGGTCCCGGCCGGCATGACGGGTTTTGGCGCGGTGATCATGGCGGTGATCATGACGCCGGTCGAGCTGATCGGGAAAATCGTGAAGCCGTTCGCCCTGTGCCTGCGGCTGTTCGCGAACATGACCGCCGGGCACTTCGTGATTCTCTCGCTGCTCGGGCTCATCTTCCTGTTCGCGAACTGGTTCATCGCCGGCGGCACCGTGGCGTTCGTCCTGTTCATGATGTGCCTCGAGCTGCTGGTGGCGTTCTTGCAAGCATATATTTTCGCGCTGCTGACCTCGGTCTTCATCGGTCTGATGCAGCACGAGCATTGACCACGCACCACGTACCACGCACCTCGCACCTTTATTAGAGGAAGACATGCACGCTCTGCTCATGCTGCTTCAGGACGAAGCCGTCAAGACGTCGCTGAACAACAACGCGCTGCTCGGCGCCGGGATCGGGATGGGTCTCGCGCTCATCGGCGCCGGCCTCGGCATCGGCCGCATCGGCGGCCAGGCCGTCGAGGCGATCGCGCGCCAGCCCGAAGCCTCGGCCGACATCCGCGGCGCCATGATTCTGACGGCGGCGCTCATCGAAGGCGCCACGCTCGCGGCGCTCGTGTTCGCGTTGCTGTTCAAGCTGATCAAATGACGTTGTCATTTATTCAGCAGGAAGCGGAGCGCGTAGCCTCGCCGTTCGACATCAACGGCGGGGTGATCATTTGGACCGTCGTCATCTTCGTCATCCTCCTCGCCCTCCTCTACCGGCTGGGATACCCGGCGCTGCTCAAGATGGTGGAGGACCGCGAGCGGCGGATCCAGAAGCTGCTCGACGACGCCGAGAAGGCGAACGCCGAGGCGCAGCGGCTGCTGGACGAGCACAAGAAGCAGATCGCCGCGGCGCGCAACGAGGCGCAGGAGATTCTCGCGAAGGCGAAAACCGTGTCGCAGAAGGAGCGCGAGACGCTGCTCGCCAAAGCGCGTGAGGAATACGACGCGCTGCTCACCCGCGCGCGCAAGGACATCGAGGCCGAGAAGGAGAAGGCGATCCTGGCGCTGCGGCGTGAGGCGGTGGAGCTGTCCATCGCGGCGGCGTCGCGCGTGATCGAGGCGAATCTCGATACCGACGCCAATCGCCGGCTGGTCACGGAATTCCTCGAGGGCCTGGCCAAGGCGGAGCAGGCGCGGTGAAGAGCGTCACCGTCGCCCGCAACTACGCGGAAGCCTTGTTCGCCGCGGGCGACACGTTCGGCGAGCTGCTGGATGGTGTGGCCGGCGCGATCCAGGCGGATGAGCGGATCGGGACCGTCCTCCAATCCCCCCGCGTCTCCAAGACGGCCAAGAGCCAGATCCTGGAGCGCGCGCTCAAGGGCGAGGCGCCGCGCGAGTTCGTCCGGTTCCTGCAGGCGGTGGTGCGTCGCGGCCGCCAGGGGCTCCTGGCGGAGATGGCGCAGGAGTACCAGGTGCTGTTAGATCAGAAGCTGAACCGCGTCCACGCGGGCGTGACCCTCGCGGACGAGGCCGACGCCCGCATGCAGAAGCAGGTGGTCGACCGGCTCGCCAAGGCGCTGGGTCGCGAAGTGCGGGCATACTTCCGGTCCGATCCCCGCATCCTCGGCGGGGTAGTGGTACGCGTCGGGGATCGGATATTTGATGGATCGGTGCGCCGGCGCCTCACGGCAATACAGCGGAGAATGCTTACAGGAGAGTGACCATGAAGACGCTCGTCATAGCTGTGGCTGCCGTTGCTGTTGCTCCTCTCGCTGACAAACCCCCGGTCATCAAAGAATGGCCTGTGCCCTGGGCGGACAGCCGCCCGCGGGATCCCTACCTCGATCCGACCACGAACCGCATCTGGTTCTGCGGCCAGACCGGCGACTACCTCGCCTACTTCGTGCCGACGACCGGCGAGTTCAAGAAGTACGACCTGCCGCCGCGCACCGGGCCGCACAACCTGATCGTCGACAAGCAGGGCTACGTGTGGTACTCGGGCAACCTCGCGGCGCACATCGGGCGACTCGATCCCAAGGACGGCAGCATCAAGAAGTTTCCGATGCCCGACCCGATGGTTCGCGATCCGCATACGATGGTCTTCGACAGGAACGGCGACATCTGGTTCACGGCGCAGGGCGGCAACGCGGTCGGATTCCTGAAGGTCTCGACCGGTGTGGTTCGCCTGATCAAGGTGCCGACAGAGAACGCGCGCCCCTACGGCATCAAGCTGAACTCAAAGGGCCAGCCGTGGTTCATGGAGTTCGGCACGAACAAGATCGCCACGGTCGATCCGGCGACGATGCAGCTCAAGGAGATCACGCTGCCGCGTGCTGAGGCCAGGCCGCGCCGGATGGCGATTACGTCGGACGATCGGGTCTGGTATGGTGATTACGCGACCGGGAAGCTGGGGCGCTACGATCCGGCAACGGGGAAGTTCGACGAATGGCAGCTGCCGGGCGGAGAGGAAGCGCGGCCGTATGCCATGGTGAGTGACGACGAGGACCGTGTCTGGGTGGTCGAGACCAACCGGCCCAACAAGTTCGTCGCGTTCGATTCCAAGACTGGCACATTCTCCGAGGAAACCGCGGTGCCGAGTGGCGGTGGCGTGGTGCGCCACATGGTGTACGATCCGGCAACGAAGTCGATCTGGTTCGGCTCCGACAACAACACGATCGGCCAGGCCACCCTGCCGCCGCGGACGCCGCCCGCGCAGACGC
>WNGI01006549.1_pt1 | contig 10589 bp, 7 predicted proteins | sample 5400621 | NCBI WGS metagenome assembly WNGI01 (sample SAMN13153374, study PRJNA577476) | soil metagenome | isolation source: 20 cm soil or saprolite under Garry oak tree replicate 1 | place: USA:California | collected 2016-06-15 | reverse complement strand
TGCGGTTCGTCCAGAGCCGGCCGATCCCCTTCCCGCCCGAACCACTCCGGTCCGCGGCGGTCCAGGCGGTTCGCTGGGAGCTCGACCGAGCCGACCGGAACGAAGGCCGGCGAGGCCTCCTGTTGCGAGCACTCGACGCTCTCGGCATCGGCTTCGACTCATAGGTCGCCAGATTGGCGGTCCGTGCGGGGACCTAAATCAACATGCCGGTTCGGCCAGGGACCGCCTCAGGCCGGGGCGGCGACCCAGGTTGGCAGCTCGCGGCGAAGCGTCGCGAGGGGCAGCGAACCGTGGCCGAGCAGCGCATCGTGGAAGGCCCGCAGGTCGAAACCCGAACCGTCCCGAATCGCGATCTCGCGGCGGAGCTTCTCGATCTCGCGGCAACCGATCATGTACGTCAGCGCCTGGCCCGGCCAGGCGATGTAGCGGTCGGTCTCGATGACGGCATCGGTCTCGGACAGGCCGGCCCCGAGGAGGAAGTCGACCGACTGCTCGCGCGTCCAGCGGAGTGCATGAAGACCGGTGTCTACGACGAGCCGTGCGGCACGCCAGGCAACGGCGTCGAGCATTCCGAAGCGCTCGGCTTCGTTCCGGAAGAGGCCCATCTCGTCGGCAAGCTTCTCGCTGTAGAGGCCCCAGCCCTCGACATACGCCCCACCGACGATCCTGGCGCCCAGCCGGCGGAATGTATTGAGCCTTGGGTTCTCCATCTCGAGCGCGATCTGGAAATGGTGGCCGGGGACCGCCTCGTGGTATGTCGTCGAGGCGAGCTTCGTGTACTTCCGGCTCGGCAGGTCGTAGCCGTTGGCGTAGTAGATCCCGGGACGCGTGCCATCGGTCGAAGGCGGGAAGTAATACGCGAACGGGGCGTCCTTCTCCTTGAACTCCTCGACCGCGCGGACCTCGATGCCGGCCTTCGGGAGGGTCCCGAAGTAGTGCGGCGCGACCGCCATGGCCCGGTCGATGTCCTCGCGAGCACGGGCGAGGAGCTCCTCCTTCGATCCCGGCTGGTTCGTCGGGTCGGCGGCCAGCGACGCCCGATAGGCCTTCGTGTCGGCGCCGAATCCCGCACCTTCAGCGATCTCGCGACGGCCGGCTTCGGTCACCTCGAGTTCCTCGAGGCCGATCCGGTGGACGTCCTCCGGCTCCAGGTCGAGCGTCGTCCAGGCACGGATCTGCGTCCGGTAGAGCGCATCGCCGTTCGGAGCGGACCACAGTCCAGGCTCCTCGCGCGTCGCCGCGAGGTACTTGCCGCGAAGGACCTCGAGGAAGGCGGCGTCGGCGGGATAGACCTCGTCGCGGACGACGTCGCGGACGCGCTCGCGATCCTCCTCGGAGGCGACCTTGGCCATCGCCGGAACGATCGCCTCGGAGATCGGGATCGCGAGCAGCCGCTTGAGCTGCTGGACGGTCCGCTCGGCGACGATTCGCGGCGCCGTCAGGCCCGTTGCGAGGCTTTCGCGAAGGATGTCCGCATTGGCCGCCATGAACGCCGGATACGCCCGCAGCCTTGCGAGGAATTTCTCGAGCCGCTCCGGCGTATCGGCCGACTGGAACTGGCAGATCTGTGGCAGGAGCGTCTGCGGTCCCCCGATCTGGTCGACGACACGCAGTCGGTGTGTCCCCTGCTCGTCCTCCTCGACGCTGAGATCGGCGATGACGATCAACATGTCGCGAGTGATCCGATCCTCGATCGACAGGCCAGTCGTCGGAATCGCCTCCGCCTCGACCTTCGTCGCCTCCATCAGCCGCCGCGCCTTGGCCCGGCCGGCCGGACTCGGGTCCTCGAGACGATCGGCGTAGCGCTCGTCGCCATAGACCGTCGCGGTCGTCGGATTGAGCTCGAGAATCCCTTCCCAGAAACGGTCGGACAGCGCGTCGACCGGCGAGATGGGGTGGTCGGACAGGGTCACTGATGCCTCCGCAAAGGGATGAGGATCGGGAAGTTGCGGGACAGGGTACCGTGCCGCAACCGTCGCCCGTGAGGCGCGCGTGGCCGCGTGGTCGAGTCGAAGGGTGGTTATTCGATCGGTCGGCGGTTGGTCGCATCGGCCTGTCGGTTTCGATGCTGCTCCCACCGGCAAACCAGGGTTTCTGGACTGGCTGGGTCCGGATTCGAGCGGCACAGCGGGCTCGGCTGTGCTCAGCCAGGCTCACAGCGATCGTGCGGCGGCTGCTCGCAGCCCCGCACCGGCCTCTTGGGCCAGTTCCAATCTGCAGAATGCCGGTGGTAGCAGCGCGCGAATGGTCAGGTCGACTGACACCGGAGATGTGCCTGGTCCAGGAACCGCACCAGAGCCAGGTCGCTGCAATGGCGATGGAGGTCGCCGCAGGGGCGGTTCAGGCGAAAGCGCTGCCGAGCATCGGAGCGAGCGGACATAAAGGTCCGTGAGCGAGGAGCGCAGGCGGCAACGCACGCATGGACCGCCAATGCGACGACCTAGCCCTCGAAGAGGGGCATTTGCTCGCCGGATCGCTCGACGCGCGGATCGAGCCCGACATACGGCTCGAGGTCGCCGACATCAAGCGGATCGCGCGCCAGAAACGCGCTCATGTGATTCCACTTGATGATGTGCCAGTTGTCCCGGGCGATCGCCTCGCGCAGGAGCGGCGATCGTTCGAGCTTGTGGCGAACGAGCTCGGTCCGCTCGGGGGCGACGACCAGGAAGCGAACGAGCGAGTCACTCGGCGGGATCCTGCTGTGGCGGCGCAGCAGCGGATCGCCGAGCATCGCGGTCCACTCGACTTCGAACAGGAAGGCGATCCTGCCGCGGACGTACCAGATGCAGTCGACGTTGGCGACCTCGTCGGCGGCCCGGCTGATCATGCCGAGCGGCGCCCGTGCCTCGCGATCGTCGAGCCAGTCGGCGAGCCGCCGCGAGCCCAGCCGTCGAACCTGCTCGCGCTGGCCGATCCAGGCACTCATCCCCAGGCGGTGACCGCCGTCGACCAGGGCGGCGATCATCTTGCTGTGCTGCTCGGCGCGCCCCAGGAGCTCGTCGGTGGTGAGGAGGTGGTCAGCGGTGCTGGCGAGGCTGCGGTAGCTTCGCAGGCAGGCCCTGACGAGCGCCTCGTCCGGCAGGTCGTGACCGGCGAAGAGCGTCGCCATCCGCTCGAAGAACGCCGTCTCGGACAGCGGGCCGGCGGTCGAGAGGAGGCTGTAAACGGCCCACTCGACGCGGTCTGCGAGCGGCACCGCGGCCGCGTCGCGATCCGTCTTGTTCACCAGCCACCAGCGGCCTGGCTCGATCTCGGTCAGGCGTCGCTGCGTGGACCGGGAGAGCTCCTCGCCGATGAGAGCGAGGAGGCGCTCGACCTGGTCCGGGGCGGTCTCCGACGGCCGGGTGGGTCGACGGGTCCGGATCGAGGGGCCCGAAATCTCTCGCCGGCCCGCGGGGTCCCGGTCGTCGCGACGCCGGTCCGACTCACGGCGCCTGTCCGACTCGGCCAGGTCGGGACCGTCCACCCTGCCGTCACCATGGTGACCGCCGTCGCCGTCCCCGTCCAGGCCGTCGCCGTCGGTCTCGGCTGCGACGAGTCGGCGGAGCTGGCCGGCCCGATCGAGCCCGACGAGGATCTCCCCGAGGAGCCGCTCGTGACGCGCCGGCTCGCCGCGGGCCTTGATCGTCTCAACGGCCACGTCGGTGACGGTCCGCGCCACGTCGGCGGGCGAGAATGGGCGGCGGTCAAATCGTTCCGGTGGCGATAGCAGTCCCGGGCCTGGGACGAGGTCGGCATCGCCGGCGCCGCCGTCGATCGGGATGAGCCCGATGTTGGCGCGAGTCCGCGGGCCCGGCTGGCGGACGGCTCCTGGTGGCACGAGATCGATGACGCCGGCGATCTCCTCGTCGCCATCCTCGAGGCGAGCACCGACCAGCCGGAACCCGGCTTCGACACCGCCGAGGGCCGCGGCCACCAGCGCTTCGGGGCCGCCGCCGTCGACCAGGAAGACGACGCGGCCGTCGCGGGCGATCGACGGCTCGACGTCGGCCAGGGCCCGTCCGAGCGCCGCCGCGTGCCAGCCCCACGGAGCGCGGATCGCCGCCCCGGACAGGGCATCGATCGGCAGGGACGCCGCGGCCTCGCGACCGATCACCCATGCGGTTGCCCAGTAGGCCAGTGACAGGCGTTCCTGGTTTGGTCGGACCGCCGGCTGGCCAAGGACGAGCCGGATCCGGCGACGACCACCGGTGATGGATGAGCCGCTCCGAGCGCCGGCGACATCGCGCTCCGCCGCCTCCGCTCCGATGGCCCTGCCGGTCGACGGTCCCGCGACCCGGAGGACGGCCGTCGCCGTCCCATCGGCGAGACTTCGCAGGTCTTCGCCGATCCGGGCCTGGACGGAGCCGTACGAGCCACCCTCGAGGCGCTGGATGAAGCCGCGGACCAGACGGATGCCGTCCTCGAAGGCCAACCATGGGTTACGCTCGCGCCATTGGGCCGAGCCGGGGGCGCGAACCCGTCCGCCCTGGATCCGGAGGGTACCCATCCGGCCCGGGAAGCCGTTGAGCCGGCTCGCCGGCAGCAGGGCGTGGAGAAAGCCGAGCCGCAAGGCGGCCTCGACGGGCGCCGCGCGAAGGTCGCCCTCGACGCGCTGGAGGATCGCCTCGAGCCCGACGAGCTGCCGGGGCGTGTGAAGGTCGAGCAGGCCGTCGACGAGCGCGTCGCCGGTCTCCAGCACCGGGAACCGGTCACGCAACCCGTCCCGAATAACGTCGGCCCGGTCAGGTGCGGTGCGGGCACGCTCGATGTCGTCGGCGTCGACGGCCGCGGTGCGCTGGTCGCCGCTCCCGCGCTGGCCGCGACAGACGTGGCAGCGGTACTGCTTGCGGATCGGGACTGCATCGGCCCCGCCGTCCTCGCCTGCCGACGGGACTGTCGCCCCAGCCCCCGCCGTCGACATCGCTGGTGACGACCAGATGAACTCGTCCGCGACGACCATCCGTTCGCAGGTCGGGCAGCGCGTCGCAAACGGCTCACCCACTGCCATCCGGAGGCTGGTTGCACCATGCGGCGATGCGCCCATCGCCTGGAACGCTGCGTCGAGGTGGCGGAGGTCCGGTGGCCGAAGCACGAGCTCGGCCAGCAGCCGGGTCAGCGGGCCCGACTCGAGGCTCACCGCCCGCCGCTGTCGGTCGAGCGCCGCATGGGCGACCCAGCCGCCGCGACCGCTCAGGTCGAGGACGATGTCGCCTGGGGCGGAGTGCGCCTCGATCCGCGCGGCGACGAGGCCGGGCGGGGGCGGTGGGGCGAGCCGATCGAAGAACGGCAGCGAAAAACCGGGCTCGGCTCGGACGAGGGACGCGCGGCTCGTCATGTCAGACAGCGTACCCCGGTCGGGCGCCGCTGATCGAGCTACCCCTCGTCGAGCTCGTCCGCCTCTTCCTCGAAGGCCTCGTCGGTCGTCGATTCCGGCGGCAGGACCCGATCGAGATCCTCGATCTCGTCGTCTTCCTCGTCGTCCTCGAGATCCTCTTCGAGATCCATCTCCTCGCGGACGAGGGTTCCCTTGGTGTACGGGCGAAGGTCGGTCGACTTGGCAGCGGTCGGGAACGAGACCTTCCCGTAGTTGCGCGGATCCTGGTAGATCTCGCGGATGATGATCCGGACGTCCTTGTCGCCGAGCGACGTGACGCCCGCTGCGTACTTGTTGCCCTCGGCGAGGAGCTTGAGAAGGCGCGCGGCGACGCGCGGCTCGACGATCCCGATCCGCATTCCGTTGCTCGTCGCGATGAGCCGATTGCCCTCTGGCGTCAGCTCGACTGCGTCACCCGGGTTGACCTGGGCCAGCTTGCGCGGGTTCGGCAGGTCGGTCAGGAACGCAAAGCCGGTCTTGCCGGTCTCCTCGACGAAGATGGAGACGGGCGCCTTGCTGCCCTCCTGGGCCGGAACGGTCTTGTCGCCCGCCTCGACCAGGAGGACCCGCAGACGATCGATGTTGCGTTCGGCGATCCGGTTCGTCGGGTCGAGGGCGAGAGCTGTCTGATAGTGCTCCCGCGCGGCGCCGAGCTCACCGAGCTCCCAGAGCGACTTCGCCAGCCGATTCTCGGCCTCGGCGTCCGGCCCGAGCTCGAGCAGCCGGCCGTTCGTCTCGGCCGCGTCGGACCACTGGGCGGCCGTCGCCTGGGCGATCGCCTGGTCAGCGAGCTGGCGCTTGAGGCGGGTCTGGTTGACGGCGCTCGCCGGCTGGGAATCGACTTCGGGGAAGGTCACGAGGAGGTCGTCCTTTCGAGGTGATCGATCATGCCCGACGGGGTCTTCGGCGCGGGTACGCGGTCCCGCAGGGGCCAAGGCTTTCTAGCACCGTCGGACTGATGCGTCAAACGAGCGTCCTCGTCCTGTACCTGATCCGATTCGCCGCCACAGCTCCGACGGGTCCAGCGTCCACCATCGACCAAACCGCACAATGAAGGGGTCATGCCAGCGCGTCGCAACCGGGGGAACGGGGGGATCGCCGCCATCGGCGTGCTGATCGGGATCGCCATCGCGACCGCCGTGGCGATCGGGCTGAGCAGGCCCGGACCGGGTCCGAATCCCTCGATCGCGCCGACCGCGGCGGCGACCGGGCCTGTCGTCTTCTACGAGGCCCTCGACGCCGACGGCTCGCTGCTGATGGCCCGGCCGCTCGACGGCAGGAGCCTCGCCCGGGTCATCGCTCGTCGCCCGAACCTCGACTACACGCGAACCTGGACCGTGGATCCGTCGGGTCGCGTCGCGATCGCCCAGTTCGACGGCAGCGACGGGTCGCGTCTCGAGGCCATCGACACCGCCACCGGGGCGAGTCGGTGGGTCGTCGATTCGCCGGCGGTCGATCTCGGTTTCGGCGTCTGGTCGACGGACGGAGCGCGATTCGCCGCGACGACGCAGCCCGAGGATGCGACCAAGCGCCAGGCCGTCGTTGTCGATGTCGCGAGCGGCGCGATCCTGAACGTCCCGATCCCGCCCGACCCCGGCATCCAGGGGTTCGACGCGGACGGCGCGCTGGTCCTGCGTGAACGCCTGACGGACGCGAAGCAGCAGACGCTCGGCTGGCGCTTCCTGCGGATCGACCCTGCCACCGCGAGGATCGAGCAGCTGTCGGTGCCACCGGCGATCGGCCCGAGCACGACGGGCGCTGACGACGTCGATCCGGAGATCGGTATCGGGCTCGATCTGGCCCCGCGGGACGATGGGTCCGGGACGGATGTCCGGGCCTGGTCGCTCGCCGGCGGCTCGCCTCGAACCATGGCCACGTTCGACTCGGTCGACACCGTCGCATTCGACCCTGGTGGGCGCCTCGTCGCGATGGGCGTCGGCGACACCGCCGTCGTCGTCGCCGGTCTCGACGGCCAAGAGTCGCCCATCTGGAAAGGCAAGGGGCGAGGCGACCTCGCGTGGTCGACCCGCGGCGACTACCTCGGGATCAACTCCTGGGATCGAGTCTCTGGGATCGACGTCGTCGAACGGTCGAGCGGACGAGTCGTTCACCTGCCCATCCCAGCAGGGATTGCCCAGGCAACCCTGGTCCGGATCGTGGGCGGCGTGGCACTCCCTCAGACGGCGCTGCCTGCTGTCGAGCCCACGCCGACACCGACCCCAGGCCCGTCCGGTCCGGATCTCGCGGCTGCTTCCGCGATCCTTGCCGGGTGGATCGATCAGACCGGGCCCCGTGCGATCGTCCACGTCGAGCGCCTCATCCCGACACAGGCCGGCGGGATGCGGACGACCTCGGCGATGGAGCCCGCCGATGCCGGCGTGACGCCTCCTCCAGGCACCGGGGACGTCGGGGGTGATGCGCTCCTCCTGACAGTGCTGCCCCGGCCGGGAAGCCCGGATGTCCTCGTCTGGGTCGACACGCCCGGCGGCACTCGCGCGTGGCTCTGGGCGCCGGATGGCACACGTCGCGACCTGATGCTGCCTGCCGGCTGGCCGACGAGGACGAGTGATGTCAGCTGGCGGCCGGACGGGCTGGCGCTTGCTGGCACGGCCTACGAGACGGGTGCCGACGGGACCACGAGGGCCGGCTTCGTTATCGGAGTCCTCGGCGGGGGGACGAAGCGGCTGGACCTCCCGCAGGACTATGACCGGCTCGAGGGTTGGTGGACCCAGGGCGAGCTGCTCGTCGGGCACACCATCTGCACGGAGGGCTGTTCCGGGCGATATTCGTACTCGGCTCGGCTCGCAGTCGCGAACGGAACGCTTCGCCAATTCAAGGCCACGGATCACGGCCGCCTGCCGATCCACAACTGGTCCCTCGACGAAAACGGCCGGACGATCGTCCTGAGCGCGGTCAACGAGGACACGGCGGACGACATCCGGATCGACTGGCCAGCTTCGATCCCCATCGAGGGCGGGCTCGACGTGGTCGACTGGTCACCCGATGCAAGGTCCCTGTTCGTGACCGCTCGGACGGCCGCCGGGCCGGTCATCTATCGGATCGACAATCCAATCGGCCGGGCCCGGGCTGGGCACCTCGCCGACCCGGCTCCGGTTCGGGTCGGCGGCCTGCCGGTCGGAACGGTCACCGTCGCGCCAGACGGCAACTGGGCCGTGACGTCGGATCGGACCGGCGCTTCCCGACTGGTCGAGCTTGGTTCCGGTCGAATCTGGCCGATCGACAGCGCCGCCACGATCGTCTGGCCGGACGGCGACTGAGGCGCGACGACCAGGATGAAACGTCGCTCTTGACGATGAGACGACCCATACCTAGAGTCACTAGGTAGCCGTCGGTTCGACGGGACGCTTCGAGGGATCAGCGATGCCCGACGGCAGCCGACTCGGTCGCGGCGACCTGAGCCTTCTCCTTCTTGGTGCGCTGGCGACCCGGGAGATGTACGGCTACGAGCTGGTCGCGGAGTTGAAGCGGCGCTCGGATGGTGTCGTCGACCTGCCTGAGGGGACCGTCTATCCGTCGCTGCGGCGGCTCGAGCGCAACGGCCTGATCCGGGGGCGTTGGGTCGACACGGCGGGCGGCCCGCGTCGCCGCTACTACGTGCTGACACAGGCGGGCGAACGCGCCCTCGACGAGGGTCGGGCCGAGTGGCGCCGCTTCGTTGCCGCGACGGAAACGCTCATCGGGGGGTGACGGACGTGGATTCAGAGGATCAGCGGCGGCTCGACGAGCACGTCCGGCGGATCATGGATGCGGGGGCAGTGCCACGGTCCGAGCGGGCCGATCTCGGCGAGGAGCTCTCCGGCCATCTCCTCGAACGCTCGCGGGCTCTCCGGGAGGGAGGCCTCGCGGCGGACGCTGCGCTGGAACGAGCCGTCGCCGATTTCGGCGGTGTCGCCACGATCGGCGGCGACTTCCGAATGACGTATCACTCGCACCTGTGGGTCAGCACGATCGGGATCCTCCTGCCGGTCGCGGGGCAGCCGGGCGAGCTGCCTGGCATCGTCCGCTGGGTGGGCCGCGGCGGAAACTTCGTGGCCCTGTTGAGCCTGTTTCTCGCGGCCATCGCGGCGCTGACGATGAGCCCGGTGCGGGCGGTCACCATCGGCGGGTCGCTCGGTACCGGCGCGCTGGCGATCTGGCTCGCGGCAGAGGCGCTCCGGCGCGGTCAATCGTGGGGCTGGACGGTCATGACCTGGGTTCTGGCCGTCGAGACGTTCATCCTCTTCTACTCGCTGTCGTCGGCAGGCGGAAACGCAAACCTGTCGATCAATGGCCTGATCGGGTTCCTGCTGCTGGTCCGCCTCCTTGCAAACGGCGCGACACTCCGCGGATGGGTTGCCGACTCACGCTCGCTCCCGCGCCGGGTTGGGGTCGCGGTGGCAATCGTCATGATCGCCTGGGGCGTAGCGCCGTTCGCTGGCCCGCTCCTGGCCGACCCGACCCAGGCGTCGGCCGCCGACATCCAGGTCGTTGCGTCGGTGGCGTGTGGTCACGACTTCACGTTCGACCTTCCCTTGAAGACCGCGACGGTCACGCTCGACGTCACCTGGGCACGGCTGGATCTGCTTCCACTCGGCGTCGTCAAGGCCACCGAGGACTGGGGCGACTCGATCGAGGTCCAGTTCACCGATGACTGGACGACCGGCGGGCCGAGTCTGGTCGATACAGCCACCGGCGCGGAGCTTGACCAGAACGGTGCCTACGGCCTGACGATGCCGGCATCGTTCCACGGCCAATCCGATGCGGGCCTGGACGCGTCCGTCATGCGCCCGGTCGCACGGTGCGCCTGACACTCGTCGCCTACCCCGCCGATCGGGACAACGCCCGATACCCGGATGAAATCGATATCAGGTACGCCCATCTCGACCGGTTCGTCCTCGCGACCGACCTCGCCTGCAGCGGCCACGGCCGGCTCATTCCCGAGCGCGACCTCCTGGCTGCCAGCAGCTGGAACCTCCTGACCGGCACACCGATCGAACCCTGAGAATCAGCTGCGGATCATCAGGTTCCAGCCCGCCACGAGGACTCCGAGGACGACGAGCACGGCCGTCTGCCAGATCCAGCTTGGGTCGCGTCGCCGCGCCGGCGACGCGCCATGGATCGCGTCCCAGAGGTAGAGCGCAAGCGTCAGCAGCGCCGGCCCGATGAGCCTCGGCAGGGACATCGCTCGCAGCGCGGCGGCCGTGATCGCGATCGCCACCGAGTAGGTGGCCGC
>WNGI01006548.1_pt1 | contig 10590 bp, 12 predicted proteins | sample 5400621 | NCBI WGS metagenome assembly WNGI01 (sample SAMN13153374, study PRJNA577476) | soil metagenome | isolation source: 20 cm soil or saprolite under Garry oak tree replicate 1 | place: USA:California | collected 2016-06-15 | reverse complement strand
GTCAGCGCCCCGATGCGGAGCTTCTGTCCGTCCTCTTTTATGTGGTCGAGCTCTTTGATGCCGTTGATGTCGATCAGGGCGGCCGGCTGGGCGAGGCGCAGGCGCATGAGCGGGATCAGGCTGTGCCCCCCCGCCAGCACCTTGGCGTCCTCGCCGAATTTGCTGAGCAGCTTCGAAGCCTCTTCGACGGAGGAGGCGCGAGCGTATTCGAATGCGGCGGGAATCAATTCCGTGCCTCCTTCATCATCTTCCAGAGCTTGTCCGGGCTCGCGGGCATGTCGACGTGCTTGATGCCAAGCGGGCTCAGTGCGTCGCAGATCGCGTTGATCACCGCGGCGCTCGCGGCGATCGTCCCGGCTTCGCCGATCCCCTTGACGCCGAGATCGTTGGTGGGACTCGGCGTGATCGTCTTGTCGAGAAGGATGGTCGGGATCTCATTGGCCGTCGGCAGCATGTAGTCGATCAGCGTCCCTGTCTTCAGCTGGCCGCTGTCCTCGTCGTAAACGACCTCCTCGTACAGGGCCTGCGCGATGGCCTGCACGATTCCACCGTGAATCTGTCCGTCGACGATCATCGGGTTGATGATGTTTCCGCAGTCATCCACGGCGGCGTACTTGGTGAGCAACGGGGCACCCGTCTCCGCGTCGATCTCGACCACCGCGATGTGCGTGCCGAATGGCCATACAAGGTTTGGCGGATCGAAGTACGCGACCGCCTCCAGTCCCTGCTCCATCCCTTCCGGCAGGTTCATCCCATAGCTGGCGAAGGCGACCTCGCCGAACGCCTTTGATTTGTCAGGCGAACCCTTGACGTGGAAGCTGCCGTGCTCGAACACGACGTCCTCTTCGGCCGCCTCCAGCATGTGCGCGGCCAGCTTCTTGCCTTTGTCTATGACCTTGCCCGCGGCCTTGCTGATCGCCACCCCACCGACGGCTAGGCTCCGGCTGCCATAGGTCCCATAGCCGAACGCGGTGCCCTCCGCGGTATCGCCGTGGCGCAGCTCGACGCTGTCGTACGGCACGCCCAGCTGGTCGGCCACGATCTGCGGAAATGTCGTCTCGTGTCCCTGGCCGTGGGAATGCGTGCCGGTGTAGACGATCACCGAGCCGGTCGGGGTTACGCGTACCTGCGCCGATTCGACGAGCGCGATGCCGCCCGTGGCCGGCGCTGTCGCCGCGCTGGGACCGAAACCACAGAGCTCGATCCAGGTGGAGAATCCGATTCCCATGTAACGGCCCTGCTTGCGCAGCTCGGCCTGCTTCTTGCGCAGCTCGTCGTAACCGATGAGCTGCAGCGCCTTGTCCAACGCCTTGTCGTAATCGCCTGAGTCGACGACGAGACCGAAGTTCTGCGTGAACGGAAAGTCCTTGGGCTGGATGAAGTTCTTGCGCCGGATTGCGACCGGGTCCATCTTCAGCTCGAGGGCGACGAGGTCGACCATCCTCTCGACGAGGTGGGTCGCCTCGGGCCTGCCCGCTCCCCGATACGGATCCGTCGGCACCCGGTTGGTCAGCACCCCGACCGTGCGCGCGGAGATGCCCTTCCACTTATATGCGCCGCCGGCCATGAGGCAGGCGACGGGCTGGAACGCGCCGAAGGTGCCGTGGTACGCGCCGACGTCGACGTACTGGACCACACGCATGCCAAGCAGCGTGCCGTCCTTCTTGGCCGCCACCTCGCAGTCATAGAACTGGCCGCGGCCGTGTGTCGCGTTCTGGATCGATTCGGTGCGCGTCTCAGTCCACTTAACCGGGCGCTCGGCGATGCGCGAGAGCGTCGGCACCAGGTAGTCCTCGGGATACGGGCTGATCTTGCTGCCGAACCCACCGCCCACGTCGGGCGAGACGACCCGCACCTGGCCTTCCTTGAGCCCCATCGCGCCGGAGACGAACAGGCGGATGAAGTGCGGGTTCTGGCTCGACATCCAGATCGTGAGCTTCTTGTCAAAGCCTTCGTAGTCGGCGCTAACCCCGCGCGGCTCCATCGGCACGGGTGCAAGCCGGTTCTGGAGAATGCGCTCCTTCACCACGACGTCCGCCTCTTTGAACGCTGCCTCCGTGATCTCCGGACCCGTGTATGTGAAATCCCAGCAGACGTTGTCCGGCCCGTCTTCGTGCGCCTTCGGGCTGCCCTTTTCGAGGGCCTTCTCCAGGTCCATCACCGGTGGCAGGTCCTGGTACTCGACCTGGATCAGGTTGGCCGCGTCGGCCGCCTGGCTCTTGGTCTCGGCGAGCACCGCGGCGACGATCTCGCCCTGGTACGTGACCTCCTTCTCGGCGATCGGAAATCGCTCGGGGACAAATTTTTTCTCGGCGACAAAGGCCGGCGCGGCCGGATGCGTGCCGGCGAGCAGGCCCTTGAAGTCGCGCGCCGTGTAAACGCCGACGACGCCTGGGGCTTTGCTTGCGTCGGTGATGTCGATGCTCTTGATGCGTGCGTGCGCGAGGGGACTGCGCACGAAATGGGCGTACGCGGTGCCCTGCCGGGTGAGGTCATCGACGTAGTGGCCGTGGCCGGTGATCAGACGGGGGTCTTCGCGGCGGTGGATCTTGGCGCCTACGAGCTGGCTGACCGCCATGTCAGTTGCCTCCCGCTGCGACCGTCGCCTTCTTGGCCGGAGTGGCGCTCATCGTCTTGGCGGCGCTCTGGACGGCCTTGACGATGTTGACGTAACCGGTACACCGGCAGAGGTTGCCCTCGAGGCCTTTGCGGATCTCGTCTTCGGTCGGGTTCGGGTTTTGCTCGAGCAGGTACGCGGCGGCCATGATGAAGCCGGGGGTGCAGTAGCCGCACTGGAGACCGTGCTCGTCCCAGAAGGCCTGCTGGATAGGGTGCAGCTCCCCGTCCTTCGCCATGCCCTCGATCGTCATCAGGTTCCGTCCTTCGGCCTGGAGGGCGAACATCGTGCAGCTCTTGACGGCTTTGCCGTCGACCAGGATTGTGCAGGCGCCGCACTGGCTCGTGTCGCAGCCGATGTGCGTGCCGGTGAGCCCCAGGTTGTCTCGGAGATAGTGCACGAGCAGCAAGCGAGGCTCTACTTCATGCTCGTGCCGGCGGCCGTTGACGGTTGTAGCGACCTTGTGCTTCATCAGTCCTCCTAAACCCCTCCAAAAGCGGTGCGCGGGCGGCACCGATGGATTCCGCCACTAAAAGTGCGCCCTGCGCGCGCCCGGCGGCGCAGGTGAACCCCTCTATTGCGCTACTTTTAGGCGGGAAATGCAACTGGAGAATTCCTTTCAGGTGGGCGCCCCACCCGAGCGTGTGTTCGATTACCTCCTCGACGTCAACAAGGTCGTGGGCTGCGTGCCCGGCGCCGAGCTGACCGAGGTCGTCGACGCGAGCACTTTCAAAGGCAAGGTCAAGGTCAAGGTTGGTCCGATCTCGGTCGCGTACAACGGCACGGCCCGGATCTCAGAACGCAGCGATTCGGACCGCACGGCCACGCTGATCGCCGAAGGAAGGGAGACCACCGGCCAGGGGACGGCCAAGGCGACCGCCCTCATGACGGTAGAGGCTGCCGGCGACGGATCGACGGTGCGGATCGTGACCGATTACCACGTCGCCGGTCGTGTGGCTTCGTTCGGGCGCGGCGTGATGGAGGATGTGTCGAAGCGCATCGTCAAGGACATGGCGGCCTGCATCAAAGCCAACCTGGAGGCCGCGCCGCGACCAAACCCGTCCGGCGGGTCCGCCGCCAACAGCCAGCCCCCGGCGCCGCCAGTGGCCGCGCAGCCGATCAACGCTTTCGGGATGTTTCTGCACCTGATCTCGCTCCGGTTGCAGCGCTTGTTCGGCCGGCGCTGAGCACCGCGGTTTCGGGGGACCGAAACGCGCGGCTGACGCCAGACGTGCTCTAGAGGCGGCGTTTTAGCGCACGGCTGACGCCAGACGTGCGGAATCCCTTTCCGTCCGGCCGGGCCTCTAGCCCAGGAAAACCGCCAGCATCAGGTCGCGGTTGACCCAGATGTTGGGCTGGGTCCAGCTCTTGCCCGCGACCCCGAAGATCGTTACGGTCGCGTCGACGATCGAGAAGAAGCGGGCCTTCATCAGGATCTCGGTGTGCATTGAGGCCTCAGTCGCCTTCGGAAACTCGGCCGCTCCGGTGACCATGAAACTCGCGGCCTGGAACATGACGTAGCGGCGCATCATGTCGGCCACCAGGTCGGGTGGCGGTGGCTCCGGCTCGATGGTGCGGATGCCGCCGATGAAGTCCTTGTTGAACAGGCCTTCAGGGATTCCGGTCAGCGGCACCGCGCCCGGGACCAACGGCTCGGCGCTGACGTTGCGCAGGTGGAACAGCGGCTCCGGGTCGTTGATCGTCTCGCGGAGGCGTCCGCCGCGGACCTGGATCTCGGCGGTCAGGCGCTCAGAGGAGGTCAGCACGTCGACCTTGCTCCACGAGAGGTTGGCGCTGAACCCTCCGGAAGGGCTGCCTGACATCAGCGGGCAAGGATAACTCGGCGGCCCGGAATCCACACCCGGGAGAATGACTTCCGTGAACCTCGACGAGGCGCGAGACCGGATCCGCCTCTGGCCCCACCTGAACGCATTCATCTCCGTGTCGGAGGAGAAGGGCGAAGGGGTCGTGGTCGCGGTCAAGGACCTGGTCGACGTCCGGGGCATGGTCACGACTGCGGGCGGGATCATTCTCCCCGACGTCCCCGCCGCGGAGGATGCACCCGTGATCCGCCGCATCCGCGAGGCGGGGTGCGTGATCATCGGCAAGACGAACCTGCACGAGTTCGCGTACGGCGTGACCAGCGTGAATCCGCACTACGGGACCGTGCGCAACCCGGCCGACCCCAGCCGGGTCGCGGGCGGTTCGTCTGGCGGCTCGGCCGCCGCGGTCGGGGCCGCCCTGTGCGACTGGGCCATCGGCAGCGACACCGGCGGGTCGATCCGCATCCCGGCCTCCCTTTGCGGGGTGGCGGGTTTCAAGCCCGCGTTCGGGAGCATCGACATCGCCGGCGTGATCCCCTTGAGCAAGTCGCTGGACACCCTCGGGCCGATCGCGCCGAACATCGCGGCGGTGGCGCGCGCCTACACGACGATGTCGGGCGAAGAGGTCTCTCTCGACGAGCTTGCCGCGCCCAAGCTGGCGGTGCCGGCGGATTGGGTCAGCGACCTCGATGGACCGACCGCAGAAGCCTGGTCCAAAGTGTCGAACGGGCTGCCCGAAATCGAGTTCGTCGACCGCAACCGGCTGTTCGAGGTCGGCCTGACCATCCTGCTGGCCGAAGCCGCCGAATACCACCGCCAATGGGCCACCGACTATCCGGACAAATACGGCGCCGACGTGCTTCGCCTCATCCAGCGCGGGCTCGAGATTCCGATCGGCGCGTACCAGGAGGCGCTGCACGAAAGGACGCAGCTGCAGGTTGCCGCCCAGCGCGCGATGGAGGAGATCGACGCGTTGGTCCTGCCCGCCACGGCGATCGTCGCCCCGCCGGTCGACGCCGGCCCGGAGGTCCGCGAGGCCCTGTCGAGGTTCACCCGTCCGTTCAACACGACGCACCAACCCGTTGCGGTCCTGCCTGCACGTTTGCCGCTCGGGCTTCCGGTGGGCATCCAGGTGGCCGGCCGGTCCAACGCCGACACCCTCAGGGCGGCGGCGTGGCTGGAGGGTCAATGGGGGTCGGAGGGCTGAAGTCCAAGGAGCTCTTTCCCGCCATCTTCAGCCGGCACGCGGCGGCGTACGAGCGGCGGCTCGAACAGATCATGGCGAGAGGCGAGGCGCGCGGCCGCCAGCGTGTGATCGACCTCGTCGACGCAAAACCCGGGATGGCCGTGCTTGACGTCGCGTGCGGTCCCGGCACGTTGAGCCGGCGCCTCGCCGCAAGGGTCGCGCCCGACGGTCACGTCGTCGGGATCGACCTCGCGCCCGGGATGGTCGAGATCGCGCGGTCGGCCGCGATACCCAATGCCCGTTTCGAGGTCATGGACATGGAGGACCTCTCGTTCCCCGTCGCCTCCTTCGATGCCGCGGCCTGCGGGCACGGTCTGCAGTTCGCGCCACATCTCGACGGCGCCCTGCACGAGGTCCGGAGAGTGCTGCGGGATGGCTCCACCTTCGCCGCGAGCGTCCCGGTGACGCCGTTGAGGGACTCGGTCTCGGCGCTCCTCGACCCGGTGATCGACCGCTGGCTTCCGCCGCCGCCTCACGCTGTCGACCAGGATGCGACGCGGCAGACGGTCGCCGACGCTGCCTCATTGAGCTCGGCAACGCTCGCGGCGGGCTTCGAATCGGCTTGTGTCGAGGTGATCGAGGAACGGGCGATTTGGGAGTCGGCCGACCAGCTCGTGTCGCTCTGCAGCAGCTGGTGGGACTGCGCCGCGCGCCTGGATGGAGTCGATTCCGACAGGCGCCGCCGGTTCATCGAGGACGCGACCGAGACATTGAGGCGCGAGCATCCGGGTGCCATCGAGACCACCGGTCGCAACCACGTTCTGTTCGCCGTCGCCTGATCGGGTTGCGGCCGCTGCCGGCGCGTTTGTCAAGTAACCGGGGAAGTTCGACTGCTCTTCGTCACACTGCTTTGCTGAACGTGCCGCATCCGAGCGCGATGCTCCGGCTGGTCGCCTTTGCGGTCGCAGCCGGGCTTGCGCTCGCCGGCGTGCAGCCGCTGGTCGCGGCCGCGGCCGGCGCCGTGGACTTGCGCTGGGCCTTCGGCCTGACGGGACCGGCGGTGATCACCTCGGGACTGGTCTTCGGAGTCGGCCGGATTTTCAGCCGGGGCGATGTCGTGCAGCCGCCCTGGTACTCGGCCTGGCTTCTCCTACCCGGATCCTTCGTGCTCGCCGGCGCCGCGGCGATGTGCATCTTCGGCGCGCTGATCGAGTTCTCCCTCATCCCCTGGACGCTGTGGGTGCTGCTGATCTCGGGAGGTTTGCTCTGGGTCGCCGCGATGGTTTTGGTGCGCAGCCGCTCGCACTGAGACCTTCGCCCTGGCGGGGTCGGCGATGGGGTGATTATTCTCACCAATGACGGGTCGGCGTAGCACGTTCCGGACAGCCCCTCCGTCGGCTGCGCCGACACCTCCCCATGAATGGGGAGGAGCAAGACTTATCCGGCGGCCCGCGAGTGCATCATGCCGGCGCCATCGGCGAGCGATCGCCGGAAACACACGGCGACCCACATCCGGTACGGCCGCCACCGCTCCGCGATGGTTTCGAGCTCGGCGATGTCGGGCTCATGCGTGAACCCGTAAGCGGCCCGGATCGCCTCGAGCAGCCGGCGTTCTCGCGTCGGGAGCTCGTCGACCGCGCTCAGCGCGCGGAGCCTGATCAGCTGCGATCCGAACTCGCCAATCCCCGCGAGCCGCTTCAAGCGCTCGAGCGACTCGTCGCGCGGCAGAGCGCGCAACGTCTCAGTGTCGAGCTCGCCGGCCAGAGCGGCATGACCGAGCGCATTCAGGTACTCGACCTTTCGCCCGAAGAGTCCTTTAAACGATTTCATCTGGACCAGCACCTCAGGGCCCGGCAAGCAGTAGAGGCGATGGCCGTGAATTTCGATCGACGCGCCCAGCTCGCGACACATCCTTTCCTTGACGCCCTGCCCCTGCCGCATCGAGATCCGGGATGAGATGAGGCACCACGCGGCCGCCTCGTAGGCGTTCGACCAGTTGACCGGACGAAAGCCGGGAAACATCCGCTGCAGACGGTCGACGACCGGGTCGCGCTGCCCGATCTGCGGCCAATCTCGACCGTCGACGTCGAGGCTCAGGATGCGCGAGGTCTGGCGCTGGACCGCACCGACCGGCGCGGCTCCGTAAACGGTCCCGTGCACGCGGCCCTCGGCGTCCTGGGTCAAGCAGACGCCGGCCGGGATCCAGTCGCCATCCGTCAGGAAGGCGAGGTGAAGATGGCCCTCTGTTTTGCCGCCCTCGGAGGGAGCCTCATGCCAGGCGTCGATGAACCCGGCACTTTCTCGCAGCGAGTAGCCTCCGAGCGGCTCGACGTCGAACGAGCTAGGCGAGCTTGATCCGGTTGGCGCGCGGGCCCTTCTGGCTCGACTCGATCTCGAAGCTGACCCGCTCGCCGCCGGCCAGCGAATCGAAGTTGATGCTCGAGTCGAGGCCGGTCCGATGGAAGAAGTACTCCTTCCCGTCCTCCGCGGCGATGAAGCCGAACCCGCGGTCGGAGACAAGCTTCTTTATCGTCCCTGTCGGCATCCCCCTTACTCCTCTTCTCGAAAGCTAGTCGCGAACGCACGGGTCCTTTCGAGAAGATCCGACCGCGGCGAACATCACCCGAACTACCCGGGGACAGACCTACATTACCACCCGACCTAAATAGCGAGAAGAGCGACTCCGGCGAGGGTGGCGGCGGCCCCGGACAGCTTCAGCGCCGCCCTCCCGCCCTCCCGCAACCGCCACACGCCCCAGACCGCTACAGCCACGATGGCGAGCTCGCGAACCGGCGCCACCACCGCCAGCGGCGCGAGGCTGAGCGCCCACAGAACAAGGAAGTAACCGGCCCAGAAGAAAAAGCCGATCACGGCTGATTGCCGCCAGGTCGGAGGCCGCGCGGTAGACGGTGATCGATACGCCCCCAGGGCTGACGCCACCCACACGGACAGGAGAAGCCCGATCGCCATCAGCATGAACAGGAGCCACGCGTAGAACCACGGCGTGGCGAGGCGCACGCCGACCCGGTCGACGGACGTGTAGGCCGCGATGGCCACGCCGGTCAGCAGGGCCGGAAAGGTGGCGCGCCGGCTCGCTTGCGAAACCGCGACCGCCATGATCCCGACCAGCAGCAGACCCACTCCAATGAGTTGCGGCGTCGCCAATCTTTCGCCGAGCACGACAAGGCCTACCGTCACGCTGAGCAGAGGCGCCGAGCCGCGGGCGATCGGGTAGACAGCCGACAGCTCACCCCGGCGATACGCCGCCGAGAGCAGCCACAGGTAAGCGGTCTCCAGCACCCCAGAGACAAGGCAGAAGAGGATGCCCGCGGGTTGGATGCTGGGGCGGCCGAACAGCAACCAGGCGGGGACCAGCGCGAGCGTCGCGACGATGGCCGCCATCACGGTGGCCCGTCGAAACGTCGTGATCGGATCCCCGCTGACCTTGACGAGGATGTTCCACGTGCCATGGAAGGCCGCAGCCACGAGCGCCATCCCGACGGCGATCGCGATCAAGCCGCCGCTATGCCGCCCGGCGCGGCCGGGCGAGGAGACGTCCCAGGAGCCGGAACACCTCGGGGTTGACCACCAGCCCGTTGTGAGATCCCCAGACCTGGAGCGCCGGAATGTCGGGACGCAGACATGAGCGGAAGTTGACGACATCGTCGGTCTTCGTGTAGATCGAGGTCGTCGGCACGATCGGGCTCAGCTTCAGGTCATACGTGAAGCGACCTTCGGAATTCAGTCTTCGGCCGTAGACGAGCTCGTTCGCCGTCGTCACCACGCCGACGGCGTGGTGCGTCACCGCGGCCAGGTCGGTCCAGTCGGCCAGCGGCGAGCCGAGCGTGATCACCTGCTCGATGTGCTGCGGCCGGCGCTGCGCAAGGACCTTGGCCAGGAGCCCACCGCGGCTGTGGCCGACCAGGGTGATGCGCGATCCGGTCTCCTTCTCGAGCTCGGCGACCTTACGGCGAAGGTCCGAGATCAGACGCTCGGAGTGCTGGATGTTGAGGAGGATCCCGGAGAGAAAGGTCTGGTAGCCAACCCGGCGAAGCCAGCCGTCCATCACGCGCAGGGTCCAGTCCCCGGCCAGGAAGCCGGGGATGAGGAGAACGGGGCGGCCGTCGCCATGCGGTACTCCGCGGCCGCGAAAGACCGGGTCGCGAAGCAGGGCGGAAAGCTCGCGAATCGCAAGCGGGTCCCACAACCTCACAGCGGACGATGGTAGGTCGTCGACCGAGCGGCAATGTGGCATAGGGAAGCCACCGATCGGAAGCAGGCGGTTGCGGGCGGGGGAACGCTCTCTGCACCCGGCGATTGCCCTCGAGCTCCCACACTCGCAACCCCACGCTGGGAGCTGGCTTGGAGTTATTGGACATACAGTATGTTAATTTATTTACGTGACCCGGAAATACCGGCTCGGGCGGCGCGAGGCGTCCGTGGACCGGACGGCCGCGGCGATCCTCGACGGCGCCCGAGCCCTGGTCTCGGAGGGCCAGGCCTCCGGAGTCAGCGTGGGTGCGATCGCCCGGCGGGCGGGGGTGTCGCGCATCACCGTCTACAACCGTTTCGGCTCGAAAGCCGGCTTGCTGCGGGCGATCATCCCCGCTCCTCATCCCCACCCTGCCGAACCGGCTGCCTCCGACCCGCGCGAGGCGGTGCGGCAGCACCTGCTCAAGGCATGCGCCCGGTGGGCGGCCGACCCCTCTCTCTACCGGCATCTCCCGAGCGCGGGCGGGAGCGCTGACCGGGAGGTCGAGCGCCGGCTCGCGGATCGGCTGGCTGCCGTCGACGCCCTCCGTCCAGGGTGCTCGCTGAAAGAAGCCGAAGACGTGCTTGCCGCGCTGAGCTCCTTTGGGATGTTCGACCAGCTCCACAGAGACGGTCGCCGGACGCCCGCAGCTGTCGCCGAGATCCTGATGCGTCTGGCCTCCGGGATCCTGGCGTACCATCCATGACGCATT
>WNGI01015245.1_pt1 | contig 10591 bp, 9 predicted proteins | sample 5400621 | NCBI WGS metagenome assembly WNGI01 (sample SAMN13153374, study PRJNA577476) | soil metagenome | isolation source: 20 cm soil or saprolite under Garry oak tree replicate 1 | place: USA:California | collected 2016-06-15 | reverse complement strand
GCTGCGCTCGGCCAGAGCGCGGTGGCGGCCGTGTTTGGCATCTTTGCCGCCTTCTGGGTGAGCTACTTCCTGCTCGTGACCGCGCTGATCCGCGGCTGGTTCGGGATCCTCGCGCCCGACGTGACCGCCACCCTGGAGCTGTTCCTGATCACCTGGCTGGTCGTGGTGGTGATGCTCACCCTGGCGACGCTCCGGCTGCCGGTGTCCTTCACGGCGGTGTTCGTGCTCGTGGCTCTCACCGTGCTTCTGGTGCTGCTCGGCACCGAACAGGCATCGACCGGCCTGACGAAGACCGCCGGGTACGTCCTGCTGGCGGCCGCCGCCGTGGGTGTCTATCTGTTCTTCAACTCGCTGTCGCTGGCCACCGGCGGCAAGGCGCTGCCGCTCGGCCCGCCGATCCTGAAGTGAGGGCGGCAGCGCCCTGATCGCCGCCAGGCAGGCAGAGGTAGCCAGCTTGGCAAATTCTCCGCCATGCGCGGGTGCGGGATCCGTCAGGAGCGGGTGAGAGGCCGGCTGCCGGGCGGCGGCGAAACATATCTTCGGGCGTGTGAAGCCAGCCCTAGCACCGCCGCCCGGGCGGCCGGCGGTGCGCCGCCCGGGCGGCAAGGTGCTGGCGGCCGGGGTGATCGCGTTCACCTTAGCGCTGGCCAGCTACCTCATGTACCTGGCCATCCACCCAGCGAGCTGGACACTGCACCCGGTCGACCTGCATATCTATGTGGCCGGCGGCCTGATCGTCCGGCACGTGCCGGCGTTCTACCGTCCGCACCTCGCGGCGCCGCTGTACGGCTGGACCGACCCCGGGCTCGGCCTCAAGTTCACCTACCCGCCGTTCGCGGCGCTGGTCTTCGCCGCCGTGTCGCTCATCCCGGGCGGAGCGCCGCCCATCCCGCGGGGAGCGCTGGCCGGGCTGTCGGTGGCGGCGAACTTCGCGCTGGTCCTGGCGGCCCTGTGGTTCACCCTCGGCGGGCTCGGCTGCCGTGAGCCGCGGGCGCGGGCCGGGGGGGCGCTGCTGGCCGGCGCCGCGGTGCTGTGGACCGAGCCGTTCCTGCGTACGGTCTACCTCGGCCAGGTGAATGTGGCGCTGATGGCCCTGATCATGTGGGACCTGACGCAGCCGGACACCCGGGCGAGCCGCTGGTGGAAGGGCGCCGGCGTGGGCATCGCCGCCGGGATCAAGCTGGTGCCGCTGATCTTCATCCCGTACCTGCTGCTGACCCGCCGGTTCCGGCAGGCCGCCGTGGCGGCGGCGGCGTTCGCGGTCACCGTGGCCGCCGGGTTCACCGTCCTGCCCGCTGATTCCGCCCAGTGGTGGCTGCACGGGCTGTTCGCCCAGGGCGGCCGGACCGGCTTCGTGGGCTGGGAGGGGAACCAGTCGCTGCTCGGCATCATCACCCGGCTGGCCGGCAGCGCGGCGGCCGCCCGGCCTCTGTGGCTGCTGGCGGCGGCCGTGACCGCGGCGCTCGGGCTGGCGTGCGCGACGGTGCTGGCCCGGGCCGGACACGAGGTGGCCGGGATCCTGGCCTGCGCGCTGACCGGGCTGCTGGTGTCCCCCGTGAGCTGGGATCACCACTGGGTCTGGATCGCCCCCGGGGTGGCGGCCGCGGGGTACTACGCGCTGCGCGCCATGCGGGCCGGGCCACCCGCACGGTGGTGGCGGTCGGCGGCCCGCTGGCCCGCAGCCGGGTTCTGGGCGCTCGCGGGCGGGCTCATCGCCCTGTTCGGGGCCTGGCCGGGCAGCTTGTGGAGCGAGCCGCGGGACCTGGGGCCCTTCTCGCTCGGGCTGGTCTGGGCCCCGCCGAACACCAACCCGGTCTATTACTTCGCCCACGGGGACCGGCCGTGGTTCTACGAGTACCACTGGCGGGGCCTGCAGCTGCTGACCGGCAACTCCTACGTGCTGGGCGGGCTCGCGCTGATGGCGATCCTGCTGGTGCTCGCCGCCCGCGAGCTGCGGGCCCGGGAACCGGCGGCCGCGCCGGTCAGGCCGGCCGCGGTGGCGGCCCCGTCACCTCGCTGACCTTCACCCACCGGCCCTGCGCCGCCGAAGCCTCCATCGCGTCGCACACGGCCTGCACCGCCGCGCCCTGGCCGAACCCCGGGCTCCACGGCGCATCCGGCCATCCTTCCAGCAGGTCAGCGACCTGATTGCCAAACGATGCGCCGTACCCCACGCCCTGCCCGATCGGCCACCAGCGGCCGGCGTAGGGGTGGCTGGGATGCTCGGCCCGGATCCGCCGCATGCCGTACAGGCCCGGGTCGTCGTCCGCGCTGCCGTAGCGCAGCTCGTTGAGCCGCGCGTAGTCGAACACCAGCGTGCCGCGGCTGCCGTTCACCTCGACCGTGAAGTCGCACGGGCGGCGGACCGCGGCGCGCGCGACCTCGATGGCCCCGAGCGCGCCGGAGGCGAACCGCAGCAGCGCGCTGGAGGCGTCATCGACGGTCACCGCTTGGGTACCGCCACCGGGCAGCGGGCGCTCGGCGATGAACGTCGCCGACTGCGCGCAGACGCTGGCGATCTCCCCGGTCATCCACAGCGCCATGTCGATCAGGTGGCTGCCCAGGTCGGCGATGGTCGTCCCGCCCATCGCGCGGTCGAACCGCCAGTCATAGGGGGTCTGCGGGTCGGTGAACTCGTCGGACAGCCAGGTCGCCCGCCACAGCCGGACCTCGCCGACGGCGCCGTCGGCGACCATGCGCCGCATCAGCGCGACGGCGGGCAGCCGCCGGTAGTTGAAGCCCACCGCGTGGTGGACCCCGGCGCCGGTCACCGCGGCCAGCGCCGCCGCGGCCTCGGGGTAGGTCAGGGCGAGCGGCTTCTCGCACAGGACCGCCTTGCCCGCCGCGGCGGCGGCCTGCGCGATCTCCGCGTGCGTGCCGGGCGGGGTGCAGATATCGACCACGCCGATGTCGTCCCGCGTGACCAGCGCGCGCCAGTCGGTGGTGTGCTCCGGGATGCCGTAGGCGGCCGCGGCGGCGGCGACCCCGGGGCCGCTCCGCCCCGAGATCACGGCGGCCACCGGCGTGACCGGCAGCGGGCGCAGCATCGGCGCCACCCGGTAGCCGTAGCTGTGCGCCTTGCCCATCACGCCGTAGCCGACGATGCCGACCCGCAGCTCCGGTGCCTGCGGTCTCACTGGCCGGTCCCCTCGCCCATGCGGATGGCCGCGCCCGCCTGTTCCGCTGCCTGCAGGGCGGCTATGGCGTCGGCGCCGGTGGCGCCCTCGCACGGGCCGCCGCGGGCGAACGCGGCGAAGCTCTCGGCCTGCCGCCGCACCGCCTGCAGCTGGGCGCGCTCCCCCTCCGCCGGGTCGAGGAAGTCGCAGCGCACGGTGCCGCGGGTGCCGAACGCCTCCGCGCGTGCCATGTCGCCCGCGGGGTGATACCGGCCCAGCGAGATGAAGCCGGTGCCGCCGCCCGACAGCTCCGCGATCACCTGCGCGCTGTCCACGTCCGGGGCCTGGTCCGGGGGGTCGCCGAGACCGCCGGGGACCAGGCCGGACGCCACCGCCGACAGGGCGGTGATGTCCTGGCCGGTCAGCCACCGGAGCTGATCGAACTCGTGCACGCCCATGTCGACGAGGATGCCGCCGCTGTGGGCGCGGAACGCCGCCGGCGGCGGCTCCAGATCCCACTGGTAGCAGGTCACCAGGTGAACGGTGCCCAGCTCACCGGCGGCCATCCGCTCGCGCAGCCCAGCCAGGGCGGCCACGTACCGCCGCCAGTACGCGACCTGGAACGGCACCCCCGCGGCCTCCGTGGCCTGCACCGCCGCCCGGGTCTGCGCGGCGGTCACCCCGCACGGCTTCTCGCACAGGATCGGCAGGCCGCGCGCGGCGACCTCGGAGATGATCCTGCCGTGCTGGTCGCTGGGCGCGGTGATCAGAATCCCGTCGACGGCCGCGCCGTCCAGCATCGGCCCGATGCCGGGGTAGAGCGCGGCGCCGGAGGACTCCACGGCGCGGCGCGCCTGCTCCGACACCTCGGCGATGGCCGTCACCGCGACGCGCTCGGAGCCGGCGAAGGCCCGCATGTGGGTACGGCCCATCCGGCCCGCCCCGATCAGCCCGAGCCGGAAGGACGGCGGCATGTCAGAGCCCTCGTTGGGACAGAAAGGCACGGTTGTGCCGCTGTTCCTCGGCCGCCCGCGCGAACCGCAACGCGCTGCGGGGCAGGATGTCCTGCTCCACCACCAGCCAGCCGCCGAACGAGATCCCCCGCAGGCCGTCCAGGATGGCGTCCACGTCGAGGTCGCCGTGGCCGAGCTCGCAGAACGCCTCGCGGGTCCAGATGTCGGTGGCGGGCGCGCCGTCGGCGACGATCCCGGCCATGACGGTGCGCACGCCGTCCTTCAGGTGCACATGGTTGACGCGCCCGCCCCAGTCCCGCAGCATGGCGGCCGGGTCGCCGCCGCCCATCATCATGTGCCCGGTCTCCAGGCACAGCCCGATGTCGGACCGGTCGAGCACCTCCTCGATCTCCCACGGGGCCTCGACATAGGTCCCGGTCTCCGGGTGGAAGGTGGGCTCGTAGCCGCGGTCGCGGCAGTGGCCGACCACCCGGGCCAGGCCCGCGGCGAACCTCCGCCATCCGCCGGCGTCGAGGCCGAGGGAGGGCTGCCCGGCGGACCGGCCGGGCTGGCTCCGCCGCTGCGGGCTGCCGGCGTCGGCCAGGGTCGGCCGCGGCGGGGGGCCCGGCAGGTACGGCAGCACCGCGTCGAACGTCGCCAGCAGCGCATCCAGCTCCCCGAGCGCCTGTTCCAGCGCGTCATGGTCGGCGTAGGGCAGCTCCAGGTAGCCGCCGGCCAGGCCCAGGCCCCGCTCCGCCAGCAGCTCCCCCAGCCGCGTCCCGCGGCCCAGGTACCCGACCGGGCCGAGGTCGATGCCCGCGTAGCCGGCCGCTGCCACCTGGTCGAGGACGCTGATCCCGTCGGGCACGTTCGGGTCATGGCCCACCGTGATCTCGAACGCGCCGTAGCTGACCGGGGCGTTCGCCACCGCTATCCCCGCCCGGGCCTGCGTCTGCGTGCTCACCTCGCGGTCCCTTCCCCGCCGGGACCGGCCGGGTCATCGACCGGCCCTCCCGTGCGGTGGCTCTCGATGATCGCCTGGCACAGCGCGATGTCCCGCAGGCCGTCAAGCCCGGAGGTGACCGGCGCGGTGCCGCTGACGGCGCTGTCGTGGAACGCCACCAGCTCGGCCTTGAAGCCGCTGGCGTAGGAGACGGTCTCCTCGGTGCGCCACGAGCGCGCGGTGCCCGCCTCGCCGCCCTCGATCGCCAGCACGGCGGGCTCGCTGCGCAGGAAGGGGGACGGGAACGACAGGGTCACCCGGCGGTCCGGCGCGTACAGGGCGAACTCCATGGTGTACCGGGCGATGCCGGGCAGGTCGATCCAGTGGATGGCTGCGGGCAGGCTGCCGAACCGCAGCATCACGGTCACGCTGTGCTCGGCCAGGCTGACGTAATCCAGCCGGTCCGGCTCGCCGAGCAGCCCGCGGACCGCGTTGAGCTCGTGCACGAGCGTGTCGAGCAGCACCAGCTCGTACACGTGCAGCTCCAGCGGGCTGGCCTCCCCGATCGCCTCCCGCACGCGCGCCGCGTTGTCCTGCCGGAGCCGCTCCGCCACGCCGGCCGGCGCCGGGGGCCGCGGGAGCAGGGGGTAGTGCCCGACGTAGGGCCCGAGCGGGGATTCGAGCGTGGTCACCCGCAGCAGCCGGGCCTGCCCGGCCGCGGTCAGCCGGCCGGCCTCCTCGGCGAAGCGCACGAAGGCCGGGTCGTAGCGTTTCGGGTAGCCGACCATCAGGGTGACCCCGGCCTGCTCCGCCGCCGCCACCATCGCGCGTCCCTCGGCGACCGAGAAGCACATCGGCTTCTCCACGAACACGTGCAATCCCGCCCGCGCGGCCGCCTCCGCGGCCGGTGCGTGGCTGCCCGAGGTGAGCACCAGGACCGCGTCGAGCGGGTGCCGGATCAGCTCGCGCCAGTCGGTGAACACGGCCGGGATCCGGTAGCGCTCGGCGCACGCCCGCGCGCTGTCCCCGGCGATGTCGCACACCGCCGCCACCTCGAACCGGTCGCCGAGCTCGGCCAGGTAGTGCAGGTGCATGACCTGGGCGATGAGCCCGGTGCCGACCAGGCCGACCCGCAGCCGCGGGGCCGTCACCCCGCCACGGCCCCGGCGGCGTCGATCGCCGCGCGGAGCAGCCGCGCGGCCTCCGGGACGCCGGTCTCGGCCGGCACGAACGGGTCCTCGTGCTCGATCGACACCACCTCGGCCTGTGACTGCGACAGCGCCCGCACCAGGCCGGCCCACCAGGCCAGGTCGTGACCCCGGCCGGGGACGGCGAACGTCCACGGCATGTCCGCCGCCGGCTCGGGCCAGCGCCGGTCGAGCAGGCCGTTGAGCGCCAGGGAGTCCGGGTGGAAGACCGTGTCCTTGCCGTGGACGTGCCCCACCCGGCCGCCGAGCGCGGCGGCGACCCGGTGCCCGTCCATGCCCATCCAGAAGAAGTGGCTGGGGTCGAGGTTGGCGCCGATGGCGGGCCCGAGCGTTGCCACCCGGGCGAACGTCTCGACGTTGAACACGCACGTGCCCGGGTGCAGTTCCAGGCAGACCCGCAGGCCGGGATGCTCGGCGGCGGCGAAGGCGGCCAGGCCGGCCCAGTACGGCGCGATCTGCTGCTCCCACTGCCGCTCGTAGACGCCCTCCAGGTACGGCAGCCAGCCGCCGGCGCCGAAATGCGGGACCCGGTCGCCCGGCTGGCCGGCCGGGCAGCCCGCCATGGCCACCACCCGGGTCACCCCGAGCGCCGCGGCCAGCCGGATCGCGTTGCGCAGGTCCTCGTCGTGCCGCCGGGCGAGGCCGGCGTCGGGGTGCAGCGGGTTGCCCCAGGCGTTGAGCGCGCTGATGCCGAGCCCGTGCCGGGCTATCCCGTCCAGCCAGGCCAACCGGGCGCTCGCGCTGGCCAGGAGCCCGGCCACGTCGCAGTGCGGATGCGGCGCGTACCCGCCGGCGCCGACCTCGATGTGGGTGATCTCGGGGGCGGCGCGCCGCAGCCAGGCCAGCGTCTCGTCCAGCGGCCGGTCCAGGAACGCTTCCAGCACGGTCCAGCGGCCGGCCCAGGAAGGCTTCCAGGACAACGCCGATCCGCAGTTCCCGAGAGCCGGCCATTGTCGCTGCTCAGCCCTCCTGCCCGGCGAGATCACGGGGGACACATCCGATGGTCCGACTCTGCTCCAGTCCCTATGACCTGTCAAGATACTGTCAGAATGTCGGGACAAAATGGCTTCCCGGCCCACCGGGCGGGCCTCGGGCCACGGAGCCGCCGCCCCGGGCGCCGCGGCCCGCGGGGCCGGGCGGGGCCGGCCGGGCCGCCGCCGCAGATCACGGCGCTCCAGCGCGCCCAGCCTGCCCGGGGGCCTGGCCAGCGGCGCCGCGGCGGGCCCTGGCGCCAGCGCTGCTGCCTGGCCCCGCGCCGGCGCGGCCGGCGGCATCTATACTGGACTAGCTCCGCAATCAATAATATGTCCAAACAAATGACCCTGTACGCCTGTGGGGCCAGGACGCCTTGACAGACGCCGACGGAGGGCTGGATGGCGAGCGTGACACCGGACCGCGAGATCCGCACGCCCGGTGTGATCAACATCGACCGGACCAGCCCGGTGCCGCTGTACTTCCAGCTGGCGCAGCACTACGAGGCGGCCATCAGGTCCGGCGCGCTCAAGGTCGGCTCCCGGCTGGACAACGAGGTGCAGCTGGCCGAGCGGCTCGGCATGTCGCGGCCCACGGTGCGGGCCGCCTTCCTGTACCTGTCCAACAAGGGCCTGGTGGTCCGCAAGCGCGGCGCCGGGACCCTGGTGGCCAAGGAAAGCATCGACCGCGATGTGGAGCTGACCAGCCTCTACGACGACCTCGCCACGGCGGGCCGGGCCCCGGCCACGAAGGTCATCCGGGTCGAGGTCACCCACGCCAACGACCGGGTCGCGGCGGCGCTGCAGCTGCCCGAGCGGGCGCTGGTGAACTCGCTGCAGCGGATCCGGCTGGCCGACGGCGAGCCGATCGCGCTGATGCACAACTTCCTGCCCGCCGCGCTCGTTCACCTGAGCATCGAGATGCTGGAGGAGCACGGCCTGTATGAGCTGCTCCGGGCGTCGGGCATCCGGATGTGCTCGGCCAGCCAGCGCATGTGCGCCAAGAACGCCTCGGCCGCGGAAGCCCGCACGCTGGGCGAGAACCGCGGCGCCGCGCTGCTGACCATGGAGCGCATCGCCTACGACGACACCGGCCGCCCGGTCGAGTTCGGGCAGCATCTCTACCGGGCCTCCCGCTACGCGTTCACGACCAGCTTTCCCCGGCCGGGCTCGGCCCCGCCGCCAGGGCCGCCGGCGGGCGGCTGGTAGGCGGCGCCGTCAGAGCAGGCCGACCGCGGTGTCGACGGCGGTGGCCACGTCGCCGTCGGCCGGGTACAGCAGCGACCGCCCGGCCAGCAGCCCCCTGACGTTCGGCAGCCGCAGCGCCTTCCGCCAGCCGGCGAACGCCTCACCGGGATCGTCGGGGACCTCTCCGCCGAGCAGCAGCGCGGGCAGGGTGGAGGCGGCCATGACCCGCTCCATGTCCCTCACGACCGGCACCTTGAGCCACGTGTAGGCCGACGTCGTGCCCAGGCCGGAGGCGATGGTGAGGGCCAGCATCATCGCCTCGGGCGAGGTGTCGTTGCGGACCCGGCCGTCCACGCGGTGGACGATGAACGGCTCGACCATGGCGATGAGCCCGCGCCCGGCCAGATCGGACACCGCCCGGGCGCACGCCTGCATGGTGTCCGCCGTCGCCGGGTCGTTGGGGTCGATCCGGAGCAGCATCTTGCCGCCGTCGAACCCCATCCGCGCTATCGCAGCGGCGTCGTATCCGGTGAACCGGTCGTCCACCTCGAAGACGGTCCCGGCCAGGCCGCCCCGGTTCATCGAGCCGATGACGACCTTGCCCTCGAGCGCGCCGAGCAGCAGCAGGTCCTCCAGCACGTCGGCGGTGCCGAGCACGCCGCCGACGCCGGGCCGGCCGAGCGCCACGCAGAGCCGCTCGAGCAGGTCGGCGCGGTCGGCCATGGCGAACCGCTTACGGCCGGCCCGCAGGGTGCCGCGGGCCGGGTGGTCGGCCGCGACGACGACCAGGCGGCCGTCCGGGCCGACGACGGACGCGGCGCGGGCCCGGCCCGCCGCCGCCTCGGCTATCTGCCCCGGCCGCCGCACCCGGGTCTCGATGACCTGGGCGATCCGGTCAGTGAACATCGCTGGTCCGCGCGACCAGGGCCTCCGCCCCTGGCGGCGGGCATCGCGTACTCACCACCCATGCCGCCTATCCGGTCGTGAGGAGGAAGTCCAGGCACGTCCCGTCCCCGGCGATGTCCACCACCGCGCCGCGGAGCACGCCCGACCCATAGTCGCTGCCGGGGTTGACGCACAGCGTCCTGCCGATCTTCTGCGCCGCCCGGGACTCGTGGATGTGGCCGTGCAGCCCGACCGACGGCTGGTAGCGCTGGATGGCCTCCCGCACCGCCTGGCTGCCGACCGGCACGATGCTCGGCCGGCCGCCGCGGATCACCGGCTTCAGCGTCTCGTCCAGCTCGGGGGCGTCGTCGAGCCCCGATGCGTACGGCGGGCAGTGGATGTTGAGGATGGACTCCTGGCCCGCGGGAACCTGGTCCAGCATCGCGCTGATCTGCTTGCCCAGGTCTTCCTCCGAGGTCTCCCGCTCGGTGTTCCAGGGCGTGTAGGGCACGACGCCGAGGCTGGCCATCGCGACCGGCCCGAGGTCGCACAGCTCGGCCTCGGGGCACTCCACCCGGGGGTGCGCGGCCAGCACCGCGTCGGCCTCCACCGGATCGTCGTTGCCGGGCGTGATGATGCAGCGCACGGCGGGATCGAGGCGCTCCGCCGCCAGGTCGCACCAGCGCTGCATCTGGGCCGCGATCTCGCTGCGGAAGAGCCGGTCCAGGGCCGCGGGGTCGGCCTCCAGGGCGGCGAGCTCATCGGCCTCCATCCGGACCGGGTAGAACCCGGCCCGGTTGACATCGGCCGCCAGCTGGTCCCACTCCGCCGCCGGCACGGTCACGCTCTGGCCCTCGATCCGCGCGGTCAGCTCCCCGCCGCGGGCCAGGACGGGCACGAGCGCCTTCCCCGCGAAGTCGCCGCCCAGGATCACGGCGTCGGCCTGGTACACCTTGGCGGCGGCCAGGAACTTGCGGAAGCAGACGTCCGAGCCGTGGATGTCGGTGGCGAAGTAGAGGCGCAGGGCGCGCCTCTTCTGCCCTCGCTGCCGCCGGGATCGCAGTATCGCTATTCCGGCGGCAGCTCGTGCATGGCCATGCTCAGGTCCAGCGCGTCCCGCTGCCGCCGGACGGAGCGGGCGATCGCGTAGATCACCGGGCCGGCCCCCAGCACGATCACCAGCGTGAGGGAGACCGAGGGCATACTGGTGATCTTCGCGTAGGCGTCGGGGTTGATCACGCCGAGGTTCGCCTGCGCCTGCATGAAGGTCAGGCCCGCCCGTGCGCGCAGGAGCGCCCAGACGCCCACCCAGAGAACCACCAGCACG
>WNGI01013102.1_pt1 | contig 10591 bp, 7 predicted proteins | sample 5400621 | NCBI WGS metagenome assembly WNGI01 (sample SAMN13153374, study PRJNA577476) | soil metagenome | isolation source: 20 cm soil or saprolite under Garry oak tree replicate 1 | place: USA:California | collected 2016-06-15 | reverse complement strand
GGGGGGCGGCGAGTCGAGTGCCGTCGCGGGGCTGCGCGACCGGCTCGGCCGTGAGGATATTGCGCTCACCACGCCGTTCGCCGCCATGGTCGCGGCGAGGCCGCGCAATCAGGGAGAGCAGGTTGCCCCCGGAGACGTGTTGCTCGAGCTGTTCGACCCGACTTCGCTCTACGTCCTCGGTCAGGTGCCGCTCGACGCCTCCGCACGCGTGCAGCCCGGCATGACGGTCCAGGTGAGCGGGAGCGGACTGACAGCCACTGGAAAGATTCTCGCGCTCGTCCCCGCGCTCGAGCCGCAGGCGCTCACCGTACCCGTCCGGGTCGGGTTCGACGCCGTGCCCGACCGGCCCCTGCTCCATGCCCCGGTGCGATGCGCGATCACCGTGGCCCAGCATCCGGAGGCGCTCCTCGTCCCCCGGACGGCCCTCATCTCCCCGACCGAAGACGACCATGGTGTCGTGATGGTGGCCGACCAGGGCCGGGCGGAGCGGCGGGCCGTCCGCCTGGGTGTCGTGAGCCGCGACACAGCCGAGGTCCTGAGCGGGCTTACCGGTGATGAGCAGGTCCTATCCGCAGGCCAGTACGGTCTCCCGGACGGAGCCGCCATCGAGCCGGTCGCCGCTCAGGAATGACCCTCGGTCGATTCATCACGCGGCACCGGACCGCGATCCTCGGCCTTTCCGCGATGCTAGTCGCGGCCGGGGGGTGGGCTGCGTTGACCATGCCGCTCGCCGTCTTCCCTGAGGTCGCGTTCCACCGCATCACCGTCATCGCGCGGTCCGGCAACCTACCCGTCGAGCAGACCCTGACTGCGGTCACGCAACCACTCGAGAACGTCCTCGCGGGCGTGCTCGGCGTGGAGATCATCCGCTCGCAGACGACCCGCGGTGGGACCCAGATCGACCTCACGTTCGGTTGGAAGGGCGACATGCTGCGGTCGCTCCAGCTCGTCCAGGCGGCGATGGAGGAGGTGCGGCCGAGTCTCCCCCCCGATAGCCGGATGGAGGCGCGGCTGCTCGACACCTCGGCCTTCCCCATCGTCGGCGTGGCGGTCACGTCCCGCCAGCGCACGCTCGCGGAACTCTCCGACTTCGTCATCTACGAGGCGGTCCCGCAGCTCCGCACGATTCCCGGTGTGTACCGGGTCGAGCTCAACGGTGCGAAGATCCGGGAATACGCGCTGACCGTCGATCCCGAACGCCTGGTGGCGCACCGCCTCGAGCTCGGGACCGTCGAGCGCGCGGTCCGCGACGCCAACGTGATCATCGCGGGCGGGCAGGTGCGTGACGGCTATCATCTCGTGCTGACGGTCGTGCACGGCCGGGGCGCCCGCGCCGACACGCTGACGGACATTGTGGTCGCCGAGGACCGCGGGGCACCGGTCCGGCTCGGCGACGTGGCGCAGATCGAGGCGGCCGTGCGCGAGGACTTCACCCGCGCTGCGGCCAACGGCAAGCCGGCGGCTCTCATCGGGATATCGCGCCAGCCGACGGGGAACGCGGTCGTCATCTCCGACGGTGTACGGGACCGGATCGGGTCGCTCGCCCGTGCCCACCCCGACTACGCGTTCTCGGTCTTCTACGATGAGGCCGACCTCGTGCACGACTCGGTCGGCAGCGTGCGCGACAGCATCGCGATCGGGCTGGTCCTGGCGGTGGCGACGATCTTCTTTTTCATCGCCGACGTGCGCGCGACGCTGGTCGCGGCAGCGGTGATCCCGGCTACGGTGCTGATCAGCTGCATCGTGCTGCGCACGTTCGGCATGACCTTCAACCTGATGACCCTCGGGGGCATCGCCGCGGGGATCGGCCTCGTCCTGGACGACGCGATCGTCGTGGTGGAGAACTTCCACCGTCACCACGCCTCAGGCCAGGCGGGAGAAAATGTCCTGAAAGTGTCGATGGGGGAAATCGCACACGCACTGTTCGGCTCGACACTCACGCCAGTCGTCGTGCTTCTGCCACTCGGTTTCCTCGGCGGCGTGGCGGGTGCCTTCTTCCGGCCGCTCGCGGTCACGATGTCGGTGGCCCTTCTCGTCTCTCTCGCACTAGCCCTCACCTTCACGCCGGCGCTCGCCACCGCCCTGGAGCCCGTCAGGATCCGGCCCGTCCGCCGCAACCCGGGGGACCGCCTGACGCGCTGGCTCGTCCGCTTCTACGCGCGCAGCCTCGGCTGGACGCTCGCGCACGCCTGGGTCGCCGTTCTCGTCGGCGCCGGCTTCGTCGCACTCGCGTGGGTTGCTTACCGTCACGTCGAGACCGGCTTCGTGCCGGTCATGGATGAGGGGGCGTTCGTCCTCGACTACTGGGCCCCGCCCGGGACCTCGCTCGAGGAGACCGTGCACATGCTCGAGACGGTCGACGTAATCCTGGCGCATACCCCCGAGGTGACCGCCTTCTCCCGCCGCACGGGCGCTGAGCTCGGCTTCTTCCTGACGGAGACCAATCGCGGCGATTACTCGGTGCGCCTACGTCGCGGACGGCGGCGACCCATCGAAGCGATCATGGCGGGCGTGCGGGAGGAGGTCCACGTCCGCTCGCCCGGCCTGCGGGTCGAGTTCGTGCAAATTCTACAGGACATGATCGGAGACCTCAGCGGCAACCCAAATCCCGTCGAGGTGAAGCTCTTCGGGCCCGACGAGGCTGCGCTCGAGCGGGCAGCGCGCGCCGCCAACCGCTTGGTCGAGAGGATCGATGGCGTCGTGGACAACTTCGACGGCATCACCGACGTAGGCCCCACCTATCACGTGGAGGTCGACGAGCAACGCGCCAAGATGGTCGGCCTCAGTGCCGTAGCAGTGCAGGCATGGCTGGAAACGGCCATCACGGGAAGCGTCGTGGGGCAGGTGCTGGAGGGCGATCGTGCCATTCCGCTACGCCTCCGCTACCCGGAGCCCGTCCGTACCGACATGCGCGCGATCCAGGATCTCACGCTCATCGCGCCGGGGGCACAGCTCGCGCCGCTCGCCGCCCTAGCGCATTTGGGTCCCGGCCCGGTCGCCGTACAGCGGGCGCGCGAGAACCTGCGCCAGCTGGTGCGCGTTACGGCACGGCTCGAAGGTCGCGACCTCGGATCCGTCACGCGCGACGTGCGCGCCGCGCTCGCGCGCGAGCTCGTCCTGCCCGCCGGCGTCAGGCTGGAGTATGGGGGCCTGTACGCAAGCCAACAGCAGGCCTTCGCGGAGCTCGTCGAGGTATTCTTGGCCGCCATCGCGTGTGTCGTGGCCGTGCTGCTGATCGAGTTCGGCTCGGTCGCCGCGGCCCTCGCCATTGTGATCGGCAGCAGCCTCGCGCTCTCCGGAAGCCTCGCCGCCCTCTGGGCGACCGGCACCGCCCTCAATGTATCGTCGATGGTGGGCATGATCATGGTGGTCGGCATCGTCGCCAAGAACGGCATCCTGCTCCTCGACTTCGCCGCCCGCGACGCCACCGGCACCGATGACATCAACGCTGCCCTCGTCCGCGCCGGCAGCGTGCGCCTGCGGCCGATCCTGATGACCTCCCTCGCCGCGGTCGCAGGCCTCGCGCCCCTCGCCTTCGGGATTGGCGCGGGCGGACAAATGCAACAGCCGCTCGCCATTGCCATCCTCGGGGGCGTTTCACTGGCGATCCTCTTCTCGCTGATTGGCGTGCCGCTCCTCTACCTGCTCCTCGCGCACCGTCGGGTCGCACCTTGGGAGCTGCCAGCCCCTCGCGGCGGATGAGAGAAGCGGCGCGCTCACCGCTCGGCTGCCCGGGGCGCATCGTGATACCGGCGCCAAGCGATCATTGCGATCCATACGGTGCTGCCGAGCGCCACCGCGGCGAGCAGGACGATCCGATAGTCCTGGGCGAGCAGCGCCACCACTGCGCGCCGTCCGTAGACCGCTGCGAGATAGGCCGCGGCGGCGTAGCGAATCGCCTTTGCGACGGTGAGCACCGCCGCGAAGCGCGGCCAGGGGTATCCGAGTGCCCCCGCCGCGAGCAGGAATGGGGCCATCGGCATCGGCGGCGGAAGGATGGCCGCCAGGAAGAGTGCCCCGGCGCCCCAACGTTCGAAGACGTCGGAGACGCGGGTATGCATTCGGTGCGACAGCCTGGTGTCGAGCTCCCGTGTGCCGCCGCCGCGGCCGAGCCGATACGTCAGCGACGCGCCGAAGACCGACCCGATCGTGCCGGCAAGGGCGTAGTAGACCCACCATTCGGGGTGCGCGGCGGCGAGCACGACCACGAGTAAGTCCTGCCCGCCAGGCGTCGGGATGAGCGAGGCGTCGAGCACGCCCATGACGAGCAGGCCCGCCGTGCCCGTATGGATCAGGACGCCTCGGAAACTATGGTACCACTCCTCCACGTGACCCCGCGCCGGCCGCCTGGAATACCGGCCGCGACGAGGCCCGTCCACTCGGCATGCCCCACGTTACCGCGGCGCGCACTCGGCCTTTCGCGGCGGCGTCCGCTCGCACGCCATGCTGTCGGTGACGCCCGACGCGACGAACGCGCACGCATTCGTGGTCGCCGCCATGCGCGCGTCGTGCTCGTTCGCCCCGTCGACGGACCGGCAGACGTCGCGGCCGCGGAACTCGAGGCAGACCTCGCAGCGCACGCCGCCCTGACCGAGGCTCGAGTACACGATCAACGCTCCGAGGACGGCAAGCACGGCGAGCGCGACCCAGGACGTCGCCTTCATGTTAGGTCCGGGAGGCGATCAAGCGCCCGGAGGAGGAGCGGCCAGCGCGTCCGCGTCGCGGCGGACGCTGACCTTCACGCCGCGCTCGCCAAGCCAGGCGAAGTGATCCATCACCAGGTCGACGCTCGCCTCGGTGGCCGTCGCCTGCACCGTCACCTCGAGGCTCGAGCCGTGACCGGCCCAGAGCGCGTCGTCGGTGATGTCCTGCACGACGTAGGGCGTGAGCTTTCCCGAGCGCTCGACGAGCGGCAGGGCCGGATCGCCGCCGGCGCGGACGACGCGCGCCGAGACGACCGGCACCGGTGCCGACGGTTCGGCAGCGGCGACCTCGGCGGGCTCGGCGTGCGCGAGCGCGGTCTGAACGAGGTCGCCGTAGGTGCGCACCTTCTCGATCGCGCGCTGCGGGATCTCGATCCGGAGCTCGGTCTCGATCGCGAGCGCGATCTCGACCAGATCGAGCGAGTCCGCCGCGAGATCGTCGGTGAGCGACACGTGGGGTGCCAGCTGTTCCGGCCCGACGCCCAGCAGGTCCGCGACGATGCCGCGCAGCCGCGGCTCCAATGATGCTTCCAGCACCCCCATCACCCGTCTGACGCGATTCGCTTGCCCCGATTCAGCGCTACAGAAAAAATCCGGTTAACGCAACAAAATGATCGCAGAAACGGGTTGGGTGGCACGTGCCGACGTGCTAGCTGAGGTGACGCATCGCGCCGATCATGTCGTGCCCCGTCTTCGTCGGCTCCGCGTTCGTGGCGCAGTACCCGACCGGGGGCGGCAACTTCTGGGTGCCGCTCCAGTATCTCCTCGGGCTGCGCGCCCTCGGCGTCGACGCCTACTGGCTGGAGCTCCTCTGGACGCGGGGCGACGCCGCGCGCGACCGCCAGTTCATCGACGCCTTCCGCGGTCACGTCGAACGGCTCGGCGTCGCCGACCGCGCAATCCTCGTATTCTTTCCGGACTGCTCGCGCGATGACCCGCCGGGCCGCGCGGAGTACTTCGGGGCAACGGCCACGGACTTCGCCGCCCGCGCCCGCGATGCGCTGCTGCTGAACCTCGCCGCCAGCGTCACGCCGCCGCTGCGCGTCGGCTTCGCCCGGACCGCGCTCTTCGACCTGGACCCCGGACCGTTTCAGATCTGGGCCCGCGAGTACGACCTCGGGGTCGGCGGTCACGACGTCTATCTGACCATCGGGCAGAACCTTGGCGCCCCCGACTCGCCGGTGCCCCTCGACGACGTCGCCTGGCAACGCGTGTGGCCCGCCGTGCACCTCCCGGCGTGGCCGGACCGCCCCGCAGAGGCGGGCGGCGGCTACACGACCGTGACGCAGTGGTGGACCAATCAGTACGCGTTCCTCGACGGCGAGACCTACGACTGCAACAAGCGTCCCGGCTTCCTCGAGGTGCTCGACGTCCCGCGCCGGACCGGCCTCGCGATCGAGCTGGCCGCCAACGTCCACCCGGGGGAGACGGACGACCGGGCGCTCCTCGCCGCGAACGGCTGGCACCTCGTCGACCCCGAGGTCGTGGCCGGCACCCCGGAGGCCTTTCGGCGCTACGTGCAAGGCTCACGCGGCGAGTTCAGCGCGGCCAAGCCGGCGTACGTCCGGGCGAGACCGGGCTGGGTCAGCGACCGAACCGTTTGCTACCTGGCGACGGGCCGGCCGTGCGTCGTGCAGGCGACCGGCGCCGAGCGGCACCTCCCGCCGAGCGCGGGGCTCCGGTTCTTCCGCTCCCCCGACGAAGCGGTGGATGCGCTCGCAGCGGTCGAGGCCGACTACCCCGCGGCGGCGCGCGCGGCGCGCGCGCTCGCCGAGGACGTGTTCGCCACCCGCGTCGTCATACCGCGCGTCCTGGCCGCGGCCGGCGTCTGACCGCCGTCAGTCGAAGAACGGCTGGAACGCCGGGTTCTGCTCTTCGAGGATCGACCGCACCCGGATCTCGACGCCGACCTTCGTCTCCGGGTGCGGCAGGATCCAGAAGCGCTCTTCGCGGATCGCCTCGAGGACGCGCGTCGCGATCTGCTCCGGGGGCATGCCGGCGGCGATCATGCGGCGATAGCCCGCCTCCCAGCGGCGCATGGCGTCGCTCGACGCCGGCGCGACGGCCTCCATGATGCGCGTCCGGACGAAGCCCGGACATAGGACCGATGCGCGCAGTTGGCTTCGCGCGAGCGCGAGCTCGTGATGAAGCGATTCCGAGATCGTCACGACGGCGTGCTTCGTCGCGTGGTACGGTGCGAGGTTGGGCAGCGAGACGAGCCCCGCCATCGATGCCGTGTTCACGACGTGCCCCTCGCTGTGCTGCTCGAGCATGATCGGCAGGAACACGCGCAGGCCGTGGATCACGCCCCAGAGGTTGACGCCGACGGTTGTCTCCCAGTCGTCGAGGGACTGCTCCCAGATCGGACCGGGCCGGCCGGCGATGCCGGCGTTGTTGCAGAGCACGTGCACGGCGCCGAAGGTGTCGACCGCCTGACGCGCGAGGCGCTCGACGTCGGCGGCGCGGGCGACGTCGGTCGGCACCGCGAGGATGCGCGCGCCGGTCGCCACGAGCTGGCGGTCGACCTCGGCGAGCGACCTGGCGTCGACGTCGGCGAGCACCACCTTCATTCCCTCGGCGGCGAAGCGGGTGGCGAGCGCCTGGCCGATGCCGCTCGCGGCTCCGGTGACGACGGCAACCTTATCCGTGAACGTCCGCATGGCGGCGGAAGCTACGACAGGGCGTTCAATCGGGACAAGACCGCCGGTCAGCGCGTCAGGAGGAGGCAGCCGGCGATCGGGCCGCCGCCGGCGGCTACGAGCGCGACCTCGCAGTCGGGCACCTGTCGCGTGCCGCACGTGCCGCGCAGCTGGCGGATCGCCTCGGCGAGAAACCCGAAGCCGTGCAGGCGACCGCCAGACCCCCAAACGAATGCGGCCCGAGGCGACGAAGGGTCCGCCTTCGCCACGCTTGCAGAAGCCGAGTGCCTCGATCCACGCGAGCGCGAGCCAGCTGAAGCCGTCGTAGAGTTGGATGGTGTCGACGTCGGACGGGCCGACGTCGGCGCGCGCCCAGAGCTGCTCGGCGGCGTCACGCGCCGCCATCGTCGTCAGGTCCTCCGACTGATCCCAGACCGGCCGCGAGCGGATGGCGCTGCCGATCGCGTGGATGCGGACGGGTGCCGACGGCAGGTCGCGCGCGACGTCGGCGCTCGAGACGACCACCGCCGTCGAGCCGTCGACCGGGGCGTCGCAGTCGTAGAGGCCGAACGGCCAGGTGACCAGGCGAGCGCCCAGATACTCCTCCATCGTGAGGCGCTCCCGATACACGGCAGCCGGGTTCAGCGCGGCGTGCGCCCGTGCGGCGAGCGCGATCTCGCCGAGGTGTTCGCGCGTCGTGCCGAACTCGTGCATGTGCCGGACGGCGTGGAACGCCACCCAGTTGGCCGCCGACATCGCGCCGAAGGGGATCAGCCACTGCGCGAACCCGGGGATCGCACGGGCGCCCGCGCCGATGCCGAGCCGCCCGGTGCCCGCCGCCGCGCTCGCCTCGGTGACCGTGCGATACACGAGCGCGTGGCGGCAGAGCCCGGCGGCGATGGCGAGCGCCGCATGCATGACCGGCGCGATCTGCGCCGGCCCCTCGAGCCCCGAGGCGTGCCACCCGAGCTGGAGCCCGAGGGCGTCCTGGACGTCGGGCGTGCCGGGACCGGCGAAGCCGACGTCGCCGGTCACCGGTCCGGGATAGCAGGCGAGGCCGTCGATGTCGGCGGGCTCGAGCCCGGCGTCGGCGATCGCAGCGAGCGCCGCCTCGCAGGTGAGGTCGAGACCGGTGCGGTAGAGCCGGCGGCCGATCTGCGACTGCCCGACGCCGGAGAGAATCGCGCGTCGCTCGAGGTGCTGCTGCGCGCTCGGCCGGATGGCGGGCGTCACGGGCTGCGGCATACGGGGAGCGGGCTCCGGCGGCGGACGGTCGTCGTCGGGCTCGAAGAGGGGAAGGGCGACGTCGTCGTTCATCACCTCGAACGTCACCTTGACGGGCATGCCGATGGCGACGCCATCGGCTTGGCACCCGACGAGGTTCGTCGTGAGCCGCAGGTCCGCCTGCTCCACGAGCTCGACGAGCGCGATGACGTACGGGACGTCCATCCCCGGCATCCAGGCCTTGTGATTGACGGTGTAGCTGGCGACGGTTGCGCGGCCGCTGACTGCCTGCGGCCTCACGTCGGTGGCGTGGCAGCGCGGACAGATGGGCCGTGGCGGGTGGACGTACCAGCCGCAGGCCCGACAGCGCGCGATCTCGAGCCGGCCCGCACGGCACGCCCGCCAGAAGGCTTCCGTCTCCGGCTCGAGGGCGGGCAGAGGAGGGCGCATCGGCGGCATTCGGCTTGCGTAGCACCGCGGCGGAGGCGGCGTCGAGGCCGGCGGCCGCCGCGCCGTGTCGTCGCGCGCTCGTGAACGCGCGGTGAGAAGCGTATCATGCGAGCGATGCCCTCGGGCGAGCGCTTCCAGAAGGCGGTCGATCTCCTCCGCCAGGCATATCGTCGCCAGATGTCGGGCGACCTCGACGGCGCCGTCGACTACTACCACCGCTCGATTGCCCTGCATCCCACGGCCGAGGCCCACACCTTTCTCGGCTGGACGTACAGCTTCCAGGGCAACCTCGAGGCCGCGATCGCCGAGTGCAAGGAAGCGATCGCCGTCGACCCGGACTTCGGGAACCCGTACAACGACATCGGCTCGTATCTGATCAAGCTCGGCCGCCTCGACGAGGCGATCCCGTGGCTCGAGACGGCGCTGAAGGCGCCCCGCTACGAGCCCCGTCACTACCCGCACTGCAACCTCGGCCAGGTCTATTGGGCCAAGGGCATGCTCGCGAAGGCGCTCGAGGAGTTCGAGCGGGCGCTGCAGATCGAGCCCGACTATCCGTTCGCCGAGGCGGCGGCGGAAGCCATTCGCAAGCAGACCAACTGATCCGCGCGGCGGCGCCGAGCTGGGCGCCCTCCGGCACACGCCTCGGCCGAGGGCCGTGCTCGCAGCGTAGCGCGTAGTCCCGGCGCCGCAGCATCCTGCGAGCCGTCGTCGTCACGATGCGTCGCCAGCTGCGACTCCGGATCTGGCTCACGCGGCCGACGGCGAATATGCGCCGACGCCGGTGCGGACCATACGCGCGGCATCATGGGGAACCGCATGGGGCCCGCCATCGTGGAGTATGCGATAAAGCTTTAGTGTGAATGCAGACAGACGACCGAATCACATGGTAGCTAGTTTGTGGTTGACATCCCTCGGGCGGATACGGTATTCCGCTCTGTGGCATGAGGAGACAGGCGGAGGCAGAACGTCCCGATCGTCGCCTTTCGAGACGGCGATGCGCTCGGGACAGGTCTCCGATGTTCAATCGTGGCTCGCAGCACTCGAACGTCGCGCGCCCGAGTTGCGCCACGCACTCGATCGCGCCGCGGTGACGGGGTCGCCCCCACTGCGCCGCTCGTGATCACACGAAGGAGAGAGGATAGATAGCATGAAGCCTGGCAAATTGTCCTTGACGGTCGCAGTGCTCGCGGTGTCCGGCATCGGCGGGGGCGCCACCGCGAAGACCCAGCCGACCAGCCCGCTCATGAACTACTGCCGCGAGCTGAAAAACTCGGAGATCCATCTCCGGTTCACGCCCTGCCTCAAGGGAGAGCTGTCCGTGCCGGCGCCGTCGGGGATGGGCACACCGGGCGAGACCGGTTCCACGGGACCGATCGGTCCCGCCGGGCCCTCCGGGCGACAGGGCGCGGTCGGGCCGACGGGACCGAAAGGCGACCCGGGCATGCCCGGGTCGCCTTTCATTCCCAGCGGACCGGGTATGCCCGGGTCGCCTTTCATTCCCAGCGGACCGGGTATGCCCGGGTCGCCTTTCGGTCCCGTCGGCCCGAAAGGCGACCCGGGCATACCCGGTCCGCT
>WNGI01037877.1_pt1 | contig 10594 bp, 8 predicted proteins | sample 5400621 | NCBI WGS metagenome assembly WNGI01 (sample SAMN13153374, study PRJNA577476) | soil metagenome | isolation source: 20 cm soil or saprolite under Garry oak tree replicate 1 | place: USA:California | collected 2016-06-15 | reverse complement strand
ACGCCCCTGCCCCAGATTTGGTTCGACATATTCGACCAATATCTTGCTGAAGATATCCGACCAGGTGTCGTCGTCCGTGATCCGCACCCGGTCGCGCGCCGCCGCCGCCAGTCCCGCGCGATTGCCCTCACCGTTCGCGATGGTGGCCAGCAGATCGATCCCGGCAAAACGCTCGAACGCCGCGGCCACGGTCATCAGTTCCGGCTCGGCAAATGGATCGGCGGTCCGGCCGCGAAACGAAAACCGCCCGATGCCGGTGGCCTGCGCGGCATGGGCGATAATGACAACGCTGTCCGCCATCACCGCGTCGTAACTCGCATTGGCGCGATACCATTCCAGCATGGTGAATTCGGGAAGATGCAGATCGCCGCGCTCGCGGTCGCGGAAAACCCGTGCCAGTTCGAAAATCTTTGGCTCGCCGGCGGCCAGCAGTTTCTTGCAGGCGAATTCCGGCGATGTCCGCAAATACCGCGTCGCGCGCGTGCCATCGGCGACGATCAATTCGGTGCGAGGCGCATGCAAATGGGTCTCATTACCCGGCGAAACCTGCAGGATTGCGGTTTCGACCTCGACAAAGCCCTGCTCGCCGAACCAGGCCCTGACCGCGCCCGTGATCGCGCCCCGCGCCGCCAAAAACGGTCTGAGATCGGCGTGTCGCGCTGCCGACCACCAGGGCGAAAGCTGGTCGTTTTCGGCCATCAGCGAACCGCCCGAAAAGCCCGCAAAACGCTGGCATCGACGGACAAAATCAGTATGTTGCAGCCCGAAACCGCTTCGCTGGCCTCGGGACGCCCATGTTCCGGTCGGTCCCGGGCCAGAATACCAGGAAATACAGCTTTGAGAGTCATCGCCAGTTCTATTCGCAAGGGCAACGTCATCGAGCAAGACGGCAAGCTTTACGTGGTTCTGACCGCCGAGAACATCCACCCCGGCAAGGGAACACCGGTCAGCCAGATCGAAATGCGCCGAATCAGCGACGGGGTAAAGATTTCCGAGCGCTACAAGACCACCGACCAGGTCGAGAAGGCCACCATCGAGGATCACAACTTCAATTACCTCTATGAAGATGCCGACGGCTTTCACTTCATGAACACCGACACCTACGATCAGGTCCAGGTGCCAAAGGACGTGATCGGCACGGCCGCGCCCTATTTGCAGGAAAACATGACCGTCAAGCTTTCGCTTCACGGCGTCGTTCCGGTGGCGATCCAGATGCCGCAGCGCGCGACGCTCGAGGTCGTGGAGACCGAACCGGTCACCAAGGGGCAGACGGCGTCGTCATCCTACAAGCCCGCCATCCTCTCCAACGGCGTGCGCACGCTGGTGCCACCGCATATCGGAACGGGAACGCGGATCGTGATCATGACCGAGGACGGCTCCTACGTTGAGCGCGCCAAGGATTAACCGGCGTGTCTTCCGTAAAATTTGGCACTGGTTTTGCTTCGCACTAAATTTACTTGGACTGCTTAGACTCGTCATTTGAGAGAGCATTTTTTCTCGTGGCAGACCGGGTGCCACTTCGCCGGAAAATGCTCAGCAGGTTTGGCGCCGGGGGGCGACGCATTGGCTACGAAAGCTGTCCGGTGGGCCACGCGCCTTGCGGCATCCTGCTTTTCGATCCTTGCCGGCACGGCGGCCCTGACCGCTGACGAATTCAAAACGCCCGCGGTTTCGGCCGTCCGCGTCGAATGGCGCGCCGTTCTCGATCAGCTCAGATCCGAGATCAGCGCCCAGCCCTCGATCGCGTCCAACTTTACATTCTCCGGCCGGCGCCGGGTCCCTGCGTTTGATCCGCGCAGAACACCGGCGCTGCTGCAACTGAACGCGGCCACCTCGGCGGTCTTCGGCGGTATCGGGCGCAGTCCGGTGCCGGTGCTGCTGCCCTTCGATACCGCGGCGTTTCTTGAGGCGCGAGGCGACGGCACGCCGCAGAGCCTCCCGGTTTCGCGTTATCAGGCCGACTTCCGCACCGATTTGTTCGACGCAGGGCCTGCCGGCTACGACGCGATGTTTTCGCTCGAACTTGGCGCCGGCGGTGGCCTGCCTGAGCGGACCTTTGCCAGGCCCGTCGTACCGACCGAGCGGCGACATCCTCCCCGGCAAGGGCTCTCGGCAACCAACGGGCCATGCCGATTTCACCGCCTATTCGCAAATCCGGTTTCCGCTGGAAAAGGCTCCGGCTTTTGCCCATTCGCAATCACTGGGCAATCGCCGAGCGGATGACAGGCCGCTCACGCCGGGCGAACCAATCGGTGGAATTGCCTTCTACCCGTGGCAGGATAATTTTTGCGAAGCCCGCAGTTTTAATGTGGGACAGTGCGCCCGTGGTTTCGGCCATCAGGGCCAGGATATCCGCCCGGCGTGCTCGCCGCACCATCAAGGCGCCGATGACTGCGATCCCCACCGGCAGGCAGTCGTTGCGGTCCGTGACGGAGTCGTGATCCGCTCGCTCAGAGAGCAGGCGGCGACGCTGCAGATCAATACCCGCACCGAACATATCCGCTTTCGCTATATGCACATGAATCCGAAGAGCATGGACGCCGACGGCATCCTGAACGGACGCCAGGTCGAGGAGGGCGAAAAACTTGGCGTGGTTTCGAATTATCTCGACCATCCCAACGGTACCACCCGCCATCTTCATTTCGACGTGCAGTTTCAGCCTATGAGCGTTTGATCAACGGACGCGGGCGCGAAATAGACCCCGAACCGGCCGCGCTGCCTGCCGTCGCCGCGTTCGTGTCACCTGCGATGGCCCACATCTCGCCGCAGACCGTCGTCTCGCCGGAGATCTTCTACAATCCCGACATCCAGGAAGGCGGCGAGAACTGATCCTCACGAGGCTGCCGCATCGACGCCCTTTTGCCGGGCCGGCGGGGTCCAGCGATAGGCGACGCCGAACCTGTTCCAGACATTGATCGAGGCGATCGCCGAGGTGAGATAGGCCAGCTCCTTCTCGGAGAATTCCGCACGCGCTTGCGCATAGACCTCGTCGCTGACGCCCTCTGTCAGGAGCGTCAGCGCTTCGGTCCACGCCAATGCGGCGCGCTCCCGCGCAGAAAACAGCGGCGCCTCGCGCCAAACGACGACGAGGTTAAGCTTGTCGGCCGGCATGCCCAGGCTCTCGCCCTGCAGGATGTGATACTGCACGCAGAAGGCGCAGCCATTGATCTGCGAGGCACGCAGCTTGATCAGTTCGAGCAATTGCTTGTCGATGCCGGCTTTTGCCGCGGCGCGGCCGAGGGCCGAGACGATCTCGTAGGCATCGGGCGCCTGTGCCTTGAAGTCTTCTTGTTCGCTGCGAACATGTGACATGTTTATTGCCTGATGTTATCAGTGGTCTGATTGATTATAAGAGCCCTTATATCATGCGCAAGATTGGAACTTCGGCAATGCCGCCTCCATCCCGGAAAATCCCGCCGCCGGGCCAGGGCAAGCGCGGCGAGCAAGGCTACCTCGCCTATCTGCTGCGGCAGGCGCAGGCGGCTTCGCGGCTGACGCTGGAACGCGCGCTGGCCGAGCTCGGCGTCACGCCGCCGCAATTCGTCGTGCTCACCATGCTGAAGGCCTATCCGGGCCTGTCCGGCGCTGATCTCGCCCGGGTGGCGCTGCTGACCCCGCAGACCGTCGGCGTCATCATCCGCAACCTGGAACGCGACGGAGCGATCCGAAAGACGCCGCATCCCGTGTACGGCCGGGTGCTGCAATGGCAGCTGACCGGCCATGGCGCGACGCTGCTCGGCCAATGCCGGCGACACGCGACCCTGCTGGAGCGGCGGCTGGCCGCAGGGTTGACCGCGAAGGAACAGTCTACCGTCCGGCGCTGGCTGTCCAAAATCGCCGCGGAACTACAGCCGGATGGCCAGTTCCCGCGGCAATGAGGCCTGCCGCGACCGTCCCTGGGCGGCTACAATGCCGCTCATGAAACCGTCTGATTCCCTGACAACCCCGACCCGTCGGACCCTGCTGCAATCCGCGCTCGGCGCCGGCGCCCTGCTCGCGCGACCGGTCGCGGCATTCGCGGCAGCCCCGCCCGGCTTCGACCAATGGCGCGACAGCTTTCGCGCACGGGCGACCGCGAAAGGCATTTCGGACGCGACCTGGATCGGCGTCATGGGCCGCATCGAACCGGACATGTCCGTGTTCAAGCAGATGCAGAAGCAGCCGGAGTTTAACGAGCAGATCTGGCAATACGTCAATCGCCGCGTCTCGGACTGGCGGATCATCGCCGGCAAGGAAGCGTTGAAAAAGAACGAAGCGCTGTTCGCGCGGATCGAGCAGGACTTCGGGGTCGAGCGCGGCACGCTGCTGGCGCTGTGGGGCGTCGAATCCGCGTTCGGCGATCCGCTGGTGCAGCAGAACCATATGCGGCCGGTATTTCCATCGCTCGCGGCATTGGCGTGGAACGAGCCGCGCCGCCGCGCCTATTGGGAAACCGAACTGATCAATGCCTTGAGGATCGTCGATCGCGGCTGGAGCAGCCCGGAGGAGATGCGGGGATCATGGGCCGGCGCGATGGGGCATACCCAGTGGATGCCTGAAGTCTGGCTCAATGTCGGCATGGATTACGACAAGGACGGAAGAGTATCACCGTTCGGAAAACCCGACGATGCGCTCGGTTCCAGCGCGCGTTTCCTGGTCACCAGAGGCAAATATCACCGCGGCGAGCATTGGGGTTACGAAGTGCGCGCACCGGGCGCAGCCTCAAGCGGCAGCCGCAGTTATGCGGCGTGGTCGAGCGCGGGCGTCTCGCGCGCCGACGGCCAGCCGTTTCCGCAGCCGAATGCCTCAGCGCAGATGTGGGTGCCGGTCGCGGGCGGTCCGGCGTTCCTGCTGGGGCCGAATTTCTACGCGGTGCGCAGTTACAACCCATCGATGAATTATGCGCTGGCGATCTGCCATCTCGGCGATCGCATCCTGGGCGCGCCGCCCTTCATCCAGCCGTTTCCCGGTTCGGAGCGCGCGCTGACGCTTGCCGAAGTGCAGGAAATGCAGACGCGATTGACAAAGGCCGGTTTCGACACCGGCGGCACCGACGGTCGCGTCGGCAACGACACCATGAAGGCGATACGGGACTATCAGGCCAAGATGGGGCTGCTGCCCGCGGACGGTTATGGCGGGTTGAAGGTGCTGGCAAGGTTGAGGCTGGGTGGGTAGGCCTCCACCGTCATTGCGGCGTGCCACGAGTCCGCTCACGTCCTGCGCGCGACCCCGCCCGCATACATGCCGCCATCGATGACCAGTTCCGTTCCGGTCACGTAGCTCGATGCGTCCGATGCCAGATACAACACGCCCGCCGCAATTTCCATGGCATGCCCGGCGCGGCCGAGCGGCGTGGCCAGTTTTGCGCGCTCTTCGGGATCGATCGGTGCGTTCTGTCCGCTTGCGGCCGCGCCTGCCGGGATCCTGCCCCAGATCGGCGTGTCGATGATGCCGGGGTGGACCGAGTTGACGCGGATGCCATCGCCGAACGAGGCGCACTCCATCGCGATCGCCTTGGCGAACAGCCGGACACCACCTTTGGTCGCGCAATAGCCGGCAAGATTGGCCGCGCCGCGCAGGCCCGCCAGCGACGACATCATGATGATCGAGCCGCCGCCGGTCCTGCGCATGACGGGCAGGCAGTGCTTGACCGAAAGGAACACGGCGTCGAGGTTGATCGCGGTCTGCCGTCGCCAGTCTTCCAGCGACATCTCGACGATCGATGGCACCGAGATTCCGATACCCGCATTCGAAACCAGGATGTCGAGCCGGCCGAAGCGCTTCTCGACCTCGGTCGCCACTTCCACCCAGCGGGCCTCGCTGGTGACATCCTGAAGCAGAAACACAGCCTCGTGGCCGGCCTTCTTGATGCCCGCGACGATCTCCGGCCCCCTGAGGTCGTCGATATCGGTGACCGCAACCGATGCGCCCTCGCGCGCCAACAACTCGGCAACCGCGGCACCGATGCCGGACGCGCCGCCGGTGACCAGTGCGACCTTGCCTTGAACCTGCCCCGTCATTTCCACTCCCGTTGTTATCATTATTGTTGGTCTATCTGATCAGTGCCGGCCCTTGATCCGGCACCGCGACATCGATCACGCGAAACTGCACCCGTTCGTTGCCCTGCCAGCGATCGACGCTCAGCGAGCCCGCCACATGCAGCGGCTGCCCGCGATTTTGGATCAATGCGTTGCCGAGTTTTTGGCCGACCGAACGGAACGCGATGCCATTGACGATCGCGCCATCGCCGGATTTGAAGCGCAGGCGCAGATGCGCCTGGCCGGCTTCATCGGCGTACACCAGTTGATGCGACGGCAGCGCGATCACAGGCTCGGGATTGCCGCTGCCGAACGGACCGGCCCGATTGAGGGTAGCGGCGAATTCCGGCGTGACGGCGCGCGCACTGACGGCGCCATCGATGAACAGCTCATTCTCGTGCCGCGAGTTGGCGACATCGGCGGCGAGTGCGGTTTCGATATAGGCGCGGAATTCCGCCAGCCGCTCCTTGCGCAGCGTCACGCCCGCCGCCATCGCGTGCCCGCCGCCCTTCATCAGCAGACCATCCTTGACCGCCTGCCGCACCGCCTTGCCGAGATCGACGCCGGAGATCGAGCGCCCGGACCCAGTTCCGATGCCGCCCGGCTCCAGCGCGATGGAAAAAGCGGGCCGCGAAAACTTTTCCTTCAGGCGCGATGCAACGAGCCCGACCACCCCGGGATGCCAGCCTTCCGAGGCCGTGACGATCACTGACCCCTTGTCTTCGAGCCCGAGCGAGGCCAGCGCCTCGGCTTCGGCCTGCGCTTCCGCCATCTGCTCGATGACGCGGCGTTCGGTGTTGAGCCGATCGAGCTCGGCTGCGATCCGGGCGGCCTCTGAGACATCGCCTTCCAGTAACAGCCGCACCCCGAGATCGGCGCGTCCGATCCGGCCGCCGGCGTTGATGCGCGGCGCCAGCATGAAGCCGAGATGCCAGGCCTCGGGCGGGCCGTTCAACCGCGACACATCCATCAGCGCGGTGTGGCCGACATGATCGCGACGCCGCATCGCGATCAGGCCCTTGGCCACGAAGGCACGGTTGAGCCCGATCAGCAGCGCGACATCGGCGACGGTGCCGAGCGCCACGTGGTGCAACATCCCCAAAAGATCCGGCTCCGGCATTTCACTGGTCCAGAAATTCCGCGCGCGCAGCTCCCTGTTCACGGCCACCAACGTGACAACGAGAGCCGAGAGGTCGTCCGGCCGGTTTGGATTCACCAGCGCATCGACATCAGGCAATTCATCGCCGCATTGATGGTGATCGATGACGACGACCGACATCCCCAACCTTCGCGCCTCGGCCAGCGGCTCGAGGCTGGTGGTGCCGCAATCCACTGTCACCAGCAACGTTGCGCCCTTGCCCGCGAGCATCCGGACCGCCTCGACATTGGGACCGTAGCCTTCGAAGATTCGGTCAGGGATATGAATCAGCGGATCGAGCCCGCAATGGCGCAAGTGCCACGCCAAGAGCGCCGCCGAGGTCGCACCGTCGACGTCGTAATCGCCAAAGATGGCGACCTTTTCGCCGCGCGTTGCCGCATCCGCGATACGTTTTGCGGCGGTTTCCATCGCCGTCACGGTGTACGGATCGGGCATCAATTTGCGTATAGTCGGATCGAGAAAATCCTGGACCTGTTCGATGTCGACGTCGCGCCCGGCCAGCACCCGCGCCAGCATCTCCGGCAGTTGATAGCGTTGCGTGATCGCCAGCGCCCGCGCCGCGCCGCGCGCGTCGAGTCGGTCGCGCCACAGCTTTCCCGTCGCGGAATGCGCGACGCCGAGAAACGCCAAGGGCGATTCGACAGGCAATGCGGATGCGGGAAGCGTCATGTTGCTTTCAGCACGAAAAAGAAACTCGGATCGGCCGCTTCACCGGCTAAGCGACGCCGGTTTGGTACCCTTACAGCCTTCGATATCGCGATACTACAATCGGTCACCTGATTCGGAACCGACGTCCGGCAAGGCTTCGAAGCTCGCCAACCCGATTGGCCTCCAGGCCGAGCGAGCAGCGCTCGGCTAATGCCGCCGACAAGACGCGGCCAGCTGCCCAAATTACGTGCAGCGGAAATTAAACCTGCGTTAGAACAAATCGGCGACAACGGAAAAGGTAGCCCGATGTGCGCTTTTGACGACCGACCCGTCCGCAGAGTCCGGTCAGAACCGCAACGCAGAGGAAGTCCGGCCAATGTCCATCGCGCTTGATCGTCACCGCGCGAAACCGATCGCAAGCGAACCGGCCCATCCCGCGGATGCCGAGGACGAATCCGATATTTCCGCCCTGATCGCGCGGCTGACCGCCGAGGTCAACCAGGTCGCCTGCGAGAAGACCAAATCGATCCAGCACATCACCAACCAGATGAAGATGCTGGCGCTGAACGCGCTGATCGAAAGTTCGCGGGCCGGCGCACAGGGCGCCGGCTTTGCCGTGGTCGCGCAGGAAGTCCGCAGCGTCGGCCAGCAGGTCGAGACCATCGCGCGTGAGCTTGAAACCCAATTGACCAAGCGAACCGGCAACCTCATGAGTTCGATCGAGCGGATGACGGAGCGATCGCGCGGCGAGCGCATGGTCGACCTGTCGCTCAATGCCATCGAACTGATCGATCGCAATCTCTATGAGCGAACCTGCGACGTACGCTGGTGGGCAACCGACGCCGCCGTCGTCGACTGCGCCGCGGCGGCGGACGCAGCAGCCGTCTCGCATGTGTCGGAGCGGCTGGCAGTGATCCTTGGCGCCTACACCGTGTATCTCGATCTTTGGCTCTGCGATCTCGAGGGCAATGTCCTAGCCGGCGGCCGGCCGGAGCGCTTCAATGTGATCGGCCAGAACGTCGCTACGACCAAGTGGTTTCGCGAGGCGCACGGCCTGCGCAGCGGCGACGACTATGTCGCCGGCGATGTCGAGCGCCAGCCTTTGCTTGGCAACGCCCAGGTCGCGACCTATTGCGCCAGCGTTCGCGCCGGCGGCAAGGCCAACGGCAAAGCGATCGGCGTGCTGGCGATCCATTTCGACTGGGAATCCCAGGCCCGCGCCATCGTGCAGGGCGTGCGCGTCGGCGCCACCGACAAGGCACGGGTGCTACTGGTCGATTCGAATTTCCGGGTGATCGCCGCGTCCGACGGCCAGGGCCTGCTCACCGAGCGGGTGCCACTTTCGCTGGAAGGACGGCGCAGCGGCTTCTACCATGACCGTTCCGGCGCGCTGGTCGCGTTCCACGCCACGCCCGGCTACGAGACCTACAAGGGCCTCGGCTGGTACGGGGTGATGGTCGGCGCGGCTCCGTAACGAGCCTCTCTAGCAGCCCATCCGGTCGGCGATCCCGCCAAAGTCTTTCGCCACGATATCCCAGTCGCCCTTGGCCTCGAAATCGTATTTCTGCAACGGGCCGTATTCGGTCGGGCGCGCCACGAAAGCGGTCTTCAATCCCAATTTCTGCGCAGCCTTCAGATCATGATTGTGCGCGGCCACCATCATCACCTGCTGCGGCGGCAGGCAGAGCAGCTTGGCGGCGCCCAGGTAAGTTTCGGGGTCGGGCTTGTAGTGTTCGAAAAGTTCCGCCGACATCACCAGATCCCACGGCAGGCCGGCGAATTTCGCCATGTTGGTCAGAAGCGCGACATTGCCGTTCGAGAGCGGGCTGATGATGTATTTTGTCTTCAGCCGAGTCAGGCCGGCGACGCTGTCCGGCCAGGGATGAAGCCGATGCCAGCCCGTGGTCAGGTAATGCAGGTCGGCTTCGTTCAATCCGGAAATCGAAAACTGCGCGACCAGCTTTTCCAGGGACTGCCGGTGCAGCGTATCGAGTATCACGTAACCGCGCTCGGGATGCTTGCGCACCTCGTCCATCGATGCGGCATAGACGGCTCGCCAGCCATCGACCAGCGCGGTCCAATCCGCCTTGATGGCGCGCTGCTCGGACCATTTGGTGAAATCCGCGATCAGGCTGCTGCGCCAGTCGACCACGGTGCCGAACACATCGAACACCAGTGCCTTCACCCCCGAGATATCAGACATGCCCACTCCCTGTTTTTGTTGTTGTCATTCCGGGGCGCGCATCAGCGCGCCGCGCACCCGTTCTTGGCGACGGGCCGGATCACGATCTTGTCCGCCATGTCGGCGCACTCAATCGAGATGGAATTTCTCAAGCTGCCGGTGTTCGGCCTTGATATAGCGCACGGTGCCGGTGACCGATCGCATCACCACGGTCTCCGTCTCGATGACATCCTTGCGGAACTTGACGCCGGTCAGCAGCGAACCGGTGGTGACGCCGGTCGCGGCGAACAGGCAGTCGCCCCGCACCATGTCCTCGATGCCGTAGATCATGCGCGGATCGGCGACACCCATCTTGCGCGCGCGCTCGCGTTTCTCCTCGCTGTCCAGGATCAGCCGGCATTGCATCTGGCCGCCGATGCAGCGCAGCGCTGCCGCCGCCAGCACGCCCTCGGGCGCGCCGCCGGTGCCGATATACATATCGACCCCGGTATTGTCCGGATCGGCGCAATGGATGACACCTGCGACGTCACCATCGGTGATCAGGCGTACCGCCGCGCCGGTACTGCGCACGCCGGCAATGATGTCGGC
>WNGI01022872.1_pt1 | contig 10595 bp, 9 predicted proteins | sample 5400621 | NCBI WGS metagenome assembly WNGI01 (sample SAMN13153374, study PRJNA577476) | soil metagenome | isolation source: 20 cm soil or saprolite under Garry oak tree replicate 1 | place: USA:California | collected 2016-06-15 | reverse complement strand
CATCGTCGTACCCGCACAGGACGTAGAAGCCATTGGCGTTCGTCACTGTGAAACCGGTTGGATCGCCGGATTGACCGTCACCGTACAGGTGCTCGACCGATGCTTCAGCGACAGGCCGCACTCCGTCTGGAGTTCGTTCATTGACGAACCCGGACAACACCTCAACATTTGGATAGCCGTCCAGCCTCGAAAGGGGCGGCATCGATCGAGGTGTCCCCGCCCCCAGGAGATATGCCCTGGAGACGACATGGACATTCTTGGGATCGTCATTCCACAGCCACAACCTCACGCTGCACGGCGAAAGATAGGCGTCTTGTGCCCGAGCTCCGACCAGGACATACTCTCGCGCCAATCCCGGGACGTCGTACCTGCCCGCGGCGTCAGTCACAACATCAATGGTCACTGGCGTCTGTCTATCTCTATATCCCTGCACCCGCAGCGGCAAACCAGCCAAGGGCTGGATCCCGGCCGCGGTGTGCTCATACGCCACTCCGGATACGGTGAACACATCCCATCCGATCGTCAGCGGCGGACCGGAGGGCGAAGTCGGACTGGGCGGCGAAGGCGTCGGCGACTCGCTACAGGCGCCGAGAAACGTGATGGACAAGAAGGCGGCCGAAACAGCGACGAAGACAGTTATTCCTCGCATAGCCCCTCTCTATGCATCCCGGGTGCACGAAGACGAGTCATGGCGGGCACGCGGTATACGACACTCGTCGATCGTCTGTTACGTCGTGTTGCACGGCCCCAGAGCCGCCGCGCGCACCCTGGGGCCTTTGTCTACTATTGCGCTGTCTACTGCTGCGCTGGACGTCCCTCCAGATACCACAGGATGAGGCCACCCACGAGCATCACAATCCCGATGACCGGCGTCTGCGCCATGAAGGCGTCATACGCCGGGTGGGAATAGTCCTTGAGCTCGATGTGCATTATCGACCGCACAATTCGTTCCGTGACCAGCTGTGGAAAGCCGAGCGTGATGAACGCACCACGGAGCGCGATCGGCTTGCGTGCTGCTGGTTGCGAATCGCAATGAGCACGGCTTCGTACAAAGCCGTCTGGCCAACGGGCGACATCCCGGCGAGAGCGAGCGCGGCCGCACCGTGATCGCTCCCCATCGGATACCGCACGTCGATATGCTCGTTGAACGACAGGACCTCGACGAGCGCGTCGGCGGGAACTGCGTTGATGAATGCCGCTGCCGCGGCCGTCGCCTGCTTCAACAGGCCATGGTGCATGCTTTCGCTGCCATCCACCAGCAGAGTCACGGCCAGCGGCACGCGATCCCAGGTGAAAAAAGGGCAATCTGCTGGCGGACGCCGTCGTCGAATACGGCAAGGTCGTCGGGCCCGATCGGCGCCGGCTGACCGGCGCGGTCGGTGGCGCAGACGTCCATGGCGACCAGCGCGACCCCGGCCGAAAACTGCGCCTGCGCAACGGCGGCGAGCGATATCAGCAGAGCTGTTCCGACGAGCACGCGGATGCGCACGTCGTCACTCTGCCGCAGCGCTTCCGGCGTTGATGATTAGTTTTGTGGTTTCAGGTCAAGATTTGTGGCGCACGCGGAGGGCGTCTTGACAAATCTTGACACCTGGTCCGGCGGCCACCGCAGATACTCGCTGTCCGGCGGTTTACCCTATATAACTGCATATCCACGTGACTCCCGCAATGCGCCATCTGCTTGTGGTCGATGACGATGCCGAGCTCTGCCAGCTCCTGTCGGAGTACCTCGTACCCGAGGGCTACGACGTGGAAGCGGTGCACAGCGGCGTCGAAGGCGTCGAGCGTGCGCTTTCCGGCGATCACGCGCTCGTCGTCCTCGACGTGATGCTTCCCGATGTGCGCGGCTTCGAGGTGCTGCGGCAGCTGCGCGCCCGTTCGCGCATGCCCGTGCTGATGCTGACCGCGCGCGGCAACGAGCAGGATCGCATCCTCGGCCTCGAGATGGGCGCCGACGACTACCTGCCGAAGCCCTTCAATCCGCGCGAGCTGTGTGCGCGCATCGAAGCGATCCTCCGGCGCTCCGGCGCCGAGGCCGGCGCAGTGGACGCGCGGACGGCCGGCGATCTCACGGTGGACGATGTGTCGATCAGCAAGGCGTCGCGCATGGTGCACCGCGGCGGCGAGGCCATCGAGTTGACGACCGTCGAATTCGACCTGCTCGAGGCACTGCTGCAGGGAGCCGGGCGCGTGATTCCCCGCGACGAGCTGGTGCGAGACGTCCTCAACCGGCCCTTCTCCCCCTTCGACCGCAGCATCGATACGCACGTCAGCAACCTGCGCCGCAAACTCGGTCCCGCGCCGGATGGATTCGAGCGGATCAAGTCGGTGCGCGGCATCGGCTACCAGTACGCCGTCCGTCATCTGCCGCAAGGCCTGAAGAAATAGAAGACGAACAGATGCGCCTGCACATCAAAGTCTTCCTCTGGTTCTGGCTCGGGGTCGTCGTGGTCAGCGCCACGCTCATCGGGTTGACCGAGCTGACGCACTCGCGCGCGCAGGACGATCGGCTCTGGCAGGAGAAGTACGGCCCGCGTGTGGACCTGTGGGCGCGCCAGGAGACGCACATCCTGCGGACGCAGGGGTCCACCGCGCTCGAAGAGTACGTCGGATCGTTTCAAGCCGATCCGGGCGTCCTCAACTACATGTTCGACGGCGACCGCCGCGAGGTGTTCGATCGCCAGGCGTCGGCGCCCGTGCGCGGCATCGTCGAGCAGCTGATGCAGTCGCCGGGATGGACGCAGCGCGTCGATGCCCCCGAGCGCATCATCGCCGAGCGCGTCCTCGACGCCAACGGCAAGCCGTACGTCGTCGTCGTCGATTTCCCGCCGCCCTCGGTGCTGTCGCGGTCGCTGCTCGACCTGCTCGACGCGGATTTCAGCGACGGCTGGCCGACGCGCGCGTCGGTCGTCAGGCTCGCGGCGGTCGCCGGCGTCGCCGGCATCTTCTGTTTCGTGCTCGCGCGCCACATCGCCGCGCCGATCGACCGGCTCCGTTCGGCCACCAAACGGCTCGCCAGCGAGCAGCTGCAGACGCGCATCGACCGCGACGTGCTGAGCCGCGGCGACGAGCTCGCCGACCTCGGCCGCGATTTCAACGGCATGGCAGACCGCATCGAGCATCTCGTCACGGCGCAGCGGCATCTGCTGTCCGACGTGTCGCACGCGCTGCGCTCGCCGCTGGCGCGGCTGAATGTGGCGCTGGGTCTCGCGCGCCGTCACAGCCCGCAGGGCGCGCAGGAACACCTCAATCGCATCGAGCTCGAAACCGATCGGCTGAACACGCTCATCGGCCAGCTGCTGACGATGGCGCGCGTGGACAGCGGCGTCGGCCTGGAACGGCGCACCGTGTTCGACCTCGCGGGGATCGTCGATGAAGTGGCGATGGATGCGGACTACGAGGCGCGCGACCGCCGCTGTGTGGTGGAGGTCACCGGCGCGCGGAACTGCCAGGTCCTGGGCGCACCGGATATGATTCGGGGGGCGATCGAAAACGTCGTCCGCAATGCGGTCCGCCACACCGCCGACGGCACGCGGGTGGAGGTGGCCATCGACCGGCGCGACGCGGGCACGCCGGCCACCGTTCTTGTTACAGTTCGCGATCACGGCCCGGGCGTTCCGGACAAGGTCGTTCCAAGCCTGTTCGTCCCGTTCCATCGCGGTCCGCAGGCCGAGGGGACGCCGAGCGGAACGGGGCTCGGCCTGGCGATTACGCGCCGGGTGTTCGAAGTACACGGCGGGACGGCGACGGCCGCCAACGCCGACGGCGGCGGCTTCGTCGTATCGCTGGAGCTGCCGATGCACATGAGGGACGATGTCGATCAATCACAGGCCGATGCGCGGCCAACGACCGAGGAGCATGGGAATGCAATTACGGCGGCGTGAGCGCGCGGCGTGGGCGACACGCCTCTCGATGACGATGTGGACGGCGGCGGCGATGATGGCTGCCGGCTGTTCGAGTCCCGCCGCGCCGGTGCAGGCCGCGCGCGCCCCCGCGGACGACGCCGTGCTCGTCACCGTCGCCCCGGTTGTCCGCAAGGCGATGCCGCTCGAGATTCAGGTCATAGGGACGGCTGAAGCCGAATCCACGGTCGCCGTGCACGCGCAGATCACGGGCGCCATCACCTCGGTGAACTTCACCGAAGGCGACGACGTCACCGAGGACCAGGTGCTCTTCACGCTCGATCGGCGGCCGCTCGAAGCGAGCCTGCAGCAGGTGCAGGCGAACCTCGCGCGCGATATGGCGCAGGCGGAAGACGCGCGGACGCAGTCGGGACGCTATCAGACGCTCGCCGGGCGCGGCCTCGTGTCCGGCCAGGAAGTCCAGGCGAAGGCGACCGCGGCGGCGGCGCTCAATGCCACCGTCGAAGCGGATCGTGCGGCGGTGGAGAACGCGAAGGTGCAACTCGAATACGCGACGATCAAGGCGCCGATCTCCGGGCGCACGGGCGCGCTCATCGTGCACCCGGGCAACCTGATCCGCGCCAACGACGCCACGCCGCTGGTCGTCATCAACCGCATTGCGCCGATCAACGTCTCCTTCGGCATCCCGGAAGGACAGCTCCCCACCTTCAAGCGCTATCTCGCCGAGCGGACGCTGCGTGTCGAGGCGAACGCTCCGTCCGAGACCGTGCCGTCGATGGGACGCATCACCTTCACCGACAACGCCGTCGATCCGACGACCGGCACCATCAAGGTGAAGGGATCGTTTCCCAACGCGGATCGGCGCCTGTGGCCCGGACAGTTCGTCAACGTCGTCGTGACGCTGCGCATGGATCCGGCGGCGGTCGTCGTGCCGACGGTGGCGATTCAGGCCGGGCAGCAGGGTGACTTCGCGTTCGTCGTCAAGGCCGATCAGACCGTCGATCTCCGCGCGGTGACGATCGATCGCACGGCCGGCGCCGAGAGCATCGTCAAGGAAGGGCTCGAGCCGGGCGACACCGTGATCACCGACGGCCAGCTGCGGCTCGTCGCCGGCAGCCGCGTGAAGGTGAAATCGGATGCGTCGGATGCCAGCCGTGCCGACGCCTCACAGGCGGCGACGCGATGAACCTCTCCGCCCTCTTCATCAAGCGCCCGATTGCGACGACGCTCATCGTGCTCGGGTTGATGGCCTTCGGCGCGATGTCCTACCGGCAGCTGCCGGTGAGCGACCTGCCCACCATCGACTTCCCGACCATCCGCGTGCAGGCGAACCTGCCGGGCGCCAGCCCCGAGACGATGGCCGCGGCCGTCGCGCTGCCGCTGGAGAAACAGTTCGCGACCATTCCCGGCCTCGACTCCATCAATTCGACGAGCTCGCTCGGCTTTACGAACATCGTCCTGCAGTTCAACCTGAGTCGCGACATCGACGCCGCGGCCGCCGACGTGCAGTCGATGATCGCGCGGACGTCACGGCAGCTGCCGACGCAGATGCCCGCGCCGCCGTCGTATCAGAAGGTCAATCCCGGTGACGATGCGGTGATGCAGCTCGTGCTGTACTCGAAAACACTGCCCGCGTCACAGGTCGACGAGTACGCCGAGTCGACCATTGCGCAGCGCATCTCGACGGTGCCCGGCGTCGCGCAGGTGCAGGTCGGCGGCGCGGCAAAGTACGCGGTGCGCGTCGATCTCGATCCGCGCAATCTGTCGGCGCATGGCATCGGCATCGACGAAGCGGCGTCCGCGATTCAGTCGGCAAACGTCAACCTGCCGACCGGCACGATCTACGGCGCGGACCATCCTGGCGAACGGGCAGATGCTCCGGGCGAAGGAATACGCCTCGACGATCGTCGCCTACCGCAACGGCAACCCGGTGCGGCTCGACTCGATTGCGCACGTCTACGACGGCGTCGAGAACGACAAGTCGCCGTTCTGGTTCAACGGCGAACGCGCCATCTCGCTGTCGGTGCAGAAGCAGCCCGGCACCAACGTCGTCGCGGTCGTCGACGCGGTGAAGGCGCTGCTGCCGGAGTTCCGCGCGCAGCTGCCGCCGTCGATCACGCTCGACATCCGCAGCGACCGGTCGATTGCCATCCGCGATTCGGTGCAGGACATCAAGATGACGCTGCTGCTGACCATCGCGCTGGCGGTGCTGGTCATCTTCCTGTTCCTGCGCAACATCTCGGCGACGGTCATTCCCAGCCTCACGCTGCCGGTGTCGCTGGTGGCGACATTCGCAGTGATGTACGAGCTCAATTACAGCCTCGACAACCTCTCGCTGCTCGCGCTCATTCTCTCGGTCGCCTTCATCGTCGACAACACGATCGTCATTCTCGAGAACATCGTGCGCCACATGGAGATGGGCAAGGCGCCGATGCGCGCCGCGATGGAGGGCTCGAAGGAAATCGCGTTCACGATCGTCTCGATGACGCTGGCGCTGGTCGCGGTCTTCATTCCCGTGCTCTTCATGGGCGGCATTGTCGGCCGGCTGCTGAACGAGTTCGCCGTGACGATCGCGGTCGCGATCCTCGTCTCGGGGTTCGTCTCCATCAGCCTGACACCGATGCTCTGCAGCCGCTTCCTCACGCCTCCCGAGGAGCAACATCACGGTTGGTTCTACAACGCCACCGAGCGGATGTTCGACGCGTGGCGGCAGCTCTACGACGTCACGCTGCGCCAGAGCCTCCGCTTTCACGCCGTGACGATGGCGATCTCTGTCGTGCTCATCGGTGCGACCGCGTACCTGTTCACGCTCATTCCGAAAGGGTTCCTGCCCAACGAGGACGTCGGGCGCATCAACGTGACGACCGAAGCGATCCAGGGCATCGGCTTCGACGACATGGTGCGCAAGGAGCAGCAGATCGCCGAGATTATCGGCCGCAACCCGAGCATCAACGGTCTGTCGAACTTCGTGTTCGGCAACCGCGGCAACGTCAACATCGATCTCAAGCCGCTCGATGAGCGCACGCAAACGGCGCAGGAAGTCATCACGTCGCTGCGTCCGCTGGTGACCCAGGTGCCGGGCCTGCGCGTGTTCATCAACATGCCGCAACAGATCAACCTGGGCGGGCAGCAGGGCGCGCGCAGCCCGTATCAGTTCACGCTGCAGGACACCGACACCACCGAGCTCTATAAATGGGCGCCGGCGCTCGAGGACAAGATCAGGCAGATTTCCGGGCTCGAGGACGTGAGCAGCGATCTGCAGGTGAAGAACCCGCAGATTCGCGTGGACATGAACCGCGATCGGATCTCGGCGCTGGGCCTGACCGTCAACCAGGTCGAGACCGCGCTCAACAACGCCTACGGCACGCGGCAGGTGTCGCAAATCTACGCGCCGAACAATCAGTATCAGGTAGTGATGCAGGTCGCGCCCGAGTTCCAGCGCAACCCCGCGGCGCTCTCGATGCTCTACGTGCGCGCGGCGGGCGGCCGCCTGATCCCGCTCGACACGCTGGCGCGCGTCACCACCGACGTGGGCCCGCTCAACGTCGCGCACACCGGCCAGCTCCCGTCGGTGACGATCTCGTTCAACCTGAAGCAGGGCGTGGCGCTGGGCGACGCGGTGGCGGACATTCAGTCAACGGCTGCGGCGACACTGCCATCAACGGTCACGACGAGCTTCCAGGGCGCGGCGCAGGCCTTCCAGGATTCGCTGCGCGGCCTCGGGCTCATCCTGCTGATGGCGCTCGTCGTCATCTACATCGTGCTCGGCGTGCTCTACGAGAGCTTCACGCATCCGCTCACGATTCTCTCGGGTCTGCCCGCGGCGGGGTTCGGCGCCCTGCTCACGCTGCTTCTCTTCAAGTCCGAGCTGAGCCTGTATGCGTTTGTCGGCATCATCATGCTCATCGGGCTGGTGAAGAAGAACGGCATCATGATGGTGGACTTCGCGGTCGCCGCGCAACGCGAGCGCAACCTGTCGCCGCGCGACGCGATTCACGAGGCGTGTCTCGTGCGCTTCCGGCCGATCATGATGACGACGATGGCGGCGCTGGTGGGAACGCTGCCGATTGCGCTGGGGCTGGGCGCGGGCGCCGAGTCGCGCCGCCCGCTCGGACTCGCGGTGGTCGGCGGGCTGATCGTCTCGCAGCTGCTGACGCTCTACATCACGCCGGTCTACTACGTGTATATCGAGAACGCGAGGCTGTGGGTGACGCGCCGCCGCCCGAGGAGAGTGCACGCCAGCGCGGAAGAGCCGGGAACCGCGCCGGCCGTGGCGATGGAAGCCGACGCTACCTGAAGCTGGGGTCGTTTCTTACGGATTCCTGAAGCTGGCGGCGTCGGGGAATCCGGTCGCGTTCGCGAGTTCAGCCAGGGTCAACACCTGCCCGACGGCGTACCTGCGGCCATTGATGAACCACGTGGGATAGGTATCCACGCCCGCCTGCGTGCAGGCTGACGCCTGCGGGAGCCGAATAGGCGCTTCTGCTCCTGGCAATGCGGACACCACGACGCGCCGTAGAACAGGACGCCTTTGTCCTTGAGGTGCTCCGCCAGCGCGCGGACCTTCGGATCTTCCGGCCCGGTCGGCTCCTCCTGCGGAGCGGTGTAGACCGCGTGCGCGGCGAGAATCACGACGGCCGCCACCGCCACACGTCCGGCAAGACCCAGCCACGAGCGCCGCGCCACTGCAAACGGACCCTGCACCAGCACGAGCGCCAGGATCGCTGACATGAGCGTGAGCGACGTGAGGCAATACGGGCAGGCGGAGTGGAGAATCGTCAGCGAGACGATCGTCAGGTAGACGCTGTAGCAGACGCCGAAGACCGCGACGGTCCACGCCCATGACCGCTGCCGGTCCTCGCGGCGCACGAACGCGATGGCCGCGAGCGTGGCGTAGCCGAGAAATCCCCAGAGCGACGTCGGCACGCCGAGCAGCGTTGCCCAGCGGCTGCCGAGGACGACATCGCATCCTCCGCCGACAGCACAGCCTTGCACCGCGCTCTCGGTGAACTTCGCCCACGTCAAGTAGGCGGTCAACAGCATCCCGAGAATGCTGAGCGCGAGCAGCGGCCAGTTGGGTGTCGAGCGGAGTGCGTAGGAAACCGGCGCGCTCTTCGCGCGCCGGTTCTTGGTTTTCCTGCCCACGAACGCGCGGTTACTTCGTGCCGCGCGCGTTGCCGGTCTTCGGCGTCTCCACGTAGGCCACGCGATTCACACCGCTCTCGGCCATCGCGATGTCGCCGTTCCGGAACACGCTCATGTTGCGCACGACGCCGCCGCCGCCCGGGATGATCCAGCTCTGGAACTTCTCGGTCTTCGGGTCGAACCGCACGATCGTGTTCGGCCGGATCGCCGACTCGTTGTACCAGATGATCCCGTTGACCTGGACGATGCCGTACGGCTGCGACTTCGGACCGCTCGGCGACGGCCACTCCTTCGTCGCCTTCGTTTTCAGGTTGTACATCCCGAGATAGCCGCGCGAGTAGTCGGCGTAGTAGACGACGTCATCGGCGGTAATCGTCAGGCGGCGCGGACGGGAATCCGGGTTCGGCAGGGTGTACTCGGTGATCGCCATCGTGTCGATGTCGAACTTCGCGAGGCGGTTCGCGCCGAACTCGCAGATGAACGGGCTGCCGTCCGACGTCATCACCATGCCATAGGGCTGCGACCGCGCCTGCGGCATCGTCACCAGCTTGATCTCGCCGGTGGCCGGGTTCATGCGGCCGACCATGTTCGAGTTCTGCAGCGTGAACCAGAGCATCCCCTTCTTGTCGAAGAGCGGCGTATGCGGATCTTTCGCGGCGGGATCGGGCATCTTGTATTCCTTGACCTCGCCGGTCTTCGGATTCAGCTTGCCGATCAGCCCGCCGAAATTGCCCGCGAACCAGATGTTCCCTTCCTTGTCCATCGTCAGGCCATGTGGACCGGTTCTCTTCGTCGGCAGCGGGTATTCCTTGATCGCGCCGGTCTTTGGATCGACGTGTCCGATCACGTCGGCCCACATGCCGGCCCAGTAGATCGTCCCGTCAGGCGCGGCGTACGGATCGTGCGGCCGCGAGCCAAGCGTCGGCGCGACCCATTCCTTGATGTTGACCTTCAAATCGCCGGGAACGACGACGGTCTTCGGGCGATCCGGCTTCTCTGGGAAGTGCGCACCGAGGTAGGTGGCGATGATTTCAGCGCGGTCGTCGGGCAGCTTGACCATCGAGTCGAACGTCTGCCGCCAGCCCGCTTTCGTGTCACCCCACGATTGCGTGATGTTGTTAACACCGTGGCACTTGGTGCACTCCTGGGCGACAGCTTCCTTGCCGGGGCCGTCCGGCAGGTCGGCAGCGCCGCCGTTTCTCTGTCCCGCCGCCGGCGCGATCGTGCACATGAACATCGCGGCCGCCGCGAGCATTCCAAGCGAAATCTTCGACATGTCTCCTCCTCAGGAAGACCGATGGGCTGAGGGCAGTCTGGACGCGGAATTATAACGCTGTCCGTAGTTGTGCTACTTTTTTCGGCCATGTTCCGTCTACTTTTCGCTTCGCTGCTGCTGGCAATGGTTGCGGTTTCTCCCGCGTTCGCCCAGCAGGCCACCTCCATGAGCTTTTTCGTCACCAGTATCGGCCCGGGCAAGGGTGGGAACCTCGGCGGCCTGCTCGGCGCGGACCGGCATTGCCAGATGCTGGCGACCGCCGCCGGCGCCGGCAACAAGACGTGGCACGCCTATCTGAGTGAGAACGGCTC
>WNGI01020671.1_pt1 | contig 10596 bp, 9 predicted proteins | sample 5400621 | NCBI WGS metagenome assembly WNGI01 (sample SAMN13153374, study PRJNA577476) | soil metagenome | isolation source: 20 cm soil or saprolite under Garry oak tree replicate 1 | place: USA:California | collected 2016-06-15 | reverse complement strand
GCAGCTGGTCATTGTCGTCGTGCTCGGCTTCCTGATACCAATCGCTTTGATCGTATCGCTTTCGCAACTTGTCACTGAAATGAAACCGCCTGGAGGCGCGGAAGCCCACAGTCAACTTCTGTCGCGCATCAAGCCCTTCGGCGAGGTCACGGTGGCGGATGCGAGCAGCCCGAAAGGCAATATTACCGGCGAGCAGGTCTTTCAATCGGTGTGCAAGACCTGTCACGAGCCGGGGATCGCCGGCGCACCCAAGGTCGGCGACAAGGCTCAATGGGCTGCCCCGATCAAGAAGGGCTACGAGGCCCTCGTGCAGCACGCGATCAATGGTATCCAGGAAGCGGGCAAGGTCATGCCACCTAAAGGCGGCAACCCCGATCTTGCCGATGCGGAAGTGCAGCGCGCGGTGGTTTACATGGCCAACCGATCGGGCGCGAATTTCAAGGAACCTGCAGCACCCTCCGCCACGGCATCGGCATCGCCGCCCGCCACGGCGGCGATGGCAGCGCCGGCTGCGGCAGTCCCCACCGCCTCGTCTTCCGCAACACCCACGGCAGCCACTGCAAGCGGCGTGACGCCGGCCGCTGCGACCGTGGCACCGAGCGCCACTGCAAGCGCGAGCGGGCCGCTCGACATGGCCGCGGGCCAAGCCCTGATGCAAAAGAACGGCTGCGGCGCGTGCCACGCCGTCGACAAGAAGATCGTCGGTCCCGCGTATCAGGACGTCGCCGCGAAGTACAAAGGCGATGCCGGAGCGTTGGCCAAGTTGAGTCAGAAGGTCAAAGCAGGCGGTGCCGGTGTTTGGGGCCCGGTGCCGATGCCGCCCAACCTACAGGTCGCCGACGGCGACATCAAGGCTCTGGTGAGCTGGATACTCACCCTGAAAAAATAGCTGGGTCGAACAAGAGTAAATTCAGCGCGTCAGCATCGCGCGCAGACTCTTCAAGCGCGCGTTTCCTGCTTCCTTTTCCCGCGCGACCTCCTCCGGACCGGCGGGCGCGTTGGCGTGGCGTAAATCCTCTTGGGTCAACTCCGCGATAAAACGTGACGGCTCGGCATCGTGCCACTCGCCCGCGCGTTTGCGCCGCCGGCACCACGATAGCTGCAGGCTCCGCTGCGCGCGCGTCATCCCGACGTACATCAGGCGCCGCTCCTCCTCGACGCTCCCCGAAGCGACCGACTCGCGGTGCGGCAGAATGCCTTCCTCGACCCCGACCATGAACACGTGGCGGAATTCGAGGCCTTTAGCCGCGTGCAAGGTCGACAAACGGACTGCCTCGGGCGCGTCGCCCTCCTGACCTTCGAGCATGGTGATCAGCGCAACCATCTGCGTCAGCTCGAGCACATTCTTTCCATCGGCCTCGCCTTTGGTCGATAGCCAGCCGACAAAATCGCGCACGCTGTCCGAGCGTGACTGCGCCTGTGCCTTGTCGAACGTATCGAACAGATAACTTTCATAGCCGATGGCCGAGACGAGATCGGAGAGCAGCGTGCCCGCGGCTTCGCGCTCGGCACGGTGCCTCAATCCGTTGATCAATGTGCCGAACTCGAGCAGCGCGCCGTGCTGCCGTGGCGCCAGATCGAGCGCTGGTGAATCGACGTAGATTGCCGCGAACAGGCTCCCACCGTGTGCCTTTGCAACAGCGCCGAGCTTGTCCAGCGTTTGCGCGCCGATGCCGCGCCTGGGCGTCGTCACAGCGCGTACGAATGCCGGATTGTCGTCGTCGTTGGCGATCAGCCGCAGGTACGACACGAGGTCCTTGATCTCGGTGCGCTCGAACCAGGATTGGCCGCCGCTGATGAGATACGGCACGTTTTGCGCCGATAGCGCGCGCTCGAACGCGCGCGCCTGATGATTGCCTCGAAACAGAACGGCGAAGTCCGAGAACCCGCTTCGCTGCTCGAACTTCTGCGCGAGCAGGCGGCGCGCAACGCCCTCGGCCTCAGCCTCCTCGTCCGCCGCGGGCACGACGCGAATGAAGTCGCCCAAACCCCGCTCGCTCCACAATCTCTTATCGTAGAGCTTGGCATTGTTTGCGATCAGCGCGTTTGCCGAGCGCAGTATGCGCACCTCGGAACGATAATTCTGCTCGAGCTTGATGACCTTGAGCGAATCGAAGTCGTGTGGCAGCTGCTCCAGGTTCTCGATGGTCGCGCCGCGCCAGCCGTAGATTGCCTGATCGTCGTCGCCGACGGCGGTAAATGCCGCGCGCGTGCCTGCCAGCATTTTGAGCAAACGGTACTGGACAGGATTGGTGTCCTGGTACTCGTCGATCAGAAGGTAGGAAAGCCGATCGCGCCATCGTCCGGCGGCGGCAGCGTCGCGTTCGAGCGCTGTGAGCGGCATGGCGATCAGATCGTCGAAGTCCACCGCCTGATAGGAGCGCAGCGTCTGGTCGTAGCTCTGATAGGCGCGCGCGGCGGCAAGGTCGGCATCGTTCGACGCGGCGCTGAGCGCTTCGGCGGGTGTGACCAGCGAGTTTTTCCAGGTACTGATTCGCCACTGCGCAGCGCGTGCGCGCGCCCGGTCGGAGGTCGCCAGCAGCTCCGAGACAATCGCCTCGATGTCGCCCGGATCGAGAATGGAAAAGCGGGTCGCGAGTCCCAGGGCAGCGGCCTCGGTCCGCAGTATCCTCAAGCCGAGGGAGTGAAAAGTGCAGATGATCGGTGCTCCGGCGCCGTCGCGCTTCGGCAGGAGCCGCAACGCACGCTCTCGCATTTCGCGCGCGGCCTTGTTGGTGAAAGTGATCGCGGCGATATGCGCAGGATCGAAGCCGCGATCGATCAAATGCGCAATCTTGGCCGTGATCACGCGCGTCTTGCCGCTGCCGGCGCCCGCCAGCACGAGCAGCGGGCCATCGAGGTATCGCACCGCGGCGCGCTGCGGTTCGTTGAGCGGAAAATTCATGAATGAGGCCGTGAACTATCGAGCGATTTGCTGGCTCAGTACATTAGAATGATGTCGATTCTAACAATGGGTGCCGCTTGACAGCGCGCCAAGTTCAGCTCCGGCCATGAGCCACTACGTCGTCGGCGACATCCAGGGATGCCACGCCGAATTCCAGCATCTGCTCGACGTGATCGCATTCGATCCGGCACACGATTTGCTATGGCTGGTTGGCGACCTCGTCAATCGGGGCCCGGATTCGCTCGCCGTGTTGCGCGCGGTCAAGCGCCTCGGCCCGGCCGCCGTAACGGTGCTCGGCAATCACGACCTGCACCTGCTGGCCGTGGCGGCAGGACATCGAGGCGCGCATCGGCAGGACACTCTCGGCGGCATCCTCGACGCTCCGGACCGCGACGAGCTGCTCGCCTGGCTGCGAACGCGTCCGCTGGTCGTGCGCGACGGCCATTTGCTGCTCGTCCACGCCGGTCTTCTGCCGTCTTGGACGCCGGCGACCGCCGAAATGCTGTCGGCGGAAGTCGAAGCCATGCTGGACTCGTCTGGGCACGACGATTTTCTGCGTCACCTCTACGGCGATCAGCCTGCGCGCTGGGACCCGGCGCTTACTGGCTATGACCGGCTTCGCGTCATCGTCAACACGTGCACGCGACTCCGGTTTTGCGCGGCCGACGACACCATGGAACTCTCCGAGAAGCGCGGAATTGATCACACGCCCGAGGGTTATGCGCCGTGGTTCTCGCACGCCGAGCGCAAATCCGCCGCTGCCACGATTCTGTGCGGACATTGGTCGACGATCGAATTGATGCTCTCGCCCAACGTGCTGATGCTCGACTCGGGCTGCCTATGGGGGGGAACGCTGACCGCGATCAGGCTTGACGATCGTGAATTGTTTCAGGTGCCGAGCCGCTCAAGCCTAAGGCCACACGAATAGCCTGCTCGGCCTCGCGCGATAGCTCGCGCCGATGCCGCGCTTGCGCCGCGAGCGCCGGCACCACCATCATTTCCACGACCATCGCGCGTTCCCCGAGCACACGCCAGAACGAGCCGATGAACGATGTCTCGCCGACATATGCGGGTGCGTCGTTGTGACTGCCATCGAGCCGTCGGTAACGGATGGCGATCGGCTGCAGGTGTCCCCGTGCGTCGATTACCGGTTGCAATAGCGAGCCATGAAACGGCAGCAAGGTCGTACCGTCGGTCGTCGTGCCCTCCGGAAAAATGGCGATGGTGTCTCCTGCGGCGAGAACTTCGCGTGCGTGGTCGTTGACGCGATGTGCGTCGCGCCGCCGCTCGCGCTCGATGAATAGCGTCCCGCACCCGGCGATCATCAGGCCGACGAGCGGCCACCGCTTCAGCTCCGCTTTGGCGATGAATCTCGCGGGCTGCACCGTGTTGAGAACGAAAATATCCAGCCACGAGATGTGATTGGCGACAATGAGCATGTTTCCGGGCAATCCGGCGGGCGGCAGCCCCTGCACCCGCGCCTCCACGTGCATGATCCTGAGCAGGTCGTCGCCGAAGTCCGATCATCGGAAACACGAAGGCGGTGGTCGCGATTCCCTCAAACACGTGCAGGCTCACGCGCGCGTAGCGATAGACGCGTATGGGAAACGGCGTGCGATCAGCGGAACGATGGATCAGCGGCACGTCACCAGAGATGGTGGCCATAGTGCTGGTGATAAGTCGCCGCCAGCGCGTCGCGGTCGACGATGTGGTTCTGGCCGCCCCGCGATGCGATCTTCAGCGAGCCGAGCAGTGACGCGAGCCTTCCGGTACGGTCCCAATCCCAGCCGTGCCCGATGCCGTAGAGCAGTCCGGCGCGGTATGCGTCGCCGCAACCGGTGGGATCGACCAGCTTGGTCGGACTCAAAGTCGGTATCTCGAACACCGTCCCGCCGGCATGGATGCGCGAGCCGTCCGCGCCAAGCGTCACGATCATCGCCTCGACGCGCGCGGCGATTTCCTTTTCCGACAGGCCGGTGCGCTCGGCGAGCATGCGTGCCTCGTAATCGTTCACCGCGACGTAATCGGCGCAATCGATCATCTCGATCAACTCCGCGCCCGAGAAGAGCGGCAGTCCCTGTCCCGGGTCGAACATAAAAGGAATGCGCGCGGCAGCGAATTCACGCACGTGCGCGGCCATGCCGTCGCGGCCATCGGGCGCGACGATGCCGAGCGCGATTCGATCGACATCGGAAATATGATTCATGTGCGCCTGATTCATCGCTCCCGGATGAAACGCGGTGATCTGGTTGTCGTCAAGGTCGGTGATGATGTAGGCCTGCGCGGTAAATGTCCCGGCGACGGTGCGCACGGCGTCGGTCGCGATGCCGAAGGAAGACAGGCGCTCGATGTAGGCGCCGCCGTCGTCGCCAACCGTCGCCATCACTACCGGGTCGCCGCCCAGGCCCTTCAGGTTATAGGCGATGTTGCCCGCGCAGCCGCCCCACTCGCGGCGCATTTCGGTGATCTGAAACGACACCGACAACACGTGCGTCTGCTCGGGCAGGATGTGGCGCGCGAAACGATCGGGAAACACCGTGATGGTGTCGATCGCGAGCGAACCGCAGATCAGCGTGCGTGGAGGCATGAAGCGTGAGCGGCTGGAGCCGGAAAAACGCGCAGTTTAACCCGGCGCCTGGAGCTGCGCGGTCCGCGCCCGGCGCTTATCGCACCGCAAGCGCTCACTTAAGCGTCGCGCCCGATCTCGCGGACAATGAATTGCTGACGGCGCGAGACCGGAAGAGCCTCGGTCACGCCGCGCAACATCACTTCCCAATGAGCGTCGCCATCGGCGCTCACCCGCCGCTCGAAGCCGCGTATGGCGTCACGCGCGACCAGACAATTCCTGTGCACGCGCACGAAGCGCGGGCCGAATTCCTCTTCCAGGCGGGTGAGCGACTCCTCGAGGAGGAACTCCCGATCGGCGGTGCGTATCGTTATATATTTGAGCTCCGCTTTGAGGTAGACGATTTCGTCGATGGGAACGAGCACCACCCGCGATCGCTCGGTCACCGACAGAAAGCGGCGCGCGGCAGAAGGCAAGCGGTTGAGCTTGGTGTCCGAAAGTGGCTTGAGCCGCGGTACTTTTTGCAGCGCGCTGAGGAGGCGCTGAACACGTACCGGCTTCACCAGATAATCGATGGCGTGCACTTCGAACGCCGCGATCGCGTGCTCGTGGTATGCGGTCGTAAAGATCAGCACTGGCGGAAGCGGCAGCTTGAGCAGATGGCGCGCGAGCTCGATGCCATCCATATCAGGCATGTGAATGTCGGTAAGCACCAGGTCCGCGGGCGTCGTGCCGAGCAGATGCAGCGCCTCGCGCCCACTGCCGGCTTCGCCGACCACCAGCACGGGAAGCGCGGCGGTGCAATCGTCCAGCAGCTCGCGCAAGCGCCTGCGGGCGGGAGCCTCGTCATCGACCAGCACGATTCTCAGCGGTGCTTCAGTCATGCGCCCTCTCCCGATTCCACGTATGTACGATACGGCATGCGAATGTGCACCTCGTAGCTGTCCCGCTTTGTCTTGCTCGCCAGGCTCGCCTCGGCGTCGAAATGCAGCGCGAGCCGCTCGCGAATGTTGGCTAGCGCCATATTGTTGCCGCCGTGATCGCTGTTGCTCATCTTATAGGGGTTGCGGAGGATCGCGTGCACTTCACCGCGGCGCAGAAAGATATTAATCGCGATGACCCCCGGAACGCTAGACCGCTCGATACCGTGGTAGACGGCGTTTTCGAGCAGCGGCTGCAGCAACAGCGGCGGCACCTGCGCGTCTCCGGGCATGTTGTCGATGTGCCATTCGATCGTCAGGCGCTCGCCGAGCCGCAGTTTTTCGAGGTCGAGGTATTGCCGGCACAGCTCGACCTCATCGGAGAGCGGCGCGAGCTGACGGTTATCCCGCATCAGAACGCGGAAAAGATCCGCCAGGTCTTCGAGGGCGGTTTCCGCGCGCCGCGGCTCGCTGCGCATCAAGGACAATACCGCGGTGATGCTGTTGAACAGAAAATGCGGCCGGATGCGGGTCTGCAGCACTTGCAGCCGCGCTTCGGCGATCGCGGGCGAAAGCGCTTTCGCCCTGAGCTGAAAGTAGAACAGCAGCACGCCCGCGATCAACAGCGAGAACATCACGTGTCGTAACATGGCTCCGGTGGTCATGTCCGGAATAAGCGCAGCGAGCGCGGTGTTGATGCCGAGACCGACCGCGAGCGTCACGGCCATAACGGAAGAGGCGCCGATGGCGTACGGCGCCCGCTCGAGCCATGGCGCAAGCAAATACAGAATCAGCAGCTCGCACAGCAAATGCGGCTCGACCACCGCGCTCATCTGCACCCACGCGTCGGAGATCGCCGCCCCGCGCTCCTCGCGGACAAACGCCGCGATCATGACGACCGCGTTGACCAGAAGCAATATCCGGAGGATCGTTCCCAGATTGCGCAGCTCGGGAAGCGAGAGTGGGATCCTGTTTTGATTTATACTCGTGCGCATTAGTCGCTTCCGGCGCAGCGGCGGAGATGTCGTCGCCGCGCGCCGCAGCAGGTCCGGATCATTACGCCAGGCGATGTAACGTCTGCTCCCTATTGTGGGCAAGAGGTCCGGGTGAGGCAAGCCATGTCTGCAGACAGATCAGATTTCCGCAATGGCGCCCTCCACGGCCGGTCCGGCCGTTTCAGTGAGCCGGTCGCCGAGCTCGTGAAGCAATACACAGCCTCGGTCGATTTCGATCAGCGCCTTGCGGAAGCAGACATCGCGGGGTCGCTCGCGCACGCTCGCATGCTAGCCGCAATCGGCGTGCTGACTGCCGCCGACCTCGCGGCGATCGAACGCGGATTGGCCGCGATCAGAGGCGAGGTCGAGCGTTCCGAATTCGTGTGGTCACGCGACTTCGAGGACGTACACCTCAATATCGAAAAACGGTTGATCGCGCTGATCGGTGACGCCGGCAAGCGCTTGCATACCGGCCGTTCCCGCAACGATCAAGTCGCCACCGACATGAGGCTGTACGTGCGCTCCGCGATCGACGACCTGGCGACGCGCATCACCGCATTGCGACGCGCGTTGCTCAATCTGGCCGAAGCGCACGCTGCCACCGTCATGCCGGGATTTACGCACCTTCAGGTTGCGCAGCCGGTCACGTTCGGCCACCATCTCATGGCCTACGATGCGATGCTCTCGCGCGACGCCGAGCGATTCTGCGATTGCCGCGCACGCGTCAATCGCCTGCCTCTGGGCAGTGCGGCGCTGGCGGGAACGAGCTTTCCGATCGAGCGCGAGCGCGTTGCGCGCGAGTTGGGCTTTGACGGAGTGTGCGAAAATTCGCTCGACGCAGTTTCCGATCGTGATTTCGCGATCGAATTCGCCGCGGCGGCAGCGCTGACGATGATGCACTTGTCGCGCTTCGCGGAAGAATTGGTTCTCTGGTCCAGCCCCGCCTTCGGCTTTGTGCGCCTGGCCGACCGCTTCTGCACCGGCAGCTCGATCATGCCGCAGAAAAAGAATCCCGATGTGCCGGAGCTGGTGCGGGGAAAAAGCGGACGCGTTTTCGGGGATCTGGTCGCGCTGCTGACGATCATGAAAGGTCAGCCGCTGGCGTACAACAAGGACAACCAGGAAGACAAGGAACCGGTGTTCGACATCGTCGACACGCTGCTGCCCACGCTCATCATAGTCACCGATCTGGTCGCGGGAGGTATCGAGGTCGATGCCGGGCGCATGCGTGCGGCCGCGGGCACGGGACACGCGACGGCGACCGATCTCGCCGACTATCTGGTCCGGAAAGGCGTTCCCTTTCGAGACGCGCACGAGGCAGTGGCGCAGGCGGTGCGTCACGCGGAAGAGCGCCAGGTCGATCTGGCGCAATTGCCGCTGGATGCCTTGCAGCGTTTTTCACCGCTGATCGACGATGACGTCTACGGCGTGCTTACTCTCGACGGCTCGGTGGCAAGCCGAAATCGCGCCGGAGGCACGGCGCCCGAGCAGGTTAGAAAAGCGATCCGCGCCGCGCGCGCGGCACTCGACGCCCGCTGATCTGTTCGTTTAGTCGCGGGTTCGGTTGACGCTGCCGGCCCAAAGGATCCTTCAATCAAGGAGCAGCAATGGAGACGCGCAAGCTTGCGTTCCTGGGACTGGGCGTGATGGGCTTTCCGATGGCCGGACACCTCGCCCGCGCCGGACACTCGGTCACCGTCTACAACCGAACTGCCTCGCGCGCGGAGAAGTGGCTTGCGAGCATGGCAACTGCGCAAAAGAGCTCATCCGCGCTGACGCCTGCCGCAGCGGCGGCAGGCGCCGGCATTGTCATGATGTGTGTCGGCAATGACGACGACGTGCGCGCGGTGGCGCTCGGCCCTGACGGCGCGGTCGCGGCGATGCAGCCGGGCAGCATTCTCGTCGATCACACGACGGCATCGGCGACGGTCGCCCGCGAAGTCCATCAAGCGGCGGCGGCTCGGGGCATCGGCTTTCTCGATGCCCCCGTCTCCGGCGGACAGGCGGGCGCCGAGAACGGCAAGCTGACCATCATGGTCGGTGGGGATGCCGACACCTACGCCGCCGCCGAGCCGGTGCTGGCCACTTATGCGAAGGCGGTCACGCTTATGGGAGGACCGGGTTCCGGGCAGCTTACGAAGATGGTTAACCAGATCTGCGTCGCCGGGCTAGTTCAGGCCCTTTCCGAAGGAATCAACTTTGCCGCGCGCGCCGGGCTCGACGTCGAAAAGGTATTGGACGTCATTGGAAAGGGCGCGGCGCAATCGTGGCAGATGGATAATCGCGGCAAAACGATGGCAGCCGATCAATTCAACTTCGGCTTCGCCGTCGACTGGATGCGCAAGGATCTTTCCATCTGCCTCGGCGAGGCGCGTGCCAACGGCGCGGCGCTGCCTGTCACTGCGCTCGTCGATCAGTTCTATGCGCGGATCCAGGCCCAGGGTGGCGCTCGGTGGGACACCTCCAGCCTGATCCGCTTGTTACGGTAGCGGGATAGACGGGTCTTCGATCGCGACTTCGAAGGTGATTTTCGCGGTCTTGGCCAGCATTAACGTCGCGGAGCAGTATTTTTCCTTGGAAAGCTTCACCGCACGCTCGACCTGGGCCTGGTTGAGACCCTGGCCGCGAATGCGATAGCGCAGGTGGATGCGGGTAAAAACTTTGGGATCCTCCGGCGCACGCGTGGCTTCCGCGTCCACGACGCAGTCGGTTATCGCCTGCCGTGCCTTTTTCAGGATCCACACCACGTCGAACGCGGTACACGCCGTCGTTCCCGCCAAGACCAGCTCCATCGGCCGAGGACCCAGATTGCGGCCTCCTGCCTCCGCCGCACCGTCTACAACAAGCGCGTGTCCGCTGCCGGTTTCGGCGACAAAACTCACGCCATCGATCCACTTCGCCGATGCTCTCAATTCCGTTGCCTCGAGGTCGATGCAGGCGTTCTACAAGCGGCCTGCACTGAATTACGTCATGGACAAAACCAATATGGTGCAATGCAAAAAGCCCTTGCGTTGTGCACTGCACTATGCGATTATTTTCGCGTCCACGGTTCGGATCCTCCTCCTTTCCAATCGCGGACACATTCCTCCATTCTCCTCCTATGGTGGAATCCTGCGCGGCCCCCAAGGCCGCGCTTTTTTGCGCGTGCACTCCCCAATGGACCCCATTGCAGTCAATAGTTACAGTAGGAGTGGCAACGGCTGTCGCATG
>WNGI01006542.1_pt1 | contig 10596 bp, 5 predicted proteins | sample 5400621 | NCBI WGS metagenome assembly WNGI01 (sample SAMN13153374, study PRJNA577476) | soil metagenome | isolation source: 20 cm soil or saprolite under Garry oak tree replicate 1 | place: USA:California | collected 2016-06-15 | reverse complement strand
CAGCCCCCGATCCTCGCCACCACCGCAACTGGGTTGTGGCGCTTTTTGGTTCACCGTGAACGTAAAGTGGTGGCGGTGCTCGCTGCGCTAGCTTGGGCATTGTTTGTTCCAGCCCAAGCGTACTCAGCCATCTTGATGCCGACCGCCTGGCTCGTCTTCGGATCCTGGTTTGTCGTTTGGCGAATCATCCGTAAAGACGTGGCACCGAATTGGAAGGAGTGCGTGCTTCTCGGGTTGCTCATTGGCGTAACGGCCACGGCAGTCGCCACGATTCTGTTTTTGATTCCGCTTGTTCTGGCTGCACTCTTTCTCAAACCGAGAGTCGACAATCAAAAACGCAGCCTTGTTGCCGCGGCGCTGTTATTGCTCGGAGTAGTGGCGGGGACATCGCCGTGTTGGATCCACAATTACTTTATTGCCCGCGACCCGGTGTTCCTTTCCGCGCATAGCGGAATCAATTTCTGGATCGGCAATAATCCTGAGGCTAACGGTTATCCGCGTTTCCCGCCGGGATTACGCGCTGGTCAAGCCGCTATGCTCGAGGACTCCATCAACGCCGCTGAGTCGGCTGCAGGGCGGCCGCTCAAACGCTCCGAGGTTTCCGCTTACTGGTCGGATAAAGCGCGTAACTATATTGCGCATCACCCTAACGATTGGCTCAAGTTATTGTTGACTAAGCTGCGCAATTTTTGGAGCGCATTTCAATACGACGACCTGAGCATTATCACGAGTCTGCGCCAGGAACACATCATCCTACCGGGCCTTTACTTTGGGATTGTCGCCGCCTTTGCTCTTCCCGGCATCCTGCTGACCTGGCGCATCTCCATTTTGTCACGCTGGGTCACGTCCGCAATTTTGCTGCACATGACGGCGCTCCTACCGGTGTTCGTGACGGAGCGCTATCGCTTGGCTGTTGTGCCCGGATTATTGGCCTTCGCCGCGGTTGGATTGTGGCTGTTTTGGCGCAGCGTGGTTACTGGAAATCATGTCCGCGTGATTATTTATCTCGCCTTGCTCGGTGCCTCCGCAATTTTCACTTCCTGGCCGCAGCGTAACCCGTCGCTTTGGGCGCTCGACGCTTACAATTCTGGTTGGCAAGCGCTTGAGGCGGGCAATGTTGAGCTGGCCGAGAAAAAATTATCGCTGGCCCACTCTTATGTTCCCACTAATCCGGAAACGAACTTTGCCCTGGGAAACTTGAAACACGCTCAAGGCAAGAACGAGCTCGCTTCGAATTTTTACCTTACGACTCTCACGTTCGATCAAAATCATCGGGGTGCCTTAAACAACCTGGGGGTCATAGCACTGGAGGAACACAAATACGATGCAGCCGAAACGTGGTTTCGCCGCGTGCTTTACGTCGATCCGCGCAACGCCAAAGCACATTTTCTCCTGGCCAAAACGTTGCTGGCAAAAGGCAATACAGAAGAGGCGCGATATGAGATCGACGTCGCGATTCGATTGAGCCCCAAGCAAAGAGAATTCGAAGAACTGGAGCAAACAATTAAGAGCAGATCAAGGCTTTAATTCATCACACTCGGCCGGGGAGCGTCAGGTATAGCGGCACTGAAGCTGCTGCAGTTTGCTGGTTGAACCGGCAACGTGTATTCCGCGCAACTGAATTTGTCGCTTCCAGCTGACAGGATGGCAGCATCGCCATCTTGCCCTAAGCCTGGGCCCGGGTCCCCCCTCTATTCATCAACGGCCAAGATAAATATTTTGTGTTGCGCAATCCTCGCCGCGCTCATCTGGTTAGTGTTCGGCCAAGCGCTTTGGCATGGCTTCGTCGAGTACGACGACCAGAACTACGTCTACGAAAATCATGACATTACGGGCGGGCTAAATCTCCGCTCGATCGAATGGGCATTTAGCCATCCGCACGCGCGGAACTGGCATCCCCTCACGACAATTTCGCACATGGCCGACTGCCAAATCTTTGGACTCAACCCTTTCGGACATCATCTCACGAATATTCTCCTTCATACTACCGTCGTCCTGCTGCTGTTTGTCGTGCTTCGGCAACTGACCGGCGCGCTTTGGCGCAGCGCTTTTGTCGCCGCCATCTTCGCTATCCACCCGCTGCACGTAGAATCGGTCGCATGGATCGCTGAGCGCAAAGATGTCCTCAGTGGAGTTTTCTTCATGCTTACATTGGCCGCATATCACCGCTATGTTCGCGCGCCGTCGGTCGACCGGTACGTGGTCGTTAGCGTGACACTCGCGCTCGGGCTTATGTGCAAGCCGATGCTGGTGACTATCCCGTTCGTTTTGCTTCTACTCGATTATTGGCCGCTCGAAGGCGCCGCCAATACACGATCGCGTCGGACACGACTGCTGGAAAAAATTCCGTTGCTCGCTCTCTCCGCCGGTTCTTGTCTCGCCACGGCCCTGGCGCAACAACAGACGATCGGTTACACCCAGCAGGCGCCCTTAACCTGGCGCGTGGCCAACGCGCTGGTCAGTTACGTGACCTACATCTGCCAGATGTTCTGGCCAGCCAAGTTGGCCTTGTTTTATCCCCATCCGGAAGATCGAATTCCCGCGTGGGAAATTGGGGCGACGGTAGCATTGATTGGCGGCGTAACCGCTCTGGTTTTCGCATTGCGCAAAAGGCACCGCTACCTGGTCACAGGTTGGCTCTGGTACCTCGGGATGCTTGCACCAGTGATTGGCATCGTCCAAGTTGGAATGCAGGCGCACGCGGACCGGTACACCTATCTGCCCCACATCGGTCTTTATTTAGCGGTCACGTGGTCGGTCACTGAACTGTTGCAATCCCTGCGATTTCGCGAGCGAATCCTTGCGATCGGCGCCGCTGTCCTGATTGTAGCCGCGAGTGTGCTCGCCTGGGTGCAGACATCTTACTGGCGCGACGACGAATCGCTTTGGTCGCATGCCGCCTCAGTCACTTCGAACAACGACGTAGCGTCCTACAACCTCGCCACTATTTACCTGAGGAAGGGCCGCGTCGCTGAAGCGATCGCAGCTTATGAACGCGCACTCGCTGCTCGTCCTGGAGGCGGCCCGACTTATTACAGCTTAGACGTTGCATTACTGCACAACGGCCTTGGTAGGGCGCTCGATTGCAACGGCTCGCTTGAGCGCGCGATAAGCGAGTATCGCGTCGCCGTTAGAATACGCCCCGACTATGCGGAAGCGCATTTTAATCTAGCCGAGGATTTGCTGAAAAACGGCGATCTCAAGGAAGCAATCGCGCATTATCGAGACGTGGTTGAAACGTCGCCGCCAGATGCCGGCTCGCACCTCGCGCTGGCCAAGGCGCTCATACGCACGGGAGCAGAAAAAGAGACGGCATTTTATTTGGAGAAGGCTCTGGAACTAGAGCCGAACTCACTGGCCGCTCTTAGCAATCTCGCGTGGCTGCTCGCGACCAGTTCGGACTCCACGCTGCGAAATGGTGCGAAGGCGATCAAGCTCGCCGAGCGCGCGAAGCAGCTTTCGCAGAACACCGATGCGACCGTGTTGCGAACATTGGCCGCCGCGTATGCCGAAAACGGCCAGGTTGCGAAGGCGCTTGAAACGTCCAAACAAGCCCTACGTCTCGCTTCCGCGCAAGGGCGCGAAAATATTGCCGCAGCCCTACGTCGCGAACGACTAGTATACGAATCGCGCCGATCTTATCCGCAGAACCAATAATCACTGCCGCGACTTTGTTTCCTGGCGAGCGGCCCGATTTTCGTGCAGCATCGCGGCCGTTCGTTTCCGGTTCGCTCACCGCAGGGCGCGATCAGTCTCAGCAAGACTTTGGAAAGGATTGACGCTTGCTTAGACTCACGCCGTCTCGCTCACGTTGCTCGTGCTGACGAAGGAGAATTCTCTTTTTGTTTGATTCGCCATCGTCGTCATCCTCATCACCAATCGCCAGTTCAAAATTGGAACCGTCACGCGAACTAATTATCGCACCGGCGCTCGGGGCTATGCTCATCCTGAACAGTGGACATGCCATCATTCTCTGCGCCGCTTACGACGAGCCGACTACATCGTGGCAGAACCGATAGAGAATGCGCGGCACTTATCCGCGTCGAAGGCCCAGGCGCGAACGCGACGCGCACTCGGCGGGAGCGCCTCTTGTTTCCACGATTTCATCCAACCGCAATGATCGTATGCTGTATCGTGCAGCCGCTCGCTTACCTCGGCCCTCGGATACATCACGTCGACACGCGCGAAAATGATCGGCTCGCCTTCGGTATTGTCGTAGGTCAAAAGAACGCTGTCCGCGGTGCGATGTCCTTCGAGTAAGATCGCCCAACCGGAAGCAGCCAGTTCTCCCGTTGGGGTCCGGACCAACTGATTGAATTCACCTATCGCCTCTTTGTCCGAATCGGAGGCAATTTCCCGAACATGATTCGAACGCACCAGGCGCGGATGAAGATACCCCAGGCGATCGAGGTTTTCCGTCCAGGCTTTCAACGTCCAATGTGACCAATGGACATAACGAACTAAAGCTTCTGGCTCGGCCAGCACGTCGACGAACAGCAGCGCGGATTTACCGGTGAGGCGGTTGTGCTGGAAGGCCCGCCAGAATTGCAAGGAATGAATCGTTGCACCAAGAAAGAGAAGAGCGAGCGCGGTCACAAACGAGACGAAGCCCATCGTCATGCGCGCGCTGTTCACGTTGACGGGAGATCGTTCATACCAATGCCGCAAGATGAGCGAAACCAGAAAGAGCAAACCAATGGGTAACATGATGGCGAAGGAGACATACCGCGATGGCAGGGCCGAGTTCATTCCAAAGCCGAACCGCCCGAATGTGGTGAGAACTGCGTTCACCAGCGCGATCGTGGTGAGCGACAGCCAGGGCAATGAATGCGCGAGCAGTCTGCGATCGCGTTGGCAGCTCCATAAATAGATAACAGAAACGAGCAAGGCGATTACGAGAGCTGCGCCTGTCATCTGGGCGATGCTGGCTTGATCAAAGGCTGTCCCGGAAGAGAAAGGATTGCCGAGATAGGCGAGAGCGAACTGAATCGCTAGGAGCGGGTCCTTGACTGCTGCTATCGGGCTCGGATGCGCCGCTGGCCGGGCAAATCCGTGGAAGTAGAAACAGACGCTGCCGATTCCGACGGAAGCCCAGATCAACCACCAGATCTTCTCGCCCCCTGCTCGTGTCTTCCCATTCCACAGCAGGAGAAGCGGGGCCGTAAGAAACCAGGAAGCGAAGCCGCTCGCGATGGAAAAGGTGGTGATAAAACAAAGAACCATCGTGCCAAGAAAATCGAAGGGCCGCCGAAACGAAGGTGCGACCCAGAGACATGCAGTCATAGTCGCGAGCGGCAGGAAGAAGCCGATCTGAAAACCCCAAAGCAGGTTCTGCCATTGCAATGGGGAAAAGAGCAAGACGTTGGTTCCGAGCAGAAGCCAATGACGCGTGCGGGAGTTTCGCCAGCCGCTGACCTGCGCCACGCGCCAAAGGTTCAACGAGCAAACACAAGCGAGGATCCAGATCATGAGAAGCTCGACGCGCACGTTCCAGTGAGTGAGCTTCGCGAGGCCGAACGTGAGCAAGCGAGGGAAGAAAATCCGATGCTCGTTATGGAAGGCGAAGAAGTCGGCCAACCCGAGAGTGCCCGCTTGCATCTTTTCGAGGAGCAGCCGCGTACTATCCCATTCATCCAGCCAAGGTGTATCCACTCCGTAGCGATAAATTAACCAGCCAACCCACAGCGCCGGCAGCGCGAGAACAAGAAAGGCTAACACAGGTCTTCCGAACGGGCCGGTTCGTCGTTCGTTAGGGGCGCGCTTTCTTTGTGCGCGGCTCAGCTTTTGCGCCGAGGATTCGCTTTCGCCGGTGGTGAGATACGGCGTGCTGGAGTCCAGGAAAATGCGCTCCGCATTTCCGGTTTCGGTAACGATGGCGGGATCGGAAATCACAGGGCCAGGCCAGTTTGAGGAGTTGCTTCCAGCGTTGTGTTCCAGCGCTAAATCAAAACAAAAAGGCGCCGCGAACGAGGTTCATTTGGAAACACCTTCTCGCCTAGGCTGTGAACGTGCGGTTCTTGCGGAAATCTCCCCGACTCAGCAATTTTTCGAGCAGAATATAGAGACAGATAAACAAGTAGCGGCTCCCCATCTCTTTGAGCTTTAGTTTCGATTGCCCGGCCCGTCGATTACGCCACGTGATCGGCACGCTGACCCACGAATAGCCACGCGTGATCGCCTTCAGCGGCAGCTCCAGGGTGATATTGAAGTGCGGCGAGATAAGCGGCCGACAACCGTCGATCACACTCCGCCGATAGGCCTTGAACGCGTTAGTTGTGTCGTTAAGCCGGAACGCAAAGAGAATTCGGACGAACAAATTGGCCAGCCTGTTCAGGAGCAATTTGAACTGCGGATAATCAATAACGCAGCCGCCACGGATAAAGCGGCTTCCGAATACGCAATCGTAGCCTTCGTTCAGTAGCGTCCAATAGCGGACAACATCGCGGCAATCATCCGATTCATCCGCCATCATGATGACAACCGCGTCACCCGACATGGCGTCAATTCCACGAATAACGGCGCGACCGAAGCCATGCGGCCCGGGATTTTTCAAGACAACTAATTGAGGCATTCGCCGACGCAGTCTTTCCAGGGCCCGCGCTGTCCCATCCGTGCTGGCATCGTCAACCACAATGATTTCATGTGGAATCTTGCGCATCTCCAATTCGAGTTGCAGATGCTCCACCGTCGCAGCAATGCACGTTTCCTCGTTCCGCGCCGGAATCACGACTGACAAGAGGCCGAGCCCTGGCTCCCTATCAAAGTGGTCGCCCTCGAGATGATCATCTACCGCGCGGCGGTCGTTTTCGTCTTTCCACCCGACCATTTCATGGTTAGCCACAGCGTTCTCTGTGCCAAAACAAGATCACCGGATGACGTCAGCAACTGATCTCAAGCCAATCCGGATGCGTCTCGGCGTGGAGCGCAATTTCCTCCAAGATAGCTTCGACAGCTGTCTGGGCCGATTCCTTTGCTACTCATTACGTCGCCACATGCGACAAGCGTGGACGAGCGACACGGAAACCCGAATGCCAGCGGAGCTCCATCAGCATGAAAAGATATTCGAAGATTATCTTCCAGGAAAGTTTGCTTCGGCCGGATTCGCGTTTCCGAAACTGGTAGCCTACCTCCTGTAAGCGCAGCCGTCCCGATCCAAATTGACGAACAGCGCGCGAATAAAGATAAAGCAAGATCTTGTAGCCCTGCGGGCAGAGCGTCCCATCGTCCATCATTACGAAAAGTTGACGGCGTATCGCGAAAAATCCGGACATCGGGTCAGATAATGCTACCTGTCCGATATGATGCGCTAGGAGCGTCGCTACTCGGCTGGTCAGCCGTCGCCACCAGTTCCATTGTCCGTTGCTGCCGCCAGCGGCTCGGCGCGTAGCGACAACAAAGTCGGCGCGATCCATTTGTTGCAATAATTCCGGCAGACGTGATTCGTCGTGCTGCAAGTCAGCGTCCATCACCGCAAGAATTTTGCCGTGGGCCTGACGAAACCCACAAATGACGGCAGAACTCAGACCACGTTCGTGCCCTCGTCGCGTGACCCGGAGCCAAGCATATTTTTTCTGAAGCCGTTCGGCTTCGGCCCACGTCCCGTCAGGGGAATTATCATCGACCAGAATGGCTTCGAAATCGTGCCCAGCCAAAACGCAATCTAATCTCGCGAAAAGCTTCTCCAGGTTTTCGCGCTCATTATAGGTCGGTAAAATCAAGCTGAGATCTAGCGCCACGCTGCCATTGGAAGGCCGGCGGGCGGCAATCGCGCCGGATTCGCTGGCGGACAGCGGCGTCGGCATGAGGAGGCTGACCATCGCATATCAAGCAGCACCCTATATGCCACAGATTTCTTGGACCCAGCACTGCTGCTTATTTTACCAGCTTTAATACGTGCAAGAGGTGCGAAGAAACGGGGTCATAGATCCCCGCTTTCACAAAAAACTGCCAGTACTGGATCAAATCCACCGCGGCTAGGAGAACAACGGCCACGACTGCTACCACCACGCCCACGCGCGGCGAAAACCGGCGCTGGAAAACGAGCAACTGTGAGGCAGCCAGCCATCTTATCGGTTCATCCCAGTAAGCGGCAAACCGCAGACTCATGCCGTAGCGAATGCACGACATCGCCAAAAAGCTGAATCCTAAAAAAAGCGCCCAAAATATGTCCGCTTTTGCTTCCTTAGTAAGTTGAAAAATCCGCCCGAAAACGAGGGCCACGATGCAGGGGGACAAAAGCGTGAAGTCGATCAAATAGCGATACCAGGCACCGTCTTGAAATTGGATGACGTATGGGTTCTGCACCGATTTCTCGGAAAACATGCGATAGAACGCGAGCCACTCTCCTAGACCTCCCATATATGAGGCGAGAACAACCACCGCGAGGGCAGGCGCCAAAAAACTGGCGACCAACAATTCCAGACGCGGTCGGCCCATGCCAAGGGCCCACAAACACATCAGCGTGGCCATCAAAGCTACAAAAACAAAGGCCGCATTTTCTTTGGTCAGGACAAGAACAGACAAACTAAGACTGTAGGCGATGAGCCATCCGCGCTTCTTTGGCGTGCGGAAACTTTCGAAAAGGAACCACGCGCAAAGGACTGCCCAAAACGCAAAGTAGCCGTCAACCAGGGAGCGCTGCGCGAGGTAAATTTGCAGCGGCGCCACCGCCATCAAAGCGGTGAAGATCAGCATGCGCTCGCCTCCATCAAGCCGATAGCCGATGATCGCCGTAGCAAGCAGCAAAAGAATGCTAGCCGCGAGCGAGACCCCGTGCAGGGCGACGAACGGTTCAAGTCCGGTCACACCGGCGAAAGCGATAGCGGGGAACAAAAAGCCCACGCGCGTGGGAGGAACGACCGCCTCGGAACGCTTCTCTTGCCACTTGAGATAGGTTCGGACGACATCGGGATAATTCCAGATTCCTTCTTTCTGCGCCATCTTAATGTATACCCTATAGATCCGCTCGTCGTAGCCGACTTCGTCAGAGCCTGTGCTCGGCCAGGCCCGCAAAAAGATTCCTGCGAGCACAATGGCGACGAGGAGCACGATCTGGCGCATTCCACAGCGAGATGAGAAACGTTCTTCCATGTCAGATCCGGACGAGCGATGCATATTTCATGCACAAACGTCGGCACGCCGCCGGTTGGCAGGATTTTGGCGTTTTCGCCATTTTGTTCATTAACTCTTCCTTCGTGTGTGAAGTTATCTGTCCTGTGACTTAGGTCTCGCACTTTCCGCAGGCCCAAAGGGCTCCCTTTTGGCAAAGCCGCGCTCTCCGCATCGTCGCTCATGCGGGATCCTTTAGAGAGGACGGTAGCTGGCCCAGCGACTGCTTTCCATCACGCATCAACCCTTTGCGGCGATGGTTTCCGCATCTCAATCCAACATCAGAGTCTTGCCGGAATCTCTTCTAACTTCATCAGAACCGAAAATCAGCGGAATTACCGAAGAACCGAACACCGTTCGGACACGGGGTCCAATCGGAATCCTCTGCGGCTTGGCTCTCTTTAGCCTGATCGGAATCGCATTCGCCTTGTGGATGCGCACGGTCGCCGGCGGTCACCAGGATCCGCGAATCACCTATAACGCTTTTTACGTGTTGTTCGCCCGTAACGAGCCAACCGGACTGGCGGTCGTCGCGCTCTTCAGTATGGCGACTGCTTTCGTTTTATTCCGCGGCCAGAAGCGGACCGAAATCAAACAGTTTGAGAACGCCGATCGCCAGCTGTGGATATGCATTGCCCTCTCGGTCACCGCATTCGCGATCGCGACGGTCGGCACGCAGATCGTGTTTCACGATTACGCACTGACGGCCGATGAGTACCTGGCGGACTTCCAGGCCAAAATTTTTCTGCGTGGAAAAATTGACGCCGAAGTGCCGGCAGCGTTGCGGGACGCGATCCATGTCATCACGCCCACCTACGCTGCTTACATTCCTTCGACCCACCACTGGCATGCGCCTTATCTGCCGGTGTACGCGGCGATGCGCGCGCTTTTTCAAAGTGTCGGGTTGCAATCGCTTCTCAATCCGGTGCTGGCCGCGATAACGATTCTCGCGCTCTACGGCCTGGGGCGAAATCTTTGGCCGGAGAAGAAAGAGAACGCGCTGGCTGCGGCTGCGCTGCTGGCATCTTCATCGCAGTTTCTTCTCATGGCCATGACTTCGTATGCCATGCCAGCTCATCTGGCGCTTAACACTATCTGGCTCTGGCTCTACTCGCGGCCAGACCGGCGCGCGTTTTATCTCGCGCCGTTTGTCGGCGTTATCGCGATCGGATTACATCAGCCGATCGTGCACGCGCTTTTCGTGGCGCCTTTTCTGGTGCGATTGGTTCTGCAACGACGCTGGCGAACCGTGGGAATATTCAGCGTAATTTATCTGGCGGGTTGCGTCGGATGGTTCAGCTGGATAGCGCACTTCCAGCAACCCACCGCTAATGGCACCGCATCGATCTTCCGGCTACTGAACCCTCGCATGCTTTGGATTCAACCGATGAATTTGCTATTGATCATCGGCTGGGCTTCGCTGGCCGCGCCGTTGCTCGCCATTCTCGGTTTTCGCCGCTTTTTTCATCTCCCGCCAATTCTTCAGGA
>WNGI01024356.1_pt1 | contig 10597 bp, 8 predicted proteins | sample 5400621 | NCBI WGS metagenome assembly WNGI01 (sample SAMN13153374, study PRJNA577476) | soil metagenome | isolation source: 20 cm soil or saprolite under Garry oak tree replicate 1 | place: USA:California | collected 2016-06-15 | reverse complement strand
AGCCAATTGAGGCAGTTACAACTTTGGGTCGCGCGCTGAATTCGTCGTTGCTCATTGTCGCCTGTAGGCGGAGATGGCGTCATCACCTCCCACGTGAGCGGGACTCGATGTTCCGGGTCGGCAGCGAGCAAGGTGTGCAAGAGAGTGGTGCCGCTGCGAGGTAGGCCCACGATAAAGAGTGGCTCGCGGATTTCCTGCCGCGCAATCCCGGGATAAAGCTGTCGATCCCGTTCCATCAACAAACGCGAACACAATGTGCGTAGGAGATCGCTCCGAAGAGCAATCTTTCCGACCAAGTTAAGTCGAGACTCGCGGTGGCAGGACTCGAGCAGCCGAGAGATCGCCTCGAAAAAATCGCCTCCACCAAAATCGTCGAGGCCGCAGCGACGCTTCGCGGTCTCGATCAAATCAACTGCAAGAAGCGGGGTGCGTTGAATTCGGGTTTTCTCCAGCAACGCGCCCCATCTATTTAGAAGCCGCACAGGCAAGAGAGGTCGAGTCTGTTCGAGGGTAGTCGTGGAGGTGCTCATTCGATTAAGGCTATTGATCAACATCCTGCCGGGTTTCGCGATGGCTGGCTATAAGACTTTAGGACAATGCCATGCCGCGTGCAGTAACTGTCAAGCAGCGAAACGTGGAGTTGAAGCCGGTTGCGCGTCGCGCGCAATCGCTCCATCGTGCGAGTATGAAAACGGAGAAAGCCACATTCGGCGCGGGATGCTTTTGGGGCGTGGAAGAAACCTTCCGAAAATTGAAAGGCGTAGTATCGACAGCCGTTGGCTACGCAGGCGGGGCAAAAGAGAATCCGACCTACGAAGATGTTTGCACGGACGAGACTGGGCACGCCGAGGTAGTCGAAATCGAATTCGATCCGTCGCAACTGAAATACGAAGAACTACTCGATGTTTTTTGGTCGAACCACAATCCAACGACCTTGAATCGGCAAGGTCCCGACGTCGGGACGCAATATCGCTCGGTGATTTTTTATCATTCGCCCGAGCAAAAGATGGCGGCAGACGCTTCGAGGGAAAAGATCGACAAAAGCGGGCGTTTTCGCCTGCCGGTCGTAACGCAAGTCGAACCGGCGCCCAGGTTTTGGCGCGCGGAAGACTATCATCAGCGCTATCTTGAGAAGCGTGGCCAGGCGCACTGCGCGATTGAATCCAATCGCGCATGAGTCGCGAAGTGGTTCGCACGAAGAATCTTGCCGCCGACGCGGCGGATTTTATTCTTGATCAAGCACACAAAGCGATCGACGAGCGGAATGAATTTCGGATCGCGCTTTCCGGGGGAAATACTCCCCGGCCAGTTTACGCAAGGCTCGCAACGATCGGGCACGATCTGCCATGGGAGCGGATTCGGATCACGTTTGGAGATGAGCGTTGCGTCCCACCGGATGACTCGCAGAGCAATTTTCGCATGGCACGCGAAACTCTCTTCGTTCCCGCCGCGATTCCCGAAGAATCGATCGCGCGCATGCGTGGCGAAATCGATCCGCAAATCGCGGCCCTGGAATATGAAGATCTTCTCGACCTATCGGCGGCGCAGCGCGGGGAACACATTTATCGGCATGATCTGATTCTGCTCGGATTGGGTGACGATGGGCACACCGCGTCTCTGTTTCCGGATACCGCCGGCCTCGAAGAAACGAGCCGGCGAGTGATCGCGAATTTTGTGCCGAAATTTAATTCGTGGCGACTGACTTTCACCTTTCCCCTCATCAATCATGCGCGCCAGATTTGCTTCCTCGTGAACGCAACAAAAAACGCCGACTTGATCGATCGCGTCCTGCGAGGCGATCCGCAATTGCCGGCATCGCGAGTCGAGGCCGTAGCTGGAAATGTAACCTGGATTCTCGGGCAATCGTCTTGAGTATTGGCGATATTACCTTGAATTGATCTAAATGCGCACAGCCATCATCACGGGGTCTGCGGGATTGATCGGTTCGGAAACGGTCAAACGATTCGCGCAGGAGGGCGCGCGCGTTGTTGGGATCGACAACGACATGCGTGCGCAGTTCTTTGGCGCAGAAGCTTCCACCAAAAAGTCGCGCGATGATTTGATCACAAATGTTCGTGATTACGAGCATCACGATCTCGACATTCGGGATGCGTCTGCAGTCATCGAGTTATTCAAACGCCATCAGGGTAACATCGATGCGATTGTGCATACCGCTTCGCAGCCATCGCATGATTGGGCGGCGCGTGATCCGCAGACCGATTTTACGGTCAATGCAAACGGCACCTTGAATTTGCTGGAAGCGGCAAGGACGTTTTCGCCCGAGGCGCCATTTATTTTTACATCGACAAATAAAGTTTACGGCGACACGCCGAACCGCCTGCCATTGCGCGAATTATCGAAGCGATGGGAAATCGAGCCCGGCCATGAGTATGAGCCGGGGATCTCCGAAACGATGAGCATCGACTACAGCAAGCACTCGCTTTTCGGGGCATCGAAAGCTGCGGCCGATCTTCTGGTGCAGGAATATGGACGTTATTTCGGATTGCCAGCCGTTTCCTTTCGCGGCGGTTGCCTCACCGGGCCGGCACATGCCGGCACAGAGCTACATGGTTTTCTTTCTTACTTGATGATATGCACAGTAAAAAATCGACCGTATCGGGTCTTCGGATATAAAGGGAAACAGGTGCGCGACAACATTCACAGCTTCGATCTGGTCGAAGCATTTGTGGAATTCATTCGCGCGCCGCGGATCGGGGAAGTTTATAACATCGGCGGTAGCCGGCATAGTAACTGTTCGATGCTCGAAGCAATCGATTTGTGTGAAGAAATTAGCGGACGCAAATTAACTTGGAGTTACGAGGAGACGAACCGCGCCGGCGACCACATCTGGTGGATCAGCGATGTGAGCAAATTTCAGAAACACTATCCCGGCTGGAAATTTCGTTACGGATTGCGGGAAATTCTGGAAGAAATTTACGCTGCAGTGGGGCGTTCGTAATTCGAGAATCGAGTCGCGAATCGGCTCGGATGTAACGTCTTAACGATTCAACGTCCTTAATACTGTTCGCCGTCGTCTTCTTTTGGCGGCACGACGCGATCATCAACTGCGTACGCATGAAGCATTACCGCGATCAGGTAGAAGAAGAAGAGACCGGCGCCGAAGCCCGCAGATGCGATTGCGGCCAGAAACACGAAAATCCCAGCGGGAACCGCGCCAGCCATCCACAAGAAACCTGCAAGTCTGTGGCCTTTATAGATATGCCCCAGGCCGGGTATAATACTTAACAACACCGCCATCGCATCGCTCGCCTTCCCTTCCGCCGTCTCGGTGACGCCCCGCGTCCAATCACATTGATCGCAACTCTGCGCGTCCTTCGGCAACAAATGTCCGCAATAAGGACACGGCATTTTTTCGGTCTCACTCGGTGCAGCCTGCGTTGTTGGTGCGTCGGTGTACTCCATATTCATTTCGATCGACCATTGAAGGTCACAAGACGCGTGGAATTCGTCAAGCAAACTTGACATACCATGCAAGCTGTCATCCTGAGCAGAGTGGAAGGATCCCGCGATATTGCTTGAGGGTGGCGCATCGGGATTCCTTGGCTTCGCTCGGAATGACGAGTGTCGGGTTAGCGCTTCCATTCGTTAAAACGTAGGCTCATAAGTTCGTGGTCGCATGAGACACGTCCTTTCTTGTCTCCTCATCTCAGCGCAAACTCTTTGCGCCGGACTTGAACGATATTCACAGTTGGTGGTGGCTGACCTTTCGCCGGCTACACCGACTGGCGGCGGAATACGCGTAACTTATCTTGGGACGAATGGATTCGAGTTTGAATCAGGAACTCACGCACTTCTTGTCGATCCTTATTTTTCGCGCATCAATTTTTCGCGGGTAGCCCTTGGATCGACTGTTCAACCAGACGTGCATCGCATCGACGACGCGATGAAACATCTCGCGCCCAAAGTTGATGCTATTCTTGTAACGCATGGGCATGTGGATCACTTGCTCGACGCCCCACTTCTCATGCGCAAAACAGGCGCGCGCCTGATCGGCTCGCGAACAGCGGTGGAGTTGGCCGAGCGCGCGGGTGCGCCGGCACCGCGTTGCGACCCGGTGACTGCTGGAAACGTGCGTCGAATCGGTCCCTGGAAAATTCACGTGCTCGGGGCGACACATGATCGGCTTTTCTCGGTAGTGCCGTTTGCCGGGGAACCTCGAGGAGCTGCTCCGCCACGGCGCGCCGCCGATTGGGTTTGCGGTGAACCGCTCGCCTATCTGATCGAAATCGAGGGTGAACGTATTTTTGTCGACTCGGGCGGAACGTCCGCGATGTTGCCGCCGGCGGACATCGCACCTGTCGATCTTGCGATTTTGGGTGCCGCATTGCCCGATTCGCGCGCACGATTTTCGGCCGCCGTCCGGCAATTGCGCCCGCGTTACGTGTTTCCAAGTCATCAAGACAATTTTTTCAGACCATTGAGCGCTGGATTTGAATTTGGACCGCTCACGGATTTCCCGGGTGTTCTTCGTGATTACAACCGCGACGCACTTCCCGGGCGTTTGATTTTGTTTGATTATTTTCGGCCATGGACCCTCCGGCGGAAGTGAATCCAGCGCGCGAACGCTACGCGCTGCTGATTGTCGCGCTTGCGCCCGTGATTCCGCAATTGCTCGGAAGCGCATTCAACATTTGGTACAACGCGGCCGTCATCGAGCCGATGCTCACGTTGCCCGCTCTAAAGCAGCGCTTCTTTGCGACAATCATCATTTACAACGCATTGGTCTTTCCAATCGGGATCTGGCTTTGGGTGAAACGGATCCGCTACTTCGCTCCCACTTTTCGCCACCTTTGTCGTGGATCGATAATCGATCCGAAGTCGCTCACCCAGGCGCGCCGCCGGCTCATCCATTTGCCTTGGTTTGCCGCGGCGATTTGCGGCGGTGCGTGGTTTCTGTGCATTCCTGTTTTTCTCGGCTCCCTCATGCAAGTGGAACCGTCGCTCGACACGCGATTGCTCTGGCACTTGCCCGTTTCATTTTGTATTTCCGGTTTCATCTCGATCACGCACTCGATTTTCCTGGTCGAGCTGGCGACTCATTGGGGATTGTTTCCCATTTTTTTTCGCGATGTCCGCGCGGATCTCATCCCCGGCGTGGTCACGCTTTCGCTCCGCGGGCGCGGCATTCTCTGGGCGATCTCGGCATCGCTCTGTCCGATAGGCTCGCTCCTTCTTCTCTCGTTCGCACCGAAAGCGCCTGGCACCAACGCAGCATGGTTCGCCGTTTTCGTCGGCACAATTGGGATCGCGTTTGGTCTTTGCACGGCGCTCATGATCAGTTGGCTGGTCGCCAAGCCGATCGATCAACTTCGCGCCGCGGCCGACGCGGTTTCGCGGGGAAAGTTCGATATCGATGTTCCGGTCGCGCGGGCCGACGAATTTGGTCTTTTGCTCGGCGAGTTCAACAACATGATTCGCGGTCTGAAAGATAAAGAAAAATTGCGGCAAACATTTGGATTGCACGTGGGCGAACGCGCCGCCGAACAAATTCTCGCGCGCGATCCTGGACTAAGCGGCGTGGAGGAGGAATCCGGTCATTCACGGCACGGGCTGGCGTTTCGCGGCCAGCAGAGATGGTCGAAATTTTGAATGATTTCTTTCGTGTCACGGTGCGCGTAGTCGAGGAAGAGCATGGCGGAATGGTCAACAAATATTTGGGTGACGGATTTATGGCCGTATTTGGTGCGGGCGATTCGCAATCATATCATGCGGAGAACGCAGTGGCGGCAGGCCGAGACATTTTACGCGCGGTGGAAGAGCTCAATCGCAATTTGACGGCGGGCGGTCGCGAATCGCTGCGAATCGGCATTGGGATACATTCCGGGCCAGCTATCGTCGGCAGTATCGGCTCGCCGCAGCGGCTCGAGTTTACGGCAATTGGCGATACCGTGAACATCGCGTCGCGCGTCGAGGGCCTCACCAAAACGGTGGGGAAGCCACTCCTTATCACTGAAGCGGTGCGTGACCGTCTCCAGGACCGGTCGAGTCTCGAAGCGTTGCCACCGCAACAGGTACGCGGTGTTCGCGACTCAGTTTTGGTTTTCGCTCCGCAAAGAAAGATCTAATTAATAAAGGTCGTGTGCATTCCGGTGATACAGCGCAAAATTCACCCATGCCTCTTGCTCCTGAGATCGTTGGGTACGCTGACCATTATCTACGCATCCGTGAAATCGCCGACTGGGACAATGCTCTAAACGGTCTGCAAATCGAAAACTCGGGGCGTGTCACGACAATCGGAGCGGCTGTCGATGTTTCGACTCGCGTCTTAACGGAAGCTGCAAAGAAAAATGTCGATCTTTTGATCGTGCATCATGGAATGTTTTGGCCCGGATTGCGCGCCATCGCAAACGCGCTCCATCGGCAACTGAAGTTCGCGCTTGAAAACGACATCGCGCTTTACAGTGCGCATCTGCCGCTCGACATCCATCCGAAGATCGGCAATAACGTGCAGCTTGCAGCGAAGCTTGGACTTAAATCCACGCGGCCATTCCTGGAAGAAAAGGGCCAGCTAATCGGTCTAAAAGCGCGCGCTTCATTGTCGCGAGATGCGCTCGTGCAAAAATTGCGGAAAGCACTCGGCGGTCCATTAAATGCATTCTGCTTCGGCCCAAAAAAGAGGAATACGATTGGCATCATCACCGGCGGCGCCGGTTCGGAGATCTACAGAGTCGCGCAGGAACAGATCGACACGTTCATCACAGGCGAAGCACCGCATTGGGCCGCCGTCGCTGCCGAAGAACTTGGACTGAATCTGTTGCTGGGCGGCCATTACGCCACCGAAACCTTCGGCGTAAAAGCCCTCGCCGCGCATTTGTCCAAACGGTTCAAGATTCCATGGACGTTCATCGATTGTCCAACGGGAATGTGATGCGCGTCCAGGGTCCGTCGTATAGATTCGACAATGCGAAGTTGGGGTTTGAACCTGACGATTCCCCGGGGTCGCGTTCGATGTTTTCGGATTCTCTTTGGCCTGTTCACGATTGGCTTGATCCCGATTTTCACCGCGGCCAAACACGTTCGGCCGATGCAGTTAGGTGGATACAAGGCCGTGCCGGTTCATTACGGGCCGTTGAACAAAATGATACTATCCGTCGCGATCAATGGGCATCCCGCTAATTTGCTTGTTGATACCGGCGCCAATCAAAACATTTTGGATGCAAGCTCAGCCGAGTCATTTGGCGTAAGTCCCTCGCGACACGGTTTGCGCTATGTCGGGTCTACCCAAATTAACGGCCAGCTAGTCCCCGTAGGTTTCGTTAGAAGTCTCACAGCCGGAACCATGGATTTTGGCAGCAGCTTGGTTGCGCTGCTTAGCGCCAACGCCCGGAGTAGCTTTTCGAACCGCTTGGAAGGCGGGGATCTTCGTGTCGACGGTGTGCTCGGTAGGGACATTTTCGTCCGTCACAAGGCAGTAATTAATTGTCGGACGAAATTCATTTTCTTCAAAGCCGAACGGTCACGGCCATCGCAACTGCCCTCCGTCGCTTTGTCGGAGAAATTCACGAAGGTGCCGCTGCAACAGGAGGGAAATGGCGCTTTTACGGTGCCATGTTCGATTCACGGGCAGACAGGCCGACTCCTTGTCGATACGGGTGCATTTATTACGACTTTCAACGAAGCTGTCGTCCGGTCCCTCGGAATCGCGTTACAGCCGACACAGGCCTCTGCACGTTTCACGACCGGCGTCGTGCGGCAACTTAGTATCGGGCAAATCAACGATCTTACGATCGGTGATTTTAAAGTGCCGGCTGCAAAATTTGGTGTGTCCGTATTGCCCAACTTCGCCCTGCAGCAGAGTAACACACGGATCAATGGGATCCTGGGCATGGATCTGCTCTTCAACTGTCATGGCATCCTCGATTTTGACAGTATGAATTTGTTTTTGAAATAGCCAGGTAGGGACGCCGCGCTGCGGCGTCCGGTCGACGCAGCGCGACGACCCTACCAAGCGAGGAAGTACGACGATGTTCCGCGAAGTTTTTTCTTTCGTAAATTGACAGACACTGTTCTTTGTTCGCCGATGACTACGGTGGAGCATCGGCGAGTGAGCACGCGCGCGACGGGAGTCGTCGCCATCGCCATTCTGTGCAGTCGCCTGCTCGGCTTGATCCGAGAGATGGTCTTCGCCGGTCTGTTTGGCGCGGGAAAAAATCTCGACGCATTCCTAATGGCATTTCGACTGCCAAATTTGCTGCGTGATTTGTTCGCAGAGGGCGCGCTTTCAACGGCCTTCATCACGACGTTTTCGAAGAAGATCGCCGTCGAGGGCGACGATGCGGCGTGGCGGCTGGCGAACAAAGTTGCGACGCTCACGGCCGTTTTCATGAGCGTAGTCACGCTGCTCGGCATCATATTCGCGCCGCAGCTTGTCGATCTTTTGACGTGGGGGAGTTGGTCGCCAGAAAAAACCGCGCTGACGGTTTTACTCACGCAAGTCATGTGGCCGTTCATGCTGCTAGTGTCGCTTGCAGCGCTCGTGATGGGAATTCTCAATGCGAAACACGTCTTCGGCCCGCCGGCCATGGCGTCGAGTTATTTTAACGTTGGTTCCATTATTGGCGGCGTGGCAATCGGCTGGTGGCTCGATCCGCATTTCGGCGCGCGTTCCCTCGTGGGCTTGGCAATTGGGACGCTCATCGGAGGCGGGTGGCAATTGGCGGGGCAGTTCCCTTCGCTGTGGCGCGTCGGCTACAAGTATCGCGCCGATTTTCAATGGCACGATGAAGGTGTGCGGACCGTTCTCGCGTTGATGGCGCCGGCGGTGATCGCGGCCAGCGCGGTGCAAGTGAACGTCCTCGTCAACAGCGGCTTCGCGGCAAGTCTCGGCAATGGTCCGGTAAGCTGGTTAAACATTGCGTTTCGCCTGATGCAGTTGCCACTCGGGATTTTCGGGGTTGCTATCGGCACGGTTACACTGCCACTCGTGTCGAAGAGCGCGGCCGTCGGAAACATCGACGAATTTCGCGCGATCCTTGCACGCGGAATGCGGCTTGCATTTTTGCTCACCATTCCCTCGGCGATTGGGCTCGCAATGCTTGCATCGCCGATCATCAGCGTGATTTACCAGCACGGACGATTCACCGCCGAGATGACGCGGCAAACTGCCGGCGCATTGCAATTCTACGCTGTGGGACTCGTCTCATATGCAGCGTTAAAAGTGCTTACGCCGGCATTCTACGCGATCGGCAAACGCAATACGCCAATGGTCGTGAGCTTCCTCGCAATTGGTACGAATCTTTTTCTCAATTGGCTTTTCACATTCCGGCTTGGCTGGGGACATCGAGGTCTTGCCTTTTCCACAAGTCTGGTCGCAACGATCAATTTTCTCTTGCTCTACTGGCTCATGTGGCGGCACACACGCAGGTTGGAAACGCGCCAGATGCTAATCGGCCTCGGAAAAATCTGCCTGGCCAGCGCGCTGTTGGTGCTGGTTTGCTGGGCCGCGAATCACTGGTGGCTCGATGCATGGGCGCGCCTGCGCTTTTTCCCAAGGTTATGCGCGCTGCTCCTTGCGATCGCGTTTGGTGCGACGACCTTTTTTGGCAGCGCTTTTTTGCTGCGTGTGCCTGAAGTGCAGGACCTCGTCGATCTCCTCCGGCGACGGATCGGCAGCTAAAATCAAGGAGCCGATCTAAGCGCTGGCGCCGAAGCGCGGCGGGCGGGAGACCGCCGCTCCTTGTTGTCCCAGGGCCTGATCAAGATCCTCAATCAAATCATCGGCGTTCTCGAGACCGATCGACAATCGCAACAGATTCTCCGGAGAAGTCGTTCCTGCACCTTCAATCGATGCACGATGCTCGATCAAGCTTTCTACGCCGCCCAAACTGGTGGCGCGAATGAAGATTTTCGTTCTTTCTGCGACGGACATCGCCGCCTCGCTTCCACCTTTAACCTGGAAGGAGAGCATTCCACCGAACAACTTGTCCTGAGCGTTAGTCGAACGGATCGACATCTGGCGCTTGGCGATTTCGTGTCCCGGATGGAAATCCAATCCTGGATAATGCACACGTTCCACTTGTCGATGCTGTGCTAGAAAATCTGCGACTTTCATCCCGTTTTCCGAATGTGCTCGCATCCGCCACGGCAGCGTGCGCATTCCCCGCAAGATCAGCCAGCAATCGAAAGGCGAGGGAACCGCGCCGCCAGAGTATTGGATGCGCCGGACACCCTGAAAAAATTCACTGTCCTTCTTTACAACGACAATTCCGCCGGCTACATCACAATGGCCGCCGAAATACTTTGTGGTGGAATGCAGAATTAGATCGGCGCCCAGCTCGAACGGGCGCTGTAATACCGGCGCCCAAGTATTGTCGCAAACGCAAAGTGCGCCCGCCTCATGAACGATCCCAGCAACCGCTGCAAGATCGACAATTTTCAGCAGTGGATTCGAGGGTGTCTCGGCCCAAGCCAGCTTTGTTTCCGGTCGAAAAGCTTTCCTCACTTCATCGAGATTGCTCATGTCGATAAAATCCGCTTCGAGTCCCCAGCGTAGAAAAATTTCGCGAAGCAGTCGTGACGTGCCGTAATAAGCGTCGACGTGCGCAAGGACGTGATCTCCGGGCGCGAGGGATTGAAA
>WNGI01011635.1_pt1 | contig 10597 bp, 11 predicted proteins | sample 5400621 | NCBI WGS metagenome assembly WNGI01 (sample SAMN13153374, study PRJNA577476) | soil metagenome | isolation source: 20 cm soil or saprolite under Garry oak tree replicate 1 | place: USA:California | collected 2016-06-15 | reverse complement strand
GGTTCCGTGGAGGCTTTCCGGAGTGGGAAAGCAGCGGACTGGCAGTCGAATCGTCGCCGGTCACCACCGCGGACGCGACAAAAGCGGTGGCGGCGTCGGCACCCGCCGGGTCGCGCTGATCGGTTCGTCGCGCACGGCCGCAGAGATCGTCGTTCCCGCGAAAGCGGGAACCCAGTGTCTTTTTGACGAACGCCGCTGGATCCCCGCTTCCGCGGGGAGGATGTGAGTTTGATCGTCCCCGCTTTCGCAGCGATGACGCGAGTTCTTGATTCTGCGCGTCGCGGAACCCTCGCGCTTAAGCTGTGCCGCGTTAGCGCTGCGGCGAGTCGGCGATGAACAGCCGCAAGCGCCGGTTGTAGTAACGACCCCAGCCCGCATCGCGCAGCCCCGACTTTTGCAGTACGTGCTGCGAGGCTTTGTTGCCGGGATGAGTAACGCCGATGATCCGCGTGACGCCGAGATCCGTGAATCCATAATCGACGAGGGCTCGCGCGCCTTCGGTCGCGAACCCCTTGCCCCAGGCATCGAAAAGCAGCCGATAGCCGACCTCGACGTCGGTCGTCGGCGGGCAATACTTCAGGCAATACCAGCCGACGAATGCCCCATTGTCGCGCCTCGATGCGCGCCATACGCCCAGTCCAGGGTAAAGCGCGTAATAGCCGGTCACGCGCTGCAAGGCGGCCTCGACCTCGGCGCGCGCCATCGGCTTGCCGCCATTGATGTACTTGAGCACGCGCGGATCGCTGTCGAGGCGCAACAAGTCGTCGAAATCCGCGGCCGTGAACTCTCGCGTCGTCAGTCGCGGTGTGCGCAACAGAATGCGGGTAGCGGAACGCGCCATTGCTCTTACGCGCTTTCACCGAGCTCGGCCAACAACTCGGCCTGGTATTCCTGCGCCAGCGCCTGTGTAAGCTCGAACAGGTCGCCATCCATGATGGCGTCGATCTTGTACAGTGTGAGATTGATGCGGTGATCGGTGACCCGTCCCTGCGGGAAGTTATAAGTGCGGATGCGCTCGCTGCGATCGCCGCTGCCGATCAGGCTCTTGCGCATCGCCGCTTCCTTCTGATGGCGCTCCTGGTGCTCGCGGTCGAGCAGTCGCGACGCCAGCACCGCCATCGCCTGCGCCCTGTTGCGATGCTGCGATCGGTCATCCTGGCACTCGACGACCAGCCCGGTAGGCAGATGCGTGATGCGCACCGCGGAATCGGTCTTGTTGACGTGCTGACCGCCGGCGCCAGATGCGCGAAAGGTGTCGATACGAAGCTCAGCAGGATTGATCGTGATGTCGGCAATCGGGTCGGCTTCCGCGAGCACTGCCACCGTGCACGCGGAAGTATGAATGCGCCCTTGCGCTTCCGTCTCTGGCACCCGCTGGACACGATGTCCGCCCGATTCGAACTTGAGCTTGGAATAGGTGCCCTGCCCGATGATTCGCGCGATGACTTCCTTGTATCCGCCCATCTCGCCGGGACTCTCCGAAATCAGTTCGAGCTGCCACTTGTTGCGTTCGGCAAAGCGCGCGTACATGCGAAAGAGATCGCCCGCGAACAGCGCTGACTCGTCGCCCCCGGTCCCGGCGCGTATTTCAAGGAACACGTTGCGCTCGTCGTTGGGATCGCTCGGCAGCAGCGCTCGCTGCAACTGCTCTTCCAGCGCTTCCATTCTCGCTTTCGCGGCCTTGGATTCGTCGTCGGCGAAGGATTTCATCTGCGGATCGGCAAGCATTTCCCGCGCCGCCGAGAGGTCGCGCCCGCTCTGTTCCCACTCGCGGTAGAGCGCTACGATCGGAGTGATCTCGGCATGCTCGCGGGTGAGTGCGCGATAACGGTCGAGATCGCGAGCCGCATCCTCAGCCCCGAGCAATCCATTGAGCTCCTCGAGCCGCGTCGCGAGTTGCGCCAGTTTGATCGAGAGAGAAGGTTTCATAAGCTTCGTCGTTCCGGCTCATTTGCTAACTGAACGGGAACAGTTACCAACACAGCGGGGATGACGCATCCGCTTGCGGGAGCGGGTCGCACGCCTCCGCTCCTGGGCGGATGCGTCAGCTAAGGCTCGTCGGGCAGCTGGTAGATGTGATGCAGGAGCGCGAGCAGCTCCGCGCGCTCGGCTTCGCCGGCGCGGTTGAGCGCCTGGGTCGGGGCGTGCAGAAACTTGTTGGTGAGTCCGCGCGCGAGCGCTTCGAGCACCTGCTCCGGCGGCGCCCCGCCAGCGAGCAGACGGCGCGCACGGTCGAGCTCGGCGACGCGAAGCTGGTCATGATGTCCCTGCAACGCAGCGATCGTCGGCACTACCGTCCGGCCTTCGAGCCAGCGCAGAAAACTCGCGGCCTGATCGGCGATCCTGGCTTCGGCCTCGCGCACCGCCTCGACCCGGATTTGCAGATTGTCCTTGATGATGTTGGACAGGTCGTCGATGGTATACAGGAACACGTCGTCGAGCTCGGCAGCTTCCGGTTCGACGTCGCGCGGCACCGCCAGGTCGACGATGAACATCGGCGTGTGGCGCCGGGCCTTGATCGCGCGCTCGAGCATGCCCTTGCCGAGGATGGGCAGCGAGCTTGCGGTGGAGGTAACGATGATGTCGAACTGCGCAAGACGCTCGGGCAGCTCGGAGAGAGCGATCGCGTCGGCCGAAAAGCGCGCCGCGAGCTGCGCGCCGCGCTCCAGGGTGCGGTTGGCGACGGTGATGGATCTCGGCGTTCTCGCGGCGAAATGCGTTGCGGCAAGATCGATCATGTCGCCGGCCCCGATCAAAAGCACGCGCTGCTTGGCGATCGCCGGAAAAATGCGCTCCGCCAATCGCACCGCGGCGGCAGCCATGGAAATCGAGGCGCTGCCGATATCGGTGTTGGTGCGCACATCCTTGGCCACGGCAAACGTGCGCTGAAAAAGCCGGTTCAACACCAACCCGAGCGAGCCCGCGGCCTCGGCGGTCTTCACCGCCTGTTTCATCTGTCCGAGAATCTGCGGCTCGCCAAGCACCATCGAGTCAAGGCCGCTGGCGACGCGAAACGCGTGCGGCACCGCTTTGTCCTGCGCCAGGGTGTAGAGGTAGGGTGACAAGGCCGAGCTGCTTACGCCGTGAAAATCCTCCAGCCAGCGCATGACCGGTTCGGCATCGGTGCCGTGAAAGTACACCTCGGTGCGATTGCAGGTGGAAAGTATCGCCGCTTCCTTGACCGTCGGGCAACCGATCAAGTCGCGCAAGGCCGGTCCCAGCGATTCCATCTGGAACGCGATCCGCTCCCGCACCTTGACCGGCGCAGTCGCGTGATTGAGGCCAAGAGCGTAGAGAGGCATCGGTCTGGCTTAATTGGTATTACAAGTCTCTGATATTTTAGCGCAATACGAAGAATCTTGCCGTTCGGGATCGGATCACCCTCATGCACGCATTCGGCGATAGCGCATCGTTGACCATCGCGTCGGCAGCGTCCAACGCGCCCTGCCCCACCAATTCCCGCGCGCGCGAAAAAGCGAGCCCGATGCGCCGATGCGAGTGCCGGCGCTCATACCTTGATGAACTCCTGCTTGCCGCCCAGCCAGCGCTCGAGATGCGCCTGGGATGCACCCGGCTCCCGGCGCAGCAGCTCGTCGGCAGCGTCTCGCGCCTGCTCGATCAGCTTCACGTCGCGCTCGAGATCGGCGAAACGCAGCAGCGGAACTCCCGATTGCCGCGCGCCGAGGAATTCGCCCGGACCGCGAATCAGCAGATCCTGCCGCGCGATCTCGAACCCATCGCTGTTCTCGTAGATCACCTTGAGCCGCGCTTTGGCCATTTCCGACATCGGTTCCTCGAACAGCAATACGCACACGCTCTCATCGGCGCCGCGCCCGACGCGGCCGCGCAACTGGTGCAGCTGCGCCAGGCCGAAACGCTCCGCATGCTCGATCACCATCATGGACGCGTTGGGGACGTCGACGCCGACTTCGATAACCGTCGTCGCGACCAGCACATTCACCTCTCCGCGCACGAAGGCCGCCATGGCTGCCGCCTTTTGGTCCGGCTTCATGCGCCCGTGCAGCAGCCCCACCGTCAGTTCGGTGAGAGTGGTGGTCAGCTCGGCGTGCAGCGCCACCGCGGTCTGCAGCTCCAGCTTCTCCGATTCCTCGATCAGGGGACACACCCAGTACACCTGCCGGCCCTCGGCGCAAACCTTGCGCACGCGCTCGACGATTTCGCCACGCCGACGCTGGCTCACCAGCTTGGTCGCGACCGGCGTGCGCCCCGGCGGCATTTCGTCGATCACCGAAACATCGAGGTCGGCGTAAAAGCTCATCGCGAGCGTGCGCGGAATCGGTGTCGCGCTCATCATCAGTTGATGCGCGTCGCCAATCCCTTTCTGGCGCAGCGCAAGACGCTGCACGACACCGAAGCGATGCTGTTCGTCGACGATGGCAAGACCCAGACGCGGCAGCGTCACCACGTCCTGGAAAAGCGCGTGAGTGCCGATGGCGAGCTGCGCTTCGCCGCCGGTAATCGCGGCCAACGCCTTCTTACGCTCCTTGGCCGGCAGCCCACCCGACAGCCAGGCAATGTTCACCGGCAAACCGTCGAGCCACGCCGCAAGCTTGCGGTAATGCTGCTCGGCGAGGATTTCGGTCGGCGCCATGAAGGCGACCTGGAAACCCGACTCGATGGTCTGCAGCGCCGCCAGTGCGGCGACGACGGTCTTGCCGCTCCCGACATCGCCTTGCAGCAGGCGCTGCATGGGCTCGCTGCGGGCCAGGTCGCGGCGAATTTCCGCGATGACGCGCTGCTGCGCGCGCGTCAATGTGAAAGACAAGCGCTTGCGCAGAGCGTTGGTTAGCGTAGCGTTACCGGACATCCTCGGCGCCTTGCGTTTGGAACGCGCGCGACGATGTACTTTGAGCGAGAGTTGCTGGGCGAGGAGCTCATCGAACTTGAGCCGCGTCCACGCCGGATGCATGCGCTCGTCGAGTGCCTGCTGCGACGCGTCGGTCGGCGGATCGTGCAGGTATGCGATGGCTTGTGCGAATCCCCACAGCCGCCGGGGCTCGCGCGTCCACGGCGGAAGCGTTTCGCCGAGATACGCCGGATTGCGTCCAAGCGCGTGGCGCACGAGCTTGCGCAGTGCGTCCTGGGCCAGACCCGCAGTGGTCGGATATACGGGCGTGAGGCGGTCCGGCAGCGGCGTTCCGATATCGATGATCTGAAATGCCGGATGAATCATTTCCAGGCCAAAGTTACTTTCGCGAACGTCACCGAAGGCCCGCACCCGCCTTCCCGGAGCGAGCGCTTTGTGCTGGCTCGGATAGAAGTGAAAAAAGCGCAGCACCAGTTGCGCATCACCTTCCTCGATCAGGCACACGAGCTGCCGCCGGCCCCGATATTGGATCTCGCAATGAACGACGGTGCCCTCGACCTGCCATGCCTGACCCGCTTTCACCGCGCTCAGGGGGCAAAGATGGGTGCGATCTTCGTAACGCAATGGCAGATGCAGCACCAGATCCTGCTCTCGCCTCACGCCGATACGCTGCAGCTTGTCGGCAAGCGTGTTGCCCGGCTTGGGCTCCGCTGATTTAGACTCTTTGCTGCCCGACTTGGGCTCCTCGCTGCCCGAATTGCGCTCCTTGCTGGCCGCCGATTTTTTTCTTGCCACGCTAGTGAGCGCTACTTCGACTGGAGCACGAGCACGCCCTCGACCTCGATCCGTCCGGCCTTCGGCAATGCCGCCACCTGATACGTCGCACGTGCGGGATACGGCTGGCTGAAGCGAGAGGCCATGATCTCGTTGACCTTGGCGAAGTCGCCGAGGTCGACCAGCAGCAGCGTCAGCTTGACGATATCGTCGAGCGATCCGCCCGCCGCCGCGGCCACGGCGTGCAGATTGTCGAGCACCTGCCGGGTCTGCGCCTCGATCCCTTCGCGCAGGTTCCCGGTTGCGGGATCGAGGCCGAGCTGGCCCGAGAGATAAACCGTGTTTCCGGCGCGAATCGCCTGCGAATACGGGCCGATCGCCGCCGGGGCATTGCCGGTGTCGATGACTTCCTTGTTCATGCGCGAGCTCCTTGATCGGTCGCGAGATGTTTGCGCGGCAAATATAGCAGCCCTGAGCGACTTACGTCGGCAAGATTCCCACCCTAAGTCTGGTTGGAATCGGAGCGGCTTGGAGGCCGATAGACCGGCGTGCAACGAGCATCGCCAGCAGCGCTGCGATGAGCTGCGCCACAATAAAAGCAGGCGTGTCGACCGGGCGTATGCCGGCGAAGGTGTTGGTTGCCGCGCGTGCTAACGTCACCGCGGGGTTGGCAAGCGACGTCGACGCATTGCCTGCAGCGAGTCGCTCACCCATGATGCCGGAGCCGACCACGAAGGCGAGCAGGAACGCGATGCCCAGCGCTTCGGCGGCGAGCCGACGTGCAAGTGTCATTGCTTGCCGATATTCCTGACGGTCTTTTCGAGCTTCAGGCGATCGCGCCCTGTCATGGCTAAGGCTGCGTGCAGCACCCGCTTGAACCTATTGCCGCCGGCGCCGTTTTGGACTCAGCGGGCGTGCAGCACGACGCGGTCGCCGCTTCACCGCTGCCGCAGCTAGCGCGCTTCTCTGTCCCGGCAGAATCCGCCTGGCCATCGCCGAACAAAGGAATGGAGCTCAGCGAACGAAAGCTTTCCCAGGCGATGCCCTGCGGATCTGTCACCCAATATTTGTCAGACCTCGCGTAACAGCAATGCGCGTCCTTTTCAGCGAGCACGGTCGTGTCGGCCTTTTGAAGATTCGCGTGTATGGCTTCGAGCTCAGCGTCGTCCTCGGCTTGCATGCCCAGATGATTGACACCGACAGCCTGTCCTCGATTGGAAATCGCGAAGTTGATGCGGGGATCCTCCAGCATCCACTTAGCGTAATCCTGCTTCACGACGCCGGGCTGTTCGCCAAACATCGCCGAATAGAATGCAATGCTCTTGCTCAGATCGTTTACTGCGACATGCACGTGAAAGCGTTTCATTGGGACTCCCGATATCGTTGATCATTTCTTCTTGCGTTTGATCACCGGCGCGCACGCTATATCGCACACGCCGCCTTGGCAGCAGTTCTTGGTCAGGTAGTCGACGAGGCCATTCATGGTCTTGTAATTCGCGGCGTAGTAGATGAACCGTCCGGCCGGAATCGGCTTGACGAGCCCGGCCTGCGCCAGTTCCTTTAAATGGAATGATGCGTTAGCGTTCGCGAGTCGCCGGCGAGAGGCAATCTCGCCGGCGGGCAAACCTTCCGGGCCTTGCTCCACGAGCAGGCGGAAGATTCCCAATCTGCTTTCGTGAGCCAAAGCGGATAGCGCTCCGATAACGGTTGTCGTTTCCATATTTCTAATATAATAGAAATGATGGAGATTGTCAAGCCCTCGATGAAAACGCTAGCGGCGGTTCAAAATGAAGCTATGTCGGCCGCCACGCGAGTGGCCGAAGTGGCAGGAGCAGAACCCAGACCGAGTCTACTAGTGCTCGACCGCGTTCCCGGCCTCGATCCACGCGTCGATCCCGCCATACAGGGGGCGGATGCGCTTGTATCCGACCTTCCTCAACATCTGCGCAACCTTGACCGCCGTGGCCTCGTTGGGACACGCGCAATAGACGATGACCTCGCCGTCGACGGGGACGCCCTTGAAGCTTTCGGTGATCTTCTGCATGTCGATCGTCCGCGCGCCCGGGATGCGTCCGGTCGACGCCTGCATCAGCGGCGAACGCACGTCGACGATCGCGTTCACTTTGCTTTCGTCGATGAGCGTGCGCAACTCGTCGACCGACACCCGGTCCATACGAAGTTGCTTGACGAACATGCGCCGTCGCCACCATTTGACCGCGATCCAGACCGCGAAGGCGGCAATGATCAGCATCAACCCATATTGGCCCAGCGCGCTCAAGGTCGCCATGACGTCGTTGATGGCATCGCGGAAAATATCACCGGCCATCGCGGTCGCCACCGATGCGAATCCAGGCACGAATTTGGCGAAGAGCATCGAGGTCGCGCCGAAGCGCTGAAAGATGGACTCCGTCTGGCTAACGCACGAATCGGGCGAAAGCGAGACTCTGCATAAGGTCCCCAGGATGCGAACGCCGAACTTCCTGCCTGCCAGGTACCATCCCGTGTCCGCGACCAGCGACGCGACGATGCCGACCGCCACCAGCTGCCACAGCGGCCTGCCACCCATGGCCGCATAGGCGCCCGCGACGATCAATGTCGGATAGGCAGGCACGGGCACGCCTGCCTGAAGCGCGAGCACGTTCAGGAATACGAACCCTGCCCCGTATTGCTGAATCATCATGATCAGATGGTTCATTTTTGTGTCCCTCAAATACTGGTCGCGGCGGGATCGCCAATCTTACAAGGCGTGAAATCCGGATCGCCTGGACCTTGGCGCGCTCATATATTTGAGCGATTCAGTTTACGTGCAAGCGCCGTCTGGCTATAATTTTAAGCCTGTGGGGACGTAGCTCAGCTGGGAGAGCGCCGCGTTCGCAATGCGGAGGTCGAGGGTTCGATCCCCTTCGTCTCCACCACTATCTTTCTAACCTGCTGTTCAGGCAGGCTTTGACCCTGGTTGGTGTCGTCGTCTTGGCCCGGTGTACCCAAACGGTATACCGCGGGACACTTGCAACGAGGCCAGGCTACCGGCGCCCCGCGTTCAGCTCTCCCATCGCGTTTAGAAGCTCGCCCGTTAGAAGTGGGACAATTCCACTTCTACGGCAGCTTCCCATTTAACAAGCGGATGTATGACCTCGAGTAATCACCTTGGGTTCGCCATGGTCCTTCTACTGTACGCCGGATCGGCCGACGCACAGACCTGCATCAAACGCGAGGATGCCCAGTACAAGAAGCAGGTCGCAACTTCCGTAGGGCGCCCGGGTGTCGCAACGGACTATTGCGTGAACCAGAGTCGTCGAAAGACGATCAGTGCGCTCGGCGGCGTAGGGTCCGAGCGCCGGATCGAGGAATGTGACTCCGAAATGCAGAAGGCCATGGACGCCCTAATCGCCAGCAAAGACCTCAAGGCGGTCGCTTACGCCCAAGATGGATGCAATGGCGAGTATACGATCGGGAAGGCCAGCCAACGACGAGCTCGTAGTTCATGAAGTCTACGGTAACTGTGCCGCCAGGCTACTACGCGGCAATTGTCGTCCGCGAAGGAGGGGCAGGTGGTCCGTAAACGATTCCAACAGGTGGTCGCCCATCTTGAACAGGCGCGCGTTAGGTGGGCCGTCATGCACGACCATTACGTCCGATTTTGCGAGCGTTCGATGGACATGGGAGACGCCGGCTGTGGCGCGAAGGGCATCATCCCCAAGCGGATCGGGGACGATCTTTATGTGCAGTATTTGGACCGGCGCTTGCGGATTAGCTTCGGGTTCGATCGCATTTCGGACAGAGGGATTTTGTGCGTAGACGATTTGTCCGCAGTCGGGCTCTACGATGGGCGCAATCCAGTTCGGATTGAGACAATTTTGTTCAACGGCGCCGGCGACTTGGATGTCGTCGACGCTGACGGCTCGAGCTTATCTCTGTCCGACCCAGCCTATGCGATCCAACTGGCGCTTGGCATCGTCGACGCGGCAATTGACCAGAACCCGTGGAAGGTGAGCTGACACCCTAGCGATCGGGAGACGCAGCCGCGCCCGCTCTAGTAGATCGTCCTTCGCTTCGCCTTGTCGGCGCCCGCGCCGCGCCGCCCAGTCCGATCACCTTGTGTTTTTCGGTCCGGCCGATCGCAAGCTATCGTACTGGCGCCCGCTCCGCGCGTCCCGCAAAATCGATGGATGCACGGCCGATCATGCGAACCATCACCGGCCCGTGGGTCTTTGCCGAGCATCTGTACCGCATCGCCCACTGCCTGATCGACCGCGACGGCCGTTTGATCGGTTGCAACCTACCAATCGGGAACGGACCGATACCGGGCGAGATCGACAACCGGGCGAGGTCGACGAGTAGGCCCGCACGGCGCTCGGCGTTCTTCGTGGGTAGCCGTGCCGGTGGCAATACGCTAGTCAGCTTTGAGAAGAGATTGAAACGAGATGCCAAATAGCCTTAAGTCGGGAAGTGTTGTGATACAGCGTCGCGGCAAGACGTACGCTGGCGAGTATGTGGTCGCTCGCGGGATGGTCACGGTATATGGAGAAAACGGAAGCAAAACAGCTCAACTCGGTGGCGCGTCTGCGGAAACCATGGCAACGGATTTGTTGCGCGAGATCATAGACGAGAACAAGGCCGCAGTTTCAACTTTTCAGGAGCGCTGGCGCGGCCGAATTTGGGGCCGCATAGGTAGGCGACACTAGCGAAGGGGCGGCTCGCCTTCGGCGACATATCATCCGATGGACCGCTCCCCTGGCACACTCACGTCTACGGCCTCGCCAACGTCTTGCTTGACCGCGATGGTCGCGTAATCAGTTGTCACTCACCGGAGGGAAATGGTGCCTTGACGATGGCGGACCTCTTGTGCGATCTGACGACACTGAAGGCATAGCTCGAAAGCCTGGGTTAGTTATTCGATTGGTTGCCTGACTTCACAACAACGGGTGGCATCGTATGCTGATGCGTATTGTGGCAATGGTCGTGTTGGTGAGTTTGGCGGGAGCCGCCGATGCC
>WNGI01027542.1_pt1 | contig 10599 bp, 8 predicted proteins | sample 5400621 | NCBI WGS metagenome assembly WNGI01 (sample SAMN13153374, study PRJNA577476) | soil metagenome | isolation source: 20 cm soil or saprolite under Garry oak tree replicate 1 | place: USA:California | collected 2016-06-15 | reverse complement strand
GAGCTCGACCTCCAGTACCGCCCCCGCCTCAAGCGGCTGCCGGAGTCGTTGGACCAGCGCGCCGGCCAGGCGGTCCTGGATCAGGTGGGTCAGTCGTGCACCGGGCACGCCGTCGCGGCGCTGATCGACACCGTCCTCGCGGAGCCGCCGCCAGAAGAGCTCCCCGAGCACGGCACGCCTCGCAAGCCAACGACGCACGTCAGCCCGTACATGCTGTATGCGATGGCCCGCAAGTACGACGAGTTCCCCGGCCGGGAAGATGTCGGGTCGTCGCTTCGAGGTGCGTTCAAGGGTTGGTACCACCACGGCGTCTGTAGCGAGGACAAATGGCCGGCAAGCGTCGAGAACCGGGACCTCGACGATCCGAAGTTCATCGCGGACTGCCTCAAGACGCCGCTTGGCGCGTACTACCGCGTGAGCGCCAGGCGCATCGACGACATGCAGTCGGCGATCACCGAGCTCGGTGCGATCGCGGTCTCGGCAGCGATCCATGACGGTTGGCGAACCCCGAGGCGGTTCAGCCGCGGCAGACCCGGCCCGATCTGGGTGATCCAACCGTCGACCGAGCAAATGGGCGGCCACGCGTTCCTCATCGCCGGCTACAACGACGTCGGCTTCCTCATCCAGAACTCGTGGGGCACCAAGTGGGGCCACAACGGCTACGCCACGCTGCCCTACGACGACTGGCTGGATAACGGCTACGACGCGTGGGTTGGTCGCCCCGGGGTCCCGCAGGTCTTCGGCGGGCAGGGCCGACGCCTCATGGTCGCCGGCGGGAGAAGCCTGGTCGCGGCGTCCGGTCCGGACCTCGTTCGCCTCAAGTCGTATGTGATCGACGTCACGGCCGGTGGCCGGCTCTCCACGCAGGGCAAGGTCTCGAGCAGCCCGCCCCAGATCGACGACATGGCCAAGGCGATGGAGACCCAGCACGACAAATGGGTCGCCGCGACCGGGAAGCCCGATCGGCGCGTCGTTCTCTACGCCCACGGCGGGCTGGTCGGCGAGGCCGGCGGGATCGCCGTCGCCGATCGGATGATCGACTGGTGGAAGGCGAACCAGGTCTACCCCATCCACATCGTCTGGGAGAGCGACCCGATCACAACCATCTTCGGGTCGTTGGACCACCTCCGCGAGGTGCTGCCATTCGGTGGCTTCCTCGACGGCGTCTGGGAGGCGCTGGACACGAAGCTCGAGGGCGCGGGCCGGAATATCCAACCGCTCTGGCAGAAGATGAAGGACAACGCGCGGGCGGCGTCGGACCCGCTCAAGGGCGCCGCGGTGCCCCGAACCGAGCAACCGGGGGTCACCCTGTTCATCGAGAAGCTCGCTGACTACTGGCTGCGGCATCCCGAACTGGAGGTCCACCTGGTCGGCCACAGCGCGGGCTCTGTCGTCCTTGCGGCGGTCGTGCGGCGCCTCATCGCATACAACGTCCCGGTCGATTCACTCCAGCTGATGGGCGGGGCGATCCGGGCCGATGAATTCGTGCAACAGGTCGTCCCGGAGCTGCGGACGGCGCCAGGAGGATCCGGAATGGTCCGTCGATTCGCGACGTACGACCTGAAGGACAGCGCGGAGCTCGACGATGTGTGCCCCGGCCCTCCAATACCGGCGGTCTACCACAAGTCCCTGCTGTACTTCGTGGCACGATCGCTCGAGCAGTCGCCGGGCAATTTCGAGGTGCCGATGGTGGGCCTCCAGAAGTCCGTCGGCCTCTCCTACAAGATGCCCGACGGGCTCATGCATCCACTGATCAACGTCATCGGTGCGACGAACTTCGTCGAGGCGCCGAACAACGAAACCGCTGCCGACAGGCGCTCGAAGGCGAAGGGCCACGGCGACTTCGACGACGATCCGGACACGATGACGTCGGTGGTGCTGCGGATCAAGAGATCCAACGCGCTGTCCGCCGTGACGCCGTACCCGAAGGGGGGCATGCCCAGTCACATCCCGTGAGCAGGGTCGGGTTCCGATGCAGGCTCAGGTTCCGAAGCGCCAGCGCGTCGCACCACCCGGCTCGGTCGTCAGCACGCCGAAGGCGGTGCTCGCCGTGAGGACATACAGGTCCCACGGCGGCGGGCCCGCACTCGGGGCGCTGTACTCCGCGGTGAAGGCGCCGTCCTTGACGCTGGCCGGCCAACCCTGGGCGGCGTAGCGCTCGGCAAGGCGCTCGAGGGTCTCGTCGTCGGTCACCTTGGCCGCCGTGCCCTCGACGACAAGGTCGATCCCGGTCAGCGAGACGGAGATGACGCAGTTCGGATTCTCGGCCAGGTTGCGGCTCTTGCGCGTCCCGGCGCCGCTCGTGAAGTAGAACCTGCCGTCGACCCAGAGGGCGCCGATCGCCGCGACATGCGGTCGACGGTCGGGACGCGTCGTGGCCAGGAAATGGGTCTGGTTCCGCGCGTCGGCCACCTCGAGTGCCTCGAGCGCCCGCGACCATGGGATCGGTTCGAGGCCGTACAGCTCGCCGAGGTTCGTCTGATCCATTTTCGTTCCTCCTTCGCGTGCTCCAGAAGTAACAATTCAGACCGGCCGGCAATGCGAAACTCATCGCGCAGGTCTGCTTCAGGGTCGCAGCCTCAGGGTCGCAGCCCGACGCTGGCGAGCTCCGCCCGGGCGAGTCGATCGTGGCGGCCCGTGGCCCAGTCACCCAGCGGGTCGGGGGTGTATTCGAGCAGGGCCGAGTAATCGAGCCTGCTGACGGCCCGCATCGCCAGGGCACGCTCGATCTGCGCGTCGGACACGTCGGGCGCCTTGCGGATCGCGCGGTGCGCGGTCCGGACACGCTGCAAGCGCTCCCAGCGCCACGGAAGGTAGCGGATCAGCCACGGCGTCAACGTCACGAGTGCGACCAACAGGGCGAGGACGAGCGCGACCACGAAGATGAACTGCTCCAGCTCCGTGCCGAAGTCGGAGAGCGGCCGGCCCGCCGCACCGAGCGCGTCGCGGGCGATGTCGCGGACCTGCGACCCGACGAGCGGAAGGCCCGCCAGCGACTCGCCGAGATCGACACCGCTCGCGGCCATCGCCTGGCCGCCGGTGCGGATGGTCCGGCCTGCCTCCGCGAAGCTCGACAGGAACTGGAACAGCTGCCAGACGATGTTTCCCCAGAACACCACCCAGGCGAGCGTCGCGAGGTCGGCGGCCTGCTCCTTCAACCTCGCGATCCGCAGCTCGCTCCATATCTTGATCATCGTGGCCTCCCGCCTCTCACCTCGGCCGGCGTTCGGCCGTCCGGCCGTCCGCGCTGTCCGGGCTGATCGTCGCCACTGCGGCCGGCAGGATGCAAGGTGGCAATCGGACGGGCTTCATGTCAAACGCCGCCGTGACGGGACCGCCGATCCGTTCGATGTGTCATCGTCGTGTCGGCCGACAGGCCTGAATCGAAGCGTCGCGAGGAGCCAGATGTCGTTCGAGCGTTCCGTCCCACCACCCGCGGAACCCGCACCGCCGCCCGCCGGCACGACCGGCCCGCCGGCCGCGGGATCCGACGGAATCACGCCGGCGATCCGACTCCAGATCCTGTCGACCGAGCACTGGGGCCTGCTCGCGACGCGGTCACTCGCCTGGAACGAATCGTTCAGCCGTGCCGGGATGTTCCTCTCGGCCCTGTCGGGTGCGATCGTCGCGCTGGCCCTCGTCGCCCAGGCGTCGCATTTCGGCGAGGGCTTCAAGCTCTTTGCGTTCGTCATCCTGCCGGTCGTGCTGTTCGTCGGGGTGACCACGTACATCCGGCTCGGCGCGGCGAACTGGTACGACGCGACCTGCATCATCGGCATGAACCGGATCCGGGCCGCCTACCTCGAGATGGCGCCGGATCTCGAGCGGTATTTCGTGATGAGCGTGCACGACGATCGCCAAGGCGTCGGGATCACGATGGGCCTCCAGCCGGGCGCATCCCAGATTCTCCACTTGTTCGCGGCCACCCCGATCGTCGTCGCCACGCTCAACTCCGTGATCCTGGCGGCCCTCCTGGCGGTGATCGCGCTCCACCTCAAGGTCGATGCGCCGGGAGCCCTGACGATTGCGATCGCCGGCTTTGCCGTGTCGATGGCCCTCCACCTGTTGTATGGCGCACGCAACATCGCCCGTGGCCAGGCGATGCTCAAGCCGATCTTCCCGACCCCACCAGGGCCGTAAGGAGCGACCTACCTGGCTGCGTATCTCGCGAGACGCCGGCGTGACGGTCGCTCGCGAAACTTCGCTGCACAGCCGAAAACGAACACGGGGGTGGCCGATGGCCGACTTCGATCCTGGACCGCCAACCACCTTTGCGAACCTCTTCGCGAGCACGCCCGACTACGGTGCCTTCCGCCAGCACTTCTGGTACGACTGGGGGCCGATCTTCTACCGGGGTCGCCTCGACGGATCGGCGCGGGTGCTGTGCATCGCCTCCGACCCGGGACCGACCGAGCGGGTCGCCGGCCGGACCCTCGTCGGGGACGCGGGGCAGCGAGTCCAGGGCTTCCTGACGAAGCTCGGGCTGACCCGCTCGTACCTCTGCCTCAATGCGTTCACGTACGCGCTCTTTCCGTCCCACGGACCCGACGCCCCGTCGGTCCTGGCCGATCCGACGATCAGGGCCTGGCGCAATTCACTCTTCGATGCCGCGGCGGCGGCCGGGCCGCTCGAGGCGATCATCGCGTTCGGTGGCAACGCCCAGGTCGCGGCCAACCTGTGGACGTCGCGGCCGGCGTCCGTTCACCTGACCTCGGTCCCGCATCCGAGCAGCCGCAACACGGCCACGTTGCTCACTGCCTGGCACGCGGCCATTACCGACCTGCGGACGCGCGTGACCCCGGATCCGGGTGGCAATCCGGGCCTCCCGAATTACGGGGCGAGCTTCAAGGAGACCGACTACGCGGGGATCCGGTGCCGAGCTGGCTCGGCGACGACAGCTGGGGCCGCAAGGCCAAGCCTCGCCACAACAACTCGGTCGATCGTCCGAGTCCGGACGACAAGCACACGCTCCGCTGGATAGCCCCGAAGACTTCCTGACGCTGGCCCGCCCAGGCCCGGTGAAAATGCTCCGATTTCGAACCGCGCCGGAAATCACTTCGATCCGCGGAGCTCGTCCGGAATCGGACTCCGAAACCGGATTCCGGTTTCGGAGCAATGGCTGCGAAGGAAGTGATTTTCCGCGGCGTTCGATATCGGACGATTCGGCGCGCTCCCGACTTTGCGCGGTTGGCGATATGGCGCGGTTGGCGATACGGCGCGGTTGGCGGGGTCTGGCGATCTTGGCGCGGCTCACCATTGGCGCGGCTCGCGCGATCCCTTACTCCGCAGGGGCGAGCGCCCAGCGGTCGATGTCCCGCTCGTACTCGAGCAGCTCGTCCGCCCGGAACCAGAGGCTGAGCTCCGTTGTGGCGGCCTCGGGACCATCCGATGCGTGGATCAGGTTCTGGGCGGTCTCGAGGGCGAGATCGCCGCGGATCGTGCCCGGGGCGGCTTCGTGCGGCTTGGTCGCCCCGACCATCGCCCGGACGACCGAGATCGCGTTCGGCCCCTCGAGCGCCACCGCGACGAGCGGGCTCGACGTGATGAAGTCGACGAGGCTGCCGAAGAACGGCTTCTCGCGGTGGATGGCGTAATGGCGCTCGGCGAGATCCCGATCGACCCGGACGAGCTTCAGCCCGACGATTTTCAGGCCGCGCTCCTCGAAGCGGGCGATGATCCGTCCCGCGAGGAGCCGCTGGACACCGTCGGGCTTCACCAGGACGAGGGTCCGTTCGTTCACGAATTCTCCTTGGGGTCGGGGGATTCAGCGTTTGGGGCGTCGGGTTCCGGTGGTTCAACTTGGCGCGATTCGGCGACGCCGGGCTCGGCGCCGGGTGGTGCCTCTGGCGCGGCGAATTCGAAGCCCGGCACATCGGGACCTGGTGTCGCCAAGGTGTCGGCCGAGGACTTGTCGGCCGACTGGTGCCGCCTCGAATGCCTCGTCGGCGCGGATTCGTCCGCCTCGGCCGGGCGATCGTCGGATCGACGCTCGAGGTCGATCGCGGCCACGGCCGTGGCGTAGTCGCGGAGGGCCTCCGCCTCGTGCCCGACGATCCTGTTCGCGTCGCCGCGAACGAGAGCGAGCACGGGCTCCGAGCGGCCGGCAATGAGATCGAGGACCGTCGGGGCAAGGGCAGCCTCGGCCCGGAGCGCCAGGGCGAGCGCCGCCGCCGCCTGGCCAGGCCGGCCGACGTCGAGAGCAACCCTGGCGCGGGCGAGCAGCTCCGCGGAATTCGGCACCGTCGGCGCGATCGTGTCCGCGTGGGCCTCCCAGAGGCTCGGCCCGTACGCCTCCCCGTCAGTCGGTCGGCCGGATCGTTCGGTCCTCTCGTCGGACTCGTCGAGCCGGAGGGAGGGTGCGAACAGGTGGCCGCCGGGCGACTGCGGCAGATCGTCGAAGAGCTCGCCGGCAGGCTCCGGCGGCGCGCCCGGATCCGTGGGCCAGATTGAGCTGCGTGGCATGCCCGCGAAGATCGGGTCGATCGGGCCGTCGTAACGCGTTAGCGCCCGACCGGCCAGCCGCCGAGCCTCGCTGGGCCGACCAAGATCTGCCTGGGTCTCTGCGGCGATGACGAGCGCGACGACGTCGTCCGGGTGGGTTTCGAGCCGAGCCGCGGCCGCCTCCCCGGCACCCGCCAGGTCGCCGGTCCGCCAGCGCACCTCGGCGAGATCGACGATCCCCTCGTCGTCGAGCCCGTCCTTGCCGGCCATCGCCTCCAGCTCTGCTCGGGCGAGCGAGAGTGAGCCGAGCCGGAGATGCAGCCGGGCGATGACGAGATCTGCGTCGCGGACCGCGGAAGGTGCGACCGTCGACGCGGCTCCCGAGGCCACCGCCGGGTCGGTCGACGATGACGACGCCGGCTCGAGCGTGGTCATACCGGCAGCCGGCGGCGCCGCATTTGGATGCTCATGACGGCAGCCTGAGGCGCCGCTCGATGCCGCGGGCGTAGCGCGCCGGTGCGACGACCGCCATGCGCAGGCCTTCGTCGACGAACAGCTGGCCGGCGAGCCGGCGGAGATCGTCGGCCGTCACCGCGGCGACGGCCTCGAGCGCCTCCTCGAGGGTCATCACGCGGTCGTGGAGTGCCTCCTGGCCACCGATCCACGAGGCGAGATGGCGCGTCTCGTCCATCCGCAGCTCGAGCCCGCCGGACAGGTAGGCCTTTGTCTTGTCGAGCTCGTCTGGCGGAACGTCCTCGTCGCGCAGCTTCGCGAGCTCGGCGAGGATAGCGTCGAGGGCCGCCGGCAGGCGGGTCGGGTCGACACCGGCCGAGACTTCCATCGCTCCCGCGTCGGCGTAGTCGACGAGGCCCGACGAGACGTCATACGCGAGGCCGCGCTCCTCGCGGACCGACAGGAAGAGGCGGCTCGACATCCCGTCGCCGAGGACCCCGTTCAGGACCGACAGGGCCCATGCGTCCGGGTGATCCCGGCGGAGCGCCGGCACACCGACGCACAGCTGGGCCTGGGTCGCGTCGCGCCGGGCCGCGAAGAGGAACCGCTCGCCCGCGGGGAGTGTCGGCGCCGCCGTGTAGCCCGGAACCTTGCCATTGCCGGTCCCGAACGCGGCCGCGGCGAGATCGACCACCTCCGTGTGCTCGAGGTCACCAGCGAGGGCGATCACGGTATTCGCCGGTCGGTAGAGCGTCCGCCAGAAGTCGCGGATCGTCGCCGCGGGGAGCGCCCGGATGCCCTCCTCGTCGCCGCAGATCTCGCGGCCGAGCGGCCCGTCCCCGAACATCGCCTGCTGGAACAGGATCTGGGCGTACTCCGCCGGGTCGTCCAGATACGAGCGGATCTCCTCGACGATGACGGCCCGCTCGCCTTCGATCTCGTCGTCGGCGAGCGTGGGCCGGACGATCAGCTCGCCCAGGACGTCCATCGCCCTGGTCGACTCGCGTCGCGGAACGCGGACCCAGTAGACCGTCGATTCGCGGTCGGTTGCCGCGTTGAACGAGCCGCCAACCCCTTCGATCGCCTCGGAGATCGCCCGGGTCGACGGGAAGCGGGCCGTGCCCTTGAACGTGATGTGCTCCATGAAGTGCGCGACGCCGGCCTCCGCGGGGGTCTCGAGGCGCGAGCCGGCGAGGACATATGCCGCGATGGAGACCGAACGCGCGCCGGAAAGCCGGGCACTGATGACACGCGGCCCCGAGGGCAGCGCCGTCCGTTCGAACATCGCGGCCGATGGTACAGGAATGACCCTCGCCGCACGGTCGGCCCGACCTCAATGTCACTCGCCGAGAGGTCCCGGGCGGCTATGCTTCGTCACTGACCGCCCGGCCCGTCCGAGCGCGGCGGTCGTGAGGAGGAGGAACCATGGCGTCGAGGCGACTCAGGTTGCTGTCCCTGCTGGCGATCGCGTCGCTGGCGTTCGGGGCGTGTAGCAGCACTCCGAAGGCGTCGGCGGGGGCGAGCGGCGGCACCGCCTGCGCCGCAACGGGCACGCAGGGAGGGGCCAACCTCCAGATTCCCGATATCGAGGCGGGCAAGTTCAACGTCGCGATGGTCCTGATCGGGCCGCACGATGACGGCGGCTGGAGCCAGGCCCACTACGAGGGCCTCCAGTATGTCTGCAGCAACGTCCCGAACAGCCACGTTGCCTACATCGAGAACGTCCCGGAGGGGGCCGACTCCGAGCAGGTCTTCCGAAGCCTGTCGCGGAAGGGCTTCAACTTCATCATCGGGACGTCCTTCGGCTACATGGATCCGATGGCGACCGTCGCCGAGGAATTCCCGGACATCACGTTCCTTCACCTGACGGGCTACAAGTCGAACGGCAAGAACTTCGGCAACTTCTTCGGCGCGATGGAGGACTTCAAGCTCCTCGCCGGGATGATCGCCGGGTCGCGTGCCAAGAAGGACGGCAACCCAAAGATCGGCTACATGGCGACCTTCCCGATTCCGGAGGAGCTGCGCCTCGGCAACGCGATCATGCTCGGAGCAAAGAAGACCTGCCCCGAGTGCACGATGGACATCCGGTTCATCAATACCTGGCATGACCCGGTCAAGGAGAAGGACGCGGCCGCCTCGTTGTTCGACGCGGGCGCCGACGTCGTCTTCACCGGAGCCGACACAGGTGCCGTCGCCGACGTGGCCCAGGAAAAGGGCAAGTGGGCGGTCACCTACGACCATCCGGCGTCGTGCAAGGTCGACCACTGCCTCACCGCGCCGTACTGGATCTGGGGACCCGAATACGTCCGGATCGCGAAGCAGGTCCAGGCCAAGACCTACAAGGCCGGCTACGAGTACTTCGATGCCGATTCGAAGGCGATGGGCCTGCTCGGCTTCATGGATGGCGAGACGCCCAGGACGGGGGTCGCCGAGCTGCCGGCGGCCGACCTGGCGATGGTCAAGGACACCCTGGCCAAGATGCTTGCCGGCACGTGGACACGCTTCGACACGTTCGCCGGGCCGATCAAGGACAACACCGGCAAGGAGGTTCTCGCTGCCGGGGCCAAGCTCGAGCAGTCGGATCTCGACCAGTTCCCGCCCGGCGCACCGGGCAACGCGTGCAAGGTCTGCATGTACTGGTGGGCCGACGGCATCACCAGCGAGCTGCCGAAGCTCACGCCGTAACCTCGCAGAGGCAGAGATCGGGGCCGCGGGCATTCGCCCACGGCCCCGACAACGCGCCAGCGGAGGCCCGATGACGGCCGCTCCACAGGCATCCGCGACTCCCGCCGTCGACGCCAGCGGGATCGTCAAGGCATTCCCGGGCGTCGTGGCAAACGACCACGTCGCCTTCGAGCTGCTGTCCGGGGAGATCCACGCCCTGCTCGGCGAGAACGGTGCCGGGAAGAGCACGCTGATGAACATCCTCGCCGGGCTCTACCGGCCGGACGAGGGTGAGATCCGGATCGACGGGCAGCCCGTCACGTTCCTCTCGCCGCGGGACGCCATCGCCGCCGGCATCGGGATGGTCCACCAGCATTTCACGCTCGTCCCCTCGCAGACCGTCACCGAGAACATCCTGCTCGGCCTGGATCGGCCGCGGTTCCTCCTCAACGCGAGACGGTCGGAGGCGGAGGTCGCCCGGCTTGCCTCGGAATTTGGTTTGCGGGTCGATCCGCGGGCGAAGATCTGGCAGCTGAGCGTCGGCGAGCAGCAGCGGGTCGAGATCCTCAAGATGCTCTACCGCGGCGCCCGGATCCTGATCATGGACGAGCCGACCGCGGTCCTCGCTCCCCAGGAGATCGAGGAGCTGTTCCGGACGCTCCGGACGATGACGAAGGCCGGCCGGAGCGTCGTCTTCATCAGCCACAAGCTGACCGAGGTCCTCGCAATTGCCGACCGGATCACGGTGATGCGCCGCGGCGTGGTCACCTCCGCCGGGCTGACCGCCGCAGGGACGACCCAACGCCAGCTGGCCAGGTTGATGGTGGGTCGCGACCTGCTCGAGCTCTATGAACGGACGCCCCTCGATCCCGGAGCGGTCGTCCTCTCGACGCGCGACGTCGAGGCCGACAACGATCGCCTGCTACCGGCCTTGCGGGGCGTCTCGCTCGAGGTGCACGCCCGCGAGATCGTCGGCATCGCTGCCGTCGCCGGCAACGGCCAGGCCGAGCTGGCCGAGGTGATCACCGGGCTCCGGCCGTG
>WNGI01021317.1_pt1 | contig 10599 bp, 7 predicted proteins | sample 5400621 | NCBI WGS metagenome assembly WNGI01 (sample SAMN13153374, study PRJNA577476) | soil metagenome | isolation source: 20 cm soil or saprolite under Garry oak tree replicate 1 | place: USA:California | collected 2016-06-15 | reverse complement strand
GATCGGCGGTCGCGATCGCTGGCGAGCCTCCGAGCACGGGGGGATCCGTGTGGAGAATCTTCTCCGCCGTCGCCGCCAGCGTCTTCGCGTCGAAGGGCGTGTAGCCCGCCAGCATCTCGTAGAGAATCACGCCGGCCGCGAATACGTCGGTGCGTGGGTCGGTCAATCCGCCCTGGAGCTGCTCGGGCGCCATGTACTTAGGCGTACCGACGATCAATTCGGGTCGCGTCAGCGGACGGTTGATCTCACCGGCGTCATCGACGAACGGCCGCGCGAGGCCAAAGTCGAGAAGCTTGACGCCGTGCTGCGTCAAAAAGATGTTCGAGGGTTTCAGGTCGCGGTGGACCACGCCGCAGCCGTGCAGGGCGTCGAGAGCGCCGAGCATCTCGATGCCGATGCGTACCGCTTCACCGAGTGGAATGACGCCGCGATCCAGACGCGCCGACAGCGGCTCGCCGTCGAGCCGTTCCATCGCCAGAAAAGGCTGGTCATCGGTCTCGCCGACCTCGTAGATCTGGCAGATGTGCGGGTGATTGATCCGCGCGGCGAGCCGGGCTTCGCGCCAGAAGCGTTCGCGCGCGACTGAGTTGTCAACGGGCTCGTGGCGGATGACTTTCAACGCCAGCGGTCGTCCGAGGCGGTCGTCGACCGCCGCGTAGACGACACCCATTCCGCCTTCACCAAGCTTGCCGGTGACACGGTATCGGCCAATCTGGTCCGGGAGCACCGCTGGTGCCGCGTCACCAATCGACTGCGCCGCGATCGCAAGGACGGACTCGGTCAAAAAACTTTCCGCCGCGGGCGTTCGACGGAGGAGCAACTCCAGTTCGACCCTCAAACGCGCATCGGCGTGACACTCGCTGTCGAGAAGACCCTCGCGCTCGTGCGGTGGTCGACCCAGCGCCAGGTGGTAAATGCGCTCGATTTGCCGCCAGCGATCTGGGTTCACAGGGCTCGGCCTTCGGCTGCATATTCTAGATCGCGCGAAGGCAGGTCAACGAACGAGCCAGCTCGCGAACGTGAGCCAGGCGTCGGTCTGGCCAAGAGCGATGCGCCCTGGAAACGACAGCGCGAGGAACAGTCCACCCCACACCGAAACGGCGTAGACCCGCCGCCGCGTCCAAAAGTCGTACCCAACGATCGCGACGATGAAGAGAATGGTGACACCGAAGAACGCCTGCGGCCCGACTGCATTCAGTATCCGTATGCGGCCGAGCGCGGGCGGAAGCAGCGCGATCGTGGCGAGCAGCATGAGCCGCTTGTGGGTCTCGGCGCGCCGGCGGTAGTAGAGCCCGAGCCCGACGAGAATCGTGAACACGACGACGCTTGCCAGAGGAATCACCAGCACGAATAAAGGCGGCGCGGCCGCGAGCACGCCGAGAGCCGGACGCGCCTTTCGTGCCGAGTCGATCGCGACGAAGGTTCCGCTGACGACCATCGCGGCGGCGAGCACCGCGCCGCCTATGCCAAGCCGCTTGTGAAGATCGGTTCGTCTCGCGGCGACGAGTGACGTCTGCGTCACAAACAGCAGCACCCAGGTGGTGAACAGCGCGCCGTGGACGCGGATCGACAGCGGCAACGCAGGCGCCGCAACGAGCGGCCTCAGATAGTAGGTCGGCGCGAAACCGCCTGCGACGGTCGCTGCAACCGCAACTGACATTCCAGCGAAAAACCGTCGGTCTCGAATGACTGTCGTCATGGTGGCCTCCGTGAAGATCGGCGCCGAGTATCGCTGGGGCGAAACCGTGGCGTCGATGCAGCGGAGGCTTGATTTGCGCTTGCCCGCACCTTCCCTGTTAAATGTCTGATTCGAGCTGAGATGTGATGACCGGAATCTTCAGGTTCGCCGACTTCGAGCTCGACGGCCGGTCGCGCGAGCTGCGCAAACGCGGACGGCGCCTCCGCGTCCAGCAGCAGCCGCTTCAAATCCTGACGATGCTCGTGGCGGCACCCGGCGACGTCGTCACGCGCGACGAGCTGCGCGAGCGGGTCTGGGGCACGAGCACGCATGTCGATTTCGATCGCGGGATCAACAAGGCCATCACCCGGCTCCGGCAGCTGCTCGGCGACGATCAGGCGCGGCCGCGATTCATCGAGACGCTGCCGAAACGCGGCTACCGGTTCATCGCGGACGTCACGCAGCTCGCCTCACGCCGGCAAATCAAGGACGACGCGAAGGAGGCGTATCTCAAAGCCAGACTCTTCTGGAACAAGCGCACGCCGGACGATCTCAAACGCAGCATCGAGTACTTCCACCGGGCGATCGAGCGCGATCCGGACTATCCGCTTGCGTGGTCCGGCCTCGCAGACGCGCACATCGTGATCGGCATCTTCGGACTCGAGCCGCCGGGTGACGTGTTTCCACCGGCCAAAGCGGCCGCCGAGCGCGCGCTGGCGCTCGACGAATCGCTCGCAGAGGCCCACACGGTCCTCGGAGAGATCCAGAAACTGTACGAATGGAATTGGGACGCCGCGGAGCGATCGTACCGGCGCGCCCTCGAGCTCGATCCAGCCTACTCGGTCGCCCATCATTGGTACGCCCAACTGCTGTCGATTCTGGCGCGCCACGACGAGGCGCACACCGAGATGGAAGCCGCTCGGCGATGCGATCCGTTGTCGCCCACGATTGCGGCGTTTTTCTCGTATGCAGCGTTCGAGGCGGGGCGTTACGAGGCGGCGGTCACTGCGGCGCACGATGCGCTGGAACTCGACGCGAATGCGCCGTTGACGCAGTACATGCTGGGACGCGCATATGCGAAGCTCGAAGCCACTCTTGGATACGTGTACGCGCGCGCCGGCGCTCGGCCGCAGGCCGAGGAGATCCTCGCGTCGCTGCGGCGCCGGCAGCTCACGCACTACGTCTCGCCGATCGATGTCGCTCACGTTTGCCTGGGACTCGGCGACGCGGACGCGGTGATGGCGCAGCTCGAGGAGGCGTACCGCACGCGGGCCGTGCGAATGGTGATCGCCGGCGATCCGTTTTTTTCCGAGCTCAGGTCCGACGCGCGTTATCGAGATCTGATGGCGCGCCTGCGCCTGCCGATTCGGGGCTAATGCCTATGAAGTGCTTCACGTATCTCCTCACGTTCGTGCTCACGACGGCCGCGCCGGCGATCGCGCAGACCACTCTGTACGAAGGCGCGACGCTGATTCGCGGCGACGGCACCCCTGCCATCGAAGATTCGGCCTTCATCGTCCAGAACGGCACGATCACGCGCGTCGGGCGGGCCGAGGACGTCAGAGCGCCCGCCGGCGCGACTCGCGTCGATCTCACCGGCAAGACGGTGATGCCGACGCTCATCGACATCCACACGCATACCGGGTTTCAGAAGGGCGCGACCTACGTGCCGCAGAACTACGGACGCGACACGATCATCGGCGACCTCAATCGCGCGCTCTGGTTCGGTGTCAGCGCGGTCGTGTCCGAAGGGATCGATCCCGGCGACGCGGCGTTCAGGATCCGCGAGGATCAGGCGGCCGGGACGGACCGCAAAGCGGTCCGTCCAGGCAGTGCTGCTAGTCGGGTCGCTTCTGCGACCCGATCCGGTGGCGCGCGTCTCTTCACCGCCGGCCGCGGCATGGGCGCGCCCAATGCCGGTCCGGGCGCCGACACGTATCGCGGCATCGCCTACGACATCACGACGCCGGACGAAGGACGCCGCGCGGTCCGCGAGCTCGCCGCGCAGAAGGTGGACTTCATCAAGATCTGGGTGGACGATCGCAACGGCCGCGCCCCGGAGCTGAGCCCGCCGCTCTACCGCGCCATCATCGACGAGGCGCACAAGCACGGCATCCGCGTCCACGCACACGTCTTCTATCTTGTCGATGCGAAGGGCCTCGTCGACGCCGGCATCGACGGCTTCACGCATCTGGTCCGCGACAAGGACATGGACGACGAGCTGGTGCAGGCGATCGTGCGCCGGCGCGTCGTCATCATGCCGACGCTGCAGAACGCGGAGCGCGGACGCAACACCGCTCCGCCGCCATCGCTTGCCGCGTGGCTGAATGGACCTGCGCGCGACGCGATTGGCGCGCCGCTGGTCGAGAGGGTCCTCGCGGCGTACAGCGGGCGCACTGCGGCGCAGGCCTCCGCTGCGCGCGAGCGCTACGCGATCCTTCAGCGCAGCTTGAAAAAGCTCTCCGATGCGGGCGCGCGCATCGTGCTCGGCGGCGATACGGGGCTGCAGGACGATCCGTTCGGCTTCGCCGAACATCGCGAGCTGGAGCTGATGGTGGAGGCCGGCATGACGCCGATGCAGGCGATTGTCGCGGCGACGAGCCGCGGCGCCGACTATCTGCGCCTGAAGGACACCGGCATACTCGCCCCCGGTAAGCGAGCGGACCTTCTGGTACTGGACGGCAATCCACTCGACGACATCACCAATACGCGACGCATTGCACAAGTCTTCCTGAGAGGCCGCGCGGTTAGTCGTTGACACCGTCCGCGTCGCGGCCCAATATCGCGGCTACTTCCCCAACCCCAACTTCAGATCAGCGGCGTAGGTTCGGCGCCGCGGCGCCGGTGCTCGCACAGGGCGGGCGAGCGGAAATCAACGGTACCGTCATGGACGCGCAGAAGGCGGTGCTGCCAGGCGTCACGGTCACCGTCACCAACGAAGACACCGGCCTCATGCGCGAGGCGGTTACCGACGGCGCGGGGCGCTACGTCATCCCGCAGCTGCTGCCGGGCCCGTACACCGTGCGCGCGGACCTGTCCGGGTTCGCGCCGATGGTGCGCAACAGCATGGTCGTGCGCGTCGGCGAAGAGCTCACCGTACCGCTGACGCTGTCGCTGGCCGGCGTGGCCGAGACGCTCGTCGTCACGGCGGAAGCGCCGCTGGTCGAATCGACGTCGAACCGCATCGGCACCAACATCACGAGCAGCGAGATCGATGCGCTGCCGAGCGCCAACCGCAGCCAGTTCAGCCTCATGCAGACCATTCCAGGTCTCGTGCCCGTGCTGCAGCCAGGGTCGTTTGAAGGCGGCCAGTTCAGCGCGAATGGCCAGGCGACGACGAGCAATCTCTTCCTCGTCGACGGACAGAACGACAACGACTCGCGTCGCGGCGGCTCGCAGGGCACGCAGGCGCGCGTCTCGCTCGACTCGATGGCCGAGTACCAGGTGCAGACGCACCAGTACGGCGCCGAGTATGGCGGCTCCACAGGCGTGGTCGTCAACAGCGTCACGCGAAGCGGCACCAACAGCTTCGCCGGCCGCGTGTTCGAGTACTACCAGGACGACAAGCTCGCCTCGACCGACTACTTCCTGAAGCAGGCCGGCGAAAAGAACGACGACTTCGGGAGCAACGTCTACGGCGGCAGCATCGGCGGCCCCATCGTGAAGAACAAGGCGTTCTTCTTCTTCAACTATGAGGGAACGAAGGCGAGAGAGGCAGCCAACCTGAACTTCCCGGCGCAGGCGGCGCCACTGGCCGTCAACTACTCGACCACAACCGCCTTCAACGGACCGAACACCTTCCTCAGGCTCGATTACCACCTGAGCGGCAACAATCAGCTCAGCTTCCGCTGGACGCGCGAGAAGATCGTCACCGAGCGCGATTCAATCGAAGTCGACAAGGCGATCCTGGATGCCGCGCGCTACGAAAACGATGCGGGCGATCAGGTGTTCAGCGGCTCGCTGGCGTCGGTGTTGAACAACCGGACCACCAACGAGATCAAGATCGGGCACGTGCGCGAGAGCCTGCTCCAGGGCCCGCGGCCGCTGTTTGACTCGAACTGGGCGTTCATCGGCTTCCACGGCCTCGAGCCGTTTGACGTCGGCTCGCAGAACTTCCATCCCGACTACCTCGCGGGACCGCGCAACACGTACGCGCAGGACCTGATTCGCGACCTGACGTTCGACGACACGCTGACGTGGGTCGCGGGCAGCCATAACCTGAAGGCCGGCGTCGCATGGAGCCGCAATGCGGCGCTTCCGCAGGGCACGGCCGCGAACTTCATCGGGCTGATCACGTTCCCCGGCGATGCGCCGTTCAATCAGGCCGATCCGCGGACCTATCCGTTCCGCTTCGGCGTCAGCATGGGACAGTTCGAGTTCACGCAGCGGGATCACCGTCCGAGCGGCTTCGTGTCGGACAAGTGGACCGTGGGCAAGAAGCTGACGTTGAATCTCGGCGCGCGCTACGACTACCAGAGCGCGACGCCGAAAACGAAGAACGGCATCGGTCCGCGTCTCGGCGTGGCCTATGACGCATTCGGCGACGGCAAGACCGTCATCCGCGGCGGCGCGGGGAAGGTCTACCAGTATCAGCAGCTGTCGATCCTGGCGACGCTCGAGCAGCGCGCCGTGATTGCGCCGACGCTCGCCTACGACACGACGCAGGTCGCGGACCCGCGCACGACGGGTACGTTCCCCGTCGGTCCCGATGCCAATGCGACGGCCTGCCTGAATCCGGTGGCGGGCAAGACCGCCGGTGAGGCCGTGATCAGCCCGGCCTGCCGCGCCTTCCTCGTCAGCCTGCGCGGCCAGGTGCTCGCCGGCGGGTTCGTCAACAACACGACGACGGGTCCGATCGTCGACGGCGATCGCCGCATGGCGTACACCTGGGCGTACAGCGCGGGCGTCAAGCGCGAGATTGCCAACAACATGGCCGTTTCCGTTGATTACGTCGGCAACCAGGGGCGCGACAACACGGCGGTGATCGACGTCAACGAGGGGCCGGTCGGCGTCAACGGGCGCATCACGCGGCGCGGCGTGGCGGCGTTCGATCCGGGCGGCGCACTGGTGCCGGCGGCGGCGCGCAACACCACGTTCGCGCAGTTCAACCAGGAGCAGACGCGCGAGCTCGGCGGCGCGCTCAACTCCGACTTCAAGTCGCTCGAGCTCGAGCTCGAAAAGCGGATGGCGAACCGCTGGTCGGGCCGGGTCAGCTACACCTATGCGGTGTGCCACGACGTCGCGGCCATCGTCGTCGACAGCAACCCGCGCCTCGACTACGGACGCTGCGACCGCGACAACACGCACGCGTTCGCGTCGAGCGCGAACGTCGATCTCGGCCACGGCCTCGGCGCCGGGATGGTGTTCCGCACGTATTCCGGTTATCCGATCAACGAAACGGTCGGCACCGACGTCAACGGTGACGGGACGTCGAACGATCGGCCGCAGAAAGGCGTGAACGACCTGACGCTGCCAATCGTGTCGCCGGTCGATTCACGCGGCTTCGCGATCCGCAACGGGATCACGGGCCAGCACAAGACGATCCTCGACGGACGGTTCCAGTACGTGCGGCGCATGGGACGGTACCAGGCAGGGTTCTTCCTCGAGGTCTACAACCTGACGAACCACAGCAACTTCGGAAATCCCACGGGCGCGCGCAACTCCGCTAACTTCATGAAAGTGATCACGGTGGACGCCCCGCGGCAGGGTCAGCTCGGATTCAGGCTGCTGTTCTGATCGATGCGCCCGCCGGGTCCGAGCGCGCATGGTCCGTTCGCGCGCTCGGGACCCGGCCTACGTACGGGTGATGGTACGTAGATTGATGGTACGTAGGGCGGGTCCCGCGACGTTGCCGGTGCCAGAAGGTCGCGGACCCGCCTACGACTTCTTCCTCCGCTTAACGACTCTTCCCTTTTCTCCGCCAGTAATACCAACCTGTACGGCGGCGCCGAGAAGGCTGAGGAAGATCCACGCGTAGATGACCCAGCGCTGGCCCGGCGCCGGGTTCAGCGGATACGCCACCCACACATCGCCGATCGCCGCCGCCTGCAGCGCGGCGCGATCGCCGACCAGCGCCATCGCGCCGACGATCATGGTCCACGCGCCGCCGAACGCGGTGAACACGATGATGAAATACCGCTGCAGGTAGGTTGCCGCGATCGCCCCCGCGACCGCGAAGACGACGACGAGAACCACCTGCGGGTCGCGCCCACCGATCGAGAAAAGGAGATTGGCGATCGTCGCTCCGATGGCGGCGCCGGCGAGCGCCACACCGAGAAAATACGCGACGATCAGGATGAATGCCCCGATCAGGCCACCGATGATCCACGCCATGACCATCATCGTGCTGGCGCTGACACCGAAGAGCGAACTTGCCAGCATGCCGCCGAAGATGAAGCCGAATATGGCGAGTACCGTGCGGAACAGGCGATAACCGTAGAAGCACGAGATGACGCCGGCGGCGAGCAGAATGGCTGCCGCAGGCAGCTGATATGGCGCGGGGAGCATGGCGATTTGCGATTTGTGATTTGCGATTTGTGATCTTGTCGAACCGTGATTCTAACGAACCAAATCACTAATCACTAATCACAAATCACACTTCTCGTCGTCCCTCCATCGCCCTGGTCATCGTGACTTCGTCGGCGTACTCCAGATCCGATCCCACGGGAATCCCCATCGCGATGCGTGTCACGCGGACGCCGAGCGGCTTCAGCAGCCGCGCGAGATAGAGCGCCGTGGCTTCGCCTTCGACGGTCGGGTTCGTGGCGAGAATGATCTCCTCGACGCCGCCATTGCCGACGCGCGCGAGCAGGCCCTGGATCTTCAGATCGTCGGGCCCAACGCCGTGCAGCGGCGAGAGCGCGCCCATCAGCACGTGATAGAGGCCGCGGAACTCGCGCGTCTTCTCCACGACCGAAACGTTCTGCGGCTCCTCGACGACGCAAATGATGCGCTGATCGCGCGACGGGTTCGTGCAGAACACGCACGGATCCCGATCCGTGATGTTGTTGCAGGTCGAACAGTAGGTGACGCGCTCCTTCACCTCGCGGATGGCATCGCAGAGCCGCTCCGCCTCGTCACGCGTATTCTTCAGAATGTGGAAGGCCAGGCGCTGCGCGCCCTTCGCGCCGATGCCGGGCAGCTTCTGCAGCTGCTCCACGAGCTTCGCGAGAGAATCGGGGAGCAATCAGAGGCCGGGAATCTTCAGCCCGCCCATCAGGCCGGACATCTGCTGCGAGAGCTGCTCGTCCACCTTGCGGTGCGCGTCGTTGATCGCCGCGAGGATCAGGTCCTGCAGCATCTCCACATCGTCTTTGGAGACGACCTCGGGGTCGATCTTCATCGACACCAGCTGCTTGTCGCCGCTGACGACGACGGTGACCATGCCGCCGCCGGCGGTCGCCTCGACGCGCAGGTCGGCCATCTGCTTCTTCAGGCGCTCCTGCATCTGCTGCGCCTGCTTCATCATCGCCTGGATGTTCATGGAGTCTCTTCTACGTCTCTGATTTCCGCGGGGAAGACGTCGAGCATCGCCTGGACCGTCGATGAGGACATCGCCTCCGCCTTCAAGTCCCGCTTCTTCTCCGGGGCCTGATCGGGATCCGGGATCCGGGATCCGGGATCCGAGGGTGCGGTTGCGGGTGGTGGCGTCGCTGCTGCACCCAGTTCCGACGTCACCGCGATCGTGCGGCCAGCCACGCGCTCGGCGGCGGCATCGAGCCACGCTTTCTGCTGATCGAACCAGCCGCGCAGTGTCGATTGCGCCGCGCCAAAGACGAACGTGATGCGATCGGGCGTCGCGTCGATGCGCTGCGCCTGGGCGACGACGGTGTTGTAGAAGGTCGCCTTCCCCGAGCGAATCTCAGCCAGCAATTTGTCCTTCAAGTCGCCAGACGCCGGCGCTGCCGTGGATGTCGCAGGCGACGACACCGGCGCCACTGTTCTTGCCGGAGCGGAAACGCTCGCCAATGGTCTGCTTTGAATTTGGGCTTTGGGATTTGGGATTTGGGCTTTAACCGCGCCAGCCGTCCCTGCACCGAGGAGGGCGGGGCCTTTCGGACCCGCCGTCAGCAAATCAACCAACGGCGTCAGCTTCCGCGTATGCATCCACTTCAGCAGCACCATCTCGAACTGATAGCGCGGATGCGACGCCGTGCGAATCTCCTGCTCGGCGTTCGACAGCAGGTCGAAGGCGCGCATCAGGTCCTCGCGCGAGAAGCGTGACGCCAGCTGCGTGAGCCGCTCGCGCTCGCCTTCGGCGAGGTCGCCCTCGCCCGCGCGCGCGGGATCGACCGAGACGATCATCAGGTCGCGCACCACGCGCGACAGCTCGCGCAGCACGAGACGCAGGTCGTGACCCGCTTCGACCGCGCGATCCGCCAGCGCAAACGCGGCGGGCCCGTCTTCCGCGACGACGGCATCCACCAGATCGAACAGCAGGTCGCGGCCCACCAGGCCGAGTACGGTGGAGACGTCGTCGACGCTGATCGTGTTGCCCGCGAACGCGATGACCTGATCGAGCGCGCTCTGCGCGTCGCGCATGCTGCCTTCGGCCGCGCGCGCAATCAGCGACAGCGCACGGTCCTCGCCCGTGATCCCCTCGGCGTCAACGATCTTGCGCAGCTGCGCGGTGATGAGGGTCGTCGGAATCGTGCGGAACTCGAAGACCTGCGAGCGCGAAAGGATGGTGTCCGGGATCTTGTGCAGCTCGGTCGTCGCCATCATGAAGACGACATGCGGCGGCGGCTCCTCGATGGACTTGAGCAGCGCGTTGAACGACGGGGTCGAGAGCTGGTGGACTTCGTCGATGATGAAAATCTTGTAGCGGTCGCGCACCGGCGTAATGGCCAGGCCGGCGATGATCACTTCGCGGATGTTCTCGATGCCCGTGTGGCTGGCGGCGTCGATCTCGAGCACGTCGA
>WNGI01007891.1_pt1 | contig 10599 bp, 12 predicted proteins | sample 5400621 | NCBI WGS metagenome assembly WNGI01 (sample SAMN13153374, study PRJNA577476) | soil metagenome | isolation source: 20 cm soil or saprolite under Garry oak tree replicate 1 | place: USA:California | collected 2016-06-15 | reverse complement strand
CGGCCGCGGGAGGTTCTGCGTGCCATTCCCGGCGGGAAGACCGGCGACGACGCGCTCGGCATGCTGCTCGATCTGTTCCGCCGGGATCTCGACCCTTGCGACCTGCGCAACCGGGACGTCGCGTACATCAAGGTGGTGTCGCGGCTCCTGTACGCCGTCGGCGTGCGCTACTTCCGGGCGGAGTGCGAGGGCGTGGAGAACCTTCCCACGAGCGGGCAGTTCATCGCGGTGGGGAACCACAGCGGCGCGCCGCTGATGCCCGACGTCGCGGTCCTGGGCGCCTGGTGGGCGCTCGAGATGGGCCTCGACCATCCGAGCTACCTGATGGTGCACGACTTCCCGTTCAGGATCCCCGTGCTCAGGAACTTCATGGCGAAGATCGGCGCCATGCCGGCGAGCCGCGAGAATGCGGAGCGCGTGCTGCGCTCGGGGGCGAGGCTGGTGTGTTTTCCAGGGGGCGAGCTCGATTGCCTGCGCAGCTTCCGCGATCGCAACCGCGTGAACCTGTACGGTCGCACCGGCTTCGTGAAGCTCGCGTACAAGTACGGCGTCCCCATCGTGCCGTTCGTCAACATCGGCGGGCACGAGGTCTACTGCACGCTCTTCTCCAGCCAGCGGCTGGCACGGTGGACCGGCCTCGCGAGGTTCGCCCGCGTCAAGACCGTGCCCGTGAACCTCGGCCTGCCCTGGGGCCTTTGGGTGACGGGGTTCATCCCCTACCTGCCGCTTCCCTCGAAGCTCGTCTACAAGGTCGGCGAGCCGATCGAGCTCGAGCACGCGCCAGAGCTGGCGGATGATCCGGATGCGGTCCAGCGGGCCTACGACCGGGTGACGCGATGGCCCGCTTCACGACCGACTTCCACGAGACCTTCACCGTCCACGTCCCGGCCGACGTGGCGCGCGCCTACTTCGGCGACCTCGACCGGATCGCGGAGAATCTCGAGGAGGTGGAGCGGGTGGAGAAGACCGGTGCCGACACGCTGCGCGTCTGCATGGCGCCGCTCACGCGGGGCCCGGTGACGTTCCGGGGGAAGTACGAGTCGCGCTACTACTTCCCGGCCGAGAACGTCCTCGAGTGGCGCCCCTCGGGACCCGGCAACCTGCGCATGCATGGCCGCGCCGAGTTCAGCGCGCAGGGCCCGCGGGAGACGCGCGTCGGGTTCCGTCAGTCCATCGAGGCGGACATCGAGATCAACTGGCTCCTGGCGGCGCTGGCCGGCCCGATCGTGAACCTCGAGATGCAGCGCCGCATCCGCCGCTACCTCGAGCGGGCTCGCCAGGCGCTGGAAGCGATGGGGGGGGCCTCCGGCACGGCGAGCAGCCGCCGCGGGTGAGGACGGTTCGCGCCGATGCCCCGGACCGTCCTGATCACCGGCGCGAGCTCCGGCATCGGGCTCGAGAGCGCCATTTGGATCGCCCGGCGCGGCTTCCGCGTGGTGGGCACCGTCCGCTCGGAGGAGAAGGCGAGGGCCGTGCAGCGGGTCGCGGCGCAGGCGCGCGCGCGCGTCGAGACGGTGCTGCTCGACGTGACCGATGCCACGGAGGGTGCGCGCGTGATCGACGACCTCGAGCCCTACGGGCTGGTCAACAACGCCGGCTATCCGGCGGCGGGCGCGCTCGAGGACGTGGACGACGACGAGGCCCGCCTGGCGCTCGAGACGATGGTCGTGGCTCCGATGCGGCTGGCACGGCTGGCGCTCCGCCACATGCGCGCGCGGGGAGAAGGCCGCATCGTGAACGTGTCGTCGATCTTCGGCTGCGTCGCGACCCCGTTCGGCGGCTGGTACCAGGCGGCCAAGCACGCGCTCGAAGGCGTGACCGACGCCCTTCGCGTGGAGGTCGCCTCGGCCGGCGTCCACGTCGTTCTCGTCCAGCCCGGCGGCGTGCAGACACGCCTCTGGGAGGGCCTGGAGCATCAGGCGGAGCGGCTGCGGGGCTCGTCCTTCGACGCCGCGTACGAGCGCTACGTGGCGTTGCTGCGCTGGATGCAGCCGTACATGCAGCAGCCCGCCGGCGTGGCCGCGGTGGTCGGGCGAGCCATGACCGCGTTCCTGCCCCGGGCCCGCTACCTGGTCGGCTGCGATGCCCAGCTGCTCCTGCTGGCGGAGCGCTTCGTCCCGACGGTGGTCCGGGACCGGGTCACGCGGCTCGTGCTCGGCCTGTAGCGCGTCAGGCGGCGAGCCGATCGAGCGCTTCGACGTAGCGGGTGGCGAAGCGCGCGGCGGCACCGGGGCCGAACAGGGGATGCCGGTAGCGGAACGAGAGGTGGAGCCAGCGGCCGATCGTGACCGCGCCGAGCGCCAGCCCGACCGGCATGCGCGCGGGGGGCGAGAACCAGACCTCGGCGGCGTCCCCGGCATCGGCCCCGAACGAGAGCGGCTCGCCCAGACGGCCGAGATTCGAGAGGACGGCCGTGTCGAGACCCCGCTCGAGCACGAACGGCAGCAGCCCCCACGTGACCTCCTTGAGAAGGAGCGGCCCCGGCAGCGGCGTGGCGAGGACGTCGACGAGCGCGCCGGGCGGCCCGCCCGCCTTCACGCGGCGGCTCTGTGCGGTCACGGCCGCGAGCGTCGCAGCGGGCCGCCCCCGATCCGCCCGGCCGGTCGCCACCGACACGAACGACGAGAAGTTGCCGACCACCTCGTTTCGCCGCTCCGGCGGGCGCAGGTTGACCGGCATCATCACGCCGATCCGTTCGCACGGCGCGCCGTGCTCTGCGTTCCACTCCGCGATCGCCAGGTGGAGCGCGGCCAGCAGGACGTCGTTGACCGTCGCTCCAGGCGGTCGCCGCGAGCCGAGGGCCGGCATGTCCTCCGCGTCGAGACGCACGAGGTGGAAGCCGTAGCCTGGACCATCGCCCGCGCGCTCGGGGGCGATGCGGGCTTTCGGCCGCTGCAGCTCCGTGAGGAGCGCCGCCGCATGGCGGATCCTCCCGGGCAGGCCGTCGAGAGCGAGCGGTGCGCGCAGGTCGCGCACCGCGAGCGGGTCGAGGTCGGGAACCGGGTCGGGGGCGCCGGCGTACGCGCGCACGATCGAGGCGAGGAGGCGCAGCGTCCCGAGCCCGTCACTGGCAGCGTGGTTGACGCCGAGCAGGATCACGTCGCCCGCCGGGTGGTGCGCCAGGCGCACGCGCAGCGGGGGTGACGTGGCAAGCGGCACCGGGCGGCCGTAGAGATCCGAGCGGACCCGCGCCACCGCCGCATCGTCGGGGCAGTCGGCGATCGAGAGGGCGTCCACCTGGGCGTCCTCCGTGATCTCCCACGTGAAGCCGGTCTGCCAGAAGCGCCAGGGCGCCTGACGCGCCCGCGCCATCGGGTGACGCGCCAGGGCCGAGCGGACCGCCAGGCGCAGCCGCTCGTCGTCCAGCCGGCCGGCTGCGCGGGCTTCGGCCTGCACCGTCCAGGGCTCGTGCGGCCGGTCGATGAACCAGATCGTCTCGTCGATGACGTTGAACGCGACCCGCATCGGTCACGCGCGTGGGAGCGGAGACGGCGCCGTGATGCTCTGCCGGTACCGGAGCGCGCTCTGGAACTCGCCGGGATGGTTGGCCCACTTCTCCGCTTCCTGCGCGCTGACGACACCGCGCGCCGCCAGTCCCGCGAGCGTCTGCTCCATGGTGACCATCCGCTCCCCGCCCACGTCGCGTGTTTTGGTCTGCAGGGTGGAATAGAGCTGCTCCAGCTTGCCCGCGCGGATCAGATTCTGCACGGCGTAGGTGTTGTTCAGGATCTCCATCGCCACCACCCGGCCGGCACCGTCGGCGCGCGGCAGGAGCTTCTGGCAGATGATGTACGCGAGACCCAGCGACAGCTGACTGGCGACCTCCTCCTGCTGGTGAGCGGGGAACATGTCCAGGATGCGCGTGACCGTCCCGCGGGCGTCGCGCGTGTGCAGCGTCGAGAACACCAGGTGGCCGGTCTCGGCGGCGGTGAGCGTCCACTGGGCCGAATCCCGATCCCGCATCTCGCCCACGAAGATCACGTCCGGATCCTCACGCAGGCAGTCGCGAAGGCCCCGCTCGAAGCTCTGCACGTTCCGCCCCACCTCGCGCTGCGACACCAGCGCTCGCTTGCTCGACAGGCGGTACTCGATGGGGTCTTCCAGCGTGATGATGCGGCAGGCCCGCGACTCGGCGATGCGGTCGATGAGCGCGGCGACGGTGGTCGACTTGCCGGCGCCGGTGATGCCGGTGAGCAGCACCAGACCGTGCTGCGCGGCGAGGATGTCTTGCCACACGTGGTTGGGAAACCCGATCTGCTCGACGGCGATCGGCGCGGCGTCCAGCGCCCGCATGGCGATCACCGGACCGTCGCTGTCGAAGAAGGCGTTCAGCCGGAAGCACAGGTCGTCGGTGGCGAAGGAGCCATCGACCGAACGGTGCTCGTCGAGCGCAGCCAGCTCCGCCTTGGTGAACAGGGCTGCCGCCAGCTCGCGGATGGTCGCCGGGTCGAGCGGCGCGCCCTTCAGGAACACCAGGCGTCCATCAACCCGGTACACCGGCGGCGAACCCGCTTTCAGATGCAGGTCCGACACCCGCATGCTCCCGCCGTGCTGCGTGAAATACTCGAGCAGCTCGCGCATGGAGATCGAGCTTGCGCCGGTCGCGGCGTAGACCTTCTTGTCGAACTGCGCCGGGTTCTCCATGGGTTCCTTCAACGCGGCGGCCCGTCACCGCGTCGTCACGCCACTGGGCCTGGCACGCTGGGCACCCGCGTCAGCCGTCGCGCGGATAGTACACCCTCCGCGGGCTCGTGCCGCAACGGCGATGCGGCCATGAGCCGCGCGCCGAGGTCGTGTTCGGCGCCGCCGCTCCATCGTCGCTGCCACGTCGAATCGTTCCGCACGGATGCGAGATCGACCTTTCTCCTCTGCCGCGGCACTTCGCACGTCGCGACCCAGTCCGCGGTTCCCCATCGATGCGAGCGCGCCCGGCCCAAGCGATCGCGCGCTCACGCCGTGCGAGCGGCCGATGGAGTCGGCTCGGTGGCCGTTGGCGACGCCAGCGGAGTACGCGACGCCGGCGCGGAGAAGCGAGGTCCGGCGGTCGCCGGTGCCTCCGCCGCCGCGGGCAACGTGGGATCACTGGCCGGGCAGATCGCGAAGATCCGAGCGGCCCGAGATGGGCCGCCGGACGTCGGAGCATCTCATAGTACCTGCGAGGTGGGGGAACTCTCGCGCGGCCGGCCTATGTGGGTCGCCACGCGACGACCGTCTCGTACCGGCTCCGGGGGCTCGAGACGGCGACGCGGGCTCGGCACGGCCTCGACCTCGAGTGCCGAGGGCCTCGGTGAGGGGCCGGTCGTGCCGTGGTTCAGGACGATGAGTACGATCCACAACAGCGCACCAAAGGCGAGCCGGGCGAGGTTCGCCGTCGCTGCCGAGTCGGGCCCGAGCAGGGCCGTGTACACGAGCGTGGGGACCTGAGCGAGGAACGCCATCGCTCACCCTTTCCGCCACGGGTTTGCTCGCGGAGGCGAACCGGGGCGAGTGTCATCGTGTCTCGGTTCAGCATCCAGGCGCATGATGACTCGATGGCGATGCAATCGACGTGCCACTGCTCGACCGGCGAGCCGGCGGGCAGACGCGCGAACGGACGTGGGCAATCGACGACGCCTCGGGTAGTGGTCGAGAAGATCATCGACGGTCGGATGCCAAAAGCTCGGCACCAGTGCCGAACCGTCGTCGGGTGCACGCATCGGATTGGCCTGCGGGTCGCGCACGTGGGATGACACTCGTTCTTCCGGTGGTCACGGCCAGTATCATCGACCTCCTCCCACGCTGGCGCCGTGACGGCACGAGAGACCGCAGGCGGTCACGCTGGATCCTCGAGGCTCGAGACCGAGGTCCACGCGCGATGACGATCCCGGTCCGGCTCCGACCCGCCCTCGTCTGCTGCCTGCTCGCGGCAGCGCGCGCCTGGAATCCGGTCAAGAAGCGGCCGCAGGTCGAGTCAAGGTCCCGCGCGCGGAACCCTCCCGGCCGCGCTGAGGATGGGCGTGACGGCAAGGCGGAGCGCCTCCTAGCGGCATGACGGCGCGCTGCTGAGCCAGCTCCCTTCAGGCGGGCTCTCGGCAACGATCGAAGGCACGCGTAGGACGGTCCCGAAGCGACGCAGCGAGCGGTGGCGGAGGGCGCGACGTGCTGGCGCCGGCTGACCTTTCAGCGAACGCGCCCCTCGAGCACCAGATCCGGCCCGACGTGCGCGACGGCGAGACCGCCGACCCGCACGGCGTCGCGCACGCGCACGCGGCCGAGCGGCCCCACGGCCGCCACCGCATCGCCGCCCAGGATGGCCGGCGCCACGAACAGCACCAGACGGTCGACGGCCCGTGCCCGCAGCGCCTCCGCCGCCACCGTGCCGCCGCCCTCGACGAGCAGCGAGGTGAGGCCGCGCGCACCGAGGAGCCGCACGAGCGCGGCGAACGGCACCCGCCCGCGCCGCCCGGGGACGAGGAGCACCTCGACGCCGCGGCGGCGGAGCGCCGCCACGCGTGCCGCCGGCGCGCCGCGTGGCGCGACCACCCACGTGGGCGGGCCGCCCCGCGCGAGCACGTGTGCGCGCGCCGGCAGGCGGAGCGCGGGGCCCGCGAGCACGATGCGCACCGGATCATGGCCGCCGGGCAGGCGGCAGGTGAGCCGCGGATCGTCCGCGCGCACCGTCCCCGCGCCCACCAGGACGGCGTCCGAGACGTCGCGCAGCGCGTGCGCGAGGCGGCGGGCGGCGGGGCCGGTGATCCAGCGCGCGTCCCCGCCCGCCGCCGCGATGCGGCCGTCGAGCGTGGTGGCGAGTTTCAGGGTGACGAGCGGGCGGCCGTGCAGCACGCGCGAGCGGTAGCCGGCGGTGAGCAGCCGCGCCTCCTCCGCGCCCGGCCCCACCGCGACCGGGATGCCCGCCCGGCGGAGCTTCGCGATGCCGCGGCCGCGCACGCGCGGGTTCGGGTCGACCAGCGCGACGACGACGCGGCGGAGCCCGAGGCCGACGAGCGCCTCCGCGCAGGGCGGCGTGCGCCCGTGGTGCGAGCACGGCTCGAGCGTGACGTAGAGCGTCGCGCCGCGCACCCGTCCGCCGGCGGCGCGGAGGGCCTCGATCTCCGCGTGCGGCGCGCCGGCGCGGTGGTGGAAGCCCTCGCCCACGACGCGCCCGCCGCGCACGAAGACGGCGCCCACCGGCGGGTTCGGGAAGGTGCGCCCGAGGCCCTCGGCCGCGAGCGCGAGCGCGCGCGCCATGAAGCGCGCGTCGGCCGCGGAGGTCACGACGCGCGCTTCCGGCGGCGCCGGGCGGCGGCCCGAGGACGCGGCTTCCCGCGGCGCTCCGAGATCAGGTCCTCCAGCTCACGCATGAACTCGTGCACGTCGCGGAACGAGCGGTACACCGAGGCGAAGCGCACGTACGCGACGGCGTCGAGCGCGTGCAGCTCGCGCATCACGGTCTCGCCGATCGCGCGGCTGGTGACCTCCCGCTCGCCGCCCTCCTGGAGCTGGCGCTCGATCTTGTCGACCAGGGCCTCGATGGTGTCGACCGGGACCGGGCGCTTCTCGCAGGCGCGCTTGAGCCCGTTCACGATCTTGGCGCGCTCGAAGGGCTCCCGCCGGCCGTCCTTCTTGACCACCATGGGGAGCGACTCCTCGACCCGCTCGTAGGTGGTGAAGCGCCGGCCGCAGTGCTCGCAGTGGCGCCGGCGGCGGATCGCGTCCCCTTCCTTGCCGAGGCGCGAGTCCACGACCCGGTTCTCCAGGTCGTGGCAGAACGGGCAGCGCATGCGGGCGGGCTACACCAGCCGGTGGCGGTAGATGGGGAAGCGCCGGCAGAGCTCCCGCACCTCGTCCCCCAGGCGGGCAAGCGCGGCGTCGTCGCCCACGTGCTCGAGGCCGCGGCGGACGAGCTCGGCGATCGTCTCCATCTCGGCTTCCTTCATCCCGCGCGAGGTCACCGCCGGCGTCCCGAGGCGCACGCCGCTGGTGACGAAGGGCGAGCGCGGGTCGTTGGGGACCGCGTTCTTGTTGACGGTGATGCGCGCCTTGTCGAGCGTCTCCTCGGCGAGCTTGCCGGTGAGCTCCGTGCCGCGCAGGTCGAGCATCATGAGGTGGTTGTCGGTGCCGCCGGAGAGGAGGCGGAAGCCGCGGCGGAGGAGCCCGTCGGCGAGCGCCTTCGCGTTGGCGAGGATCTGCCGCTGGTAGTCGCGGAAGGCGGGCGTGGCGGCCTCGTGCAGCGCGACGGCCTTGGCGGCGATCACGTGCATCAGAGGCCCGCCCTGGTTCCCCGGGAAGACGGAGGAGTTGATCGACTTCTCGTAGGCCTGGCGACAGAGGATCATGCCGCCGCGCGGGCCGCGCAGCGTCTTGTGGGTGGTGGTGGTGACGAACTCGGCGTGCGGCACGGGCGAGGGATGGAGCCCGGCGGCCACCAGGCCGGCGAAGTGCGCCATGTCCGCGAACACGACGGCGCCGACCTCGTCGGCGATGGCGCGGAAGGGCGCGAAGTCGATGGCGCGCGGGTACGCCGAGTGGCCGACCACGATCATCTTCGGGCGCTCGCGGCGGGCGAGGTCGCGCACCTGCTCCAGGTCGATGCGGCTGTCCGACTCGCGCACCCCGTAGGGCACGACGCGGAAGTACTTGCCCGAGAAGTTGACCGGGCTGCCGTGCGTCAGGTGGCCGCCGTGGGCCAGGTTCATGGAGAGGATGGTGGCGCCCATCTCGAGCTGCGAGAAGTAGACGCACATGTTCGCCTGCGAGCCGGAGTGCGGCTGGACGTTGGCCGCCTCGGCGCCGAAGAGCGCCTTGGCGCGCGCGATGGCGAGCGTCTCGACCTCGTCGACGAACTGGCAGCCGCCGTAATAGCGCCTGCCCGGGTAGCCCTCGGCGTACTTGTTGGTGAGGATCGAGCCCTGGGCCTCGAGCACCGCCTCGCTCACCACGTTCTCCGAGGCGATCAGCTCCAGGTTGTACTCCTGCCGCTCCGTCTCGCGCTGGAGGGAGGCGAAGACCTCCGGGTCGGTGCGCTCGAGGGCCGAGCTCATCTGAGGGCTCCCTTCGCTGGTCCGAGTCCGAGGTCGCGCTCGAGGTCGGCGATCTTGTCCACGCGCCGCTGGTGCCGCCCCCCGGCGAAGGGGGTCTCCAGGAAGATGCGCAGCAGCTCGCGGGCGTGGAACTTCCCCGTCATGCCGCCGCCGAAGACGAGCACGTTGGCGTCGTTGTGCTCGCGCGCCATGCGCGCCGCCGTGGCGTCGGCGACCAGCGCGGCGCGCACGCCCGGAAACTTGTTGGCGGCGATGCTCATGCCGATGCCGTTGGTGCAGACGAGGATGCCGCGCGCCGCCTCGCGGCGCGACACCCGCTCGGCCACCGCGCGCGCGTAGTCGGGGTAGTCGACCGAGGCCGGGCCGCTGGTGCCCACGTCGAGCACCTCCTCGCCGCGCGCGCGGAGCTCGGCGACGAGCGCCTCCTTCAGCTCCACCCCGCCGTGATCGGCCCCAATCACGAGCATGGAACGGTCACTTGTGGCTCTCGATGTAGCTGACGACGTCCTGGACGGTGCGGATCTTCTCCGCCTCCTCGTCCGAGATCTCCATGTCGTACTCCTCCTCGAGCGCCATCACCAGCTCCACGATGTCGAGCGAGTCCGCGCCGAGATCCTCGATGAAGGAGGCCTGCGGCGTGACTTCCTCCTCGCTCACGCCGAGCTGCTCGCAGATGATCTCCTTCACCTTCTGCTCCACGCTGGATCCCATTACTCCTCCTTGAACTCTCGCGCCCGACCAGGCGCGTGTCACATGTAGAGGCCGCCGTTCACGTGCAGCACCTGCCCGGTGATGTAGCCCGCCTCCGGCGAGACGAGGAACGCGACCGCGGCGGCGACCTCCTCGGGCGTGGCGATGCGGCCCGCCGGAATCACGTTCGTGTAAAATGCTCTCTGCTGGTCGTCGAGCCCCGCCGTCATGTCCGTCTCGACCAGGCCCGGGGCGACCGCGTTCACGGTGACGCCGCGCGCCGCCACCTCGCGCGCCAGCGATTTGGTGAAGCCGATCACGCCCGCCTTCGCCGCCGCGTACGCCACCTGCCCCGCGTTGCCCATCTCCGCCACCACCGAGGTGAGATTCACGATCCTCCCGTACCGGGCGCGGACCATGGCACGGACGGCGGCCTTGGTACAATGGAAGACGCCGGTCAGGTTGGTGCGCAGGACCCGCTCCCAGTCCTCCTCCTTGAGGCGCAGGAGGAGCGCATCCACGGCCAGGCCCGCATTGTTGACCAGGAGGTCGAGCCGCCCGTGCTCGTCAACGATGTTTTGCACCCCGACGCGCACCGCCTCCGCGTCGCCGACGTCGAAGCGGGCCGCGCATGCGCGGCCGCCGGCGGCGACAATCAGGCGCACCGTCTCTTCGGCGGCGGGCGCATTCTCGCGGTAGTTGACCACCGCCGTCGCCCCGGCGGCCGCCAGGCGGAGCGCGATGGCGCGCCCGATGCCGCGCGACCCGCCGGTCACGAGCGCGACCTGGGCGGCGAGCACCTCGCTCATGCGGCGAGCGCCTCCCGCGCGCGCGCGATGCCGTCCACGTCGCCCGCCGGCACGCTCACGAGCGCCGGCGCAATCCGCCG
>WNGI01006537.1_pt1 | contig 10599 bp, 12 predicted proteins | sample 5400621 | NCBI WGS metagenome assembly WNGI01 (sample SAMN13153374, study PRJNA577476) | soil metagenome | isolation source: 20 cm soil or saprolite under Garry oak tree replicate 1 | place: USA:California | collected 2016-06-15 | reverse complement strand
CGAGCACCTGCAGGATGCCGAACTCGATGTCGAGCGGATCGAGGTGCTGCTTGCGCATGAAGGCGAGATCGGAGCCGGGCGGGCCGCCGGTCGGCGGCCAGGCATCGCGGCGCGCGATCAGCGGCGAGGACCGCGGATAAGGCGTGGTGCCGATGTAGGGCGTTCGCAAATGATCGCCGTAGCTCTTCAGGTGCTCCTGCCAGCGTTTGGGCAGGAACGGATTGAGGTCGCTTCGCGCATGCAGGCTCGGATGAATATCGCAGTCGATGATCCGCAAGCGGCTCTGGGTGGAGGCTTCCTGGTCAAGCACGGGGCGGTCGATGACGTCGCTCATGCGATCCTCCTTCTTAAGGTCATGCGGCGAGAGAGAGCCGCGGAAAGGTTTCAAGCGGATTGTCGGCACACATGCGCGATACGATGCTGGCGGGCAGATGCGGCGGTATCGCGTCATCGCCGTCGAATTGCCAATGCGGGTAATCGGAGGCGAACAGGAACATCTTGTCCGAGTCGATCATGTCGATGATGTCGGCAACGCCTTTCGCATCGGGAGGACTGTCGAACGGCTGCGTGGTCAGGCGAATGTGGTCGCGCATGATCGCCGCCGGCTCGCGATCGATCCACGGCACCTCGACGCGCACGCCGCGCCAGGTCTTGTTGGCGCGCCACATGAAGGCCGGCAGCCAGCTGACGCCGGACTCCATCAGCACGACCTTGAGGCCGGGGAATTTCACGAACACGCCCTCGTAGATCAGGCTCAGCACCTGGGCCTGAAACGCCTGCGCCTCGGCCAGATAATATTCGTAGCGATAGGACGGCCAGCCGATCGAGCTCGGCGCGCCCCGGTATTGGCTGCCGGCATGGATCGCGATTGGCAGCTTGTGTTTCTCGGCCGCCCGATAGACCGGCCAGTAGTGCCGCCGTCCCAACAGGCTCTCGCCTTGCGCCAGCACCAATATCGACACGAACCTGGTGTCGCCGGCGCGGCGCTCGATCTCTTCGATGGCGAGATCCGGCGCCTGCATCGGCACCACGATCGAGGCGCGCAGGCGGGAATCGCGCGCCAGCCATTCGGCCGATATCCAGTCGTTGATCGCCTTGCAGAAGGCGGACGCCATATAGGGATCGTATACGGCTTGCGCGCCGTAGAGCACGTTGCAGATCGCGTGGCTCGAGCCGAGCTGGTCGAACGCGCCGCGCTGGACCATTTCAAAATCGCTGCCGGGCTTGCCGGTGGCCGGCCGCCAGTCGGCCCGGCCGGACAGTGGCATGTTGGGCGGATAGCTCGTGAGATCGAGGCCATCGATCGCGCGGCTCACCACCTGTTCTTTCCAGTGATCGTCGAGGTAAGGCAGCAGCGTCGTGCGCGTTCCGCCCACCGCAGGATGGATATCGCAGTCGATCCGCGTGGCGGACATGAACGTTTCCTTAAAATCGTTATTGGCGGCGAGTTTATGCCGCGTTTCCAATGTGCCGCCACCTGCCCCGGAGCGCAAGGGTCTGCCGCCGAACAACAAGGCAGAAGGCAAGCAATGGACGACGGTGCGCGCGATCGGATTCGAGACGGCACGCAAACAAGCCGCACGACAAGAAACGGCGATTTTCGGGAATGGCTGCGGCAATCAGCGCTTGACTTAACGAATCCTTTAATTAACATATATGTTAAATGAATGACCTGGACCAGACCTTTGCGGCCCTCTCCGACCCGACGCGCCGGGCCATTGTCGCGCGCCTCGCCAAAGGGGATGCGACAGTTGGCGAACTCGCCGGGCCGTTCAAGATTTCACTGCCTGCAATTTCGAGGCATCTGAAAGTACTGGAGGAAGCCTCGCTCATCACCAACGAGCGGCAAGGCAAGCACCGCAAATGTCACCTCAAGCCGGAGGCGCTGGCGAACGCAGTGGAGTGGATCGACTTTCAGCGCACGTTCTGGAGCGGGAGCTTCGATCGCCTGGAAGTTCGCCTCAAGCAAAGCAGGAAGGACAAGAAAACGTGACCGCAAAAGTCGAAAATCCCGTGCTCGAGATTACGCGCACTTTCGAAGCGACCCCCGCAGAAGTCTTCAACGCATGGCTGAACCGGGAGGAATGGGTGTCATGGATTGGCCCGGAAGGCGTGCGCTGCGACGTCACCCTGCTCGAGCCACATGTCGGCGGACGCTATCGCCTGACCATGCATCTTTCGGACGGCAACATCCTTCGCATTGCGGGCCTCTTCAAGGCCATCGAACCGAACAAGAGTTTTGCCTTCACCTGGGGCGCGGAGGACGACCCGCGCGAAACGCTGGTTACCGTAAACCTCCGCGACCTGAATGGGCGGACCGAGCTCACGCTGCGCCAGGAAGGCCTGCCCACAGCGGCCGACCGCGACAGCCATGACAAGGGCTGGAATAGCGCGCTTAACAAGCTCGCCGCCTACCTCGGCAAGTGAAATCCAGATTCAAACTCCGCCCTCGATCCGATCATTCGCGCAAGGCGTGCGGCACAATGGAGAAAGATCAATGTCCTTGAAGACCTATGCCGGAAGCTGTCACTGCGGCGCCGTTCGCTTCGAAGCCGACATCGATCTCAGCGAAGGCACCAACAAATGCAATTGCTCGATCTGCACGAAGGCCCGCGCCTGGTTCGCGCTTGTCAGCCCCGATCGCTTTCGCGAGATCGCGGGAGCTGACGCGCAGACGGAATATCAGTGGGCTCCGGCGGGAAGGCCCGGGCCAAACCTGCACTATCGCTTTTGCAAAACCTGCGGCGTCCGCACCGCTGGCAAAGGGGAAAACGGACCGAAGGGCGGCACCTTCTACTTTATCGCGGTGGCCTCGCTTGATAATGCCGACCCCGACGAACTGGCGACCTCGGTCCGCTATGTCGACGGCCGCCATGATCGTTACGACCGGCGACCGGATGATACCCGTCTGATGTGAGCCGCCGCTCCAACCCCCCTCACAAAAGCGTTTCGGCGGCGCGTGTCAGGTCGGGGCCAAGATAACTCCGGAATCGAGGCTCATTGACCAGCGCGCCAAAACTGAAGGCGCGACGGTTGTATTCGAGATCCAGGACATGCCGGAGCCGGCGTTGCGCACCCTGGTGGCGCCGATGTGCCTCGTTCAGGCTCTCGCCATCGGCCTCGATCTCGCCGCAGACTGATCGCTTCACAATGGGGCGCAGACAACCGTCAAGGCGGCAACCCTGCCGTCATATCGCCAAAAATGCGGAACGAGGCTTGATCCATGACAGCGCGTCGATAGCTACGTAGTCCGCGCGCCCATTTCGTGCATGGTTCGTAATGACAAAATACCTCGTGGTTTGCTTGTTGCTGGCGACGCTGACGGGCGCATCCGTTGATGGCTCGCACTCCGGGTGGCCGCAGATCGCCGCTCATCTGGTCAAGGCTGGACTTGTCCTCGACAGTTCAGGCGCTTTGCGTGACGATTCCACCTCGGATGAATCGCAATCATGCGCGCGCGTCTCGTTTTCCCGCAATTTGAGATATGGCGAGTCCGACCTTAACGTCCTTGATGTCGCAACCCGCGATGTCAAGGAAATGTCGCCGCGCCCTGTGCTTTTGTTCGTGGCTGGAGAAAGCTTTGCCGGCGACAATGGAGCGCCCGATATCGCGGGTCCGCTCCAGGATCAGGCGATGTGCTTTGCCGCGCGCAACGGATTGGTCGGCGTGAAAGTGAACTACCGGCCGGCTCCCGCGAACCCGTGGCCCGCTGGCGCCCAGGATGTCGCGGCGGCCATCTCCTGGGTGCGCCAAAACATCGACCTGTTCGGAGGTAGTCGCGACGAGATTGTGGCCGTCGGCTACTCCGCCGGCGCCTCTCACGTGGCAAGTTTCCTGGCCCACCCGGAATTGCAGGTGGTCGATTCGGGCGTGGCCGCGGTGGTGCTGGTGTCGGGCATCTACCGCTCAAGCACAGATGCCGACGCAACCGAAAAGTCCTATTTCGGTGCGGACGCCAGCAAATACGATGAGAAATCGGTATTTCCCGGCATCCTGAACATCGAGACGCCGATCCTGTTGGCTTGGTCAGCGCTGGACTCGCCGCGCCTCGTCGCTCAAGGCGAAAAACTGAAAGAGCTCTTGTGCAACTCTGCCAGCCATTGCCCGCAAACGATCGTGCTGAGGAATCGCGACAGTCTCGCTTCCGTCTTTGGGCTCGGTGCTTCCGGCGGCAGCCTTGGCGAGGCAACGCTGGAACTCGTCCGGGAAATCGAAGCGAGGGGCCTTCCCTAAGTCACGAGCGAAATTTTGCCGTTCGAGCAAGAGAAAACTTGAGCCGGGATGCAAACCGAACCTAGTAGCGTTCCGCATCCGGAGCGAGCTGCGCCGTTTGGCGGCCGCCATTCATCGCCCTCAGCTGGTTTATATAATTCTCAGGCCTCTGCAGATGGAACGGCGCCTTCAGGCCCATGTAGGTCGCTATGCGGCCGATAAAAGCGGTGCAGTTGGTTGTTTGGGCATTCCATAGCGGCGAGGTCGCCTGCAGGTGCTTGATATAGGCGAAAACCTTCTGTGCATCCGCCTCGTTCAAATAGACCCGGTAGTTCGCAGTCAGGTATTGCGGGTCCAAATCACCGTAGCTCGCTCCGGTTTCCGAAGGCACCCACATCAGGTGTCCCAATATGTAGGGCACCTCGTCACCGGCAGGGTGCAGGCCCGCAACGTCGACCTTCTTTTCGCTTGTCTTGCCGTACCAAACGAAAGCGTGACCATAGCTCGCCGCTGTCCGGGCCCTGAAGTCCACGTAATAGGGGCCCCTGGCAGATTGGGGTTTTTTCGCTGGTTTCGCGATTGCCTCAGGAGTTGCGGGGTCGGTCGCGGCAACCGATGCCGCAGGATCGGTCGCGGCCACTGCCGTCGGAACACGGGGCTTCCGCGCCTGGCTGCTGCGCGGCTTGGCGTTGTCCTGCAAAGCCTGCAGATCGGGTTGCAGCGCTGCGTGCTGCGTCACCTGCTGCGCGCTGCTGCTCCCGCTACCGATGGCTGCAAGGATAAAAACTCCCGCTACAAGGAGCGGGCCCCGAACTATCCGATTCGCTGTTGTCACGTCCGAACCCTTAACCAGCTATCGTCCAGAGCTTGCCAAGCCCATCCCGCGTCCCCACCGAGGTGGATTCGCGGGACGGCCGCGTAGCAATCTCAACCCTTGGTGACGATCGGAGCCGGGGCCTTGCCGACCGGATATTTGCCGACCGGAGCCTTGCCAATTGGCGCTTTTCCAACCGGCGCCTGTGTGTAAACCGGTTGCGCGCGCGGAAGATCTGCAGCAGCGGCAGAACCGACCAGGGCCAACGACGCAGTCCCCAAAATTACGAGTCTCAGCATATTAGATCTCCCAAGTGCCAATTGATGCTGCGAAGCTAACTTGAGCATCGTGTCCGTGCAATGAAACTCCGGGTAGATAAATGCTTTCTTGGCTGGATGTTGCAAAAAAACAACGCTAATAGGAATGAATTCCGCCCACCTCTAGAATATCAACGGGATGACCCGGTAGGTGCGAGCCATATAGTCGCGATAGCGGCCGCCAAAGGCCTCCAGCATCATTCTTTCTTCCTCGGCGATTCGGCCAAAGAACAGAATCCCGAAACCGGCAAGGCCGGCAAAGCCCGCCACCCAGTTTGGCAGCAAGAGCGCCTGGGCGAGAGCCCAGAGCCAGAAGGCGGAATACATCGGGTGGCGAATCCGGCGGTAAATTCCGTCGGTGATCAATTGATGGTCTTCCCGCACGTCGAGGCTGACCGACCAGTTTCGCCCCAGGGCTCGATGCGTCAGTTGAAACATCAAAAGCGACGACGCCGCGACGAGGATGCCGAGCCAGGCTTGCCAGGGGCGAAACGAATAGTCTGCGAAATGAGGGATGCCGGTTGCGATGTAAGCGAAGGGCACGATACCGAGGCCGGTCAGGGAAATCAGCAGCAGAGCGGTTTCGCGCGGACCCCGGGCGCTGTGTACAACCGGTGCGCGACGAGAACGCCGCGCATGTTCGTAACGGATCAGATACCAGCCGACGGCCAGCACCACGAAGGCGATTTTCGCGATTGCCGCCGTCATAGGGCGAAGGCTTGTGGCGTCCGTTCAGAGAAGGCCGCACCGTGGCCAGGCGGGTCTTGAAGCGAGCCGTCCTCGCCAATCATCGAAAGAGCGCCGTCGGAGGCCAGGGTCTGGTATCGGGCCGAAACAGGTCCGCACACCAGCATGAAGTAATCGTATGATGCTCGCTTGTCGTTTCCGCTGACAAACTGGCTGTGCAGCCGATAGAACCTCAAGCGCATGCGCCGATAGACGTCATGCTCGAGCATTCGGCCCAATTCGACCAGCCTGATCACAGGACCGGGCTTGCTGGGCAGTGACATTTCGGCCATCGGGTCGACGTCATAAAAATTCATGATGTCGATCCGGGCCTGAAAGTCGCCCCACAGGATGCCCGGCGCTTTGGCCACGCGTTCAACCGCAGCGCGAAAACGGCTGGCCGCGCGGTGCAGTCCGACCTTGAGGATGGAGGACCCGATCGAGAGGAACGTTATCGGGGTGTCCGTCGAACCCAGCGAAGGCTCCAGTTTCAAGGCACGATCAAGCAGGTTCACCGCGAGCGCGGCGCCGAGGCTATGACCGATCACGACAATCTCGTCGGCGCTGGAACTGTGAGCGGCAACAACCAGCTCTCGCGCGATATTGTCCAGCCTCTTTTCGAGATTCGCATTGCCGCTCCGGACATAATCGCGAGCGAAGATCCAGTCGTCGAACAGCATATCGAGGTGCAGCCAGCGCCACGGCCCAAGCATCAGCGCCGACATTACCAACAAGGTCGCGGCAACGCCGAGCGCGATCGAATCGCCTCTCAGCGATGCATAGGCCCCGGCCGCGCAGGCGGCTGCAATAAACAATCCGAACATCGCGAAAGGATAGAGAAAGAACACGGCATAATGCCAATTGGTGCGGAGGTAGCCCCCAAGGGCGCCGGACCAGATGAAATCAAGCAGGGCAATGACACCGAGAGGAACGCGGCGCCAAACTGTTTGTCCGCTAAAGTCTTCGATGACGTCGTCCCAGCGAACGAGCCGGTAATCGGATTCCACCTGCCAGTTTGGACCTTTGGTGATCACGCTCCATTTTGCCTGATCGGCGTTTTCATCCAGCGCGCCCATTGACGCTTTTGCAGACCAGGTGCGTTCGAACCTGGCCAGCTCACGCACAAAGCGTCGCTGGGCGACAACGTAGGGCGTGATCGGATCGTAGCCGCCAAGGTGAAACACCAGGCGTTTGGCGACGATGGTGCTTGCTTCCGCTGCAGCCTGCCGGTGCACCCCGTCATTGGATGTCGGAAGGCCTTCGCCTTTTGCGCTTGCACCTTTTGCGCTTGCATGATTCATCGCTTACGCCCGTCTATCGTTGTACCCTGACAATCTCACCGATGGCGTCCAGCGCCGCTTATGTCAATCGCCGGACGTAACCTGCGGAACCGGCTGCCCGATTTTCAAATCATTGAAATGCATGTTCCTTCCTACTACTGTGTTGAGGTTCAGCCATCAACCCACATCATCTCGTGAATCGGCCGACGGTTTTGGGGTTGGATTACAACAGCACCCTCTTGCTTCGGTGCTCAGTCACTGAGAACCCGTGCAACGCTTACTGTCGACAATTGTCAGAATCGTCTGGCTCGGTACGGCGATACTGATCGCATCATTCGAACTTGCGTTTTCCGAGCCGTTGACCGGTACGCCTGCCGAGGCCTGCCTCGCGGTCAATCGCGATCTTTCCTTAGGCGCCCGGCTGCCTCGCACATCGGCAAGATGGAAATCAAGCGAGCGGCTTTCAATCGTGGCCGTTGGATCTTCCTCTACCGTCGGATTATGGGTCCTTCGCTCCGCCGCTACCTATCCGGAAGTGATGCGCCAGGAACTCGTGAGGCTTCGCTCAAACGCCGCGATTGAAGTCGTCAACAGCGGCCGGGTCGGCGATACGATCGAAGGCAACGTCGCTCGTTTCCAACGCGACGTCCTTGCTCACAAGCCGGATCTGGTCGTGTGGCAGCTGGGCACCAATGACGTTGCCTGGGGCGGTCATCCCGACGACCAGCTCAAGAGCAAGGTGGTTCAGGGCGTCCAGATGCTGAAGGCAAGCGGCGCAGATATCATCCTCATGGACCTCCAATATGCGCCGATGGTCCTAAGGTCTCCCTACTATTCGAAGATGGAAGCCATCATTGCCGAGGTGGCGCGCCAGGAGAAGATCGGATTTTTTTCCCGCTTTGCGCTGATGCGCAAATCAATTGAAGCCGGCGTGTCGCCAAACGCGCTGGTGTCCTGGGATGGATTGCATCACACGGCTGATGGCTACGATTGCATCGGCCGAGCGCTCGCCAGAAGCGTTTCAAATATTGTTCGATAAGGACTACTTCGTCGGGAACGGCCCGGCATCCATAGCAGTTGGGGTCTGGGGTGATGTTGCGCGTCACGCCCGCTTTTCGGGTGCGTTCGACAAGCCGGAAACAGAGCCAAGAGTAATGCCAAATCTCACGAAGCTGCCAACCTGGGCTGACAAAGAACTCATTCATGCCGTGGTAGAGACCCCTCGCGGAAGCCGTTGCAAACTGGAATTCGATACAAAGCTTCGTGCCTTCACTCTGGCAAAGCCATTGCTTGTTGGCCTGACCTATCCTTACGATTGGGGGTTCATCCCTTCAACCAAGGCGGAAGACGGCGACTCGCTCGATGTTCTTGTGATCCACGACGCTGCGACTTACCCCGGCTTGGTGCTTCGCTGCAAACCGATCGGCGTACTTGAACTCGTGCAAATCACCGACGGTTCGGAAGAAAGGAACGACCGGATTTTTGCCGTGCCCGAGCGTTCGCCTTTTGAGGGCGACTTGCAGGATGTGCGGCGCCTTCCCGCACGGGCAATCGAGGAACTGGAGAAATTCTTCGAGGCCACCGACGCACTCGAAGATAAAAAACTAAAATTCCTGGGGTGGCGCGGCCCGACGCACGCGGTCAAGAGCATCAAGCGGCTCTCACTGTAGAACTTCAAAAGGGCAGTGGCGGAGCTGACTTCGATCACTCCTGCACGGCAATCATCGGAGCAAGCGAGCGGCTGCGGGATTTCGGTCCAGTCCCCATCAACCTTTCATAGTGACGAAGGTATTCCTCGGCCATCCGCTTCGCGGTAAAGCGCTGCTCGAAATGCGCGCGTATCTGGCCCCGGTCGAGTTCGCCGAGCCGCCTGACGGCGCGGGCGGCTTCTGCTTCCCCATCCACGACAAAGCCGGTTACACCGTCATCGACGATTTCCGCCACCGAGCCAGAGCGGAACGCGATAACCGGCGAGCCGCACGCCATGGCTTCGATCATGACCAGGCCGAAAGGCTCCGGCCAGTCGATCGGAAACAGCAAAGCTGCGGCATCGGCGAGAAACTTCTGCTTGGCTCCATCATCAACTTCGCCAATCAACCGGACCTGGTCGCCGTCGATTTGCGGTTCAAGCCGTTCCTTGAAGTAACGCCTCTCACCACGCGGTACTTTCGCCGCGATGCGAAGCGGCATTCCCGCGGCGCGCGCAATGCGGATTGCGGCCTCAGGGCCCTTCTCGGCGGTGAGGCGGCCGAGAAACGCAAGATAGGATCCGCGTTCGAAGCCGGGGTGGAGCAGATCGGCGGGCAGGCCGTGATATACGGTGCCGAGCCAGTTCGCCTCGCCAAGCGGGGCGCGTTGATTGTTCGAAATCGAAACGAAGGGAGCGGCGGGGAAACGGCGTACAACATTCTGCAGACCTGGCAAATCCAGACGGCCATGCATGGTGGTGACGAATGGCACGCCGAGCCGGCTGAGCAATGGCAGATGCAGCCAGTCGATATGGGCGTGGATCACGTCAAACCCGGCGGCGTGCTGCGACATCGCTTCCAGCAGGACTGCCTGCGCCGCAATCGGATCCGAACGCGGTCGGCCGAGCCGAAGCGCGCGAGGCCAGACCGAATGAAGCTTTGCGCGCGTCACCGAGTCGCCGCTGGCGAACAGCGTGACGTCATGTCCAAGCCCCACCAGCTCGTCGACCAGCCAGGCAACGACGCGCTCGGTGCCGCCATAAAGTTTTGGAGGAACACTTTCGGCCAGAGGGGCGATTTGAGCAATCCGCATGGTCTTTCTGGTGGGAACTATATCTTCCGACGATCAGACGGCTCAGGTGTTCCGAAGCGTCAACGCGCGCTCCCTTCGCACTGTTCCACGGCCCACCAACATTCCGGTTCCATGGAATGATCGACGCCGCTCCTAACTCGCCCGCAGCTCGAGCTAATCCTGCGGCATGCGTCGGCGACCCGGAACCTCGTGGTCCTTGGCCATGCCGGTGTCAGCCGGGCAAGATGACATCCTGCGCGACGGAATGGCTCGACCGACCCATTCTCGAATTCCTGTGATGGAATGGTGGTGTACGCAGTCAGATACGAACGGGTCTCCACCTGCAATTCCCTGCTAACAGGGAAATTAACAGGGAATTTCGCGATTCTGGGCCCTCAGAAGCCAATTTCGTTCACGAAACCACTGTGCTGCAGCGACTTTTTACGAAATTCCCTACGCAAATTAACAGGGAAAATATTTTGAAGAACAG
>WNGI01006536.1_pt1 | contig 10599 bp, 11 predicted proteins | sample 5400621 | NCBI WGS metagenome assembly WNGI01 (sample SAMN13153374, study PRJNA577476) | soil metagenome | isolation source: 20 cm soil or saprolite under Garry oak tree replicate 1 | place: USA:California | collected 2016-06-15 | reverse complement strand
GCGGCGCCGACGCTCTCCAGACGCTGGCGGGCATGTACGGGCCGTATCCATGGTCGGAGCTCGACATCGTCGCGGTGTCGCTCGGCCCCGACGCCGGCGGCATGGAGTGGCCGGGCGCGGTTTGGATCGCGGGCCTCGAGAACGGGGCCGGGGGTGTCGGGAGCCTCACGGTCGACCACGAGCTCGCCCACCAGTGGTGGCACGCGCTCGTCGGCAACGACTCGATCCGCGCCCCGGTCGTCGACGAGCCGCTGGCGCAGTTCTCGATGTGCCTCGTCGCCGCCCAGCAGAACGACGTGGGCGGCGAGTGCGGCGGGCTCGGCGGCGGCCTCGGCGTCCCGGGTGGCGCGACGGCGAACAACTGCGCCGACCGGCCGACGACGGCATTCGCGTCGTCGGACGAGTACGGCGCGTTGATCTACGACCAGGCGCCCGGCTTCTACTTCGCGCTTGCAGGAGTCGCCGGTCGCGACGCGACCGTTGCCGCGCTGCGGGACGTCGTCGCCCGTCACGCCTTCGGGATCATCACGCCCGCGGAGCTGCGGGACGAGATCGCCGCCACGCTGCCCGGACAGGCCGACACGGTCCGGGCGCTGTGGGACCGTTACATCGGCCCGCCCGGCTGCGGCACATAGCTGCGCGCCGATCAAGTAGCCAGGAACGTCACGATGCGGTGGTTGACGACGTCGGGCTCCTCGAGATGGAGGAAGTGCCCGGTGCCGGGCACCATCACCAGCTCGAGGCCGGCCGGGAAGTGCGGCCGGAGCTCGTCCTCGACGACGATCTCGGCGCCCATGACGCCGTCGTCGCTCCCGTGCAGGTACAGCGTCGGCACGGGCGTCGGCTGCAGGTAGGCGGACTGCACGTCGGCGAGTGCGGGATCCGGGTCCTTGGAGCCGTACACGAACCGGTAGTAGTCGAGCGCCGCCGGCAGCGTCCCCGGTGCCGCCAGCGTCTTCTTCAGTTCGGCCATGAAGTCGGGGTCGGGCTCGAAGCCCGGTGACCAGTCGTCCCAGAGCCGGTCGACGATCGCGAAGTCGTTCATCGTCACGACCGCGTCGGCGACCGGGAGCTGGAAGAAGAACTGGTACCACGAGCGCTTCAGCTGCGCGGGGTCGAAGATGTGCTGCCCCAACGCCCCTGCGTGCGGCACGGCCATGCCGGCGAAGCGCCCGAACCGTTCCGGTGCGTGCCCGACGGCGGTGTAGCCCGCCATCGCGCCCCAGTCGTGACCCACCAGCACGGCGGGCCCGTCCCCGGCCAGGGCGTCGGCCAGCGCGATGGCGTCGAGCGCCAGCGACGCGACCTGGTAGTTGCCGTCCGGCGCGAGGCCGGTGGGGTGGTAGCCGCGCATCCACGGCGCCACGGCGTGGAAGCCCGCGTCGGCCAGCTCGCCGAGGAGCGCCTCGTAGGTCCGGGCGTGGTCGGGAAAGCCGTGGAGGCACAGCGCCAGCGGCCCGTCCGGCGGCCCCGCCTCGAGGTAGGCGAAGTCGATCCCGTTGGCGGTGACGCGTCCGGTCCCCACAGCGCCGGAGCCTACGGCCCGGCCGCGTTTAGCGGGAGGTCGTGGGCGCTTGGCACACTTGGGACGTGCCCGCGGCCGTGAACGGCGACGAAATCATCCGCACTCAGGGGCTCAGCAAGGTCTTCCCGGGTGGCCTGAAGGCCGTCGACCACCTCGACCTGTCGCTCAACCGCGGCGAGATCTTCGGTCTGCTCGGACCCAACGGCGCCGGCAAGACCACCACCGTCGGGATGCTGACGTCGATGGTGGTGCCGACGGAGGGCGACGCCTCGGTCGGTGGCGTCGATGTCATCGCACATCCTGCGCTCGCCAAGCAGGGCATCGGCGTCGTGCCGCAGACGAACACGCTCGACCGTTCGCTCAGCGTGTCGGAGAACCTGTACTTCCACGGGCGGTTCTTCGGGATGAGCGCGCGCGAAGCCAAGGCCGAGGCGGCGCGGTTGCTCGAGCAGTTCTGGCTCGCCGATCGCGCGTCGGCCGCGGTGCTCGAGCTGTCGGGCGGGATGGCGCAGCGCCTGATGGTGGCGCGGGCGGTCATGCACAAGCCCGCCATCCTCTTCCTCGACGAGCCGACCGCCGGTCTCGATCCCCAGAGCCGCATCGCACTCTGGGACATCCTGCAGGTGCTGCACGCCGACGGGCAGACGATCCTCCTCACCACGCACTACATGGAAGAAGCGGACCAGCTGTGCGATCGGGTCGCGGTCATGGACCACGGTCGGATCCTCGCCCTCGACACGCCCGGTGCGTTGAAGCGCAGCATCGGCGCCGACACCATCGTCACGGTCTCGGCCGACGGCCGCCTCGACGAGCTCGCCCATCTGCTCGAGGCGCGGGTCCCTGGCGTCACGGACGCCAAGCGCGTCGACAGCACCGTCCAACTCGGCGTGAAGGGAAGTCACGGTGTGCTGCCCGCGGTCGTCACCGCCGCCGAACAGGGCGGGTTCACGGTCACCGACCTGTCGCTGGCAGAGCCCACGCTCGAGACCGTCTTCATCAACCTGACCGGGAAGGAGCTGCGCGACTGATGGCTACCGTCACGACATCACCCGGCGCCGAGACCGATCGGCTCGCCACCGCGCACCGCAGCACGACGACCGCGAGCTGGATCGCCTTCCGAGCGCTGCTGCTCCGCGATCTCACTGTGCTGCGCAAGACCCTCAACGAGTTCCTCCCGCGCACGCTGCTCCAGCCGTTCCTGCTGGTCTTCGTGTTCACGTTCGTGTTCCCGAAGATCGGCCAGGGTGTCGGCGGCGCCGGAAACGGCGGGCCGGCCGCGTCGGCGTTCGCGACGTTGCTCGTCGCGGGCGTCGTGGGCGTCACGATCCTGTTCCAGGGCATCCAGTCGGTCGCGCTGCCGATGGTGCAGGAATTCGGCTACACGAAGGAGATCGAGGACCGCGTGCTCGCGCCGCTGCCGGTCTCGATGGTCGCGCTGGCGAAGGTGACCTCGGGCGCCATCCAGGGGCTGATCGCAGCGCTGATCGTTTTCCCGATCGCGGCCGTCGTGCCTGCCAACCCGGTGCACCTGCACGTGAACTGGCCGGTGCTGCTCACGCTGGCACCGCTCGCCTGCGTCACGGCGTCGGCGCTCGGGCTCACGTTCGGCACCCGCTTCGAGCCCCGGACGGTGCCGCTGATGTTCGGCGTCGTCGTGATCCCGCTGACGTTCCTCGGGTGCGTCTATTACTCGTGGACCGCGCTCGGGCCGATCAAGGTGGGCGGATTCTCGTGGCTGAAGTTCCTGGTGCTGATCAACCCGCTCGTCTACATGTGCGAGGGCTTCCGCGCCGCCCTCACGACGGCCCCCCACATGTCGCTCGCGGTTGTGTATCTGGTGCTCGCGGGATTCGCGGCCCTCTTCCTCTACCTGGGGATCAACGGGTTCAAGAAGCGGGTGCTCAGCTGATGGGGCAGGGGCGTAGTTTGTCCCTGGCCCTCTAGTCGGTATCCTCCAAGGGTGCGCGGGGGGATCAAGCTCTCGTTCCATGGTGTGCGGGGATCGACACCGTGCGCGGGCGACCAGTACGAGCGGTACGGCGGCAACACGTCGTGCGTTGCGCTCGAGGCCGACGGCCACGACCCGGTCATCTTCGACATGGGCACGGGCCTGCGCCCGTGCGGGCAGGCGCTCGCCTCCGACGGGCCCTTCCACGGCAGCGTCCTCCTCACGCACCTGCATTGGGACCACATCCAGGGCCTGCCGTTCTTCGGGCCGATCTCGCAGCCCGACGCCGTCCTCGACGTGTACGGCCCGGCGCAGGAGGAAGGCCCGCTCGACGCCGTGTTCGCCGGCGTGATGAAGCCGCCCTACTTCCCGATCACGCCCGACGAGCTCCACGGCACCGTGCGGTTCCACGGCGCCGGCAACGACGATTTCGCGATCAACGGCGCCAAGGTGCGGTCGCGTTGGGTGCGCCACACGAGCCCGACGGTCGGGTTCCGGGTCGAGCTCGAGGGCCATTCGGTCGCGTACGTGTCCGACCACGGGCCCGGCTGCTCCGACGACCCCGACGAGTTCGTACCGCCCGACGTGCTCGACCTCGCCGACGGCGTCGACGTGTTGATCCACGACGCCCAGCACACGTGCGAGGAGTTCGAGGGCAAGCGTCACTTCGGTCATTCGACGGTCGATTACGCGGTTCACGTCGCCCGCGAGGCGGGCGCGCGACGGTTGGCGCTCTTCCACCACTGCCCGTCGCATTCCGACGACAATGTCGACCTCATGCATCTCTACGCCGGCGCGCTCGCCGAGCGCGTGGCGGGGAACCTCGAGGTGCTCGCAGCTCGCGAAGGCCTGGTCGTCGAGCTGCAACCCGCGCTCGCCCGGTGAGCGAATCGGAGAGCGCCGAGACGCTCATGCCGCCCGACGAGCCGTCGTACCGGACGGTCCTCGGGCACTTCGCGACCGGTGTCACCATCATCACCGCCATGGACGGGAACGAGCCCATCGGCGTGTCGGCGAACTCCTTCTCGTCGGTGTCGCTCGATCCGCCGCTGGTGCTGTTCTGCGCGTCGAAGGACTCGTCGACCTGGCCGAGGATCGAGGCCGCCGGCAAGTTCACGGTCAACATCCTCAACGAGCACCAGGAGGACGTCTGTCGCGTGTTCGCGACCAAGGGCGCCGACCGGTTCAGCCGCATCGGGTGGCGACCCTCGGCGGGCGGCTCGCCCATCCTGCACGACGCGCTCGCGTACATCGACTGCACGATCCGGGACCAGCACGAGGCCGGCGACCACCTCATCGTCGTCGGCCTGGTGCAGGAGCTCGGCGTCCTCGGCGACGAGGGGCCGCTCATCTTCTACCGGGGCGGCTACGGCCACTTCGACAGCTGAGTGGGAACGCTCGTCGTTGCGGCGCGCTTCGCGCTGATCCTCGCGTTCGCCGCTTCCGCGGTTTCCAAACTGCGCGGGCTCAAGGCGCTCCCGGCGCAGATGCGCGCCTTCGGCATCCCAGGCGAGCTCGGCCGAGCAGCGGCGATCCTCGTCCCGGTGGCCGAGCTCGCGATCGCAGTGTCGTTGGCGACGTTCGGTGACTCGCCCGTTCCCGCGTTCGCGGCCATCGGGCTTCTCTCGGTGTTCACGGGGGCTGTCGTCGCAAACCTCGCTCGCGCCGAGCCTCCGCCGTGCCCGTGCTTCGGCATGGCGACGGCAGATCAGCCCGTCTCCGCACGAACGGTCGTCAGCAACGCGTGGCTGCTGGCGCTGGCCGTGATCGCCACCGGCACCGCCGAGACGGCCGACGACACCCGACTGGTGCTCGCGTACGTCATCGGTGCTGCGATGACGGCGGTGTACGTCTTGTTGGCCCTCGGCTACGGCCGCCGCCGGCGGGCGATCCGCCAGTAGAGGCCGGCCTCGATCCAGCCGCCGGTGGCGGCGTCGTACGCGGCGGTCGCGACGACGGCCAGGGCGATGATCCAGGCCAGGAAGCCCAGATCGATGAAGACGAGCGCCGACGCGACGGCGAGCGCGCTCGTCTGGACCAACACCGACAGGCGCACGGTCTGGCGGTCGACGGACGCGTCGGGCGGCTCGAGCCGGTCGCCCGCCACGGCCGAGAACAGGCGGGGCAGCGGCGCCCGCCGCGGTCCCACCGCACCGCTCACCGCCAGCACGGCCGTCACGATCGGGATCAACAGCTCGGCCTTGAACGTGAACCCGATGAGCAGGACGAGCGCGATCACGCCCTGCTCGAACCGCAACGGCCGGGGATCGAAGCCGCGACGCGACGGATGATTGACCACTACTTGAACGCGCCGCGGCCGCGAACGAACAGATGCCAGCCCACGAACGCCCAGCTTGCCCACACCGCCCAGCGCATCAGCGGATGGCGCATCATGCGGCGCACGATGCCCCCGAGGGTGGCGTAGCGGGGGCGTTCGACCTGTGTGAACACGCCCCACGCCAGCCACGACGCCGCGATCACGGCGTAGATCGCGTAGCTGACCGCGCTCGTGCTCATCGCCGGAAGATCCCGTACCCGATGGCGAGCCAGATCACGAAGAGGGCGAAGCGGCCTGGATGGGTGCTCATGATGGTGTCGGTGATGGAGCTGAACGTCGGGAAATCCGCCCGTGGTGACGAGCGATACGAGATGAGCTCCCAGATCAGGAACGCGGCGAGCAGCCCGCGCCACACCAAGACGCCTTGCCGGCTCTCCGGAACCGCCGCGTCAGGGGCACGACGAGCCAGCCGAACCGTGGCGATGCCGGCCGCGATGATCGGGATCCCGACCGCGATCGCTTCCGGGTGTGTAAACGGCCGCCAGCCGGACGCGATCCAGGAGTAGACGAGCGCGCCGGCGACGACGGCGACCACGCGCCACGAGACGCGGGGTGCCCGGTGCGTCGCCTCCACGATCACAGTCTCGCAATCGCTCCGGGGCCTCGGAAGCCCACTGGTAATCTCGATCTGCACCCCGCCGACTCCGGAGCAGCCAGTCGTGGGGCGCGAGCCGTCGAGGGGGAACTGGTGGATCGCGAGCGGGAAACCCGACGAGCCGGGTGGCGGCTGATGCGGGGCACGCTCGGTTCCCAGCGGGCTTGGCTCGTGCTGGGTGTGCTCGCCGGGTTCTCGTGGACGGCAGCCAAGATCGCGGTCCCGCTCCTGGCCGCCGGCGCCATCGACAACGGGATCCTCCCGGGCAACAGCCAGGCCATCCTCGTGTACTCGCTGGTCATCGTGGGTGTCGGCGTGGTGCAGGGGTTGTCGTCAGGTTTCCGGCGGTACTGCGCCTTCCGCATCGCCTACCGGTCCGAGACCGATCTGCGCCAGCGGCTCTTCGCCCACCTCCAGCGGCTGCACTTCGCGTTCCACGACGAGGCCCAGACGGGCCAGCTCATGGCCCGGGCGAACACCGACATCTTCCAGATCAACCAGGCCGTCATCCTCATCCCGCTCACGATCGCCAGCTCGCTCACGCTCGTCGGCGTCGTCACGGTCATGGCGCTGCAGAGCGTGCCCCTGACCTTGCTGGCACTGGGGGCGCTGCCGCTGTTGAACATCAGCGCGACGCGCTTCAGCAAGCGCATGCAGCCGGTGACGACCCAACTGCAGGCGAAGCTCGGTGACCTCACCGCCGTGGTCGAGGAGAGCGTCGCCGGTGTGCGCGCCGTCAAGGGCTTCGGATCCGAGCGGCTCCAGGAGCGCCAGCTCGACCACGAAGCCGACGAGGTGCGCGACCGTTCTCTGGAGTCGGCGCGGCTCCGCTCCGGCTTCCTGCCCCTCGTCGACTTCCTGCCCGCACTCGCGCTCGTCGCCATCCTCTGGTACGGCGGACACCTCGTGCTCAACGGCGAGCTCCAGCTCGGCTACATCGTCGCCTTCAACTCGTACGTCCTCATGCTCATCTGGCCGCTGCGCATGGCGGGCATGCTCGTCGCCCAGGCGTCGCGCGCATCGGCGTCGGCGGGTCGGCTGGACGCGATCCTCGTCACCGACCCCGAGGTGGTCGACAAGCCCGGCGCCCGCGCGTTGCCGCCCGGGCCGGGCGAGATCCGCTTCGAGAACGTCGCGTTCGGCTATCAGGGCGGGCGTCCGATCTTCACGGATCTCGATCTCCTGATCCGCGGAGGAGAGGCGGTTGCGGTCGTCGGCACGACCGGCTCTGGCAAGACGACCGTCGCCCGGCTCGTCCCGCGCTTCTACGACGTCGACGACGGCCGCGTCCTGCTCGACGGCATGGACGTGCGCGACGTCAAGATCCACGACCTGCGCCGCAACATCGGCATCGTCTTCGAGGACACGTTCCTCTTCTCGGACACCGTGCGCGACAACATCGCCTTCGCGGATCCGCAGGCGCCGATGGAGACCGTGCGTGGCGCGGCCCGGCTCGCGGGCGCCGACGAGTTCATCGACGACATGCCCGACGGGTACGAGACGATCGTCGGCGAGTACGGCTACACGCTGTCGGGCGGACAGCGCCAGCGGCTCGCCATTGCGCGCGCGGTGCTCGCCGACCCACGCGTGCTGATCCTCGACGACGCCACCTCGTCGGTCGACCCGACCAAGGAGCACGAGATCCGCGCCGCGCTGCGCGAGGTCATGGCCGGACGGACCACGTTGATCATCGCCCACCGGCCGGCGACCATCGCCCTCGCCGACCGGGTCGTCCTCCTCGACGGCGGGCGCGTGGTCGCCGAAGGCATCCATGACGATCTGCTCGAGCAGTCCGAGCGGTACCGCGAGGTGCTCGCGCAGGCTGCCGCCGTCGAGGCGGCCTCCACCGTGGAGCGGGTGCAGTGAGAGGCGGAGGCGGGGGAGGGTTCGGTCAGCACGCCATCGAGGAGACGCTTACCCGTCACGACGCGACCCGGGTGCTGCGCCGGCTCGTGCCCTATCTGCGTCCGTACCGCGGGCGCATCGTGTTGTCGATCCTGCTGCTCATCGGGCAGACCGCGTGCCTGCTGGCCGGCCCGGCGCTGGTCGGGCACGGCATCGACGCCGGGCTGCGCAAGAACGACGCCGGCGCACTCAACCTCTCTGCCTCGCTCTATCTGTTCGCGGCGATCGCCGGCCTGTTCTTCGGACGGGCCGTGATCAGGATGGTCGCCAAGGTCGGCGAGGCGTTTCTGCGCGACCTCCGCTCGCGGGTGTTCCGGCACCTGATGTCGCTGGGGATGGACTTCTTCGAGCGCGAGAAGACCGGCAAGCTCGTCGCCCGCATGACCTCCGACATGGACGCCCTGCAGGAGCTCGTGCAGATGGGGCTGGTCATGTTCGTGCAGAACGGCTTGCTGTTCGTGGGCGCGATCCTCGTGATCTTCCTCCTGAGCTGGAAGCTCGCGATCTGCACGCTCGTCGTCGTGCCGCCCGTCGTCATCGCGAGTCGCTGGTTCCGCCGGGCGTCGAACAAGGCGTACCTACTGGTCCGCGATCGCATCGGACAGAACCTCTCCACCCTGCAGGAGGGCCTGGCGGGGGTGCGGGTCGTGCAGGCGTTCGCCCGCGAGCGGGCGTTCACCCGTCGCTTCCAGGAGACGAACGAGGCGCAGTACGACGCCAACATCGAGACGGTGCGCATCTCGGCGAAGTACTTCCCGATCGTCGAGTTCGCCGGAGTTGCCGGCATCGCGCTCATCGTCGGCATCGGCGGCGCGTTCGTGTCCGCCGACATCGTCACGGTGGGCACGGTCGCCGCCTTCGTGCTGTATCTCAACAACCTGTTCGAGCCCATCCAGCAGCTGAGCCAGCTGTACAACACGCTCCAGCAGGCCGGCGCCGCGCTCCAGAAGCTGTTCGAGCTCCTCGACGAGCGCCCGTCGATCGACGAGCGGCCCGGCGCGGTCGACCTTCCCGAGGAGGGTGGGCTCGAGCTCGAGCACGTCTCCTTCGGCTACGGCGCCGAGGACGTGCTGCACGACGTCTCGCTCCGGGTCCCGCTGGGCGAGAGGCTGGCGCTGGTCGGGCCGACGGGCGCCGGCAAGTCGACGCTCGCCAAGCTCATCGCCCGCTTCTACGACCCCCGCGAAGGAAACGTGGAGTATGCGGACGTCGACCTGCGCGACGCGACACTCCGGTCATTGCGCGAGCGGATCGTGGTCGTGCCCCAGGAGGGGTTCCTGTTCGCCGGAAGCGTGCGCGACAACATCATCGTCGGCAAGCCCGACGCCACCGACGACGAAGTGCATGAGGCGATCGCCGCTCTCGGGCTGGCCGACCGGTTCGACGCCTTCCCCGATGGGCTCGACACCGAGGTGCGCGAGCGCGGCTCGCGCCTGTCGGCGGGCGAGAAGCAGCTCGTGTCGCTCGTTCGGGCCGCGCTCGCCGACCCGTCGCTCCTCGTGCTCGACGAGGCGACGTCGAGCCTCGACCCCGGGACCGAGCGCACGGTCGAGCGAGCCCTCGGTCGCCTGACCGAGGGTCGGACCGTGGTCGTGGTCGCGCACCGCCTGTCGACCGCGGCCCGCGCCGACCGCATCGCCGTCGTCGACGACGGCCACGTCCCCGAGCTCGGAACGCACGACGAGCTGATCGCGCACGAGGGTCGCTACGCGAGCTTGTACGCGGCGTGGGATTCACGCGCCGCGATGGGCCGCGCTTCCTAGGTGACCACTTCCCGGGATTCCGCGTCGCGTTTGATCTCTCGCAGCATGATGCGCCGGATGAGCGCGCTGAACGGGCCGATCAGCCACCAGTAGCGCGAGAACCGGCTGCGTGCGTCGTCGTCGGTGCACGCGACACGGGTCTCGGTCTCGACTCTGGAGCCGCCGCCAGGCCGCTCGGAGACGACGAAGTTCCACACCGCCTTGGCGAAGCCGGGCGCGTCGAAGGCGACGAACTCGCCGGGCTCGATGCGAAGGACGCCGCTGGACAGTTGCCAGAACTTCCCGACGATGCCGAGGACGAGCTCGCGATCCGGCTCCTCGCCGAGCACCACGAATCCGGAGTCGACCATGTCATCGAGGCGGAGCTTTCGCTTCGGCTTCACCGCTCCCGTGAACAGGTGCGGCAGCCCGCGGGCGAACAGCAACGCGAGCACGACGGGCGACCGCGCGAGATCGAGCTCCTTGACGGCTCGGTACGCCACGTCGACCGCCGCATCGACGTCGACCTCGTGGTGCTCGACGACG
>WNGI01015636.1_pt1 | contig 10601 bp, 8 predicted proteins | sample 5400621 | NCBI WGS metagenome assembly WNGI01 (sample SAMN13153374, study PRJNA577476) | soil metagenome | isolation source: 20 cm soil or saprolite under Garry oak tree replicate 1 | place: USA:California | collected 2016-06-15 | reverse complement strand
CGTCCGATCTTGATCGTCGCGATCCGGTTCTTGCCCACGAGACGTTCGCCTTCGCCGGGATTGAGGAAGATGGCTTCCGATCCGGGGCGGCCACTGCCGGGCGGTGCGTCGATGCTGTCGAAACCGCCGGGCTCACCGCAATCGCGCTCCTGCAGATTCCGTGCGAAGCCACCGTCCGGCGTATGGAAGTTCAGGAACCGCGCAGGAGCAGTGCTCCTGAAGCCATGCACGACCTCCCGCGGGGCGCAGACGCACGCGCCCGGGGACAGCATCTTCTCCTCGTCGTCGACGAGGACCGCGAGCCCGCCCTCGAGGACGTAGAACGAATCCGCGTGCTGCCGGTGGAAATGCGGATCCGCTCCAGGGCGAGCGTCCGGGAAGAGCGACTCGGTGATGCAGAGCTCGTCGAAGTTCGCCTTGATGACGATCCGCCCGTTGAAGAGCGCTTCGCCCTTGCCGGATCTGTGCACGACTCCTGGCATTTCGGTCGAGTATGACGATCGAGCTGCAGCCGGAGTTCCCCCACAGGACCCGGAAGAAAGACAAGCTCTCACCGAGCGCCGCAAAGAGCACGTCGGTTCCGTACGTCGAGCTGCATGCCCATTCGTCATACTCGTTCCTCGACGGGGCCTCGCTGCCGGAAGAGCTGGCCGTCAGTGCCGCCGAGCTCGGCTATCCCGCGCTTGCGCTGACCGACCACGACGGGGTCTACGGCTCGCTCGAGTTCGCGCATGCGGCCAAGCACTTCGGCGTGCGTCCCATCACTGGGGCTGAGCTGACGCTCGCCGACCGCTCGCACGTCACCGTCCTCGTCGAGACGGCAAAGGGCTACGCGAACCTCTGCCGGCTGATCACTGTTGCTCATGCAGAGACGCGGCCAGTAGGAAGAGAGAGCCAGCCAGCGGCGGACCCTGCGCTCGATCAACGGCTGCTCGAGGAGCTCAACGAGGGACTCGTCTGCCTCTCCGGTTGTGCGCGACACGGCGTCGCGGTGCGTAACCCCAACGGCGCCGCACGACTCGCGCGCGCCTTCGGCAGAGAGCGCTTCTTCGTCGAGCTCCAGCGTCCGTACGAGCGCGGCGACGCGCGTCGCAACGCTGGTTTGCGTGATCTCGCTGAGATGCTCGGCGTCCCGACGATCGTCACGGGCGACGTCCATGCGCACCATCTGCGCCGGGCGCCTCTGCAGGACGTCCTCGTCGCGATCAGTTACCGCAGCGCCCTCGACGGTTGCGAGGCCGAGCGGCGCGGCAATCACGAATGCGTCCTGCTTTCACCGGGCGAGATGGTGGAGCGTTTCCCGGAGGACCGAGCGGCGGTCGCGCGAACGGTCGAGCTCGCCGAGCGGTTGCAGTTCGACCTGACGGAGGAGCTCGGCTACCGCTACCCGGACTTCTCGGACAGCCCGGAACCGGCAATCGTCCAGCTCGCGCACGTCTGCAGCCGCACCTTCGAGGAGCGCTATCCGGGGGGCCACAAGCTTCGCCGCGAGGCGCGCGTGCGGCTCGAGGACGAGCTGAAGCTCATCGACGAGCTGGGTCTCGCTGGCTTCTTCCTCCTGCACTGGGACGTGCTCGAGCTCGCGCGCGAATGCGCGCTCGAGGTGCGCGGCCGCGATTCGCCGCGCCACGCGCTACCGCCGGGCCGGGGGCGCGGCTCTTCGGTCGGCTCGCTCGTCTGTTACCTCACCGGCCTGTCACACGTCGACCCTGTCGGCGCGGAGCTCTCGCTCGGCCGTTTCCTCAACCGCGACCTCGATTCGGTCCCGGACATCGACCTCGACTTCCCGCGTGACATCCGCGAAAAGCTGATCGTCGCAGTCACCGAACGCTATGGACGCGAGCACGCAGCACTCGTCGCCTCGTTCTCGACGTACCGCTCCCGTGGCGCGATCCGCGACGTCGGGAAGGCACTCGGTCTTCCGTATGCGGAGCTCGAACGCATCGCACGCGTGTCGGAAGGCTGGAACGCGAAGCACATCGCTGAGGAGCTCCAGCTGCTGCCGGACGCCGACCGCAAGATGATGTCGCCGCGCTGGCGCGCATTCGCCGAGCTCTGCCACGAGATCGCCGGCCTTCCGCGCCACATTTCGCAGCACCCGGGTGGCATGGTCATCTCGTCGCGTCCGCTCGTCGAGCTCGTTCCTGTGCAACCAGCCGCGATGGCGGGCAGGCAGATGTGCCAGTGGGACAAAGACTCCTGTTCCGACGCCGGCTTTCTCAAGATCGACCTGCTCGGGCTCGGGATGCTCTCGGCGGTCGAGGACTGCGTCGACCAGATCGCGAGACTCCAAGGCAAGCCGATCGACCTCTCCCGGATCCCGCTCGACGACAAGGCCGTCTACGAGGAGATCCAGCGCGCCGACACGATCGGTGACTTCCAGATCGAGAGTCGCGCACAGATGCAGAGCCTGCTGCGCACGCGTCCGGAGAACATCGACGACCTCACCGTCCAGGTCGCGCTCGTGCGCCCCGGGCCGATTCAGGGGAAGGCCGTCCACCCGTACATCGAGCACCGCCAGCGCCTGCGCGAGGATCCCTCGTTCGTCCCGCCGGTGGATCACCCACTGCTCGCGGACTGTTTGCGCTCGACGCTCGGGGTCGTCGTCTTCCAGGATCAGGTGCTGGAGGTCGCGATCGCTCTGGCCGGTTTCAGCGTGGGGGAGGCGGAAGGCCTGCGCCGCGCAATGAGCCGCAAGCGCTCGCACGACGCGCTGGAGGCATACCGCGAGCGCTTCGTCGCGGGTGCGGTCCAGAAGGGAGTCGAGCTGGAGACCGCGGACATGGTCTACGACAAGCTCGTCGGCTTCTCCGGTTTCGGGTTCCCGAAGTCGCACGCAGCGGCGTTCGGGCTGCTCGCGTACCAATCCGCCTGGTTGCGGCACCACCACCCCGCCGAATTTCTGTGCGCGCTGCTGAACGCACAGCCGATGGGCTTCTATCCGCCGGCGACGCTCGTCCGCGACGGCCAGCGGCGCGGGGTGGAAACACGTCCCCCCGATGTGAACATCAGCTCTGCCAAATGCACGGTCGAGGAGGGCGCGGTCCGCATCGGCGTCGACTACGTCAACGGCATCGGCGAAGCGGACGCGAAGGCGGTCGTCGAGGAGCGCGAGCGGGAGGGGTCGTTCCAGAGCGTGCGCGACCTTGCGCAGCGCACGCGGCTGTCGGAGCACGGCCTCGAGACGCTGGTCGTCTCCGGCGCCTGCGACTGCTTCGGGATGCCCAGGCGAAAGCTGCTCTGGCAGCTCGGCCTCGTGCCGCGCTCGCACAGCGTTCCCGGCTCAGGCGGTGAGGAGAAGCAGCTCGCGCTTCCGCTCGATCCCACTGCGGCGACACCCGAGCTGCCGGAGCCGACCGTCTGGGAACGCATGCTCGCCGACTACCGCACGACGAACCTCTCGGTCGGTGTCCATCCGTTGGAGCTCTTGCGCGCTCATCTGCCGGCGGGCGTCATCTCGTCGCGGGACCTCGAACAGGCATCGGATCGTGCGCAGGTGTCGATTGCGGGGATGGCCGTCGCGCGGCAGCGGCCGGCGACCGCGAACGGTGTCGTCTTCATGCTGATCGAGGATGAGTTCGGCGCGGTGAACCTGATCGTGCCGCCCTCCGTCTACGACAAGCATCGGGCGATCGTCCGCGGCGAGCCGCTCATTCTCGCGCGTGGCCGCTTCGAGCGGATCGAGCGCAACCAGAACGTGCTCGTCCACTCGTTCGAGACCCTCGGCCCGCTCGCGCGGCAGGTCTCCCAGGAGAGCGAGGTGGGCGCGAGCCTGCCCGGCGCCCACCATTTCGGTCACAGATAGCCGGCTCAGTACGCCGCCGGTTCCTCGTACGGTCCGCGCTGCTCCATTGGAGAACCGTGCTCCTGTTGGCTGAGATTGAATGCTGTGTTGACGAGCGCGACATGCGTGAACGCCTGCGGATAGTTGCCAAGCTGGCGCCGCGCGTTCGGGTCCCATTCCTCGGCGAGGAGCCCGAGGTCGCTCCGCAGGTCGAGCAGCCGCTCGAAGATCTCCTCGGCCTCGTCGAGCCGGCCTTGCAGGGCGAGGTTGTCGGCGAGCCAGAAGGTGCAAGGCAGGAACGCTCCCTCGCCCGGTGGCAAGCCGTCGACACTTCGGGCTTCCTCGTCGGGCGTGTAGCGGTAGACCAATCGGTCACGCACGAGCTCACGCTCGATCGCGGCGACAGTCCCAACCATCCGTGCATCGTCAGCGGGGAGAAAACCGACGAGCGGGATCATGAGAAGGCTCGCGTCCAGCCGCTTCGAGCCGTAGAACTGCGTGAAGGAGTTGAGCTCCGGGTCGTAACCCTGCTCGCAGACCTCCCGGTGGATCGCGGTGCGGATCGCGCGCCACCGCTCGATGGGGCCGTTGCGGCCGAAGCGCTCAATGGCCTGGACGCCCCGGTCGAAGGCAACCCAGGCCATCACCTTGGAGTGCGTGAAATGCCGGCGCGGGCCGCGCACCTCCCAGATGCCTTCGTCGGGCTCCTTCCAGGCGTCCTCGAGGAACCCGAGCAGCCGGCGCTGGAGCGCCCAGGCCTCCTTCGACACCTCCAGTTTGTGGACACGACCCTGATGGAGCGCGTCGAGCACCTCTCCGTACACGTCGAGCTGGAACTGCCCGGCCGCCGCGTTGCCCACGCGCACGGGCTTCGAGCCCTCGTAGCCGGGCAGCCACTCGAGCGTGAGCTCGAACAGCCGCCGCTCGCCCCCGACGCCGTACATGATCTGCAGCGCCGACGGGTCGCCGGCAGCAGCACGCAGCAGCCAGACACGCCAGGCGCGGGCCTCTTCGAGATAGCCCGCATTGAGGAATGCCAGCAAGGTCAGCGTCGCATCTCGGAGCCAGCAGTAGCGGTAGTCCCAGTTCCGCTCCCCGCCGATCTTCTCCGGCAGCGACGTCGTCGGCGCCGCCACCATTCCGCCGGTCGGGGCATAGGTGAGGCCTTTCAGGACGACGAGCGACGCTTGGACGTCCTCCTTCCATTTGCCCTCATAGCCACAGCGGTCGGCCCACTCCTGCCAGAACGCGACCGTTTCGTTCAGAGCATGCTCTGCGTCGATCGCTCGCGGTGGCCGTTCGTTCGACGGGTACCAGGTCAACGTCAAGGGGACGCGGTCGCCCTTTCTCACAGTGAACTCGCCGAGGGTGCGGAGGTTCTCGCCGCGGTGTTCGACGGGTGTGCGGAAGCAGAGCGCGTCCGGCCCGGCAACTGCGAGGCGACCGTCCGCGGTCCGCCTGACCCATGGAATCGTGCCGCCGTAGTCGTAGCGGATGACGAGTTCGGAGAACATCTCGACGTGACCGCGCAATCCTTCGACGATGCGCACAATGTCCGGCGCCTTCCCTCGCGGCGGCATGAAGTCGATGACGCGTACGGCGCCGGTGTCCGTTTCCCACTCCGTCTCCAGCACGAGCGTGCACGGGCGATATCGGCGCTCGCCCTCCCACGCGTCCGCCCGCGGTGCGACGAGCCAGCGTCCATGTTCCGGCGTGCCGAGCAGCGCCGCGAAGCAAGCGCCCGAGTCGAAGCGCGGGAAGCACGCCCAGTCGATCGAACCGTCGCGGCCCACGAGCGCAGCGGTCTGGAGGTCGCCGATCAGGCCGTAGTCCTCGATCCGTGACATCACCGGTCCTCGATCTCGAGGGCGAAGCGCCGGAAGCGACGGAGAACGGCCTGGTTGAAGGCTCGCTCGTACTCCTCGGCCACGTCCTCCTCGAGCGTCGTGGCGAAGTTGTCGCGGAGGTCGGCGAGAATCTCCGTGCCGGTCTCGACGAGGTCGACGTAGTCGCCGTAGCGCTCCTCGGCCTCGTCACGGTCCGCCCGGTTGTACGCACCCTCGGCCGCGATGCAGTCCTCGATGAGCCCGCGCTGCTCGCGCTCGAAGAGGTCGAGCTGACGGTTGATGAACTCGGAGAAGCGGGCGCGCCTGACCCTCATAGCAATCCCTCGTAGAGCCGGATGTGCGCGGCGGCGGCCGCGTCCCACGTCAGCGTGTCTCGCGCCTTGCGCGCCCCTGCTCGGGCGCGCGCGAGCGCCGCGTCGTCCTCGAGCAGCTCACGCGCGCCGCCGGCGAGCGCCTCGACGTCACCGGCCGGCACGACACGTCCCGCACCGAACTTCTCGATCGGCTCCGCAAGCCCGCCGACGTCGTACGCCACCGCGGGCACTCCGGCGCCGAGCGCCTGCAGGAGCGCACCGCTCTGGTCGAGCTCTGGCCGGTAGGGAAAGAGTGCGACGGTCGCCTCGCCGAGCGCACGCTCGAGCTCGGGCTGTGACAGGTAGCCGAGCCGCCATTCCGCTAGGTCGCCCGCCTCCGCCCGGTAGCCGTTCACCGACTCGACCGGGTCGCCGGCAACGAGCAAGCGCGCACCGGGGATCTGTTTCGTTGCGGCGATCGCATCTCCGATCCCTTTGTACGGCCGGATCGTGCCGAGACAGAGCAACGTGCGCCCGTCGTCGGCACGTTCGGGGTCGCTCGGGAAGACAGGATGAGGGATGACGGCGGCGTCGACACCGAGCTCGGCAAGACTCTCGCGTCCGCGCTCGCTGTGGACGACGACGCGGTCGAAGCGAGCGAGCAGCTTTCTCCAGAGCTCTTGCTTTCGGGCCGTTCGTCGCGGCAGGAGATCGTGCGCGGTGAAGACAGACGGCACGCGAGGCCGCAGCAGCAGCCGATCGAGCTCGGGCGCGGCGAGCCATTGCACGTGCAAGACGTCCGGTCGCTGAAGCAGCAGCACCGCCATGCCCGGCATGTGCTCCATGACCTTGAGCGGGATGCGCAAGCGGGAGCGCCCGAACAGTCTCGACGAGATCGGATAGAAAGGTTCGCTGCGCCGGTAGCCAACGGGTTTTGGCGTCTCGCCGAAGCGGAACCGAGTTGCGAGTGCCGATCGCCCGACCGTGCTGTGCCTCCAAGAACTGCCTGTCTGGGTGCTCGGCCTGCTGGACGACTGGAGCGGGCTGACTGCGGTCGGGGCGGTCGCGCAACGTCCGACGCTCGGACCGTTTCCCTCGACTCCCGAGCTCGGCCGTGCGCTGACCGAGGTCCACCACGGAAGGCTGCGCTCGGCCTTCACCGGACAGGCGAACGGGATCCTGCTCTCCCCGGATCTGCAAATCCGAGAACATCGACACGTGATCCTCAACCCTTTTCGCTTCCGGCGTGCGCAGGCGCAGCGACTTGGACTCGGCATCATCGAGCGGCTCGCATGGGGTAAGGAGCGACGTATGTGTCACGCGGTGCGGGCCCAGCACGGCGACGAGACCCTGGTCATCGGGAACCTCCATGCGACCGGCTTCGCGGACAAGCGCGTGCCGGATGCCGAGCTCCTGCGCGCAGCGGTGTTCGTCGACGGGATGGCCAAGCGCGGTGAGCCTGTCCTTCTCTGCGGCGACTTCAACGTCAGCGTCGCGAACTCGCGGACCCTTGCGGATCTTACGGGGGCCGAGTGGGGATTCACCGGCCCGACGGCGACTGGCATCGACCACATCCTCGTCCGGGGCCTCGACGCCTCGCCGCCCGTCCGCTGGCCTGAAGAGCGGCGCCGGCACGAGGGGCGTCTGCTCTCCGATCACGCACCGGTCGAACGGAAAGTCGCTTGACGTTCGAGGAGGCTCGCGCGCTGTTCCCCGTTCTGGAGCAGTTCGCATATCTGAACACGGGAACGCTGGGCCCTTTGTCGCGCCCAACGCTCGCGGCGGTGGAGGAACGCCTCCAATTCGACCAGGAGCAGGGGCGAGGAGGTCACGGCTGGTTCATGACGGTGCTCGAACTGCGTGCCCGCGTGCGCGAGCAGCTTGCTGCACAGGTCGGGGCGTCGGCTGGTCAGATGGCACTGACGAGCTCCACGACCGACGGCTGCAACATCGTGCTGTCCGGTCTGGAGCTCGGGCCGGACGACGAGGTCGTCACGACGGACTCAGAGCATCCGGGGTTGCTGTTGCCCCTTCACGTCTCGGGAGTACGAGTGCGGGTCGCCGAGGTGGCGGGGCGGCCGACCGCGGATGCCCTCTCGACGATCCTGTCGTGCATCACTCCGCGGACGCGGCTGCTCGCGCTGTCGCACGTCCTGTGGACCACCGGTCAGGTGATGCCGGTGCAGGAGCTGAGGCGCGAGAGCGCCCTGCCCATGCTGGTGGACGGTGCACAGTCCGTCGGTGCGATTCCGGTCGACGTCGGCGAGCTCGACTACTACACCGTGTCGTGCCAGAAGTGGCTTTGCGGGCCGGAGCCCCTGGGCTCTCTCTACGTCCGGGACCCGGACCAGCTCGCCGTCGCTATCCCGAGTGGATTTGCGCAGAAGTCCCTCGAGCCGGACGGAACCTTCGTGCCCAAAGAAGGCGCAGCGCGATTCGACTCCGGCTGGCTGGCGGCGCCCAGCCTGGCGGGCCTCGAAGCGGCGCTTGCCGGCGCGCCAGAGTGGCGTTTCGAGCGCGCCGCCGAAATGGCGGACGCTTGTCGCGGCGCCTTGCGTGATCGCTTCGAGCTCGTCGCGGACGGCGGGGAGAGCACACTCGTCTCGTTCGTCCCCCGGGGCGAAGCTGAGGCAGAGGCTGCGCGGCTCTACGACGCCGGGGTGATCGTGCGCGACCTGCCCGGCACCGGCCGGCTACGCGCGTCGTGCGGTTGGTGGACGAGCGGCGACGACATCGACCGGCTCGTGGCTGCGCTCGGCTAGCTGTCGGGCAGTGGGGCGTACAAGTCGATCACGGTCCCGTCCGGGTCCTTGACCTGCGCGTAGCGCTGACCCCGGAACGCGTCCCAGGGTTCCTTGTGCGCTGTCGCGCCTGCGGCGAGGAGATCGCGGTAGACCTGGTCGACCTCGTCCGGCGAGTCGCACCGGAAGGCTCCACCCAGGGCGTGACCGTCCGAGGGCCGCTTCCAGCCGGGATCGAACCCCCGCATCACGTCCTCCGTGTCGAGCGTGTAGCGCATGCCTCCCGGAAGCGGCGCTTCGACATGCTCCTCGTCCTCGGCGCCTTCCGGAAACTCGAGCCCGAGCAGCCGGTAGAACGCCACCGACCGAGCCATGTCGCTGACGACGATCCCGAAGACGTCGAGCTGCGGGGTCACGATGCGTCTGCCGTGTCCGCGGTGCGCAGCCCAAGCTCCGGCGCGATCGGCTGCAGCGCCTCGACGACGTTGCGGATGTGGTCGTCTAGCTCGATCCCCAATCCCTCGGCGCCGGCATACACCTCGTCGCGATGGACCCCGGCAGCGAACGAGGGCTGCTTCAGCTTCTTCTTCACGGACTTGGGCTCGAGCCCGTCGATGCCCGTCGGTCGCACGAGCCCGCAGGCGTGGACGAAGCCCGACAGCTCGTCACAGGCGAACAGCGTCTTCTTCAAAGGAGTGTCTCGCGGCATCCCGAGATGCTCCGCGTGTGACAGCACCCCCTCGATCACTTCCTCGGGATAGCCCTCCTCTCTCAGGATCGGCGCCCCGTCCTGTGGGTGCTTGTCGAGGGTCGGATGGATCTCGTAGTCGAAATCGTGCAGGAGGGCGACGACGCGCCAAAGCTCCTCGTCCTCGTCGAAATGCCTCGCGTACCACGCCGTCGACGCCTCGACGGCGAGGGCGTGGCGCCTGAGCGCCTCGCTCTGCGTGTACTTCGTCAGCGTCTCCCAGGCCTGTTCGCGAGTCGTTTCCACGGCCTGGGTAGGCTACCGCGATGTCCCAGACAGCCGTCATCGGCCGGGCGGCCGAGAGCTTCGTCATCGAGGGCGGGCGACCGCTCCAGGGACGCATTCGCGCGTCAGGAAACAAGAACGGCGCGCTGCCAATCCTTGCTGCCTGTTTGCTCACGGCCGAGCCGGTCCAGCTGCACAACGTTCCGCGGATCGTCGACGTCGAGACGATGATCGAGCTCCTGAACGACATCGGGGCCGAGGCTGATTGGAACGGCCCCAACGACGTTGAGGTGCGCGCTGCCGACGTGATCAAGCACGAGCTCGACCAAGAGCTATGCAGCCGGATGCGAGCGTCGTTCCTCCTGGCCGGACCTCTGCTCGCGCGCGTCGGCAGCGTGAGCGCGCCGCCGCCCGGCGGCGACGTGATCGGCCGCCGCCGGCTGGATCCGCACATCCATGCGTTCGCCGAGCTCGGCGCGCAGATCGACATCGGCAACCGCTACGAGATTCGCGGCGGCTCGCTGCGCGGCAAGGACGTCTTCCTCGACGAGGCGAGCGTGATGGCGACCGAGAACGCCGTGATGGCGGCAGCGCTTACAGCCGGCGAGACCGTGCTCGGGAACGCCGCCTGCGAGCCTCACGTGCAGGACCTCTGTCGCTTCCTCATCTCACTAGGTGCGCAGATCGAGGGCATCGAGTCGAACGTGCTCCGCATCCAAGGGGTGGAGTCGCTGCGCGGTGGGGAGTGGGAGATCGGGCCCGATCACATCGAGGTCGGGAGCTTCATCGGCCTCGCCGCGATCACCGGCGGCGACGTGACGATCGACGGCGTCAGGCAGGCCGACCTGGTGTCGATCCTGCACGGCTTCGAGAAGTTCGGCGTACAGGTCGAGCGCGGCGACGACCTCGTACGCGTGCCACCCCGCCAGGAACTCGTCGTGCAGGACGATCTCGGCGGTCACG
>WNGI01006533.1_pt1 | contig 10601 bp, 11 predicted proteins | sample 5400621 | NCBI WGS metagenome assembly WNGI01 (sample SAMN13153374, study PRJNA577476) | soil metagenome | isolation source: 20 cm soil or saprolite under Garry oak tree replicate 1 | place: USA:California | collected 2016-06-15 | reverse complement strand
GGGCGACGGCGCAACCCTTTCAGACGTAGACAGGGACTTGGTGGTCGAGGAGCTTCTGGAAGAGCTCCTTCACAGGCGGGACGCCGACGCCCTCGACTCGCTCGGCCGTCCCGCGCAAGACGAGCTCCGTCGCGTCGCCCGCGAGCACGACCGCGCACTCCTGCCCCGCCTCCACCGAGCCATTGGCCGCGATGTGGAGCGGAATCGATGCCCTAGTCGGGTCCGACGCGCCGGTGATGGCGAGATAAAGGATCTTCACAAGATCAGCGTACGGCCTCGAGCGAAGTCGGGCAAGCGGGGTGTGAGGCTCTCGGACGGCACCTGTCACGAGCGGGTGCCACGGCGTCATCGTCAGTCCTCGAAGCAGGCGCCAACTTCTGTCGCGTTTTGGCGGAAAGACAACACCGACTCTGGCCCATGGCGACTGCCGGTCATCATCGATCGCTAGTGGGGGTGGCTTCCTGACCCGTTCGTGCATGCACAGCCGCCAGATTGCTCTCCTGCATCTGCTATCGACGACATGCGTCGGTGCGAACGGGGCGGTGTTCTGGCTCTGCGCCACGACGCCATGACCATTCGCACTATTGACGACGAACGTATAGGCCGTTCCGTTACAGGCCACCGGAAACGTGAAGCTGTTTTCGAGCCGGTCGGGTCAGCGAGCACAGCGAGCGCTGCCAAAGCGACGGCCGCAGGCATTTCGCTCGGCGTCGCCGTCATTGACTGCCCCGCCGGCCAGGCGCTCCTGGCACGCAGCTTCCACGCCGTGGACACGACGTGGACGTTGGAGTCGCGATCCGTCGCCGACCGAGCCCGGCTAACTCCGACCTACGGCTGAAGGCGGTTGCCCTCTCCACGCTTGAGCTCCGTTCGTTCATCAGAAGCCCCATCTGTGGTACGTTCGGCCACCACCAGAGAACGACTCACAGCACTTCGGCTTAGCCGCTTTCCGGGGATCTCTCCCTCGCCGGGAGCTGTGAGCCGCTCCCCACCGGGAGTTCTCCTCTCTTGACGCCGCAAGCGCAATGGTCCTGCTCGGGCCGCTCGGCGTAAGAGATTTAGAAAGGACGCAATGTGCGTCAAAAACGTGCGCTCGAAAGGACGCAACCTGCGTCAAAAATGGGCTGAGTGTGAGACGGCGCACTAGCGTGGAGGAGGGGCCGGGCTCTCGCGGGCCTGGCCGCAGGTCCCCGCGTCCCGGCTCCCAGAGCGGGGGTCTATTGCGCGCGGTAAACGGTGCTTCCCGCTCGGAGCCGCGTGCTTTGCGCCTCGATGACGGCAGCGCGCGCCGTTGTGGCGGGGAGGGGCGCGCGCCCGGCCGCAGTCTGAGGGCGCGCGAACTCTCCCCATCATTCACTAACGCAGCATCGGCGCTCACGGGCTGGACGAACGTCTAGTTCGGCGAAGCCCAATGGACTGAAAAGATGGAGAACAAAAGAGGGCGGAGCGCGCCGCCATGGGGCCACAGACGGCGCGCGCCCAGCGCAACTTCGGCCACCAGGCAACGAAGAACTCCGACCATGAAGCGTTTGCCTGCAACGGTTCTATCTACAAGCGGAAGTTGTCGTAGAAGAACTTCCGCTTCGCGGCGTTGTAGTGATCCCGGGAGCCGCCTTGGTGAGCCCGCTTCATTGCGTTGTAACGCCTGATTAGCTCAGGATCGGCCGCGATTTGCCGCCAGGCCTCGCCGTGGTGGAGGTCGTCAAGGGTTCCGATCACGGTCAGCGCGACCTCGACCGGCGGCGCCAAGCCGGCGACAAAGAAATACGCACTCTCGTCATGCCAGGCGTTGGGGTAGAGCGGCTCGTAAAGCTCGCGAAGCACGTCACGAGCTGACGCGAACGTCTGCTTCGCCGCCCTCACGTGCAGGTCCACGTCGCCGCTCGTCAGGACACCAAGGACTGACGTTCCACCGGTGTGCCGAATCTCGACGCACGCAAGGCGGGTACGGATGAGGCGCACCTGCTCGGCAAAGGCGGCCGCCGCCTCTTCGGCCACGGTGTTTGATAGGACGAACGTGAGCCCCGCCACGTCCCGATTCTAGGAAGAGAGTGCGGGTCGGTCGCTAGTGGCGGTGCTCGAACGCGATTCGTATGCCGAGGCCGATCAGGACAAGCCCGCTGACACGGTCGAGCGTGCGCTTGACGCTTGGGCGCCCGAGAACCTTCCGCCCGCGGGCGGCAAGGAGGGCGTAGCTCAGCAGCCAAACGAGACCCATCGCGTTGAACAGCGCGCCGAGGAGGAGCAGGTCGGAGCCCGCTCTGTGGGTGGCGACGAACTGCGGCAGGAAGCTCGTGAAGAAGACGGCAATCTTGGGGTTGAGGAGATTGCTGACGAGGCCCTGGCGGAAAGCGACGCGGGTGCTGAGTGGTGCGCGCGCCACTGGCATCGCACTCATTCGCGACCGGACGCGTGAGGCGCGCAGCACCTGTAATCCGAGATAGACGAGGTAGAGGGCGCCGGCGACCTTGATGACGGTGAAGGCTGTTGTGGAGTGGGCGATCACGGCGGCGAGGCCGAGCGCTGCCGCGGTGGTCCAGAGGAGGATGCCGACGTTGATCCCGACGGCGGTCGCCAGCGCGGGCCGACGGCCGTGAAGGAGGGCGTTTTTGGTGACCAGAGCCATGTCCACCCCCGGTGTGACGACAACGACTGCGGCGACAGCGAGGAACGGCAGCAACTGCATGACCAGATCATCCCAACGCCGACATCTTGGGCGCTAGCCGCCTGTGACTTGGGGCGCCTGGGCGAGCGCGAAGACGGTGGGGTTGCCGGGCATTCCGACGGGGACGAATGTGTAGCCGTTGAAGGTGGAGGTCGAGGACTGTCCGAGGATGACCGTCGAGCCGTCGAGCGGTCCGTCGACTGTGGCGGTGGTGCCGATCTCGATGATGTTGGTGGCGTAGACGGCGCCCTGGAAGTAGGAGCTGACGAATTGGACGCCGTCGCCGCTGGCCACCTGGTTGTCGGCGGAGAGCGAGCCGTTGCCGTTGGCGACGAAGCCGAGCAGGTCCTTGGTCGAGTCCCAGTTGGTGAAAGTGCACGACGCGCCGGCGCTGTAGCCGCAGAGCTGCGTGTTCTTGACCAGCACGGAGCCTGAGGTATAGATCGTGGCTTGTCCCTGGTAGCGGACGACGCCGCCGATGTCGACCTTGGCGCTGCCGTCGAGATAGATCGTGCCGCTGACCGTGAGAACCTTGCTTGGGTAGTCCCAGGAGATCTCGCCGTTGACTGTCTTGCACTGGTAGGAACTCGACGGTGTCAGGTTCGCGATGCCCTGGCTGTCGTTCTTGTAGGTGAGCTTGTTTGCATCCGAGTCGCTGACGGCCGCGACCGGACTGTCGAACAGGAAGGTTGGGTTCGCCGGTTCGCCTGCCTGCGGTGCGGCACACGGGTAATAGGGTCCGGGGTTGCCGTTCAGGTACCAGTCGTTCCAGTTCACGGTTGGTGGCGTGACGACCGGCGGCGAGGAGTCGAGGATCGTCGCCCAGATGTTGTCGCGGACCGGGATCGTGCCGCCCAGTCCGTAGACGCACAGGGTGTGGAGCAGCTGGGCGAGGTAGCGGCAGCCGTGGCCGATGTGGGCCTCGTTGAGCTCGGCGCCGGGGGCGCCGGCCTGGTTGCCGCTTTGCTGGAGATCGAGGGAGCCTTTGACGATCAGCGGCCCCTTGCTGATCTTGGCGGTGTTCTTGAGACAGAGATTCCCCATCACATAAAGCGGCGAGGTCACGTTGACGCTGTTCTGAAGGGTCATGTCGCAGCCGCTCAGGACGAGGCCGGAGCCGGTATCGCGCGAGAAGATGTAGTTCCAGGACGGGTTGTTCAGTGGCTGCGTCGTCACGGGCACGACCGGGATGGTCGCGCGCAGCGTCTTCTTGTAGTCGGCGCCGCCGTAGGGGTTGCGCACATAGCCGGTCGAGAACAGATCCCAGTAAGCGCTCGCCGCCGCCACGTTGCGGTAGAGGGTGCCGTACCAGATCACCTTCCCCGACGAGTACGTGTCGGTGTGCTTGCATGGATAGGTTCCGGCTGCCACGGTCGGAACGGTCACGCTTACAGCACAGAAGACGTAGTCGTCGAGCGCATTGTTCGTCGTGAGCCGCAAAGCCGACATCGCGTTGTTGATCCCCGCCTCGGCAAGGTTGTAGGCGGACATCCGGCCGACGCTCATGGTCGAGCTGCGCGAATTCGATCGCGCCGACTCGATCACGGTGACGACCATCAGGCCGAACACGACCGTCACGCCGAGCGCGATCACAAGCGCGAACCCTTGCTCTTCCCGGAAACGCCGCCGCAACCGTCTCATCTCAGGTCCTTGCCTCTTTTCTCGCAATCTGGTCGTGGTTAGTTCGCACGGTCTGTTCGTGGATGCGTTGATCCGCAGGACGCGCCCGCAGAGATAGAGGTGGAAAGGCGGCTGGAGAGGCCGCCCTTCCGCTATGGAACAGAGACGCTTAAGAAGCGGCGAGCTTCCCGGAGAGGGCTGCGACACCCTCGAATCCAATGTCCCCGTTGTCCTTAGTCATCGGTCAGGCAACACGGAGGGCCTACCCCTCAAAAGGGGGAGTGAGGGCGGGGCGGAATCGCTCCGCCCCGCCTGACTTCTAGCCCCTAACGGCCGCCCCAGGGCCAGGGTCCACTAAGAATCTGCGCCATCGTTCACACCCCCTTTCGCCGCATCGGGAAGCAGATGTTGTCACTGGGAAGCGGGCCGTGGCTAGTAGGGGCAGCGGATTGACATAAGTTGCAAAGCCTGGAATCGTGCGGGTGTCGATGCCTGCGAGGAACGAGACGATCGGCGCCCGCTTGAAGCGGTTGCGCTTGGAGCGGGGTCTTTCGCAGCGCGAGCTGTCGTCGCAGGGGGTCAGCTACGCCTACATCTCGCGGATCGAAGCGGGGGCGCGAACCCCATCGGTCAAAGCGCTCAGGATGCTGGCGCAAAAGCTCGCTGTCTCGGTCGACTACCTCGAGACCGGCCGTGACGCCAGTGCAGCAGAGGAGCGCGAGCTTCGCCTGACCGACGCCGAGTTGGCGCTGCGACTGAACGGTGACGCCGACAAGGTCGAAGCGGAACTGAACAAGATCCTCGAAGAGGCGCGCGCTACCGGCGATCAGCCGATGGCAGCGAGGGCGCGCTTAGCGCTCGGCCTCGCTGCCGCGCAACGCGATAGCCACCTCGAGGCAGTCGAGCTGATCGAAGCAGCGCTCGCTGACTACGAGGTCGATCCGGTGGCGCAGCCGGACGTCTATGCAACGCTCGGCCACTCTTACTCCGCGCTCGGCGCAGCCGAACGCGCGGTGCGACTCTTCGACCGCTGCCTCGAAGAAGTGACCAAGGCCGCCCCGGACGATCTGCACAAGCAGGTTCGCTACGCCACCTACTTGAGCTACGCCTTGAGCGACGCCGGCGACCACGGCCGTGCCGGACAGGTGATCAGGGACACACTCGTGCGGGCCGAGATCGACCCAGACCCATATACGCGCATCCGCCTGCACTGGTCGATGGCCCGCCTCGCCGGAATGCAAGGCCATACACGCAAAGCGCTGAGGTCGATCCGGCACGCGATCGCGCTCCTGGAGATGACCGAGGACACGGCATACCTGGCGCGCGCTCATCTTATGGCGGCGGGCGTGGAAATCACCGACCAGCATCGGGAAGCGGCGCAGCCGCACGTCGAGGTTGCCGCGCAGCTGCTCGGCCCGGCGCCAGAACCGCTGGACCTCGGCATGCTGCGTATCGTTCAAGCGCGGCTGGCGCTGATGGGCGGCGACGGCGAACGGGGGCTCGAGTTTGCGCGCGCCGCGATCGACACCCTCGGCGACCAGCACGGCGGCGAGCAAGGAGACGCTGTCTGGGTGCTCGCCCAGGCACTTGCGCTGCAAGGTGACCGGTCCGCCGCTCTCGACGCGTACGGGCGCGCAGTCGACCTCCTCTCGGTACACGGACGCGGCGCCGAAGCAGCTGCGGCCTGCGGCGAATGGGCGGAAGCGCTGCGCTCAGCCGATCGTGTCGATGAGGCCGAACGTGCCTCCAAGCGTGCCACGGCTCTCGCGGCGAGCGTCACAGGTGCCACTGTGAGCTCGCGCTGACCGGCAAGCGCTGTCCTGGTTTTCAGCAACCGTCTGCATAGGCCAGGCAAGTCAGACGCTCTCCAGGTCGTGGACTAGTCTTCGGCCCCCGCCTCCTGGGCGAGAATAGCGGCGAGGCCGCGAGCGCAACGGCTCGCGCTCGGACTGGCTCGACTGCGTCACGCCGGGCCTCACCCCGCGTGGCATGCTGGACGCCGATGTCCAAGGTCGAGGCGATTCAGTACGGCGACCGCAAGGTCTACGCCGTCGCGGCGTTCAACCGTGGCGTGGCCGAATGGCTGCAACGGCTCCCGACCGTGTGGGTGGAGGGCGAAGTCACCGAGTTGCGGCGCAACACGCGCTGGCAGTCCGTCTTCTTCACGCTGAAGGATCCGAACGACGGCGCCTGTCTCGGCGTGACGATCGCGCGCAACCGGTTCGATGCGCTGCGCCTCGATCTGGCGGAGGGTGAACGGGTTCACGTCTTCGGGCGGCCGGAGCTGTTCGAGGCACGCGGCGACTTCCGCATGCGTGCTCTGTCGATCGAGCGCTTCGGGCTCGGAGATCACCTCGCGGCGCTCGAGCGCCTGAAGAAGAAGCTGGCGGCGGAGGGCGTCTTCGAGCGCAAGCGTCCACTCCCGTTCCTGCCGCGGAGGATCGGGCTCGTCACTGGCAACGACGCAGCGGCGAAGAAAGACGTCCTGACCACGATCAGCTCACGCTTTCCGGCAGCGCGCATCGTCGTCGCCGAGACTCTCGTCCAAGGCCCGCTCGCAGCCAACGCGATGATCGAGGCACTTCGCGCGATCGCAACCGCGCCGGAGGTGGATGTCGTCGTCCTGTCGCGCGGCGGCGGCAGCTTCGAGGACCTGCTCCCGTTCAGCGACGAGAAGCTGGTGCGCACGATCGCGGCCTGTCCGGTGCCCGTCGTCTCCGCCGTCGGTCACGAGCAGGACAACCCGCTCTGCGACTTCGCTGCGGATGCTCGTGCGTCCACGCCCACGGCGGCAGCACGTCTCGTCGTTCCCGATGCGGCAGAGCTGCTCGCGCGGCTCGACCGAAGCCGGAGCGGACTTGCGCGCGGAGCACGTGGCGTGGTCGACCGCCGCCGCGAGCGCCTCGTGCAGGCACACGACCGACTCCGGCGTGCACCTTCGCTTGCGGTCGAGCGCAAGCGCGCACGACTCGAGCATGCGGCCGGACGTCTCCGTGCCCTCTCCCCGCGTGCAACGCTCGAACGTGGCTACGCGATCGTGCGAACACACGACGAGATCGTTCGCACGACGAGCGCGGTTTCGAGCGGTGACGAGCTCGAGGTCGAAGTCGCGGACGGCCGCTTCGGAGCGCGCGTCGAGTGAGCACGGAGCCGACTTTCGAAGACGCGCAGCGTGAACTGGAGCAGATCGTCGAGCGGCTCGAGCGTGGCGAAGCGGGCCTCGACGAGGCGATCGAACTTTGGGAGCGTGGCGAGGAGCTCTACAAGCTCTGCGTCGGCCGGCTCGACGCCGCGCACGGCAGGATCGAGGAGCTAGCCCGCCGGGCTGAATCTGCCCGTCCGTGAACCCTCCGCGAGGGTCTGACCCGCCTCTTCGGGTCACGATCACACCAGTGACGTCCAGAACGGCAAGGGTCTGACCCCAGCTCTTCGGGTCACGGTCACAGCAATCACGTCCCGAACAGCAAGGGTCTGACCCCAGCTCTTCGGGTCACGATCACACCAGTGACGTCCAGAACGGCAAGGGTCTGACCCCAGACGTTACGGGCTCAGCCGGAAAGGCGGGTATCGGTCGGTCACCAGGACGAAAGCGTAGGCCGTGACGCGATTGGCCCAACGCAGGACGCCTTCGACGAAGTCGAAGAGGCCTCTCGGATAGCGACCAGTGAAAAGGATCGCGAACCAGGAGATGATCACGCAGACAATCGCCGCGAGACCCAGGAAGATCAGCACGATGTAGTGAGGGATCGCGAGAAACCACTTGACGAGCGGAAGCCACCGATTCAGGCCCTGCTTCGCGTCCGGATACGGAAACTCGAGTGAGACCGACTGGCGCTCGTCAGTTGAGGGGTACTGGTCGTCCATCAAACCGACATACACCCCGACCCTGTTCTGGAACCGCAATAGCTCGAGGTTCCAGTCGTACCACCAGCGGGGATACTTCTGACGGAACACGATCATCAGAAGCGCCGGGAAGAAGAGGACCCCCCCACCTCCTGCTGCGAACCACGCGCCGTTCCCGCTGCCGCCGCTCCAGTCGCCCCAGCCGCCGCCAATGGCGCCCACCACGATCAAGATCGGGATCGCAACGATGATCCTGAATGCCGTCAGCAGCCGGTCGAGATCCCGGTCCGGATATTCCACCGAGAACTGCACCGGGTACTGATCCCCACTTTGTGTGTACTCGCCTGACTCCATTTGCGCCCGCCCTCCATGTGATGAATCGAGAAAGGCGAGACTACCCTGCTTCTTCCGAGTCGCGAAGAAATCTCCCGAGCGCCACGAGATCCTTCGCGGCCCGGTTCGGGTTACCAGACAGAGGAATCGTTTCGAGCTCCGGCAGAGCCTCGGATATGCGGCCGCCGAAAACGACGCAACGCACTCCCACCGCCGCACAGCGCCGCGCGACCTCGCCGGGAGCTTTCCCACGGACCGTGGTGCGGTCCACCGTCCCCTCGCCGGTCACAACGAGGTCGTAGCCGGCTGGGTCGAAGCCGACGAGATCGAGGACAAGCGGCGCACCGGGCAACAGCTCCGCGCCAAGCGAGGCGAGGGCCGCACCGAGGCCGCCGGCAGCGCCCGCGCCCGGCACGTCGGCGTACGGTGCGAGCTCCGGCATCGCGACGAGCCGAGCCTCGAGCTCGGCGGCGTCAGCAGGCGACGCGCCTTTCTGCACCGAGAAGAGCCGCGCCGCATCCACGAGAGGAACGTCGACGTCGCAGGCGACACGCGTCGGCGCAGGCAGTTCGCCGAGCGCCGCCAGCAGACCCGCGCCACCGTCGACGTTGGCCGTCCCGCCGAGACACACGAGCAACTCGCGTCGCTGCCCGACTGCATGGATGAGCTCGCCGAGCCCGCGACTCGAAGCCGCGAAGGGATCGAGCCGCTGCGGATCGAGCGGGATCGCCTCGGCGGCCTCCACCACGCTGACACCGGTCGGAAGCTCGAGCCAGCGCGCGACCCGCGAACGGCCGAACGCATCCGCCAGCTCGGCATCACGCCACTCGCCGCCGAGCGCCGCGTGCAGCACGTCGAGCGTTCCCTCCCCGCCGTCCGCGACGGGAAGCTCGTCGACCTCCGCCCACGAACGCAACCCCTCGGCCAGCGCTGCGGCCGCTTCGCGCGCCGACAGGACGCCTTTGAGGCTAGCCGGACATGCGAGCGCGCGGGCGTTCAGCATCCGCGACCGGCTCCTCCTCCGGGGTCTCCGCCTGCGCCGCGTCCGGCATCACCCTGAGCATCGCGACGGAAAGGCCTTCGCGCGCAAGGAAGATGAGGCCGACGCTGATTCCGACTGACGCCTCGATCGCCTGGAGCCCGAACCCGAACGCGATCCCGCGCGCCTTGTCCACGCCGTAATACGTGAACAGCGGCAGCGCGACCGCCGCCTGCACGAGCCCGATATTCCCAGGCCAGAGAGGGAAGATCGTCGCGACGTTCATCAGCACGAGCACGAGGCCGGCCGCCGGGAGCCCCTGGTGGATGCCGAACGCGCGCATCGCCGTGTAGACGGCCAGCAGCTGACACGTCCAACCGAGCAGCTGAAAGAGCAGCGCGAGCGCGGCGGACGCGGGCCGGCGCATGACGCCGAGCCCGTAGCGCGCGAGCCGGACCACCTTGCGCACCGCACCGAGACCGTCTTCGATCCCCGAGTAGCGGTCGTTGCGGGCACCCAGCACCGCGATCGTGAAGAGGATGACGCCGACGACGACGACGGCGATCAGACTCGTGACGGCCCAACTCGGAATGTGCGCGGTGAACGTCACGTAGACGACCAGGACGATGACGGCGACGAGATCGAAGACGCGGTGCGCGAACACCGTGCCGAGCAAGCGCGCCCAGGCACCGGCCTGACGCATGCGCCTATTCAGTACCGCAACCCTCGCGAGCTCGCCGATCCGTCCCGGCAGAATGGCGTTCGCGAACAGTCCGACGGAGAAGGCGGAGAAGACGAGCAGAAAGTTCGGGTGCGGTTTTTCGAACGCATTCACGATCACCGTGCGCCAGGCGAGCGCACGAACCAGGACCGAGAGCAGGTTGAGCCCGACCGCGGCGGCGACCCATGGCCACTCGACCGCCGCGAACGCATCCGCCACACCGGACCAGGCCGGCCCGCGCCACCAGAGCGCGGCGACCACGCCGGCGGCGGCGGCGAGGACGAGCGCGCCGCGGACCCAGCCGCTGCGCAGGAACCTCACGACGCGAGCGCCTGCTCGTAGATCTCCACGAGCCGGCGCCCGACGTCGTCCCAGGAATAGCGCTCGATCGCAACACGTCGCGCTCCTGCACCGAGCGCGGCGCGTCGCGGCTCGTCCTC
>WNGI01006532.1_pt1 | contig 10601 bp, 13 predicted proteins | sample 5400621 | NCBI WGS metagenome assembly WNGI01 (sample SAMN13153374, study PRJNA577476) | soil metagenome | isolation source: 20 cm soil or saprolite under Garry oak tree replicate 1 | place: USA:California | collected 2016-06-15 | reverse complement strand
GTGCCCGGGCGCGGGGTGATGCGAGACGATCGAGGCGAGGTTGTCGAGCTTGCCTTCCGCGCGGAGCACCTCGAGAGCGCCGTTCTCCTGCACCGCCACGCCCGCGGAGTCGTAGCCGCGGTACTCGAGGCGGCGTAGCCCGGTCATGAGGAACGGCAGCGCCTGGCGCGGCCCGACGTAGCCGACGATCCCGCACACCTAGACGAGCTCCCGCTCGGCGACGCGCGCCAGACCTTCCGCGGTGGAGGACGCGAGCGTCGCGTCGCGCGCCTCGACGGTGATCCTGAGGACCGGCTCCGTCCCCGACGGGCGCACGAGGAGCCGGCCGGCGCTGCCAAGCTGCGCCTCCGCCTTCTCTTTCGCGTCGACGAACGCGGCAATCTGATCCCATTCGCGCCGTCGCGCGGCCTTCACGTTGCGCGTGACCTGCGGCCAGAACTCCATCTCGTCGGCGAGGTCGGAAAGCCGGCGGCCTTCGGCGCGTACGAGATGGAGGACCTCGAGCGCGGTGAGGATCCCGTCGCCGGTCGTCGAGTACTGGCGGAAGATCACGTGCCCGGAGGACTCGCCCCCGAACTGCGCCCCCAGACGCTCCATCGCCTCCCACACGTAGCGATCGCCGACCTGCGTGCGCTCCAAGCGGATGCCGTCGCGGGCGAGCGTCGACTCGAGGCCGCCGTTGGTCATCACCGTGCCGACGACGAGCTTCGGGCTGAGCCGCCCCTGCTTGGCGAAGTGCCGCGCGGCGAGCGCCAGCACGAAGTCGCCGTTGTGAGCGCGACCACGCTCGTCGATCACGATGACGCGGTCACCGTCTCCGTCGAACGCGAAACCGGCATCGGCCTTGTGGTCCACCACCAGCCGCTGGAGGGCCTCCGGCGCGGTCGCGCCGCACCCGTCGTTGATGTTCTGCCCGTTCGGCGCGTCGAAGAACGCGAGCACCTCCGCCCCCGCATGGGCGAACACCGCCGGCGCGACGCGATAGGTGGCGCCGTTCGCGCAGTCGAGCGCGATACGCATTCCGGCGAGTGGCGGCGCCATCGAGAGAAGGAAGGTCTCGTAGTCCTTCACCAGGCCGCGGGCGTCGCCCACGAGGCCGATCCCGCCTTCGGTCGGCCGAGGGAGCGAGTCGTCGCCACTCATGAGCGCCTCGATCTTGTCCTCGACCGTGTCGGGGAGCTTCTGCGCGCGGTGGTCGAAGAACTTGATGCCGTTGTCTGGCGCCGGATTGTGGGATGCGCTGATGACCGCGCCGGCCACGAAGTCGTGCGCTTTCGCGAGGTAGGCGAGCCCGGGCGTCGGGATGTGCCCGACAAGGCGGACCTCCGTTCCGACCGAGCAGAGCCCCGCGGCAAGAGCGCTCTCGAGCATCCGGCCGCTCCGCCGGGTGTCGCGCCCGATCACCACCGAGTTGCCGTGACCGCCGAGGACATGACCGGCCGCCCGGCCGAGCCGGAGTCCCAGCTCCGGCGTGAGGTCGAGGTTCGCGACGCCGCGTACGCCGTCGGTGCCGAACAGCCTGGGCACTGGCTAGCTCCTCGTTCGTATGGTGAGCGTGACCCTGGTCGGTTGCACGCTTTGTACCGTGACGCCGGCCGGAACGCGGACGGCGACGTCCGCGGGCGCGGAGCTGCCGGTGGCCCGCCCGGCGCCGTCGACCACCGCGGTCACCTGGGCCGCCGTCAGGACCGCGAGTGTCGGCACCGGCCCCGCCAGGACCAGGCTGACCGTCTGCGGATCGGTGTCGGCGACGAGCGCAGCTGGAAGATTCACGGTCTGGACGGCGACGAACGGGAAGGGCCGGGTCCCGATGAGTGGCGCGATCGAGACGGTGACGGTCGATCCGGTCGGGCGGAAGAGCGACGTCCCCGCCGGCAACACCAGGCTGACGTTGAAAGACCGATCGGCGGTGATCCCGGTCACGTCGGCCGGTCCCGTGTCGACATGATCGACGCCGCCGATCGCGGCGGGCTCGCCGCGCACCGTGACCGCCGGCGGGTCGACGCTGATATGCGTGATGCCGTAGCCCGCCCCGACCGCGCCGCGGATGTTCCAGACGACCGGGACGGTCCGCGTCGTCGCCGTCGGGAGCACCGGGACGGTGACCTGGACCACCGCCGGGTCGGTGACCAGCCCGTCGATCGGCGCACCCGCGGCGTCGACGGCGACCGGCTGCACGCTGGTCACCAGGTCCGTGGCCGCGTCGCCGAAGCGGACCGTCGCGTACACCGCCGCGATCCGCGCGATGAGGCTCGTCGCGCCGCTCACGCGGACCTCGCTGGGGTTCAGCGCCGTGTCGCCGGGCAGGTTCCCTGACGGCGGATCGTTCGCGAAGCGCACCTGCACGCCGGCCGGGCGCGAGGTGATCGGCTCGACGCGCACGCTCATCGTCGACGGCGTGATCTCAGTCACGCGGACGTCCGGGTTCGCGACCGTGACGCGGACGAGAAGATCCTGCGCGTCGGTACGGTGAAGGTCCGCGGCGCCGATGTCGAGGGTCGCGTGCAGGTCCGTCGCGACGACGGTCGAGACCGCGGCATCGGTCCCTCGCAGGGTCACGCCGACGTCGCCGATCGCGGCGTCGAAGAGCACGTAGCCGCTCGGCACCGTGGGCCGCTCGACGGGGATGCGACCGCCGAATGGTCGGGTGACGTCCGCGGGCGACTGATTGAGGGCGATGATCACCCAGAACACGAGCGCGATCACGACGGCGATCGCCTTGAGCGGGAAGTCGCGGAACACCGCGCCGCGGAGATCGAGCCGCAGGCGCGGCAGCAACGACCGAGCCGAGGCCGGTACCCGGGCCACTTAGGAGGCCTTGCTGCGGAACGGGAGCGGCTGGATCCGGCTCCGGAGGAGCGATGTGAGGACCCGGCGGAGGCGCTCCTCGTCGAGCGCGCCGATCATCCGTCCGCCCGAGGCGATCGAGATCGCCTGCGTCTCCTCGGAGACGACGATGACGATCGCGTCGGTCTGCGCGCTGATCGAGAGCGCGGCCCGATGGCGCATGCCGTACCGGTGCGCCGTCCGCTCGGCGGTCTCCTCGAGCGGCAGGAGGCAGGCCGCGGCGAGGATCTGGCCGCCGCGGACGATGACCGCTCCATCGTGGAGGGGCGAGCGGGTCATGAAGATCGACGCGAGGAGCTCGGCGGTGAGCTTCCCGTTCACCGGGACGCCGGTCTCGCTGTAATCCTGAAGGCCCGTCCCGCGCTCGAGGACGATGAGCGCCCCGTGCTTCGCTTCGCTGATGAGCAGCGCCGCGCGGACGAGCTCGTCGACGGTCCCCTCGATCTCCTCCTCACCCCCGGGGATGAGCATGCGGTTGAGGGGGCCGAGCTGGCCGAGCTGGCCCAGCGCCCGACGAAGCTCAGGCTGAAACACGACGATGAGAGCGAAGAGGGCGACGGCGAACAGCGCCTGCAGGAGCAACGTCGTGAGCGTGAGCCGTAGCAATGTCGCGATCCAATAGACGACCACGAGGACGAGGACGCCGATGAGCAGCTGCACCGCGCGCGTCCCGCGGATCAGGACCAGGACGTAGTAGATGAAGATCGCCACGATGAGCACGTCGAGGGCGTTGTTCCAGCTGCAACACTGACCACCGAGGAGCCCGCGCAGGTAGTCGGTGACGCGGTCCATCTACTCCGCCTGCGCCAGCGCCTCGACCTCCGCGGCGAGGTCGTTCCGGCCGTCGAGCAGGAGCGCCTGCACGAGCAGCTGGCACTTCGCGCGGGCGACCTCGCGTTTGCCAAGCGTCCGCGCGACCTCGACGAGAAGACGCTGCGCATCGTGGTCGGCGACGCCGGAGGCGATCAGCTGGAGCAGCAGGTCCGACGCCGCGTCGGTCCGCCCGTCGCGCAGATAGCGGCGCGCGGCCTCGAGCGCCGGCTGCGCCGCACGGGGGTCGCGGGTCGCGAGATACCGCGCCGCGGCGGCCTCGACCTCGGCGTCGTCCGACATGTCCGCCTGGCTCTCGGAGGCGATCGGCTCGGCCGCCGCGCGTTCCTCCGCGGTCGGCTCGGGCTCCGCGACCGGCTCGGATGCCGCGGGTAAGGGGTGAGTCGGCGCGGTCGTCGGCGCCGGCGTCTGCCAGGTCGGCAGACGCGTCGGCGACGGCGCGCCGGCGGACCATGGATCGTTGCCCGGCGCGGCCGCGCCGCTCTCGGTGGTCGATCGCGCGGGCGACGGCCGTGACCAGAGCTGCGCATCGTTCGGCGGTGGGCCGACCGCCTCCCACGGATCGGCCTGCTTCGGCCGTGGCGCGGCGGTCGCGCCGAAGGTGGCGCGGGCGGTCTCATCTCGTGGGCCGTCGATCCGATCCTGCCGCGCGCCCTCTCCGTTCGCGATCTCGCCGAGCGCGGCGAGGCCGGGTGTGCCCTTCAGCTGCCCGAGCGCGTAGCCGGCCTCGAGCTTCGCGCGGTCGAGGTCGCCCGCGTCGCGCAGATCGCGGATGAAGCGCGCGTACTCCTGGACCGCGGCCTCACCATCCCCGGCGAGCGCGAGCGCCGCCGCAAGTCGACGGTGGGTCGCGAGGTCGCGAGCATCCAAAGTGACCGCTTCGCGAAGGAGGCCGATCGCCGCCGATCGCTCGCCGGACCGGGTGAGCGCGGCGGCACCATCACGCAGAACGCGGAGCGCGCCCGCGCGGTCCTCCTGCTCGAAGTGCACCTTCGCGAGACCGCGGTAGCCGCCTTCGGCTCCCGGGAACTTGTCCACGAGGTATTTGAAGCTCTGCTCGGCCTGTCGCAGGCGGCCCTGCTGCAGGCTCTTGAGACCTTCTTTGAGTGCGACCTGGTAGTTGAAGTTCGTCGCGGCCACGGGCCTAGTTTGCGCTCGCCGTGCGTCTTTGGGCTAGCGCTTGGTGAACTGTGGCGCCTTCCGCGCGCGTTTGAGACCAGGCTTCTTCCGCTCCTTGGCCCGGGGGTCTCGCGTGAGGAGTCCGGCCTTCCGAAGGAGGGGCAGGTGCTCGCGATCGACCTGGAGAAGCGCGCGCGAGATCCCGTGCGCGATGGCGCCGATCTGCCCGCTGATCCCGCCGCCCTGGACCTTGATCATGGCGTTGAACCGCCTCGCCGTGTTCGTCACGGAGAAGGGCAAAAGGGCCTGCTCGGTGGCGCCGTCACGCGCGAAGTACTCGTCGAGCGGTTTTCCGTTCACGACGACAGCTCCCTCGCCCGGGACGAGCCGGACGCGAGCGATGGATGTCTTGCGACGGCCGGTTCCCTCAAAGAACGGAGCGGCTTTCATGCTTGGCTCTCCTTGCTCGCCGATCGTTGGGGTTGTGGCTTCTGCGCGGCATGCGGATGGTCGCCCGCGGCATAGACGTGAAGCTTGCGGATCATCTGCTCGCCGAGACGGTTCTGCGGCAGCATTCCGCGGACCGCGCGACGCACTACTTCCTCGGGTCGGCGCGCGAGCAGACCTTCGAGCGTCTCGGACCGAAGGCCGCCGGGGTATCCCGAGTGGCGCACGTATTTCTTCGCGAGCAGCTTGTTCCCCGTGACGCGGATCTTCGCGGCGTTCACGACGATCACCGGATCGCCGGTGTCGAGGTGCGGCGTGAACATGGCCTTGTGCTTCCCGCGCAGGAGCGAGGCGACCTCCGTGGCGAGGCGCCCCAGCGTCGCGCCGTCCGCGTCGACGACAAGCCAGGTCCGCGTGATGTCGCTGCTCTTCGTCGCGTACGTCTTCATCATTTCCTACTCATCCGCCTCGTCATGATCTTCGCCCGTCTCGCGCCTCGTTCCGTACTCGACCGCGACGAGGCACAGGCCGTTCGCCGGCGCGCTCGGACCCGCCTTCGAGCGATCGCCCGACGCCGCGATGCGTCCGAACGCCGCGACGTCGATCGTTCCGCGACCCACCCAGAGGAGCGTGCCCACGATGCCGCGGACCATCCCTCGAAGGAACGCGTCCGCGGTGATCTCGAAGCGGAGCAGCGCGCCGTCGGCACACCATTCCGCGCGTCTCACCGTGCGCATGCCGCCCGGCCCCGCCGCGAAGGCCGAGAAGTCCATCCGGCCCACGATCACCGCGCTGGCCGCGCGCATCGCGCCGACGTCGAGGCGCGCTCCGATCCAGAGCTCGCCCAGACGCGTGAGCGGGTCGCGCTCGGCCGCGTTCCGGATCCGATATTCATATGTCCGTCCCGTCGCCGAGTACCGCGCGTGGAAGCTCTCCTCCGCCGGCTCGAGCGCCGAGACCGCGATGTCCTCGGGAAGGAGGGCGTTGACCCCCCGCCCCAGCTCGGCCGCGCCGAGCGTGCTCGCCGTCCAGAAGTCCACGACCTGACCGCTCGCGTGGACGCCGGTGTCGGTCCGGCCGGCTCCGATCACTCTGACCGGCTCGGCGCAGATGGTCCCGAGCGCCCGCTCGAGCTCTCCCTGCACCGTCGGCGCGTTCGGCTGGACCTGGAACCCGTGGTAGCGGGTCCCGTCGTACGCCAGACGGGCTTTCCAGTGCGTTAGGTCGCTGCTCCCTTCGCCGTCTTCTTCTTCGTCGTCGTCCGCTTCGTCGCGCCGGCCTTCTTCGGCGCCTCGGCCTTCGGCTCTTCCTTCTTGGCGCCGCGGCGCGGAAGGGAAAGCCGCCGCCGCGGCTTCTGCTCGGTCGCCGCCGCGGCCGCTTTGGCCGCGTCCTCGGGACGCTCGGCGCCGGGCATGAGCTCGATGATCATCTGCGGGGCCGCGTCGCCCACGCGCCTCGCGATCCGGGTGATCCGCGCGTAGCCGAAGTTGCGATCGGGCCACCGTGCGGCGAGGTCGGTGAACACTTTGTCGACGATGACCGGTTCGGGCAGCCACGCGAGCGCGCGGCGCCGTGCGTCGAGCGATCCGTCCTTGCCGAGGTTGATCATCCGGTCCACGAAGACGCGGACCTCTTTCGCCTTCGCCTCGGTCGTCTTCACGCGTTCGTAGCGGAGGATGGAGAGCGAAAGGTTCCGCAGCATCGACCGGCGGTGACCGCGGAGCCGGCCGAACTTGCGCTCGTGGACCTGATGCGGCATCGCGCTAGCTGTCCTCGGGCTCGCCGACCGCCGGCTCTTCCGCCGGTGTCTCCTCGCCGAGGGTCTCTTCCTCGCCGACCGTTTCGTCACGGACCGGGGGCTCGATGAGCCCGCGCGCCGCGAGGCGCTCCTTGATCTCGTCGAGCGACTTCTTGCCGAAGTTGCGCATGCGCAGGAGCTCGTCGTCCGGCGTCTGCAGGAGCTGCCCGACCTTGGTGATGCCGTGCCGCTTGAGCGAGTTGAACGCGCGCTGCGGCAGATCGAGGTCCTCGATCGGCATGTCGGCGATCGCCGACGGCAGCGAGGAGCCGTTCGTGCGCTCGGGCTGGGTGAGCGCCGCCTGCGAGCGCGTGAGGCCCGCGAACAGTGAAAACTGCTGCACGAGGATCTGCGATCCCTGGGCGACGGCGTCGTCCGGCGTCGTCGTCCCGTCGGTCCAGACCTCGAGCACGAGACGGTCGTAGTTCGTGACCTGACCGACGCGCGTGCTCTCGACGCTGAAGTTCACCTTGCGGACGGGGCTGTAGAGCGCGTCGATGGGGATGACGCCGATCGGTAGGCCCTCCCTGCGGTCCGCCGAGTGGAACCCGCGGCCGGTTTCGACGGTGAGCTCGAGCCAGAGCGACGCCTCGGGCTCGAGCGTGGCGATGTGCGCCTCGGGGTTCACGATCTCGATCTCGCTCGTGGTGACGATGTCGCCAGCGGTTGCGTCTCCTGGCCCGCTCTTCTCGAGGGTGAGCGTCACCGGCTCGCTCGCGAACGAGCGAAGGCGGATCTGCTTCAAATTGAGGACGATCTGCACGACGTCCTCCTTCACGCCCGGGATCGTGGAGAACTCGTGCGCGACACCGCGCACGCGGGCCGCGGTGATGGCCGCTCCCGGGAGCGAGCTCAGGAGAACGCGACGGAGGGAGTTCCCGAGGGTGGTGCCGTATCCCGGCGGCAGAGGCTCGCACGCGAACCTCGCGTAGCGGTCGTCGCCATCGAGACGTTCGATCTTGGGGTACTCAAGCTCAACAAGGGTCATGGATTCGCTCTTCCTTCCTGCGCGGGGCTAGCGCGAATAGTGCTCGACGATGAGCTGGGTGTTGACTTGCGCTTCGATCTGGTCGCGGGTCGGCTTCGCGAGGACCCGCGCGGTGTACGCGTCGGGGTCCACCTCAAGCCAACCGGGGCGTGTCTGCGTCTTCGCCCACCCGGCGACCTCTTTGAAGTAGTTCGAGGCACGGCTCGATTCTTTGACCGCGATCTCATCGCTCGCTTTTACTTCGTGGCTGGGGATCGAAGAGACCCGGCCGTTCAGCGTGATGTGACCGTGATTCACGAGCTGGCGCGCCTGCGCGCGCGACTTCGCGAACCCGGCGCGGTAGACGGCGTTGTCGAGACGTGACTCGAGGTTGATGAGCAGCGTCTCGCCCGTCGCGCCGGTGACCTCGGCCGCCCGATCGAAGGTGTTCTTCATCTGGCGCTCGAGGACGCCGTACATGCGACGCGCCTTCTGCTTCTCGCGAAGCTGCAGCGCGAAGTCGGAGACCTTGCGGCGGCGCTGCTGGTGCATTCCGGGAGGCGACGAGCGCTTCTCGAACGTGCACTTGGTGAAGCACTTCTCTCCCTTGAGGAAGAGCTTCATGCCCTCGCGGCGGCAGATGCGGCAGACCGGTCCCGTGTAGCGGGCCATTAGACGCGCCTCCGCTTCGGGGGCCGACACCCGTTGTGCGGGATCGGCGTGACGTCGGTGATCGCGGTGACCTCGAGGCCGGTCGCCTCGAGCGCGCGGATCGCGGCCTCGCGCCCCGCGCCGGGACCGCGGACGAAGACCTCGACGGTCTTGAGGCCGAGGTCGAGCGCCTTTCGCGCGGCGTTCTCCGCGGCGACCTGCGCGGCGTAGGGCGTGCTCTTGCGGGAGCCCTTCCAGCCGGCCGCGCCCGCGGACGACCACGCGATGATGTTCCCGGCGGGGTCGCTGAGCGAGATGATCGTGTTGTTGAACGACGCCTTGACGTGCGCGGCTCCACGCGGGACCACGCGCTTCTCGCGGCGCCGGCGCGGCGCGGCCTTCGGCTCCGCGGCCTGCGCCTCGCCTTCGGGCTTCTCCGCTTGCTTCGCCGGCGCCTCGCCACGTGCTGGCCGCGCCGGCTTGTCCTTCTCCTGCTTCTCCTGCTTCGGCTCTGCCACTAGGTCTTTGCCACCGCCTTCTTCCTTCCGGCCACCGTCTTGCGCGTGCCGCGGCGCGTGCGCGCGTTCGTGCGCGTGCGCTGGCCGCGGACAGGCAGGTTCCGCCGGTGGCGAAGACCGCGGTAGCTGCCGATCTCCTGAAGCCGCTTGATGTTCAGCGCGATCTCTCGGCGAAGATCACCCTCGACCGTGAAGCCGCGATCGATGACCTCGCGGATCTTCGCGACCTGAGGCTCGGTGAGGTCGCGTACCCGCGTGCCCGCGTCCACGCGCGCCTGCTCGAGGACCTCGCGCGCAGCGGACGGACCGATGCCGAAGATGTAGCGCAGCGAGACGTCGACGCGCTTCTCGCGCGGGATGTCGACACCTGCGATCCGAGCCATGTTCCTTTTATCCCTGCCGCTGCTTGTGCTTCGGCTCGGAGCAGATCACAAGGATCTGGCGCTCCCGCCGGATGATCTTGCACTTATCGCAGCGCTTCTTGACTGACGCGCGGACCTTCAACGCCTAATACCTCACTCGCCTGGTTATCCGTCCTCGTTTCAAGTCGTACGGCGACAGCTCGACGAGGACCTTGTCGCCGGGCACGACACGGATGAAGTTCATCCGCATCTTGCCGCTGATGTGCGCAAGCACCGAGTGGCCGTTCTGGAGCTCCACCTTGAACATCGCGTTCGGAAGGGCCTCGGAAACGGTCCCTTCCACTTCGATGACTTCCTTGTTGCTCGGCTTACTGGCCATCTTCTCCAGACACAGGCTGACCCGCGGCACTGGCCCACGGGAGGTAAAAGTGTACCAAGACCGGGCAGTTGGGGGCAACAGCCTTCATGCGGCGACCGCCGCGCCCTCGCCACGGGCGGTCAGCACGACCGGTCCGCCCGCCGTGCAGGCGAGCGTGTGCTCGAAGTGGGCGGAGAGGCTCTGGTCGGCCGTGACGACGGTCCAGCGGTCCGCGAGGGTGCGGGTCTCCGGTCCGCCGATGTTCACCATCGGCTCGATGGCGATGCAGAGGCCTTCGCTGATGGGCGGGTTGGGCTGGCCCCTGGTCGGGCGGTAGTTCGGCACCTGCGGGTCCTCGTGCATCGCGCGGCCGATGCCATGGCCGACGTAGTTCTGCACGACGCTGAAGCCCTGGCCGCGGACGAATTCCTCGACCGCGGTCCCGATGTCGCCGATCCGCGCGCCGACCTGCGCCCTGGCGATCCCCACCTGGAGCGCCTCGGCGGTGATCCGGAGCAGCCGCTCCGCCTCAGGGGAGACCCTCCCGATCGGCAGGGTGATGGCCGCGTCCGCGTGCCAACCGTCGACGATGGCGCCCGCGTCGATGCCGACGATGTCACCCTCGCGGAGCTTTCGTTTGGGCGACGGGATCCCGTGGACGATTTCGTGGTTGACCGATGTGCAGATCGTCGCCGGGTACGGC
>WNGI01025532.1_pt1 | contig 10603 bp, 11 predicted proteins | sample 5400621 | NCBI WGS metagenome assembly WNGI01 (sample SAMN13153374, study PRJNA577476) | soil metagenome | isolation source: 20 cm soil or saprolite under Garry oak tree replicate 1 | place: USA:California | collected 2016-06-15 | reverse complement strand
ACGCCGTCATATGGGTCATTGTCGATGAGAAGATGACCGTCAAGATCGGCATAATCAACCAGTGGAGTAATGTGAGCCGCAGCGGTGATTGCCAGCGAGCTTTCGATCATGCAGCCAATCATCACCTGTAAATGATGTGCGCGTGCGACGTGGATCATCTTCAAAGCGTGTCGTATACCACCACATTTCATCAGTTTGATATTGATGCCATCGACACACTCTGCAACTTTGGGAATATCTTCAACTGTAACACAACTCTCGTCGGCGATAATTGGCACAGACACATTCTCACGTATAAGTTTCAGCCCGAAAAGGTCACGAGGTGAGGTGGGTTGCTCCACAAACTCAATGTTATAAGATGCCAGAGCGTTAATAGTCTTGATCGCCTCTTTTGGAGTCCAGGCCGCATTTGCATCCACACGAATCGTCGCCGGTGAGACTTCTCGAATGGCGTCAATGATGGCAATATCGTTTTTGGTGCCAACTTTGACTTTAAGGATTGGGTAGTCACGAGCCAGCAAAGCTTTCTTAGCCATGTTCGTTGGGCTATCGATGCCTAGAGTGAAAGAAGTATATGCTGAATGTGCTGGATTAAGCCCAAGGAGTTTGTAGACGGGCACTCCCAACAATTTACCGACGAGATCGTACAGGGCCATATCGACTGAGGCCTTTACGGAGGGGTTGAGCCGAATAATGTGCTCCAGGTTATTGAGAATATCCTCGATGACAAATGGGTCGTCACCAAGGTTGCCTGCAAACTGACTGATACACGCCAACACTGTCTCCACGTTCTCGCCATAAAATTCGTCAGGGGCTGCCTCACCATAGCCCATATGCCCGTTGAAGTTGATCTGCACAATCGCGTTCGATGCTACGTTTTGCACTCCGCGTGAAATACGAAAAGGCGTTGAAAGTCTGAGGTCAATTGGCCTTGCGTCAATTTGCATGGTGTATGTTCTTTCTTTTTGAGTGTAGCTCATCTTCTCTATTCCGTATTTTAGCATATGGCTATGGGACAGGCCGCGCTTTTAGAGGCCTGCCAACGTTCCTGGTCCGAAGCCATGGATAGTTTGTTGCATGGGTATCACGAAGTGATTGAAGAACGATTGCCACTGATCGCAGCGTGATACTTCTCGATTTCTAAGCCGTGGATCCCCTATTATTTTCGGTTAATCTGCTTGTATTACTTTTAAGAGTCGCTATTAGATACGTCAGGCCCTGCTCGGTAGCTTCAACCAGGTCGGGTGATGATCCATGCCCTTCAACACACTGCCAATGGTAGCGATTGCTCTGCCAGGTGATGGTAATTGGAATGGGTAAATGTTGAAGCATTACCATCAAATCTTGCTCTATGCTCGCCATGTTAACACCTTCATCTATTTAGCTTCTTACATTTGTCGTAGTTTAATCGTCAAACGTCTTGCTGTAATTTGCTATTTAAAACATAGATCAGATGAGTTAAAATGATATTATGAGATAGTTAAAAGTTGACTTTCACACCAAACCTGATAACTTTATTATATGATACCCGTTTTGTTTAGTTCAAACGACTTTTATCTAGAGACTTTCCTCTTTTGTGAGAGCAAAGGAGTCACAATCTCAGCTATCTGCGAGCTCTGCAAGCGTGGGATCGGCTCTTCCCTGGTTTCGAGCATGAAAACGACGGAGTAGAGAACATTGATGGAATGTACTTCGTCTAGTGTTTGAAGATATAATAAGATCATGAATCCATTCCGAAGACGTATGTGATCATCTTGTGAAGATCAAGCGGTGCGTTGTGTTGCTATCGTGAATCCAGTAAAGTTGCCTGGATGAAGGAAGGTGTTATGTACCAAATCAGAGTTTTGCCAAAGATACAAAACCAAAAACCTGTTGGTAATTTTTGGAGGGAAAACAATGAGTAAGCAACAGCTTCATGAAATAACGGTACCTCTCGACGATATACAAGAGCTGTTTGCTGACCCGGAACCAGGCTCAGATAGATTTGTTTCGGGAATGGACTACCTCTACGGTGAAGTCAGGGTCCATACGAGAGTCCTCAAACAACCCCATAGGTACAAGGTGACTCTTGAACTCCCACATGAAAAGATCACCGATGACCTCCTGGGGAAAACCCGTGCGAAGATAAAGCGCTATTGCCAGTTCAAAGCTGAGCAAAGCCATAAGGATCTGATGGTACTGCGTCTCCAGGGCCTGGATTCGCTAAGGAGGAGCCTTTGGGTGGCGTTGATTAGTGTAGTGCTAGGGATAGGTGCTACCGCATACTCGCAGTCGGGCGTTAATAGCGTACTGGAGGCGGTGTTGCTCTTCATCGTAGCGTTTTGTGTGTTAGGAGCAGGCTGGGTTGCAGTATGGATGCCATTCGAGTACTTTCTATACGATGGGTGGCCTTTCCAGCAGAACATGCGCATTTACAATCAAATTGCAGATGCTGATATTGTTATCAAGGCGCGCGAAGGTGAAGTACCAGCACATGTGGAGGACACGGAAGTAGCGCGAGGCTCGAGTCTTTTATGAAAATAACCACGATAACACCTGATGCTCGAGCTTTGCACGACATAGAAGTCGACTGAGGCTTCCCACTTATGGAATGCTCAACCTTAAGAAGCAAAATGTCTGCTGAGAGCGTCCATCAAAACTCCTGCGCCGAAACGCAGTACATCGGTGGCTGGTAGACCTGTTTCATCTGCTGCCTGCTTCAAAGTGTCGCGTGCTTCTTGTTCGTTCAAGCCTAAGGTCATCACTGCAAGGCCAACCACCTTGCTTGGTCGCTCAGGTCGCACCCAACTTACCGTATCCTCGTTGAGCTGAATCATGCGATTTAACGAGGGGAAGAGACAATGATTATAGCCCTCAATCTCTGTTGTCCCGGCTTTATGGCAAAAGATCATAGCTTCCGGCATTGATCCATGAATCAAGCCAAGTGTTACAGGTGAATATCCTGGATGATTAAGAGCGCCCTGACCCTCAACAAAAACCCAATCATGCTTGTTCGTAAAATCAATCACCATCTCCTCCACCATCCCGGCCACAAAGTCGCTGATGATACGATCAACCGGTAAACCATTGCCAGAGATCATGATACCTGTCTGTCCAGTAGCGACAAAGGCGCTATTCAGCCCGCGATTATTCGCCTCGCGATCCAATTCAAGAGCAACGGTCATTTTGCCTACAGCACAGTCTGAGCCTACCATGAGGATAGTATGGCTACCAGGGCGATGCGGAATCAACTCTGCAACGCGATTCTTATCTGGTGGACGGCGCACATCCCAAATAGTCACAGAGTACTTTTCGGCGGTAGTACGTAGTTCCTCGTCATCTGAAATAAAGAAGTGCAAGCCGCTGATGATGTCTAAGCCTGCTTCGATAGCTGTAAGTAGTTGCCAGCGCCACGAGGAAGGAAGTGCTCCGCCTACAGGAGCGATACCGATCATCAATGTATCAGGTTCGTAGGTTAATGCCTCGTGAATATCTTGGACAATGGGGATACCAATACCAAGGTGAGCATCTAGTGCTTGTGATACATTTTTGCCCGTGTGGGTACTATCGATCACTGCTACGACTGGATCCTTCCCATAGCGTATTACGCCTGTAGCTGTTTTTGCCGTACGCCATGTGAAAGCTCCCTCTGCTAGTATCGCTATTCGTCGCATAAGATGACTCCTTCTAAGGCTTTTGCACTTGCTGCCATTTAATCCATCACTTCCTTGATGTCCTTAAAACGAAGAATAAATGGACTCGGGCCTAATCTTTCTTTGGCCCATCCATAACGTCGTTCGATAAGTTCACGGGCGTGTATAAGCTCGTTCACCTCGTTTGAAACTTTTGGGTTGAGAACGTGCGGCTCGGCGCACCACTTTTTGTTATCCAGCAAGAAGGTGACATTTTCCTTCTCCTTGACATCCTCATAGATGAAAAAGAAGAAAAGGCTGTTATCTCCCACGACATAGCAATTTGTTCTGTCTACCTGGTCATTTTCTTCGTTGTAGGAGAAAAAGTAGCTAGTTGAGGTAAGATCGGGAGATGGTACTATGAATTGCAGTTGCATATGATCATCGATAGAAATAGTAGGAGCTTCATCTGTACCTTTCCAGAGTTCTTCAAAAGCTTCATCAACATAGGACCCAAAAGGATTATCCATAGGTACTTTGAGATTAGGAGTACGATCCGATCGTTTCCCTATTGGAAAGAGACTGACAAACGCCCATTCTTCCCATCTATACATTTGAATTGAAGGAAGTGCTGTATAGAGTCTTACTTGCAAACTATTGGGACTAATATGCTCAGTTACAGATCGTAACTCGTAGAGATAGGCCAGGTTTTTTCGGATACCTTCTGGGACATTTGCTCGCCCCTTAAGTTGTTCAGCTCGCCTTTTAGCGCCGGCAGAGTAGGGATGGAAAAGAAGTACTTCTACTTCGGCACCCGCTTTGATTGCTGCTTGAATGGCTTTGGCAAATTCCAGGTGAGACTGATTAATGAGGGATGAAAAAGTTTCGAGAATTCTAATGCGATCACCTTTATTTGCCCGTCTTACATTCTCTATAAACTCAGAATAAGGCAAACTCCTGGTTTCACTGATTGGATGTAGTGATTTTATGCCCCGTTCAAGAAAGATAAAGATAATAATAGCTACCAGGAGGTTACCACTAAGACCTAGCAGGAAATCTGCTATTAGTGGATAGCTGACACGAACTACTGGAATAATCCCAAAAATGACTGTTATAATGGCTGCGGAGAAGAGGAATATGACAACGAATAACTGCTTCTTAACGCTCCTTGTAATGCGTAGCACCCGTTCAAGTTGATGCTTTTCTCTACTGTCAACTTGAGCTGGTCGTTCCATTTTCTTAATCCCCTCTTAAGCATTCCTATCCATATCCTGTGTTTACCACAAGAATATATTGGAGTCAAGACAGTAAGGTACTTGATATGACATTACTATGGACTGTTAGCCTTAACCATGTTATGATTGTCAACAATAAAAGCTAGCTTATGTAGGGCAAGGCATTTCATTCGTCGAAGGCCATGCATAAAGGGGCGGGAACGCATGAATTTCAATCTGATTCAATGGTTATTTACGGATCCATGTAGCGCTACGAACTGCGTGGTAAGTACTGCAACAAGTCCAGGAACCCCACCAGAGACATTTCATTTTTATATTCCATGGACCATCTTTTGTATAATTGGTGTACTGATTCCTTTTTACTATTCTGTAGAAGGTCGCAAACGTTTTGTTAAAGATAAACCAGTCATCAAGAATATGTTGGATCGCTTTCTTGGTTGGCTTGCCATCATCTGTATACTCGGCTTTCCGCTGATTTTCGCGCGCGCTTTCCTCTACGAATACTTTTTCGCATGGCGTGCATGGCGTTATCTGTGGCTTGCCAGTTTACTGACATGGGCGATAATATGGATCGTGTATCTCATACGAAAATTCCCCAAGGAGCGGGCCAATTATCAGGAATTTAAGAAACGCGAGCAGTATATGCCGAAAGGCAGCAAATCAAAGAATGGCAGACGTAAAGCGGCCTCTTCCAGGTAATAAAATGCGTGATTGATCATCGCTCTACTCAGACTAGCGGTATTATTCTTGCCGGAGGCAGCAGTCGCCGAATGGGTAAAAACAAGGCACTGCTGACACTTCCTGGTTACCAGGCTGTGACTTTCATTGAGTATCTTGTCTCCCTACTCGAAGAATGCTGCTCGGAGACATTGATCGTTGCTCGTGATCAGGCACATGCACGAGATTATGTCTTCCCTGGTGTACGAGTTACAATCGATGAAACACCTGGCATTGGGCCATTGATGGGATTGTATAGCGGCCTGAGCGCCATTCATACAACGCGTGCGTTTGTTGTTGCGGTAGATTTGCCTTGTGTCCAGCCCGCCCTGCTTTCTTTCCTCCTATCTCAACCTCTGCCTACTGACACTCTATTAGTTCCGTTAGTACACAATATACCGCAGGTATTGTTGGCTATCTATCCACGCTCAATTTTACCTATTGTGAGGGAGCAGTTACTACAGGGGCGGCACGATTTACGCTGTTTATTAAAGGTTGCTCCTGTGCAATTTGTTGAGGAAGCCCAACTGCGCCTGATCGATCCCCAGTTACGCTCGTTTATGAATATCAATACACCTGAAGAATTACGACATGTGTTGCAAACGGGACCAGCGCCGTTGGGCCATTGATTTTAATTCCTCTTCAAATCCTCGCATTGATAGCCAGTTGCGTGTCTCTCCAGTGACAACGAGATCAGTTTGTTGTAACTGTTCAAGACTAGCAGCTCCGCTCAATTGCATAGCTACTTTTAGCTCGGCCACTATGGTTTCAAGCAGTTCGCAGACTGCATCATAGCTTTGGCTCGCCGCTTTAAGGAAAGGAAACCCTATGCCGACGAGTGTTGCTCCAAGGGCAAGCGCTCGTGCCATATCCAGGCCAGTACGTACCCCGCCAGTAGAGATCAACGGTAAACGAGCCACCTTTGCCTCAATAATCGAGACAGGGGTGGCTATACCCCAATTTCGAAATAGCAGACCAATGTTGTATGTTCTCGCATCACCACGCGCTTTAGATCGTTCCGCTTCCAACGCAGACATGCTGCTTCCGCCTGCTCCTCCAACGTCGATAGCGGCAACACCACAAGAGCGTAAGAGGAGTGCTTGCTCGCGGCAGACCCCAGCACCTGTTTCCTTAGCGATTACCGGAACGCTGACCTTTTCAGTGAGCGTTTTGAGTGCAGCCGCCTCTCCTACCGTGCGCCTGTCACCTTCAGGTTGTGTTGCTTCCTGAAGGCTGTTCATATGGACGGCAAGGGCATTTGCTCCGATCATTGTAACAGCATGCTCGACCTGCTCGATAGTGAATGGAGCATGATGCGCCTGGGCGATAAGTTGTGGAGCACCTATATTAGCAATCAAATAGGTTTTGGGAGCATGTTCACGGGTAATAGCGTAGCTGCCGATAACTTCGGGATTGACGATACCAGCGCGCTGACTGCCAACACCAAGCACTAAACCGTAGTGTTCCGCCGCACGCGCAAGGTTGCGGTTGATTGATATTACATCGTCATGTCCGCCGGTCAAAGAAGAAATGAAAATAGGGTAACGCAGCTTCTGACCGAGAAAGCTAACAGAGGTATCAATCTCATCCAGATCTACCTCCGGCAGTGCCTGGTGTACAAATTGGACATCGTTCCAGTTAGCACTTTGCGCTACGGAAATATCTTGTCCTAGCGCGATGTTCACATGTTCAATTTTTCGCTGTTTCACTTCGTCGGTCATAGAATAAGGTAATCCTTTCATTGCTTCTTTTCACGCGTGTAATCAAATTGATGAGAGGGGGGATATGCATTGGAGACTCGTTAAGGCTTTCATAATTTCAGCCTGGCAAATGTAGTGTCGATATATTTGACGTAATACCCAGTATTTGTCAATTCAATAAGCTCGTCGTAAGATAGGTAACGAGTCACCTCATCATCCTTGCTGAGTGCCTGAATCAGTGCCTGTCCTTGTATGCTGCCATTACGAGACATACTCCAGACTTTCTTTGCGTTTCGTTGTACCATTTGATATGCTTCTTGCCTGCCAACTCCTTTTTCGATAAGAGCAAGTAAGATGCGCTGTGAATAAATAAGCCCTCCAGTCATATTCAAATTGCTAAGCATACGTTCCTCATCGACCTCAAGACCAGCCATAACTTTGTTAAAAATATGTAGTACATAATGGAGCAATGTACAGGCATCAGGAATAATAATTCTTTCCGCTGAAGAATGGCTGATATCGCGTTCGTGCCAGAGAGTTACATTTTCCATTGACGTTACAGCGAAGCCGCGCAAGACGCGAGCTAACCCACAGATGCGTTCACACAGTTCGGGGTTGCGTTTATGTGGCATGGCTGATGATCCCTGTTGACCAGCGCTAAAGGGTTCAAAGGCTTCGCTCACTTCCGTACGCTGCAAGTGACGAATCTCCTGGGCCATTTTCTCCAGTGAACTGCCTATTAGTGCCAATGTGGTAATGAAGTATGCATGACGATCGCGTTGCACTATCTGGCTAGATGCTGGAGCGACACTCAAACCCAACTGTTCGCAGACAAACTCTTCAATCCGTGGTGGAACCGTGGCATGCGTGCCAACAGCGCCCGAAATTTTGCCTACGGATATCTCTTCGAGCGCAGCTGAAAGATGGTGCTGTCCACGACGAAGTTCGTCTACCCATAAAGCTAGCTTCAACCCAAAGGTAATCGGTTCAGCATGAATACCGTGTGTGCGCCCAACCATCAAAGTATATTTATAACGCCTGGCGGCATGGGTAACGGTCTCTAATAGCTCGGTGATTGACTTGATCAGTAGTGCTCCCGCTTCTTTGATTTGCACGGCAAGTCCGGTGTCTAACACATCAGAAGAGGTTAATCCAAGATGAATGAAGCGTCCTTCCGAGCCAAGTTGTTCCTGGATGGAGCGTAGAAAAGAGATAATATCGTGATGGGTTTCTAGCTCGATCTCACGCATACGCTGTGCATTATAGCGAGCAGCACGAATCTTTTCGATACTATCTAGTGGAATGACGCCTTCGTGTGCCCACCCTTCGCAGACAAGCAATTCAACCTTTAGCCATATATCGGTTTTGTGCGTTGCTGACCATATGACAACCATCTCAGGCAGTGAATATCGTTCGATCATGCTATAAAATAGTTCCTCGATGTGTTACACTTCAGCGGAAAGATAAATTGCAACCGTAGTGTACCACACGCATATGAATATATGGGTTAGAAAGATCACATATACATCAGGAGTACCAATCAACCAATGAATACTGAGCACATTATTCGATATCGCTTTACTTCCCATACTCGACATCTCATTATGCTAACTATCATTTCTGCTGTGGTGGTTGTGATTGCAGGCTCGATGGCTTTGCTCATAGGTTTTCGTCTACTACCTATCAATCTGGACGGGTTGCTCTTACCAGCTTACATTATTGCGATGTGTGCAGTGGCAATTCTGCTACTAGTACTTGTCCTGCAATATGGCTATGCTCATTCAGGAGTGTGGATTGAATCTGATAAGCTACGCGTGCGGTTCCCTGGTATGGATGAGCAAGAGATGGCCTGGTCAGAGGCTCTCTTTGCCGTGGACGAGGGAGAAGCATATTTACTCGCGAGCAAGGGTAAGGAGGGCGTAGGGTTTCTCTTTGGTGAGAGACGCTATGTTCGCTTGTATCTTGAGGGTATGATGCCCAAGCAACGCGCTCAATTTGAGCAGATGTTAGCTGAACATGTACCTGTGCGTAGGCCTCTTCGCTTCACATTGATGACACTTCTGAACTCAAAAGGTGAATTAGTAGCAAGGGGACGCCTGTATCTGTTCGACGATGCATTATTGTGTGCGGAAAATCGTGGTGAGAAGCGCGTATTTTTATATGCCTCGCTTAAAGATCTGGACTCTATCAAACAACGTGCCTCCTTTTACATCGGAAATTTGGAGTGCGAGGCGTTCACTTTCAGATTTAGGAAGGAATACGTGATAATGCTTGGCTATGAAACAACGTTCAACAGGGGTATTGGTAACAGTTCGCACTGGTCAGTGACTGGTATGGCAGCAGAATGGGTAGAGGCTATACAGAAGAGGAAAGATTCTTAAAAACCACATCTTTCGAAGAGAATTCGGGCATAAACATGCTCCAAAAAGTGTTATAGTGTGGTAGAATAAGAAAAATCTGTAGTAGATAGTTGGCAGGGCGGTAAGTTCTACTATCTTGACGGAAGAGTATCATCCGTGTACAATCATGTCCGCAACCATAACTGTTGAAATAGCTAGCTTGCATCGCTGCTGATACGTATCGTAGCTTCGGAGCAGTGATGATATGAAGATAATCCGGGAGTTATTATGAAAAAAGGAATACATCCAAATTACATTGAAGCCACAGTAAGTTGTGCTTGTGGAAATAGCTTTCAAACACTCAGCATCAAGCCTTTGTTGAAGATTGATGTCTGTTCAAATTGTCACCCATTCTTTACCGGACAACAGAGAATTCTTGACACTGCTGGACGTGTAGAGCGTTTCCGCAAGAGATTCAATTTGCAGGAAGAAGAGTAATCTACTCAGAAATGAGGTCACGGGGATAAAGGCTGTATTTCAGTCCCTTTATCCCTGTTTATTTGTACGTTTCTATTTTTTCTATTTTTGGAAGTGCATAAGAGGGAAATGCCCGTTGATAGGGCCTCAAAGAACCATACTTTTCCTAATTGCAGATACAGGGGCAGGGCATCGCAGCGCCGCGAATGCGATTCGTAATGCTATAACCTTTATTGCCCAAAAAAGGCAGGAGGAGTGGCTGGTACAGCAGCAGGCTGGTGCAGAAGAGCAAAAGAGCATGCCCGCTCAACCAGGCTACCGTATTGAGATTGTCGATGTGTTTGAAGAGTATAGTCGTTTCCCTTTGCGTGAGGCTGTGAAGCTCTATGGGCCGGCAATACGCTATAGGCCGAAACTCTATGGGCGTATATATCAATTCAGTAACCAGGCCCAAAGATTTTCGGCTATGAAGACAGTTTCAACGCCTCTCATACATAATGGGCTCTTGCGCTTGATAAAGAGTG
>WNGI01024313.1_pt1 | contig 10605 bp, 9 predicted proteins | sample 5400621 | NCBI WGS metagenome assembly WNGI01 (sample SAMN13153374, study PRJNA577476) | soil metagenome | isolation source: 20 cm soil or saprolite under Garry oak tree replicate 1 | place: USA:California | collected 2016-06-15 | reverse complement strand
GACATCAGAGATCAATTCGCGCCGAAGGAAATCGCCTACTGGGTGCCGCCGATCCCGGCAAAACTGATCGATCCGCGCCCCAACATCGCGCTGGACGCGAAGACGGCCGACCTGTTTGTCACCAAGGAAGGACTGATGTTCGTCAGCGATTGGAATGCCGGCATGCACGTGCTCGAATACAAAGGGTGATGGGTTCCAATGACGCGACGTCAGTACTGTCCCGTTAACGGCCGCTGAGAAGATTCGCCAATCGGATTCCAGCGCATGCTTGATCTCCTCATCAGGAACGCGCTCGTGTTGGACGGGTCAGGAACCGAGCCCGCCGTCCAGGATGTCGCAATTCAACAAGGCAAGATAAGAGCGATCGGCCGTCGTCTTTCTGAATCGGCCACGCAAGTGGTCGATGCCGATGGATTGGCGCTGATGCCCGGCATCATCGACAGCCACACCCACTTCGACGCGCAAATCACATGGGATCCTTATGTGCGTCCCTCGCCAGCGCTGGGCGTGACGACCGCCGTCATCGGCAACTGCGGCTTCACCATCGCGCCATGCAGACCGGCCGACCGCGAAATCACCATGCGCAACCTGACGCAAGTGGAAGGCATGTCGCTGGACGTGCTGCGCGAGGGCGTCGACTGGGGGTTCGAGACCTTCGCGCAATACATGGCGCAACTGCGCAGACGGGGCAGTGCCGTCAACATCGCGGCTTACATCGGACATTCCTCGGTACGTACCTATGTAATGGGCAAGGATGCGTCGACGCGTGCGGCGACCGATGACGAAATCGCGCAGATGCGGCAGATCGTGCGCGACGCCATGCGCTCGGGTGCAGTCGGTTTTGCCAGCAGCACCAGCCCGGCTCACAACGGCGAAGCGGGTTTGCCCATGCCATCACGCCTGGCGGATGACCGAGAGATGGCGGCGCTCGTCAATGCCATGGGTGAGTCCGGCCGAGGCGTCTACATGCTTACCAAGGGCGGCCATACGGCCGTTTCGTTTCTGGAATCTCTTGCAGCCAGCAGCGGCAGGCCCGTGATGATCGCGGCGCTGCTGCACAACAGCACCAATCCTCAGGCGGTGTTCAACGATCTGGACGATATCGCGCAGGCCAACACGCGGGGTCGCAGGCTGATCGGTCAAGTCTCGTGCTGCCCGTTGACGATGGATTTCACGCTCGCGTCGCCCTATCCGGTGGAAGGGCTCCAAAGCTGGAAGCCGGCACTGGGTCTGGCAGCGACAGCGCTCAAAGCCGTGCTCGCGGACCCCAAGTTTCGCGACGCGCTGCGTGCCGAGCTGGCGTCCAGCGCCAGCTTCCGCCTGTTCAATGGTGAATGGGACAAGGTTCAGGTGGTGGAAGTCGCGACGCCGCAAAACGCCTTGTACGAGCAGAAGAATATTGCCGATATCGCACAAGCCGAGGCTCGCGATCCGCTGGACGTCATGCTGGATCTCGCCATTGCCGAAGATCTGAAAACCGTGTTCACCGCCGAGCTTCTCAACACCGATGAAGATGCGGTGGGCCGCATGCTCAATCACCCGTACAGCATCGTGAGCTTGAGCGATGCCGGCGCACACCTGACGTTCTTCAACGATGCGGGCTTCGGCTTGCACCTGCTGGGTCACTGGGCCCGTGATCTGGGTGCGATGGCGATGAGCGAAGCCGTGCGGCGACTCACGGCCTATCCTGCCGCCGTGTTCGGCATGAAAGAGCGCGGTCGGATTCGCGAAGGCTTTGCCGCCGACCTGCTGCTGTTCGAGTCCGAGTGCGTGGGCCGCGGTCCCAAGCACAGAGTGTTCGATCTGCCCGGCGGAGCTCCACGGCTAACGACGGATGCCATCGGCGTTCATGGCGTGTGGGTCAACGGCACTCAGGTGGCCGACCGCCGAGGACTACTGCAAAAAGCGCCGCTTGCGGGTCAGCTGCTCACCGAATTTGCCGCATGACGCTCGCACAGCCGCATGCGCAAGCGCTATTGTCGAGGTGACGAATGCGTGCCTGGAGATAGCGCTTGGTCGATACTTATGAACTTATTCAAGGAGAGCCATATGCAAGCCACAACAATTGGAAGTTTCCTGGTGTGCGCGGCCGCACTCGCCGCCTCCGCCGCAGGCCAAACCCCACCTCCGGCGCCGGCAGCTACGCGAACGGTAGTGGCCTCGACCAAGTTGCCGACGCTCGGGGATACACCGGTCCACTTCAAGGCGGTGAGTGTCACCATTCCGTCAGGCGCAAGCAGTGGCGTCTCTTCGAGCAACGGCATTCTTTATCAGCTCTCGGGGTCGACAGTGGTTTCGATCGGTGGCGAGGTCAAGGCGTTAAGCCCCGGCGAGGGCTTGTTTGTCGCCAGCGGTAACATGGCGACGCTGAAGGCGGGAGACGGTGCCCCTTCGACTTTTCTGCACTTCCTGCTCGCCCCACCCGCGGATCTCGATAAACCGCTCGAAGCGCCACCCGCGGTCGTGCAGGAGCTCTATCGAACCGCAGCACCTCTTCCTGCGCTGAAGCCCGGCCGTTACGACCTTAACTTGACGCGAATTACCTTTCCGCCGGAGATGGCATCCAACGCGCCGCACCATCGATCGGGCGCGGCGCTTTATTACATCATCTCTGGAACCGGCGCAAACACAGTCGAAGGGAAGCTGGAGACCAGGGCATCGGGCTCTTTGATCTACGAACCGTTCGGCCTGGTGCACCAGTGGGGAAACCCTGGCCCTGTGCCGTTGACGTTCCTGGCGTTCAACATCAACCCGGAAGGCGTGGCTGCTGTGCTTCCAGGCGCGCCCACGAAGAGTCAGTAATTAACCGTGCGCGCCATCAATAATAAAGTACGGTCGTTACCACGCTCCTTGCTTTCTCAGGTTGCGGCGTCTCGGTAGTGAACACCGATGCGCCGTTCCTTGCATTCTCAGGCGGCGGTGTCTCGGTAGTGACGATCACCGGTGCGCATGCCTTCGTTCGCACCGAACGAGTGGTGCAATCGACCGCCAGAACCTGCGCGGTGACCATGAAGCTTTGTCTCACGGCCGTTGGCGCGGCTGTTACCGCCAGGGAAAAGAGAAACCAGATCGCGACGACCCCGCGCCCGAAGAAAACCATTGCCTTGGTGTCCCGGGAACAGGAAAACTCGGTTGGCGATTTAGCCATTGAAGCTGCCATATTGCTCTAGAGAAGGGATGACAGCAATCAGACGAGCACTGAAGTCATTAGGAGATTGGCTCACGATGTAAGCTTCTCCGGAAGTTGTGCTGGTCAGCAAATAATGTCCCCACTCTGGTGCGGTTGAAGCGGAGGCATAAATGAAAGAGCACGGCGGAGTCCATTCGGCAATCGTAGTTGACAACATCGATCCCGCGAACAGTGGCCGTGTGAAAGTTCGGCTACCGCAGGTGCTGGTCGCCGGAGAGGGCGCCCACGAAGCATGGGCCCGGATAGCCACCCTTATGGCTGGTGCCAACCGCGGGACGTGGTTCATTCCCGATGTGGGCGACGAAGTCGTGGTCGCATTCGAGCAAGGCAATTTGGACTGCCCTTACGTCCTCGGGAGCCTATGGAATAGCGCCAACCCTCCGCCGGGGACAATGGCTGTCGACAACAACAACAAGAAACTCGTGCGCTCCCGCAACGGGGTGCAGATCACCCTCGACGATCAAGACGGCCGCGAGAGCATCATCATCGAGACGCCCGGCGGCCAGAAGCTCACGCTCGAGGATGGTCCCGGCGCCGTCGTGCTCACCGACAGCAATGGCAATTCGGTGGAGCTCAGGACGAACGGAATCACCGTGAACGCGGCCTCGAGAGTCATCGTCAACGCGAGCGCGGTCGAGGTCAATGCGGGCGCGGTAAGCGTCCGCGCGGCCGTTTCAAAGTTCAGCGGGGTAGTGCAGTGCGACACGCTGATCAGCAACAGCGTTGTCAGCCAAAGCTACACTCCGGGTGCGGGAAATATCTGGTGATGTCGACTTTCGGTGGAAGCATTCTGTCTGACGCTCGTAGAGGGCGATGGTGTTGTGGAACGGCAGATGTCTTATTTCACCTCCCTCGAGTCAACGCAGTTCAGTACATCGAATTGAGAACCCCGACCGCCAGCGTCACTTAGCTGCGTCTTCGCGCCCCGGCCGCAGCGCGAGCCAATTCCCCACTACCGCCATTACGACCCCGAGCGCTGCGATCCGCGTCCAGCGATAGTCTTCAAATAAAGTAGAGAGCGCAAGCGCAATCACCGGCGTGGCGACTGCGACGAATGCAGATGGGCCACCCCCCACACGCTTGAGCAGTGTGAGATAAGCACCGAAGGCGATGATGCTGCCGAACACCGACAAGTACGCCAGCGAAAGTAGATAGGCGGGATTTGTATCGAACGCCCACGGCACGCCGCGCACGCCGCTGACAAGCGCGGCGCTGAGCGCGCCGTAGGTCATGCCCCATGCGGTGCCCGGAAAAGTCTGGATGCCGGCCCTTTGATTACGTATCGCGATCAGATTGCCGCCGCACGCGATTACCGTGGCGCCAAGCGCGAATGCAACGCCGTAGCCCGCGGAGCCTCCGTGCGTTGCCTGGTCGAGCTCCGGCAGAAAGAGCAGCGTGACACCGGCGACGCCTATCGTCGCCGCAATCAATGTGCGTGTCGACAACGGTGTGCCGAATGCGAGCCGCATGCCGGCGGGATTCATGAACACGATCGTTGAAAACAGCACCGCGACCAGGCCGGAAGTAACGAAGCGCTCGGCCCAATAGATGCCGATGTAGTTCAAACCAAAAAGCATGGCGCCCAGCGCAGCGAGATAGCCGTGCGCGCGCCCGGAAAAGCGCAGCGATCTTCGCGTGAAAATGCACCAGGCGAACAGCACTATTGCGGCAAGCCCGAAGCGATAGGCCACCGAGAGCTGACCACACCAAGCTGATACTTGATCGCCAGCCACGTCGAGCCCCAGATCGCAGAACAGATGATGAAGAGTGTGGTGGTTCCCATTCGCATTTGCGGTCAGGTGTAATTGCTGAGAATTACCGAAATCGGCTACAGCTTTCGCAAAGGATCAAAGACGCTGGATTCCCGCTTTCGTGGGAATGACGACGATAGGATCCGGGCGCACGCCTTCGTAATGCTCGTTAGCCTGTGATCCGTGAGCGCTTAGCGCGCGATGACTTTGCCGACCCGGGCGCCGAGAAACGCGCTCATCCGCTCGATCTCCATGTCCAGCTCGCGGCGGAATGCAGCGTCGCGTGGGCGCTTGCCGACATAGCCGGTTTCGATCTCGAGCGCACCGCCGACCAGCGCGGCGTTGGCCCAGCCGACGACCGTGTCGCGCCATAAGAGGGGCAGCGCGTAATAGCCAAGCCGCCGCTTCGCAGGCGGCGTGTACGCCTCGAAACGATATGCCCAGCCCCAGAAAAGCTCGAAGCGGCGCCGATCCCAGACGATCGGGTCGAACGGCGCGAGCAGGCGAACATTGTCGTGCGGTTCGACCTGTACCTCCTCGCTGGCTGGCCATACGTAGGTCACTCCGCCGACGATCGCGTGGCGGATGCGGTCGCCTTCGATCAGCCCTTCGACCGCCTTTGCGGCGTTGGCGCCAGGCAGAGACGTCCTGGTCACGATCGCGGCAAGCTCGCGCAAGCTGCGCTCGGGCAGCGGCGCGTAGAGTTGCAACACGAGGTCGAGCAACTTGGCGGTGCGCTCCGCTGTCGCAAACGGTTTGGGCAGCGTGTGCGCGAGCTCGTAGACTTTGACGCCCTTGTCGCGACGCGCGATGCGTAATTGGCCGCGATAGTGCAGAACTTCGAGCATGCGGGTAGTGGCGATCGATTCACCCCCCCAGCCGTTGATGACGCGCGCCATCCCGAGCGCCTTTTGCAGCTCGCGCGGATGAGTCGGACCGTACTTGCCGACGTGAGCGAGAATGCGCTTCGCCAGCCGAGGATGCTCGCGCTCGACGTGCCATGGGTCGCGCACCGGCCGCGGGTGCAGCAAGCGAAGCGAATCTCGTGGCAGCACACCGTAGACATGAAGGTGCTCCTCGACCAGCGGCAGCGATGGATAGTGTTTCTCGAGATCGCCGGCGCGATAGCCGCTAACCCGATGCCTCAGAATCAGGTCCTGCGCGCGGGCCGGCGCGCGGATCGGGTCGAGCTGCACGAAGCCGAGCGTGCGCACTGCGGCCTCGAGATCGCGGACAGGAAAAAGCGAGCGCGCAACCGCGTAATTGCGGAGCTGTTCCATGGAAACGCGGGAAATGCGCGTGCTCACGCGGCACGCAGCGCATCGACGATCTTGAGCCGTGCGGCGCGCGCAGCCGGCAGAAATCCGCCGACGAACCCCATGCCGAGCGCGAACACCAATGCGGCAAGGACGATGCCCGGCGTCAGCACGAAGCGGAACGCAAGCTCGGCGAAGGTCTGGAAGTTCATGGTCGAGATCGACAGCGCCTGCATGAACGACGCGCACACCAGGCCGATAACACCGCCGATGAGTCCCAGCAGCAACGATTCGCCCAGAAACGCGACCAGGATCGCCGCGCGCGAAAAGCCCAGCGCGCGCAGCGTGCCGATCTCGCTGGTGCGGCTCGCCACACTCGCGTACATGGTGATCATGGCGCCGATGATGGCGCCAATGGAAAAGATGACCGAGATGCTGGTGCCCAGATAGCTGATGAACTTCGACAACGCCTCCGACTGATCGGCGTAGAAGCGCGTCTCGCGCTTGACGTCGAGTGTCAACCGGGGATCGGACTCGATGATGCTTTTGACCTCATCGAAGCGGTCGCCGTCAGCGAGCTTGAAGATGACCGCCGAAAATCCGGTGCGCCGGAATGCCTGCAGCATCTGCTCGGCGTCGCCCCAGATCTCCGAGTCGAAGCCAGTCCGGCCAGCGTCGAATACGCCCACGACCAGCCAATCCCGCTGCGCAAAGTGCAGCGTCTCGCCCAGGCCCGCACCCTGAAAACCACTCGCTATGGAGCGCCCCGCGATGATCTCCGAGGTGCCACCGTGGAACATCCGGCCTTCGATCATGTGCACCTGCGGCCGAAGAACGAGGCCGGTCGGCGTCACACCACGAATGACGACGTTCGACGGCTTGGCCGTTTCGCGCTTGGGTAGGTTGATCAGCACCACCGGTTCCTTGGACACGAGCGGCACGCCGTCCTGCCCGATGGCGACGTCGCGCAGGCTTTCGACGATTGCAGCCTGTCTGCGATCGACGCCGCTTTGCACTTCGGTTTGCGATCCGCGGCGGATGACGATCACGTTGTCGTCCTGGCCCGTGGCCACCAGCGTCGCTTCGAGGCCGGCGGCGAGCATCAGCACCGTCGCGAACACGTACACCACCAGCGCCATGCCGCCCGCGGTCAGAATGGTGGTCAGCCGGCGGGCGGCGAGATTGCGCACGATATAGAGAAAGGGAACTCGCATCCTTAGAGTCCTCGGATCCAAGAGGTCCTAACCGACCGCGCGTAGCCCATCGACAATGCGGATATTCGCCGCACGCCACGCCGGCAGCGCCGCGGCGACGAGACCGACGACGAGCGCGGCGCCGAGCTGCATCGCCAGCGTTTCGTCGCTGATCAGGAAGATCGGGAACAGCGAACCCATCGCATCGGCGAAGCCGTGCGCCAGCGGGAACGTGAGCAGCACGCCGATCACGCCTCCCGCGAGCGCGATGGCCAGCGATTCGCCGAGAATCAGCAGCGCGACGTAACCGCCGCCGAAGCCCAGCGCCTTCATGGTCGCGTACTCGGACCCGCGCTCGCGTGCGGTCATCGCCATGGTATTGGCCATCACCGCCATGATGATGATAATGACCACGAACGACACCGCCTGGATCGCGAGCAGTATCGCCTCGGTCATGGCCACGAATCCGAGCTGAAATGCCTTTTCGGTCTCGGTCAGCGTCTCGGCCAGCGAGTTCTTGAACACCGCATCGATCGCGGCCGAAACGGGCGCCGCCTGGTCGGGATCCTTGAGCTGCACGATGAATACGCCGGTCTGATCGCCCCTGCGAGAGGAGCGTTTCTTGATCGTCTCGTTGAGCAGTGACCAATGAAAGAACATGGTCGACTGATCGGTACCCTTGTCCGCCCCGTCGTAAATGCCACGCAGATTGAACGTCCACGTCCCTGGGAAGATGGTGCCGCGCAGCGGAATCTGGTCGCCGACCTTCCAGCCGTACTTGTCCGCGAGCTTGCGTCCGACGATGCAACCCTGACGATCGACAAAAAAATCCTTCTTCTCTTGTGGCGAAAGCAGGAACTCCGGGTAGGCGGCGAGATAAGTGGGAGCGTCGATGGCGAACTGGGGAAAGAAATTGCGCTCGGTGATGTAGACGCCGCCGAACCAGTTTGCCCACGACACGCCGGTTACGCCATCGACCTGCCGTATGCGCTGCGCGTAGTTGAGCGGCAACGAAAAGGTCAGCGAGATCGAATTGCGCGTCACCAGCCGGGCACTCGAGCTTGCATTGGCGCCGGCGTACCACGCGTCGACGATGGTATGCAACAGGCCGAACGCGGTGATGGCGACGACAATGCCGGCGACGGTCAAAATCGTGCGCAGCTTGTGCCGCAGCGAATTCTTGAGGATCAGACGGAGCAGATACACGAAAAAGCGGTGAACGCTGCGGCAGGCGGAAGCACAGAGCTTACCGCAACCGGTGTCCCGCGCGCGAAGCCTCCGGATGCGCGGCATGGAACTTGCTCGATTGTGACTTGAGCCGCTTGAGGCCCTGGTCGAATGAGACACGGGTGCCCGAGGATGGCATTTACTGACCCACCGACCGAGGGATCGCCATGCGACACTTCGCTTCGACGTACCGAGTAACTCGTTTCGCCTTTGCCGCGCTGGCGGGCGTTCTTATCCAACCCGGGCTTGTCTCGGCATTGGCGCTCGGCAACATCGCCCTCCAATCGTCGCTTGGCCAGCCGCTGCGGGTCGTCATTCCTGTCGCACTGAGCGACGGCGAGACCCTGAACGCTTCCTGCCTGAAGCTGGTCCGTGACCCGGTCGACGGTACACCACAACTTATGACCGGCAGGGTCAGTGTTGAACGGAACGCGGCCGATACCCGATTGATCGTGACCACACCGCGTCCGGTGGACGAGCCGGCGCTGCGACTCTCCTTGCAGGCTGGATGCGGCGATACCATGCGCCGCGATTACGTCTTGCTGATCGATCCGCAGGGACCCGAATCGAGCACCATGCTTGCTTCCGCGGATCTCGACGAATTCAAGAATTATGCCGGCGCTCGCCGCCCCACCGCAGCCCCGCGTGGCGCGCAACGGGTCGCGCTGACTTCATCCAATCCCTCGCCGTATCCGGTTTCCGCGCCTGCGCCGACGACTTTCAAGCCCATCTACCCGCCCGCGCCCATTGCGGTCGCGCAAACGCAGAAGACCGCTCTTGCCACCCCGATGGTCGAGCTGACGCCACGCGAGCCGGTGGCCCTGACTACGATTCAGCCGAGCAGCGGTTTCATTTCCGAGGCCGCAGCCGCCTCGCTCACTCCTATGTCAATCGCGCGCTCGAATACCACTGCCGCCTCGGCTCCAACCGCGATGCTCCGCACGCGTGACAAAGCCCAGGAGGAGACACTGTGGACCCAGAGCTGGCCCTATGGAGCGGTGCTGCTCAGCATCAGCGCCATCGCGATGACCGCGTTCGTCAAACGCCACCGCATCGTCGCCCCCGCGTGGAGCGCGTCGACGGTAAACGACTTCTCGAAATCACCGATGCTGACCAGCGCCGCCGCAAACACTTTCACCGCCTTCGGCGCCACGAGCGACGAGGTACCGACAGCTCAACGCCAGGTTACTCGTCAGCGCGCAATTGAAGTCCCGATCCACGAGGCGAATCTGGACGCACTTCTCGAGATGCCTGAGGTCGAGGCAGATGGGATCGATGAGGACGCGATCAGGAAGGCATGGGCGACGCTCGCCACCGAAAGCGCCACCGATATCGGCACCGATTCGATTCTCAAGGCGATCGAGGCCGCCGAGCGCGACATGCGCATTAGGCCGCCCGAGCCCACGCAAACCGCTATGGACAATGCGCTCGACGACGATTTGCTGCGCGACCTGACGCTGCGCCGCTAGCGAGCCGCTAAGCCGCCAGCACGCCCTTCTCGAGATGGATCAGGCGCCGGGCCTTTTCCGCCGATTTGGGATCATGGGTCACGATCAGGATGGTCTTGCCCAGCTCGCGATTGAGCTGATCGATCAACGATAATATTTCCTCGCCGGTCGTCCGGTCGAGGTCGCCCGTCGGCTCGTCGGCGACGATCAGCGTCGGGTCGGTAATCAGCGCGCGCGCAATCGCAACACGCTGCTGCTGCCCGCCGGAGAGCTCGTTGGGTCGATGGTCGGCGCGATCGGCCAGGCCGACGAGCGACAAGGCGATGCCGACGCGCTCGCGCCGCTCGCGGCGCGAAAGATTCGAAAGCAAGAGCGGCAGCTCGATGTTTTCGAACGCCGTGAGCACCGGCATGAGATTGTAGAACTGGAAGATGAATCCGACATGCGACGCGCGCCACGCCGCGAGATCGCTCTCGGACAAGCGCGCGATGTCGACGCCGCCGACCTTGATCGTTCCACTCGACGGCTTGTCGATCCCGG
>WNGI01008416.1_pt1 | contig 10605 bp, 10 predicted proteins | sample 5400621 | NCBI WGS metagenome assembly WNGI01 (sample SAMN13153374, study PRJNA577476) | soil metagenome | isolation source: 20 cm soil or saprolite under Garry oak tree replicate 1 | place: USA:California | collected 2016-06-15 | reverse complement strand
GTTCCGCGCTTTGCAAAGGGAGAAGCTATGACCGATCACGCTGATGCATTCATCACCGCCATCGACCTGCGCGTGCGCGATATTCTTGACCGCTGCACCCGCTGCGGGAAATGCGTCGAGGTTTGTCCCACGGCGACGCCGGCGGGGATCGATACCAGCGAGCCGTCGGCGATCGTCGGCGATGTGCTGGATATTTTGCGCGGCGGCGGTGATCCATCAAGCCGAGGCGCCCGCTGGGCCAACACGTGCACCGGCTCCGGTCGTTGTCTCACGGCCTGCGATGACGGCGTTAATCCGCGTTTCATGTTGGCGGCGACCCGCCTGAGGCTCAACGAGCGGCGCGAGGCGGGCGAACGGCGCGCCACCGGCCAAGCCGGCTTCAAAAAAATGTCCAGCGCGGTGAAGGTGCTGTCGCGTCTGCAGCTTCCGGCCGATCTCCTTGCCGGTTTCACCCAACCGGCCGCCGCGGGGTCGGATCCGGCGCCGGACATCGTGATGTATCTCGGTTGCAACGTCCTCAAGACGCCGCATATCGCGCTGCTCTGCCTCGAAGTCCTGGACCGTCTCGGCGCGCGCTACAAAGTTTTCGCGGGCCCGGCGTATTGCTGCGGCGTGATTCAGTACCGCGCCGGCGACGCCAAAACGTCGGGGCGAATCGGCGGCAGCACGGTGGCCGGATTCGCCGGCACGGGCGCGGCGCGGGTGCTCACGTGGTGTCCGACCTGCAACATCCAGCTGAGCGAGATCGTCATGCCGAGCACCGACGCAAGCTTCGATCTGCAGCACGTTGTGCCGTACATCGCCGAGCGCATCGACCTGCTTCGCCCGCATTTTATCCATCCGGTGAATAAACGAATCGCCCTGCACGAACATCCCGGCGTGGCCGGCGTGACCGAAGGCGCGATTAAAATCCTCGCCGCGATTCCAGGTTTGGAGTTGGTCGATCTCGAACAGCCGCGCGTCGGCTACATGTGCAACTCGCTCGCGCCCGTGCCGGCGTACAAACGCGAGCTTCACGCCCGCGAGCTAGAGGCCGCGGCTGCGGCCGGAGTCGATTATCTCGTCGGCATCTATCACGCCTGCCATCGCGAGCTGTGCGCCCACGAAGCCACGTCACCGTTCAAAGTCGTCAATCTTCAAGCAGTGGAAAATGATGCAGGACGTCGACCGCGTTTTGGCTGAAGTCGCCACGCATGCGGCTGCTGCAGGGTTGGACTTGGAAAGCGTCCGCGAAGTGCTCCTCGCCAATATGCTGGGCGAACAACCTCTGCCCATCGATTTTCGCGGCAAGCCGCCGCCTGAACCCGAAGCCGCGCCGGTGCGCGTCATCTCAGAGTAGACTTGCGCAGTTCCAAGTTGCATTGCAATTGACGCTAAGTCGGGTTACTGGCGTTCGGATCTACCCACGCAGGAAACAATTTTAGATCGCTCGGCAGACTCAATAAGAAATGTTTGACTTGGGAGTTGCGCAACTCAGACGAGACATACACGCGGCACACGCACGGACACACGTGGTGCTGATACTGATTTCCTCATAATTTTATGTATCGGCACTTCCTTTTTCTGGTTTGGGTGGTGAGGGTCTGGATTTTTTTGACGATGAAGCAGAAACATGGTTCGAAAAACAAAACCTCGCACCAATCCGACGATTAGCCACGGTATTGATCCGATTCGAACGGAGGCTTCGCGTGAAGTCGAGCACGATCACAAAAAGCAAACAGCGGATTTGCCCCCCTTTTGCCACGACAGGATTCAGGACCTTGAAGCGGCGCTGAATGTCTTAACTGCCGGCTTGCCCTCCGCGATAAAGTCGAACGGAAAGGAGAGCGGCTAGCCCATGATCATCCTGAACAATGAAGACGTCGGCGAGTTGTTGTCGATGGAGAATTGCCTGCGGCATTTGGAATCGGCTTACAAGGAGCTGTCCGAGGGATCTGCTGTGAATCGCCCGCGCAGCGATCTTTATCTGCCGGCCACGACCACCGGCGGCGTCTACTGTTTCAAAACCATGGAAGGCGGCCTGACGCGCGAGAAGGTTGTCGCGTTGCGCCTTAACTCGGACGTCATCAAGTGGGAAGAAAAGGCGGGTCGCATTATCAAAGACAAAGTGCCTGCGGCGCCGGGCAATAAGTGGGTCGGTCTTGTGCTGCTATTTTCCGCCGAGACGGGAGAGCCGCTGGCGATATTCCCCGATGGCATCATTCAAGGGATTCGTGTCGCGGCGAGCAGCGCGCTGGCGGCGCGCTTTCTGGCGCGCGAGGATGCCGCCGTCCTCGGCATTCTCGGTTCGGGTTGGCAGGCGCGCGCTCACGCCAGGGCGATGTGCGCGGTGCGGAACATCAAGAAAATCTTGGTGCATAGCCCGACGAAGGCGAATCGGGAAAAGTTCGCCGCCGAAGCAGAGAATGAACTCGGCGTATCGGTGGACGCCGCCATGTCCGGGGAGGCGGTTGCCGAGCGAGCGGACATTCTGGTCGCGGCGACCAATTCCGTATCGAGGGTGGTGCCGCCCGATTGGCTCAAGCCCGGTATGCATGTGACGTGCGTGAAGATTACCGAGCTCGGTGAAGAGACACTCCGTAAATTCGATCGCCTGGTCATCCATACTCGGAAATGGGCGCCGGATAATTACATCACCGGATTTAACGACGAAAAAGTCGAAGCGCACGATCCCATCGATCTTTTGACCGAAGGCGGGAAAGTATCGAGTATCGCCCCGAAGCAACCGTTTTGGCTCGGCGCGCCGGAATTGAAAGACGTGGTGGCGGGAAAGGTCCCGGGCCGGCAAACGCCGGCGGAAATCACCTGCTTCAATAACAACATCGGGCTGGGCATCCAGTTCGCCGCTCTCGGCAAAGTGATCTTCGACGACGCGAAGGCGAAGGGATTAGGCCGGGAGGTCCCCACGGATTGGTTTTTGCAGACCGTCCATCCGTAGATCCTGGTTGTCTTCGCCACAAAGACAGCGAAGAGCGGCGCCTTCGCGCCTTGGCGGGAGTAATTTCAGTCTTGAACCAACGCGAGGCTCTCCCGATCACGAGCGTTCGATGCCCGGAGAATCGAAAATCCAAAATCGGCAATCGAACCGTGGGTGCCGTTCATTTCTGCATGCCGATCTGGCGCAGAAACCCCTCATCTTCGAGTGTTTTTACGATGCTGCTATCGAAGAATTGATCCGGGTTGGCTTTTTTCGCTTCGGGATTTGGGCTTAGCTTGAGCGTCTCGACGATGCCGTCGCGATTGGGATACGGCGGCCGGACGACGTAATCGACGGCATATTGATAAGTCGCTTCGATGATATCATCCGCGGTGTCGCGCGTGTATTTCTGGATGACTTTCTTTGCGGTGTTCTTATCCTGAATAAAACGCTGCAGACCTTCGGCATAGCCCCGGAAAAAATTCAGCGCCGTGTCGCGGTTGGTTTTCAGGTAAGCCCGCCGGGTGATAACGGCCGTGTGCGGAAAATAAACCCCCGCTTTGGCCATGTCGAGGAGCGGCACGGCGCCAGCGGCGCGCGCCCGGATGTGGGTCGGCGCCGACAAAGGCGCGGCGACGATCAGCCGCTTCGAGAGCGCCGCGGCGAGCTCCGGCATGCCGCCGAGCTGGAGGATGTTGAGATCCTTGTCGGGGTTGAAGCCGTTTTTTTGCACGAGATAACGCAGGGCGAAATCGGTCGACGAGCCGAATCGGGTGACACCCACGGTTTTGCCTTTCAAATCGCCGACGGTTTTGATTTCAGGAAGAGCCATCATGTAAAACGCGGGCACGTTCGCCACGCCGCCGATGAAGACCAAGTCGGCGCCGCTGAGAACCGCACTAACCACCGGGGCGCCGCCGGAAAAAGCGATCTGCGAGTCGCCGGTCAGAACCACGCGGGTAACTTGCAGCGCGGTGGGAATATAGATCAGCTCCACGTCGAGCCCGTACTTCGGAAAAATCTTCTGCTCGGTGGTATACCAAAGCGGCGCATTGATGCCGCTGATGGCAGGATAGATCACGTTTAGTTTCGTGCGACTCTGCGACCAGGACGAAGTCGGCGTCAGGCAGAGCAGCGATGCGAGGATTAAAACGGATTTCTTCATGGTTCGGCACGATACGAGCGCACCACTGCCCCGGCTTAGGCAAATCTGGCACCGCTGTTGCGGCCGCTTCTCTTATTCTTTGATGAATTCGCGAATTATTTTGTGCGCTGCGTCCGGATTGGCAAAGAAATAACTGTGCCGCTCGTCGGGCAGCACCACCAGCTTTCCATTCGGAATTCCCTTGGCCAGCACGTCCGACGACGTGCGGTGATTGACCTCGCTGGTCATGTTACGGTCGTCCTCGCCTACCAGAATCAGTGTCGGTTGGCGAATTTCTTTCAAGCGTCCGCTGGTATCGTGGCTCTGCCGGGCGAGGAGATGACGAAGGTAAAACTCCACCGGGCAAAGATTCTGCATCCTTACTTTTAAATAGTGCTCGACCCGCTCGGGATGGTTTTGGACAAACTCGTCGGTGAAACCAACGAGTATCGAGTGATCCCGTTCGTACTTCTCGTAGCCCCATTCGATCATTTCTTTACATATCTTAAGCGGCAGCCCCTTGGTTTTCGGAAAGTGAGCGCCGGTAGACGCAAGAACGAGTTGCTTCACTCGATTCGGGTAATCCAATGCCAACAGCTGGGCAACCCGGCCTCCCATGGAATGACCCACGACAACGGCATCGTCCGCGTCGAGATGATCCATCAATGCGATAACGTCCCGGGCAAACATCTGGGTCGTATAGTCAACCGACGGCTTACTTGACCTACCGGTGCCGCGGTAGTCGTGAATGATGACTCGGTGGTCCTTCGAGAACTCCGGCACCTGGTAAATTTTCCAAACTTCTCCATCGCATGCCGTTTCACTCAGAAATACCATTGGCTGCCCGTGGCCATGAACTTCGTAATAAATCTCTCCGTCGGATAGCTGCAAAGTCGCCACTTTATCTCCTCCGTAGATTGTGAATGTTTTGTCGCTTCATCGACTAAGCCGGAGCTTCCGGTGAAAAACCTATGAATGCTGTGTTCATCCTTTGAGTCCACTATCTCCATAACTGGTCGAAGAACCCCGACCGCTTTACCTCTTCGACATAGCGGTTATCGTAGTAGGCGGTCACCGGCATCGCCGCCGCCGCTTGGGCTTCGATCAAATTGCTCTGCACCATTTGCTTTGTCGTGGAGCGTAGCGCGCCCTCCGGCACCAAGCCCTCTTTCGAATAGTTCTCGGTGGCGAAGCGGTACACCTGCTCCAGCAGATCCGGGTCCTTCATGGGCATCCACTTCATGATCACTTTTTTGGTAAACTCTCGATCGGTTTGGATCAGCTTGATCGATTCCGCCGTGAGCTTGATCACACGGATGATGGTGTCTTTTTCCTTCTCCGCCACCGAGCGACGGCCGACGATGCCGTTGGTGATAAACTGGGTGACCTTCTGGAGATCGTTAGGGGAGAATAGCTCGTTGTAACCCTGCTTCTTCAATTGGAAGTTGTAGGGCGGCGAAAAAACCGCGCCGTCCACCGAGCCGCGCACGAGGCCGGCCAATGCCTCCGGTTGTCCTCCGAGTTGCAGGATGGTTACCCCTTTCAAGCCTTGGCTGTCGATCGCCGTTTGCAAGGCGAAATGGGTGGCGGTGCCGAGCCGGCTGACGCCGATTTTTTTTCCCACCATGTCCTCGGGTTTCCTGATCTCGGGTTTTACCATCACCGATTGCGTGAACCGCGGCACCATCGCGGTAATCTGAATGATGTCGCCGCCTCTCAGGACGTTGGAAATGACCGAGGGTCCGCCGGAGCCGGCAAAATTAGCCGCACCTGACAACATGGACTGGAACATCACAGCCGATGATCCAATAAAGACAGGGGCGAAGTCGATGCCGTGCTTTTCCGGGATCCGCGCCTCCTGCGCGACGAACCACGGCAGCGAGTTAATGCCGATGGGCGAGAACGGGAACGGTACTTTTTTCGGCGTCTGCGCCTGCAAAGTCGCACCGGACCAGAGAAACAAAACGAGGAGCAGAGGCACCGAGAGCTTGAGAACAGCTGTCTGACGCGGCGGAAAAAACCGAAATTGCCGTGAGCCTTTCATCTCCAATCCTTTAGTTCTTGACCATCGCCGGTCTATTACACTCGGCCTTGGAGTGTCAATAAACCCGCGCTACTTTACCAATGGCCTTTCAACCGCGGCGTGATTCAAATAGGAAGGCGGTTAAATGGCGACTAATTCACAAAAACTCGGGAATGTGGTACGGCTTCGAACGTGGAGGGTTATCATGCCGATCTTGAAGCTCAAAGACGCAGACATCTACTACGAGGTACATGGCAGCGGACCCCCGTTCCTCTTTCTCAGCGAGACCGCGTGCGACGGGGAAGTTTGGAAAATTCACCAGGTGCCGGAGTTTTCCCGCGATCACACCGTAGTGACTTTCGACTATCGTGGAATGGGACAGTCCAGCAAACCGTCTACGCCATATTCGATGGAGATGTTCGCCGACGACGCTGCGGCGGTGCTCGATCATTTGAAACTTGATCAGGCGATCGTTTGCGGCCACTCGATGGGCGGAAGGGTCGCCCAGGTTCTCGCGCTCAAACACCCGACAAGAGTCAAAAAGTTGATTCTCGCGTCGAGCGGCGCTGGATATCCGAACCAGAGAGGCATCCCACTGAAGCTGTGCATGGAAATGGTCGAGATGGGATATGAAAAATACGCCCGAGAACATACCGTCACCGTAGGTTGGACCAAGGACTATCTCGAAAAGCATCGCGACAGAGTGGATAAGTTTCTCAAAGTCCGTTGGCAAAACATCCCGCCTATGGAGTGTTTCCTACGCCACATCATCGCCCGGCACGAATGTGATACCAGAGCGCAATTAAAGGACATTCGGGCGCCGACGCTGGTCTTGGTTGGCGCCGAGGATCATATCTCCGCCTCGAACCTGTCCCATCGAGCGAGCTCTGAAGAGTTGGCGAAAGGAATTCCCAACGCAAAACTTGCGCTCCTACCCGGCGAGTGCCATCACTTTTTCTACACCGAGCCGGCGGCCGCGCATAAAATCATCCGAGATTTTTTGGCAGAGAGATAGAAAAGGAGGCCGGCTACTCGCCGCTTCGATCCCCTTCGCAGTTGCGCAACTTAGCTGAGGCTGTCACCACAAACTTTCTTTCTCGGCCTTTCGCTGGCAGCTTCGACCGTTTTGGTTTGCTGCTGCTCTGTTTGTGATCCGCGCGACGCTGTTCGCTACTGTCATAGGAAGCCCGCTTGCGCTGCCAACGATCAGCGATTAATGCAGCGGCCTTTTTTTCAGGTCGTGGCCGGCACGTTGAACTTGGAACCTTGGAACGGGTTGCAAGGCTGCTTTCGGTCGCCTCGCATCGGATCGTTGACGCAAAAATTCAAAAATCCTACATTGACGAGAAAATACGGCGTCGAGGGAAGCGGAAAAAATACGCCGACTGGGCAAGTTAATGCAGCAACTGTTTATCAGACGAGAAGTCAACGCCGAACCAGCGGATTGCGAAAAGTAAAGATTTGACTCTCCTCACCTTTCGCGGACCGTCGACGCGCGCCGCTGTTGCGTGAGTTTAAATAGTTAACGCGTTGACTTAGTAGAGTTAGGCAAGTCCGACACAATGGTGATTCTCGTCGGGCAAACATGGAAACTAGCCTGTTCGCTTTAGCCTGTTCTTTCAGCGGCACGCTTCGATGAAGGAGCGAATGGGTCGCTCTGCGAAGCTTTGCCGATGAATGCAGGTCTCACCCATAGATCAGGAATCTCAATCCAGCGATTAAAAGCGTCCCCTCGATAAGAAAGATGAATATTTTCTCGGGCAGCCGATCCAAAATCTTTTTACCGATCAAAGAGCCGAAAATCATGATCAATCCGAGCCCCAGCCCCGCGGTGACGCTATGGCTCGTCAGGATCGCGGTGCTTCCGTAGGCGACCAGTTTGGTGACGTGCATCACGACGGTTGCGAGCGCTTCGGTGCCGATGAGAGCGCCTTTGACCAGCCCATACGCCAGGAAGAAAGGAATCATGATCGGCCCGACGCTTCCCAATAGGGCGGAGAGAAAACTAAACACGGCGCCCACGATGGCAAACGCGCGCAGCGGGAGTTGCATCGTGCTGCCTATGCCAGCGCGGCGGTAGACCCCCACGCCGATCAGAAAAATACCGAGGAGACGGGTAAGAAACGGAAGCGGCGCCGAAGCGAAGAGAAAACCGCCCACCAGCGCGGCGGGCACGCCGGTCAGAGCGAACCAACCGACGACGGGCAGGTCCAGCTCTCTTCGGTTGAACCACGCGCGGCTCAAGTTCCCCAACAACTGCGCCACGGTGAGAATCGGGATCGCCTCGCGCACGCCGAAGGCGGCCACGAGCAGCGGCAACAAGACGGCCGCGCCGCCGAAACCCGCCACCGCCGCCAACACGGAGCCCACGAAAGCGCCGCCCGCAAGCAGGATCAGATTCGCGACAGACATGAATGAATCCATACCACGAGCGGCCGGCCGGAAGCGTCTCCACGGCAGCAGAAAGATTTCTTTTTTTAGAAGTAGCGTAGAGTCGGCGCGAGTCCAGTGGTCTTCATTCCGGTGCCCGTCCGATCGCGGCGAAAACGCGATGGAGCACGGCGAGCGGCTCTTGAGGAAATTTCTCGGCGAGCAGCGCCTGCAGGTCGCGGTCGAACGCCGTCACGCCTTCCGGAGAGAGACTCGCGCCGACGCCGGCGCTCGCGCGAATGCGCCCGCGCCAAGCCTCGTGCGAGTAGGGTACTGCGAGATCGAAAGAGAATGTTTCCAGACGACGGAATTCCGCTAATGCCATGTCGGCAAGACATCGCGGATGTATCCCGACACTGCCGCCGAGCGTCCATTTCGGATTATGTTTCTCGATGAGGTTTTCCGTGAGGTCGGCGACATTGGCAGGCAGCGGAATCCAATCGAAATGCGCGATCACAAGATGCCCACCGGGTTTTATGATGCGACGCGCTTCGCTAGCTGCCCGCGGTCGATCGAACCAAAACCAACACTGTCCGGCGATAACAAGGTCGAAGCTCGTTTCGGGAAAACCCGTATCTTCTACCGCTGCTTCGACGTAGCGAACCGTGACGCCCGCCTCGCGATCAAGGCGCCGCGCTTCCTCCATCAACGGCGACGACCGATCCAGACCGGTGGATTCACAGCCGCGCTGCGCGAGACTGCGCGCGATCGTCCCCGTTCCCGTTCCCAAATCAAGCGTACGAATGCCGGCTCCTACGATGCCCATCGCCGCGAGCCGATCGAACAACTCCGATGGAAAACCCGCGCGATGTTTTGCGTAGTCAGCGGCGGTTTTTCCGAAATCCGCGGTAAGGTGTCCCATTCTCACTTCGGCCGCCATGCTTGGCTTCATATATCTTTGTATCCCCGCATTCAATTTAACCAATGGCAATCGAGGAAAAGTAACATGCACATGGCAACGGGGGTGGCAAATATCAACATTAAAGACTTGATAATCATCTAGAAGGCTTCTCCGAGAGGCAGTAGGGTTGGCGATTAGAGCCAACCGCAAAACTCAGAGGAGGAGACGAGATGAAACTTTACGGTGCAATTGATTTGCACTCCAACAACAATGTGACGGTTCTGATCGATGAGCAAGATCAAGTCGTCTATCAGAAACGCTTGGCCAACGATCTTAGTTTGATCGGTGAGCAGCTCTCGCCGTATGCGTCATCACTTGAGGGAATCGTGGTGGAGTCGACTTACAACTGGTACTGGCTGGTGGATGGACTGATGGGCAAAGGACACCGAGTTCATCTGGCCAACACCGCGGCGATCCAACAGTACAACGGACTTAAATATACCGATGACGATTCCGACGCGCGGTGGCTGGCGCACATGGTGCGTCTGGGAGTGTTGCCCCAGGGCTATATCTATCCGCAACAAGAGCGGGCGGTCAGGGATCTTTTGCGCAAGAGGAGCCAACTGGTCAGACAAAAGACCGCCAATCTGTTGAGCATCCAAAATCTTTACACCCGCAATACGGGCTTGTCGTTGAGCGCCAACCGGATTAAGAAACTCAGGTCCGAAGAAGTTGATGATCTATTCACCCTGGGCGATGTGGCGTTAGCGGTGAAGGCCAATCTCTCGGTGATGCGGTGTCTTGAAGCAGAGATTAAGACCCTCGAGCAGGTCGTCAAAGAGCGGGTGAAGCTTAAACCTGCGTTTCGCTATTTGCTGAGCGTGAGCGGGATCGGGCAGACTCTGGCGCTCACGATCATGCTGGAGACTGGAGATATCCGGAGATTTCCCAGCGTAGGAAACTTTGCTTCGTACTGTCGGTGTGTGGGCAGTGAAAAGCTTTCCAACGGCAAGCGCAAAGGCAAGGGCAATACTAAGAACGGGAATAAGTATCTCAGTTGGGCGTTTGTGGAAGCGGCCAACTTTGCCATTCGCTTTGAACCGCTGATTGGCCGGTTCTATCAGAGAAAGAAGGCCAAGACTCATGGAGTGGTCGCCATCAAGGCGGTGGCCCACAAACTGTCGCGGGCTTGTTACTACGTCATGCGCGATCAAGTGCCGTTCAATGTCGCGCGGGCCTTTTCCTAGGAA
>WNGI01006530.1_pt1 | contig 10605 bp, 7 predicted proteins | sample 5400621 | NCBI WGS metagenome assembly WNGI01 (sample SAMN13153374, study PRJNA577476) | soil metagenome | isolation source: 20 cm soil or saprolite under Garry oak tree replicate 1 | place: USA:California | collected 2016-06-15 | reverse complement strand
TGGAACCACGCCAAATTCGTCGCCGCCGCCGCGATCCTGTGGGCCTAGACCGAGCAATTCGCGTCCGGCTAAACCGAGCAAAATCACGCCACCGGCGACTTGAAAGTCCGCAACCGTAATCCCGAGCGCAGAAAAGATAATTTTTCCGAGAAAAATAAAGCCGACCGCTACGCAAAGGGCGGTGAAAATTCCGAGGAATGCCTGGCGTTGTCGACGTTCGTGGGACGCGCTCGTCCCGAGGCCCATGAAAATCGCAACGAGCCCAATCGGGTCGATAGCGACAAAGATCGGAATAAAGGCGAGGAAGAATTTCTCGATCATCACATGATACAGCGCGTTTTCGCTTTACCGGACAAGTCTTCTACACAATCTTCGCTGTCTTCATCAATCAAGCCTTTCCGCATGAAAAACTTGTGTCTGTCGATCTTGCTCTGCTCTGTGCTTGTCGATCTTTCAGCCTCCGAAACAAAATCGGTCGATGACTTTCGGGCCGCTGCCGCGAAAGCAAATGCCGTCTTAACAATTCCGGAATGGGAACAAACGCCGGAAGCGGTCGAAGCTTCCATGAAAGATGCGATCGCCAAAGCGAACACAGCCTTGGATCAAATCGGCGCACAAGATCCCGCCAAAGTCACGTTTAAGAGCACAGTCGTTGCGCTCGACGATCTCACTTACCAAGCCGGAATTGCCGCCAATAAAGCGACCATCATTAAGGAGACGAACACGAATCCTGGCATGCGCGCGGCTGCCGAAGAAGCAGTAAAGGCATTCCAGGAATGGGCAGTTGGTATTGATTACCGCGAGGATGTTTACAAGGCGATCAAAGCCTTCGCCGACACGCATCCCAAGCTCTCCGGCGAAGACGAAAAGGTATTCAACGAAACATTGCGCGATTATCGGCGTGCCGGCTTGGAATTGCCGCCCGATCAGCGCAAGGAAGTCGAGCTCCTTCGCAAGGAATTGTCGAACCTGGGAACCGATTTCGATACGAACATCGTCAACGCAACTGGTCCGGTTATTTTCACAAAGACCGATCTGGAAGGTCTGCCGGAAAGCTTCTTCGCCTCGCCCGGCGTCAAAACCGGGGATGATGTTTACACGGTGATGGCAAATGTCACCTGGCAATTCAACACTGTTGAAGAAAACGCGAAGAGCGAAGGCGCTCGCAAACAACTTTACCTCATTCGCGAAACGCTCGCTAAAGACACAAACGTTCCCGTTCTCAACCAAATGCTGGCGCTACGCAACAAAATCGCCCTGCGACTGGGTTATAAATCATGGGACGATTTCCAAACCGAAATCAAAATGGCCAAGACAGGCACGAATGCGAAAAAGTATATCAACGATCTGATCGCCGGAATTCAGCCAAAGTTCGACGGCGAAGTGTCGGAGTTGCAAAAGATGAAAGCGGCTGACACGAAGGATCCGGCCGCGAAAATCGACGTGTGGGACTGGCGCTACTACAGCAATCAGCTCAAAAAACAGAAATACGCCGTCGATACCGAAGCCTTGCGCGCTTATTTCCCATTCCAAAACGTGCTGGAGGGGATGTTCAACATTTATCAAAACATTTTCGGTCTTAAATTCGAGAAGATAACCGCGCCTTACAAATGGATTGGGGATCTACAACTTTATCTCATCACCGATTCGGCCACCGGGGAACCGCTCGGGATGTTTTACCTCGACATGTTTCCGCGCGAGGGAAAATTCAATCACTTCGCACAGTTCGATATCATCAGCGGTAAACTCCTACCGGATGGAAGATACCAGCGGCCGACCGTGGCCTTGCTCTGTAATTTTCCTCCCGCAACTGGGGACAAGCCGTCCTTAATGACCCACACCGACGTGGAGACGCTTTTTCACGAGTTCGGTCACGCGTTGCATTCGATTGTCACCAAGGCCAAGTACGGGCGCTTCGCCGGAACTCATGTTCCCGGTGATTTCGTCGAAGCGCCCTCACAAATGCTGCAGAACTGGGTTTGGGATAAGAAAGTCCTCGATACATTCGCCGTGGATTACCGCGATCCATCGAAAAAGATTCCTGCGGAAATCGTCAAAAAAATGAACGACGCCAAACTTGCCATCGCCGGCCTCTTCTACCGGCGGCAATTTGCTTTCGCGACGCTCGATCTTGTCTTGCACGATCAGCATCCGGAAAATGAACCGTACGATTGCGTGCTGATCTCAAATCCGATCTTGGAGAAGGTGTTTCTGCCAATCGATCCGAGCACGACTTTTGTTTCCTACTTTGGCCATTTGAACGGCTACGACGCCGGTTACTACGGTTATGCTTGGGCCGATGCGATCGCTGCCGATATGGCCACTGTCTTTGAGAAATCGAAGGATGGTTACCTCGACAAGCAAGCCGGACTGCGATTGCGTCGCGAAATTTACGAACCTGGAGATTCGCGCGACGTCAATATCTCCATCGAGAAGTTCCTTGGCCGGAAACAATCGATTCAACCGTTCCTGAAAAAGATCGGCATCGGACCGCAGGACAAGAAGAAAGCGCCAGCCGGTCCATCACAGGAAAGCAGGTAAAGAGTAGTGCAAGCTTCCAGCTTGCGAGAATTAGACGCAAGCCAGAGGCTCGCGCTACACTTGCGGAGAATCGTCGCACATCAGCAACACCCGTGAAAGTCTCCCCGCCAAGTCGAAGCCTAGCGAGGGTTGGCGTAAATTTAGAGCGCCGCTACAGAAGAGAATGAAAATTGGACGCTGGTTGGTCGCAATCCTTTTTGGCGTCGCCGCGTCGAGTCTCGCGGTCGATGAATTGGCCTTACGTTTGCAGCCGGCGCTGGAGGCGATCACGCCGGACGGGTTGCTGGCGCATATAAAGATTCTCGCATCCGATGAATTCGAAGGGCGCGCGCCCGGAACAAAAGGCGAAGAACTTTCGGTCAAGTACATCAGCGATCAGTTCAAACAAATCGGTCTAAAGCCGGGAAATCCCGACGGAAGTTATGTGCAGGAGGTCCCCCTGGCCGGGATCAAAAGCGAACCGAGAATGTCGTTCACGGTTGGCGATAGAACGATCGAGCTAAAATATCCCGACGATTTCGTTGCCTCATCGGCACGTGTTCAACCAGAGATCAAGATCAACAATTCAGACGTCGTCTTTGTCGGCTATGGCATCGTCGCGCCGGAGTACGGCTGGGACGATTACAAAGATGTCGATGTACGAGGTAAGACGATTTTGATGTTGATCAATGATCCGCCGATTCCGGACCCAAAGGATCCATCAAAACTTGATGACAAAATGTTTAAAGGAAAAGCGATGACCTATTACGGGCGTTGGACTTACAAATACAAAATCGCCGCGCAAAAAGGCGCCGCCGCAGCCGTGATCATTCACGAGACCGGACCGGCCGCCTATCCCTACTCGGTCGTGAAAACGAGTTGGGCCAAGGAGAATTATGAGATCGACGCGCCAAACAAGAACAAGGACGCCATACAAGTGCGCTCGTGGATCACGCTCGATGTCGCCATGAAATTGCTAGCCGATTGCGGTCAGGATTTCGACGGGCTGAAGAAGTCCGCGATCACAAAAGAATTCCGGCCGGTGGCGTTAAATGCAAAAGCCAACATCGACATCAAGCAACAGATTCACTCGTTCAAGTCTCACAATGTCATCGGCAAGCTCGACGGGAGCGATCCGAAATTACAGGATGAATACGTTATTTATACCGCACACTGGGATCATCTCGGGCGTCACCCCGAATTGCAAGGCGACCAGATTTTTAATGGAGCAATCGATAACGCGTCCGGCGTCGCGTCGGTGATCCAGCTCGCAGCCGCGTTCACAAAATTGAATCCGCTGCCAAAACGATCGGTCCTGTTCATGGCGACGACAGCCGAAGAAGCGGGATTGCTCGGCGCGAAATTCTACGCGGAGCATCCGCTTTATCCGCTCGAGAAAACGCTCGCCGATATCAACATCGACACCGTGAATCCTTGGGGGAAAACGCGCGACATTGAAGACCTGAGCGACAATAATTCAACGCTCGATGACATGCTTGCGACGGCTGCGAAGCGCAACGGGCGCATGATGACGCCGAACAGCCAGCCTGAAAAGGGCAGCTTTTATCGCGCTGATCATTTTGAATTTTCCAAGCTTGGTGTCCCTGCGCTTTACACGGGCGGCGGCAAGGATTTCATCGGCAAGCTGGCCGATTTCGGACAGCAAAAGAAAGACGATTACACCGCGCATCATTATCACCAGGTATCGGACGAAGTGAATCCAGAATGGGACCTCTCCGGTGCAGTCCAGGATACCGATCTTTTATTCGAAGTCGGCTATCAAGTCGCCAACGCCGATAAATTTCCGGAATGGAAGCCCGGAGCAGAATTCAAGGGGAAGCGCGATGAGATGTTAAAGAGATAATAGATTCAGAAAGAAAAATTCGGTCTAATTCTCGTTTGGCGTGGAGATCCTCACTAACATCCTCAACGAAGAACAGTTCCGCCAGGTACTTGGCGATGTCATGTCGCTTCTGACGGAGCGCGGAATCAGCGACGTCGCAGTATCGTTTGGATTTACGCCTGATGCTCCTCAGCAGGACGACGTTGGCGTTGGCTACACCGTTCCGATCGGAGATGTGCCTTCGTTTATTGCAGAGCGTGAGCGTACGAAGGGCTTCCGGTTGGACCTCTTTGATTGTTGGATTGAGCCGCTGACACTCGATGCGCGATTTTGTTTCTGCAATGACCGCGATGTCCATGTCACGTCCGACTCCGTCGAGGTACTCGATTCCATCCGTGCCCATTGGCGAGCAAAAGGATTCAATGGGTATCCAGATGATCTCAAGAAAAATGCCTAACCAATCGCTCCAGCCAAAAGAACAAAGTTGCAACCTGTCGCATTAGATGGTTGAATCCGGCTCGCAAATCTGAAAACCTGAATGGGCTCTCTCAAAAAAAGACGCAAGGCGAAGATTTCCAAACACAAGCGCCGCAAGCGCATGAAGCAAAATCGCCATAAGAAGCGTCTTCGTTACAAGGCGTAACCTGCAGTTGCCTCATTCTTGTTTGTTAAGGCTCGCCCGCGCTGGTTTGCGAACGCGTTGCCGAAAGCTAGAGTCGTAATAATGATCGAGCAGATGAAGTGGGGGGTTCTCACGATCTCGTATTTTCTTTTCGCAATCGTTTTTTTTTCCCCGGCAACTGCGGGAATTGCTCGGCCTCCGCGTAATTCGGCACCCCAAATCCAACCTGCGTCCGGCGGGATAAAAAAAATCGATCGCCAGGATGATTCGTTCAGTCTTAAACCGGCTGCGGACCTCGTTCTACGCCCGGAAGGCGAGCGTAAAGCTGGAGCGCTCGCTTATTTTGTCGAAGGGGCAGCCTATGAGGAAAACGGTGAGATTGATAAAGCGCTAGAGGCATATCGCAAAGTGCTCAACGTCGATCCTGGTCAGTCGGAACTTGCGTCGCGGGTGGCCGCTCTACTGACGCGGCAGGATGATTTTCCGCAGGCCATCGATATTCTGAAAGACGCAATTAAAGCAAATCCGAACAATGCCGAGCCTTACAGCCAGCTCGCTTTTATCTATGCGAAGTATCTCAAGAAAACGGATCAAGCGGTCGATTACGCCAATCGGGCCATCACGCTAAATCCCCGAGACATAGAGGCTTATCAGCGTCTTTGCGAGATCGAACTAGCGGCGGGAGAAGAAAAGAAAGCGCTCCAGGCTTTGGATCGAGCCACAAAAGTTCATAGCGACGACGCAGCCTTCTGGACGGGGCTGGGGAAGCTTTACGCGTCGATTCTTTTTAAGCCCGATTCGCAGCCGAAGGGCGACGAGTTAGGACGTATTAACGAAATTTTCAAAAAAGCGGCGGAACGCGCCAATGACGATCCCACGGTGCTTAAGGACGTGGCAGATTACTATGCATCATCGCAACAATTGAAGGAGGCTATTCCGCTCTATCTTCGCGTGCTCGAACTACAACCCGACGACGCGAACGCGCGAGAAAAACTTGCCACCGGTTTCATTTTGACGAACCAGCGCGCCAAAGCGGTTGAGATGCTGGAGCAAATCATCAAACAGCATCCCGAAAAATATCAGCCCTACGATTTGCTGGCCCAGGTTCTGGATGATGAAGCACGATCGCTTCAACGCGCAAAGCGGCTTGACGAAGCTAAAGCCAAGTTTGTCAAGGTAGCCGCAAATTACGAGCAAAGCCTGCTCATTAATCCCGATCATGCCGGCACATACTTGCGGCTGGCGGAGTTACTCCTCGGCCCGGTCAAAGATGCGGATCGGGCAGTGAAAATTCTGGCCGAAGCGCGCCGCCGGTTCCCAGGCGCGCCGGAGATCGTTTATTATCTCGCGCTGGCCCAGCGCGAAGCGAAACAGATCCAGCAAGCGGTGACAACCTTTGAGGAGGCGCTGCACGAAGCAGAACTCGATCAGGACAATGAAATCGTGAACGCGAAATTCTATTTCAATTACGGCGCAACGGCCGAGCAGGCGGGTTTGTACGAAAAAGCAGCAGACTTGCTTCGCAAATCAATCGCTCTCGATCCCGCCAACGCCGCGGAAGCCTACAACTACCTTGGCTACATGTGGGCAGACCACAACCTGCACCTCGACGAAGCCGAGGACATGATCAAACGCGCTCTGCTAATTGAGCCTGACAATGGGTCTTACCTCGACAGCCTGGGTTGGGTTGAGTTTCGAAAGGGCAAATTTGATCAAGCCTTGGCCGACCTACTTCGAGCTGCGAAAAACATCGAGCATGATGACCCGATCGTCTTCGAGCATATTGGTGACACTTATTTGAAATTAGGTCGTGTACCGGAGGCATTGGAAGCGTGGCGAAAAGCGCTGGCACTCGATCCGCAAAACAAAAAGCTCGCAGACAAAATCGAGAGCACTAAGACGACGATCAGTAAAGGTTCGCCAGCAAAGACGAATTCGACGCGGTGACAAAATGTCGAACCAGCGCAGCTGTTCTACAAACTAGAGGCGGCATGATCCGTAGATGAAGGACTATCCAACTCCCTGGCAGCGCAAGACTATGTGGGCGGCCCTCAGCGCCCTCTTTGTTGTTTTTCTCATCGTGATCGTTGGCGCGGTCATCTGGACGGGCGCCAATATCATCAGCTTCCTTCAGCCAATCTTGATCCCAGTCGCCATTGCAATGATTCTCACCTATCTGCTCGACCCGCTCGTGACGAAAATGTCCCGAGGTGGTCTCAGTCGCACGAAAGCGGTGACTCTTCTTTTCGCCATCGGCGTCGTCGCGTTGGGAGGTTTGATCGCCTGGCTCGTACCGACCATCTCCATCCAAAGCGCAAATTTCGCAAAGGAAGTCCCCGCCTATACAGAGCGCGCGCGCGATCGGATCGTCGATCTTATCTATCGATTCGACCAGACATTCGGCTTTTTGGGCGGGGGGCGCGAAAAGTCTGCCTCGTCCAGTTTCACAAACTGGCTCATTGGCCCTGTTTCCCCCTCTCCTCATGCGCAGCCAACCACGACTGCGACCGCCTCGCCAAACGCAGCTGCTTCGCCGCAAGCGATTGCGCCCGCGAGTGAAACGATTGCGCCGAACCCTTCGAAGCTTACGACCGCCGAACGCCAACGCATTCAAGCTTATGTGGAAAAACAAATTCCTAATCTTCAGCGGGCGTTTCCAACATTGATGGAAAAATTATGGGGGATCTTGAAGAAAAGCATCGGCGGATTTCTTGGGGTCACAGGCTTCTTGCTCAGCCTCATCCTGGTGCCGATCTATCTATTTTTCCTTTTGAATGAAAAACCGCGCATCGAAAAGAGATGGAAAGATTATCTGCCGCTGCGCGCGTCGCCGCTCAAGGATGAAGTGGCCGAAGTATTGTCGGAAATTAACAAGTACGTCACCGCGTATTTTCGCGGTCAGTTGCTCGTCTGTTTAGTCGATGGCGTGCTGATTGGCGGCGTCCTGACGCTTTTCGGGCTCAATTTTGCACCCCTCATTGGCGTTCTTGTTGTCATCCTGACCATGGTTCCGTACATCGGGATAATCATCTGCTGGGTGCCAGCCGTTTTAATCGCCGCTTTTCAATGGGGCGATTGGACACATCCTCTCATCGTGACCGGCATTTTCATCCTCATCCAGAATCTGGAAGGGATATTCTACGCCCCGCGTATTGTGGGAAATTCTGTGGGGCTGCATCCAATGACAGTGATCGTGTCGATCTTTGTCTGGGGCTTGATAATTGGCGGAGTGCTCGGCCCACTCTTGGCCGTGCCGTTAACGGCAACAATCAAAGTCTTACTCACGCGATATGTTTGGGGCCCGCGTTTGAGGGAGCAGGTCATGGAATCGATCGAAGAGGTCCCTGTGGTTGAAGAATCCCAGGCAACGACGGAATCTTAGACGCCTGGCGGGTCGGCGCGCGGAGTGCCACTTCGGCGCGGCGAGAGGACACGAGGATGGCGGAAAAAATCAGAAGCACCAAGCAGAGAAGAAGTCCCCAATTATTTCCCCGTCTCAAGTCTTTCCTGCAACGACAACGATGGCCGGCCCGTCTTGCCTTTTTAATTGCTGCGTCCGTACTCGCCATTTTCTTGGCGATTATTTTCTTCAGTTACGGCTCAAGCGTCTATAGCGGCTGGCACGAAAGGCGTTTGCTCCATCGTGCTGCTTCGATGCTGCAACAGGAGAGATTTAAGGAGGCAGCGCAGAACGCGCAAGAGGTCGTGAAGCTCCACCGGGAATCTCTGCCGGCCTTTTACATTCTGGCGGAAGCAGCAGAAAAACAGAACCTCGAGGAAACCGTCTGGTGGCGCGAACAAATCGCGCGACTCATCCCGAAGGACCCAGACAGCCAGCTCAACCTCGCCTCAGCGGCGCTGCGCTTTGGGCAGCTCGACGTCGCGCGAAAAGCCCTGGATCGTATCTCCAGCGTCGATCGCAACAGAGCCGCCTTTCATGTCGTCGCGGGCTGGCTCGCGCGTGCGGAAGGAAATTTCGCCGAGCAAGAGGGGCAATTCGCGGCGGCGGTAAAAGAAGAACCGAGCAACGATCTTTATCAATTCAATCTTGCAGCCCTGCAAATCCATTCCAGTGATCCGAAAAAGAGCGAAAAGGCACGCGCCACACTCGATCGACTGAGCAAAGTCGCTCCTTTTCGCACCGGTGCGCTGCGCGCGTTGCTTAACGATGCCGTGGCACGCAATGATCTTGCCGTCGCAGACAACTTCGCCCAACAGCTTCAGATGTCACAGCAGGTCACCTTTGGCGATTATCTGCTCTGCCTGAACTTTTATCGAAAGCTAGACGACAAGAAATTTCGCCTTCTGCTGGACGGGGTGAAACCGTTTGCCGCACGCAATCCGTCCGATCTCGCGTCGCTTATGGACTGGATGAACAACAATGGGCTCGCCGGCGAGATCGTTAAATGGATTGATAAATTGCCGCGAGACGAGATTAATTCTCCGCCGGTATCCATCACAGTTGCAGGGGCGTATGCGGAGGCAAACAACTGGTCGCGTCTCAAACGCTGGACGCGCAGCGGCTCGTGGGGCGACTCTGAATACCTGCGCTTTGCCTACCAGGCAATTGCGACAAGGCAATCACAGCACGCCACCGATATTGAATTCGAGAAGTTGTGGCGCTCGGCCGAACAAGCGACAGACGAACGACCAGAGCGTGAACTTGCTCTCGCGCGTCTGGCTTCGAAATGGAACCTTGAAACAGAATCCGAACAACTCTGGCTGCGTATTGCAAAGAATCCGCCGATGCGGCGTGAAGCGCTCGACGCGCTTGCGCGACTCTATCGCGCAAAGAATGAGACTGGAAAACTTTATGACATTCTCCAGCGTCTGCACGAAAGCTCTCCGAATGAGCCGCCGATCACAGCGGACCTCGCGCGACTTGGACTTAATATTGGCCAAAACACAAAAGAATCGCAGGACCTTGCAAAAGAGGCTTACGATCGAGCGCCGAACGACACAAATTGTGCTGTCACTTATGCATTTTCACTCGACCGACTTGGCCATAGCGACCAAGGTCTTGAAATTATAAAAAAATTGCCACCCGACCAATTACATGATCCGCATGCAGCCGTTTACGTCGCGCTGTTGCTGCTTGACGCAAATCAAACCGAAGCGGCGAAAGAATATGTCGATGCAGCTGACGATGTGAAGATCTACGCTGAAGAAAAAAATTTGCTCGACGAAGCTAGGGCAAAACTCGCCACTGCCTTATCAAGTCCATCGCCTTTGCTTTCACCGGCGCCCGCCGAGCTGAGTCCAACGCCAACATCGACGTCGACTCCATAATCGCCTGGAGTTGAAGGCCTATTTGGCCTTGCTATTTCACTCCGGTGCTTCTTCCGGCTTGTTCTCTTTTGCGATCGCCTTTGTCCAAAACGCAATATCGCCCGCATCCATGTGCGCACGTTGTTCCAGCCGTGCATCCCGAAATCTGCGTTCCCGCACATCCGCCAAATACTGCTGCCGCGAAAGCAGCGTTCCTCGACAGAGGCGATCTGGGCCAATAGCGGGCATATCGTCTTTCAATCGCGAGATTAGATCATTCATAACGGCGGCGGGAACTCGTCCGATCTCGCTCGGATAAATGTAACCGAAGAGGACCAGATGGCTCAACAAT
>WNGI01017620.1_pt1 | contig 10606 bp, 11 predicted proteins | sample 5400621 | NCBI WGS metagenome assembly WNGI01 (sample SAMN13153374, study PRJNA577476) | soil metagenome | isolation source: 20 cm soil or saprolite under Garry oak tree replicate 1 | place: USA:California | collected 2016-06-15 | reverse complement strand
AATTCGCCTTTTCCGCCAAAACCGAACCCGATGCATAAACACCCCTATTAGTAGTGGCAGGGTGGCATAAACCACACAATCTGCGCCTATTTATACACAGCGGAGCCATTTAGGTTTCCAATCCGACCGGGCAAAACCGGGTGAAATCCGAACAGTAACCTTGACACTCCTCCAGTTCAGGTAGATATCTACTCAAGTAGCACCTATAAATTTTCTCCCCCCAAGTTTTTAGGAGAGTCTCCCCTCTCCTGCGTGTTCTCGTGTCCGGAGTGGTAGCTCCGGAGCAGGGGGGCACTTCTGTGATAGGGCAAAAAAGCATATGGCCGAGTCGCCCGAGGTAATGAATATTCGCCAGGCGTCGCACTACCTGGGTATCAGTACAGACACACTTTACAAGTACGTGTACGAGGAAAGAATCCCCGCCTTCAAACTGGGCAATCGCTGGAAATTCAAGAAGACCATACTGGATTCGTGGATGGAGCGAAAGAGCACCCAGGGTGAAGGACGGGAGCGCAAGAAAACTAAAGCGCGGGCAGCAGCGCAACTGTAAAGGCGGAATACATGTTTGGAAAGCAAACCATTGTCGGCCTGGACGTAGGCTCCAGCAGCATCAAGGCGGTGGAACTCCATCGCGGTCGCAACGGGATCGAAGTTTCCCACGTCGCCCTGGAACCCTTGGCGGCAGACATTGTGGTCGATTCCATGATTGTGGACAGTGGCACGGTGTCCAGCGCTATCTCCAAGCTGTTTAACGAAAAACAAATTAAATCCCGGTCGGTGGCTACATCGGTGAGCGGCCACTCGGTGATCGTAAAAAAAATCTCGTTGCCCATGATGAGCGATCAGGAACTGGCGGAGACCATTCAGAAAGAAGCCGCACAGCAGATCCCATTCGACATCGCCGACGTCAGCATTGACTATCAGATTCTCTCCGAAGACCCTGCCAGTCCGCAGATGGACGTGCTGCTGGTGGCGGTAAAAAAAGACAAAATCCTGAATTACACCAATGTGCTTTCGATGGCCGGGAAGGCGCCCGCAATCGTCGATATTGATGCCTTCGCGCTGCAGAATTGCTACGAGTACAACTACGAACCCGCGGCGGGATCGACGGTGGCCTTGCTGAACCTGGGGGCCAGCGTAATGAACATCAACATTGTGAAGGGCAACATCCCGCTGTTTACTCGCGACGTGAGTGTAGGCGGGCATCAGTACACCGATTCACTGCAGAAGGAACTGGATTTGAGCTTCGAAGATGCAGAATCGCTGAAGCTGGGGAACAAGATCGGCACGGTCAGCGAAGATGCGAAGCTGCCTATCCTGCAGCAGGTCACTGAGATTATCGTGCTTGAAATTCAAAAGACATTCGACTTCTTCCGTGCCACTGCTGCCGGCGAACACATTGAGAAAATTTATCTGGCAGGTGGTTCTTCCAAAGTGTCTGGATTGATTGAATCCCTGAAGACTTATGATCCGAGTCAACCTGCTGGGTGGTCCAAAACCGAAGGGAAAGCGCTCCAGCCCCGCCGTTGCTATTCCTGGCGAGGGTCTGAGCCTGGCCTTCAAAGCGCTGGTGGTACTGGCGCTCGTGGCCGGCTTGAATGTGGGCTATTGGTACAAGCTGAACCGTGAGAAGACCCACATTGCCGAACAGATGGAGCAAGCCGAGCGCAAGAATCGGGAACTCTCCGAAGTCAAGGGCAAGTATCTGGAGCGCGAGAAGCAGATGCAGGCCTACAAGCGCCGGGTGGATGTGATTGACCAACTACGCGCCAACCAGTTCGGGCCGGTCAGCCTGATGGCTACGCTGGGCAAAACCGTCAACAACACGGAAGCGGTGTGGCTGAGCGCGGTGAAGGATGAAGGCAACAACATCAACATCGAAGGCATGGCGCTGAGTGGGGATGCGGTCGCTAACCTGATCGCCAACCTGCAGAAGACCGGCTACTTCCGATCGGTGGAGATGAAAGAGACGTTCCAAGAGCCGGCAATCAAAGACATGCAGGCGTTTGTTTTTACGCTGACCTGCGAGAAGCAGAAGAGCTAGAGGGCGGAGAGCGATGCCGAATTTAAACGATCTAACGGAAAAACAACAATGGTTGGCAGTGGTTGCCATCGCGGGACTGTTGTCGCTGGGCGCATTCTTTGGCGTGTATCGCGGCATGCGTACCTCCAACGCCGCCGATCAAGAGAAGCTGACCGCCAAGGTGGCAGAGAACAATGAGCTCCAGGCCTACCGGCCGAAGCTGATGCAAATCGAGCAGCAGATCGAGAACCTCAAACTGCAGCTCGCTATCCAGCGTCGCATTGTTCCGGATGACAAAGAAGCCGACCAGTTCATTCATATGTTGCAGGGCGAAGCGTCCAAGGCGGGAGTGGAAATTCGCGCCTATATCGCGAAACCCGCCAACACCCGTGAGTTTTATACCGAAGCGCCATTCCAGATGGAAATGGATGGGCCGTACTACTCCATGCTGAACTTTTTCGACCGGGTGGCGCACCTGGAACGAATTATTAATGTCGCCGAGTTGCAAATGGCGACCGTGAAAAAGCCTTCCGATGCCAAGGTCAAACATACCTATGAGTACGCGGCCGGGGAGAGCATAGTGGTGAGCTGTGTGACTACTACCTTCTTCAGCCATGACCAGGGAGGTCCGCTGCAGACGGCAAAAGGTTCTGCTATTCGGCCGGTCTCGGCGACCGTGCCAGCGAGATGATAAGGAAACCTATGAAGGTCAACACAACCATTTCGGTCTTATTGATCACCGCATGCTCGGCTGCGGCCCAGTCGCCGCAGATTATACAAAACACCAAGGCGAAACTGGAGTCGGCGCAACAGACTTGGAACGCGCAACAGAGCGTGGCCAGCTCCAATGCGCCAACCGGGCTGCGTTCCACTAATGCGACACAGTCGGGAGCCCACGCTGTCCAGGCAAGAACTCCCGCGGGTGCGGCAGCCAACTCGAGGAAGCGCAGCGCGGTGCAGAAATCACAGGATTCCGCGAATGCCAAGAGCGAACTTCCGGCGGGCGTCGCGGGGACCGCGGCGGGCGAAGAAAAATTGGTTGCGGACGCCAGACGGGACGTCAACAAACGCGATCCCTTTCTCAGTCCGGTGGTGTCTCGCATCAGCGGGCCGGGATCAGGTTGCACAGGTGGCAAGCGCTGTCTGGCGCTGGACTCGATCAGCTTACGTGGAATCGTTAAGGCGGAAAGCGGCATGATCGCGGTCGTCGTCAATGCCGCTAACAAAGCGTACTTCTTGCGGGAAAACGATCCGGTATTCAACGGCTATGTGGCCAAGATCACCGGAGACACAGTCACATTCAAAGAAGCCACGCAGGATGCCTTAGGACACCATAGTACGCGGGATGTGGTTAAGAGAATTCTGGTTCCAGCAGTCTGAGGGTTGAGCTCGCATGCAGGCGGGGCTGGGCGGACAGAAAAGTTGGCAGGGCAAAGCTCGGTGAATGGCGGCGGAATGATTTCGCTGCCGAGAGAGCACGAGGGAGAACCGAAAATATGAGGCGAATTACGTTATTGGGGATCATCACTCCCATGCTGATGTTGGTCGGAATGTCCAATGCGCAGGTAGCGGGCGTCCAGGCGAACGTCAGTTCGGACACTCCGTCTTTAATGCAACAAGTGGACGTGGTGCACGCGCCGGATGGAATCCGGGTGGAGATCCGCGCCAGCGGTACTTTGTCGCCGACGGCCACGGCGGTCGTGAATCCCGACCGGTTGGTCATTGATCTGCCCAACGTAGTGGTTGGGCGGCTGCGCACCATTGCTGTGGGAAGCGATGGAATCAAGTCCGTGCGCGTCGCGCAGAATAGTGCCAACCCGCCTCGTGCCAGGATCGTGGTTGATTTGTCCGGACCCCGGGATTACCAGCTCCTGCCCGACGGCAATCATGTGACCTACGGCAAAACTCGTGCCGGTGAAAGCAACCATCAGTTCTGGCGCGTCCTCCGGTCCGAAGTCGGCTGCGGTCAGCGCGCAAGGGAAAGATTCCAAGCCGAAAGATTTTGTCTTTGTAGAACCGACCTTTGAAGCTAAGCCGGCAAGCCCATCCCCGCAGGGTGCGTTGACCACCGGCGCGGCCATGGCCGCAAAGCGTCCGGATAGCCTGTTGCTGCCTCCAGAGAGCGCTTCCATGCGGAGTTCCGCGCAAAACTCCGCGCAGAGTTCCACGCAAAACTCCGGGCAGCCCGAGTCGGGCAGCCAGTCTGCTGCGAGCCCATCCGATGCTTCGACGCAGTCTTCGCCCAAGGCCTCAGCCGTCACCATCAAGCCGGCCGTCAATATGGCCGCAGAACAGCAGATGACGCAGGGACCCACAAATGTTAAGACGCGTTACACCGGCGAACCTATTTCGGTAAACCTCAAGGATGTCGATCTAAAAGACTTTTTCCGCCTGATCCACGAGATTAGCGGATTGAACATTGTTCTTGATCCCAACGTTAAGGGTTCTTTGACTATCGTTTTGGACGATGTGCCATGGGACCAGGCCCTGGACATCGTTCTTAAGAACAACGGCCTGGATCGTCAGCTTGAGGGCAACGTGCTGCGTATCGCTACCATCGATACCATGCGCAAAGAAGCCGAGGCGCGGCGCGGTCAGATTGAAGCTGAGGCCCTGGCGGTGGACAAGATCACAGTCACCCGCTTTCTTAGCTACGCGCATTCCAAAGATGTGGTCCCCACGCTCAAGAAGTTATTGAGTTCGCGGGGTGACATTATTTCGGACGATCGCACTAATGCTCTGATCATTCAAGACATACCAACCGTCATTCCCGAGCTCGATCGGCTGATTGCACAGCTCGACCGCAAAACTCAGGAAGTGGAAATCGAAGCTCGCGTAGTCGCCGCCACGCGGACATTCGCGCGTGACATCGGTACGCAATTCGGATTCGGATGGGGCAACGGACCCACTGCATTCGGTGGCGCCAGCAGCGTAGGCAACAGCCCGAATACTTCGGCTCCGCCTCCAGGATCGCAATTCTTTACGGTAGCGGGATCCAACGCCATACCATTGTTCTCTAACATGCCGGTTCCCAGTCCGAACGGTGGTATCAGCTTCACCAACGGATCCAGTAACTATCGCATTGACGCTATCCTGACCCTCGCAGAGTCGCGTGGTTTGCTGAAGATTCTCTCCCGTCCGCGCGTAGTCACGCAGAACAATATCCAAGCCATCGTGCGTCAAGGTTTCCGTGTTCCGGTGGTTACCCAAGCACAATTGGGTGGACCGCCAACCGTTACGTACGTGGATGCTTTCCTGCGCTTGACGGTCACTCCGCAAATCACGGCTGAGAGCACCATCTTCTTGAACGTGGATGTGGAGAACACAACTCCTGACTTCAGTCGTCAGGTCCAGGGCAATCCAACACTCCTCACCCAACAGGCGACTACGCAGGTGCTGGTCACCGACGGAGGGACGGTGGTGATTGGCGGTGTGATTCAGACGCAGAACTCAATCAACGTGCAACAAGTTCCGCTGCTTGGCAACATCCCCGCGTTGGGCAACTTGTTCAAACGCCGCACGGTCAGCACGTCGACGCAAGAACTGATCTTCTTCATTACTCCGAAGATCATCCAGACATAGTTCGAAATAGTTAAGAACATTTCGACTTTTAGCGTGGCCCTCAGCAGAAAGTTTTGCTGAGGGTCACTGATTTTTGAGACACTGCGATCCAGCCCACAGCAGTTGACGACTATCCATGGACTATTTCGCCCGACAGCAACGTGTTCAAGAAACGCTGCGAAGTCAACGCCTAGACATCCTTCTTGTGACCCACCTTCCGAACATCCGTTATCTGTGCGGGTTCACGGGGAGCAGCGGCGTACTAATGACTACCAAGGATGGTTCTTCGTTTTTCACCGACGGGCGATACAGTGAGCAGGCCCGCGAAGAAATCAAAGGGGCCGAGGTGGTCGTAAGCAAAAAGTCACCTCTCATAGCTGCCGCGGGAAGGCTGGCAGGACCAGTATCGCGCGGCCGAAATAAAGCACCAACGGGCCGCACCCGAGGACGCCGCAAAGTGGTAGTCGGGATCGAGAGCGAACATCTTAGCGTCGCCGCCCGTTCCAGTTTGCAGCGACTGAGCTCCACAAGAGCGGTCTCCACAGGAGCGGTCTCCACAAAAGCCAGCCTGCGCGACACTTCCGGCATTGTCGAAAAGCAACGAATGTTGAAGGACGCCGCGGAAATCGCGCAGATTCGCGCTGCGGTATTGCTCGGCTCCAGCCTTTTCGACGGTGCTGTGAGCAGTGTGCGTTCGGGCGCTACCGAAGCCGAGGTCGCCGCGGAACTGGAGTATGCCGCTCGGCGCGCCGGCGCCGAAGGCATGTCATTTTCCACCATCGTTGCTGCCGGACCGCGTTCCGCTCTGCCACATGCCCGTGCTTCATCGCATCGCATCACGAATGGCGGATTCGTGGTGCTGGATTTCGGTGTTATACTCGCGGGTTATTGTTCGGACATGACCCGCACTCTGTATGTGGGTCGTCCAACAACCGAAGCGCGTCTGTTATATAAGACAGTACGGGAAGCGCAGCTGGCAGGAGTGGAGGCGGTGCGGCCCGGAGTCACGGTAGGAGCGGTAGACGGGGCTGTTCGTAGAGTGCTAAGGCGAGCAGGACTGGCTCGTTACTTCACGCATTCCACCGGACATGGCGTCGGTCTGGAGATTCACGAGGCTCCTCGCATTGCCGCTGGACAAGACGTGGTGCTGCAAGCTGGGATGGTAATCACGATCGAGCCGGGAATTTATATAGAGGGAAGCGGTGGAGTCAGGATTGAGGACATGGTGCTGGTGACCGGTTCCGGTTGTGAAGTACTCACACCGACCACTAAGGAATTGATTGCGGTCGAGTGATTCTTCCGACGAAGAAGGTTAACTTAATTTAGTGCTGGGAGCGGTACCCAGTAGCTCCTTGGCGAGGGAGCATAGAACGATTCGGTACTCCTGCAGGCGTTCTTACTTTATTTTTCGAATAAGCCTAGGTTCTCCTCTTCGCTGCCTGGCGAACGAGGCGGCCCACCAAAAAAAGAATGAATCAGAAAGAGCTCAAGGAACTCATCGAGTTCTTAATCGAAAAAGATATCGCCGAGTTTGAATTGGAGCGCGGCGACGTCAAGGTGCGCATCAAGCGCGCGGCCGAACCTGCAGCCGCTCCTCAGAACTCGCATTTCTTCCAGGTTAGCCCGCCTCCGGCAGCCCCTTTAGCCAGCCCGCCTCCCCCCGCAACGCCGCTTCCGCCGCCACTAGTCGAGACTCCACAGGAAGAACCGCTCCACACTATTACGTCGCCCATCGTCGGAACCTACTATGAATCACCATCGCCAGGTTCTCCACCGTTTGTTAAGTCCGGCGATCCCATTGAGGTAGGCCAGGTGCTATGCATTATCGAAGCTATGAAATTAATGAACGAGATCGAATCGGACGCGGCCGGCGAGTTGGTGAAGATGTTCATAACCAACGGTCAGCCGGTGGAATACGGACAGCCCTTGTTCGCTGTTCGCCCACGCAAATGATGTATGAAAAGAGCCCGTGTCTAACACCAAATAACGGTCCGTAGTGATGGTTACAAGCACTTCCGTTTCGACGCGTGGCGTCATCCCTGCTAGATGAGTGTTTCGTACTTCCGCATGTTTAAAAAAATCCTCATAGCCAACCGCGGTGAAATTGCGTTGCGGGTGATTTGCGCCTGCAAGGAGTTGGGCATTACCGCGGTGGCTATCTACAGCGAGGCCGACCGTCACTCGCTACCGGTGCGCTTCGCCGATGAGGCGATCTGCATCGGTCCACCGCAACTCAGCCAGAGCTATCTGAATATTCCCGCAGTGATCAGCGCTGCCGAGATTGCCAATGTTGACGCCATCCACCCTGGTTATGGTCTGCTTGCGGAGAACGCCAACTTCGCCGAGGTCTGCGAAACCTGCAGCATTAAATTTATCGGCCCGCCGCCGGAAATCACACGCTTGATGGGGGAAAAAGAGAAAGCTCGTGCCGCCATGAAGGAGGCGGGGGTACCAATCCTGCCGGGCTCGGAAGGGGTCATCGGCTCCGATACTGAGGCCCTGGAATGGGCGCGTGAGGTGGGATTTCCTGTGATTGTTAAAGCGTCCGCGGGTGGTGGCGGTCGCGGCATGCGCATTATTCGCGGGGAAGAAGAGTTGCCGACTCTGTTTCGCGCGGCCCAGTCGGAGGCCGAAGCTTCATTCGGCAATGGCGATTTGTACATTGAGAAATTTCTAGAGCGTCCGCGTCATATCGAATTTCAGGTGCTGGCCGACTCGTACGGTAATGTGGTCAGCCTCGGGGAACGTGAATGCAGTATCCAACGCCGCCACCAGAAGCTGCTCGAGGAATCGCCCTCCACTCAAGTCACGCCTGAATTGCGCGACAGGATTGCTGACTTGCTCTCCACCACGCTGTCCAAGATCGGATATGTAAACGCCGGCACGGTAGAATTCTTGATGGACGAGGATGGCAAACTTTATTTCATCGAAATGAACACCCGTATCCAGGTGGAGCACCCGGTTACGGAAATGGTTACTGATGTTGACCTCGTAAAAAGCCAAATTCTGTTGGCGATGGGTGAGCGGCTGGAGAACGTACTTCACGGCAAAGTCGTGCCGCGAGGTCATGCTATCGAATGCCGTATCAACGCAGAGCACCCGGAGAAATTTACGCCTTCAGCGGGGAAGATCACGGCCTTTCATCCGCCGGGAGGAACTGGGGTCCGCGTGGATACTGCGGCGTACGCCGAGGGCACCATCCCTCCCTATTACGATTCTTTGATTGCCAAGCTAATAGTTCGTGGCAAGGATCGGGAAGAAGCCATTTCACGAATGTCACGCGCTTTGGAAATGTTCATCGTCGAGGGGGTGTATACCACCATCCCGCTGCATCGCCGCATTCTCGCCGATCCTGATTTTCGGGCCGGCCGCATCGACACAACTTACGTGCAGCGCTTCCTCTCCAAGGAGCAGAAGAAACCGGAAGCGGCTGCAGGTACCTGAGCGTTATTTTGTCAACGTGACTCTTCCTAAGCTGTACGCAATCATCGACGTTCGCTGCTTCTCGGACTTCTCAATCGAAGCTTTTGCCCACGACCTCTCCGCCGCCGGCGTTGGCCTGATTCAATATCGCAATAAGTCCGGTAACACAGCTGAAATGCTAAGGCATTGCCGAGAACTGCGGCGGCACTTTCCGAAGTCGCGGCTGATCATGAACGATCGCGCCGATCTCTGTGTGGCCGCAGGGATGGATGGAGTTCATCTCGGTCAGGACGATCTCTCGCCGGAGGGCGCCCGCAGGGTGGTCGGAAAAGGGCTCTGGGTGGGGATTTCGACGCACAGCCTGGAGCAGGTCCGTCAGGCAGACCGCAATTCAGTCGACTACATTGCTATAGGGCCCGTTTTTACCACGCGATCCAAAGCCAATCCTGATCCGGCGATTGGACTGGAGGGCATTCAGTCCGCCCGGCTTATTACCCGCAAGCCTCTGGTGGCTATCGGAGGCATTACCCGCAAAAACTGCTGCTCGGTGATAGCTGCGGGGGCGGACTCAGTGGCCGTAATCTCTGATCTTCTGGATACCCCCCGCCAATCAGCAGAGGAATTTTTGCGCCTCATGAGGTAAAGTCGAGGCGCTCCACAGTTTAAGGGGCAATGCATTGAGCATCGACGTCCACACTACAGTGCCACCTGCTACCGCGACTGACTGGTCCGCGGCGACGCATCAGGACCGGGAATTGGTCAAAGGTCTGGGCTTGACCAGCGCAACCACACTGGTGATGGGCTCGATGATCGGGTCCGGTATTTTCATCGTTTCTGCGGAAATTGCCCGCGAAGTCAACTCTCCTGCGCTGCTTCTCATTGCCTGGCTGGTCACCGGATTTCTGACCGTTACTGGTGCCCTGGCTTATGGCGAACTTGCGGCAATGATGCCGCGTGCCGGGGGCCAGTACGTTTACTTGCGTGAATCACTTGGTCCGTTGTGGGGATTTCTCTACGGATGGACGCTCTTTCTGGTCATCCAGACGGGTACGATCGCGGCGGTGGGTGTCGCCTTCGGAAAATTCCTGGGGTTCTTTTTCCCCTCCATTTCTTCCGCCAACTGGATTCTCCATATCGCCAAGGTTCCGCCAATCGCGATCGGTCCGATGGTGCTGGGCAACATGGACGTAGGTCTCAACACGCAGAATCTGGTCGCCATCGTCATGATTATGGCGCTATCTGTGATCAACATGTTCGGCCTGAAGACGGGAGCATTAATCCAAAATGTATTCACCATCGCCAAAGTCTCGGCGCTTTCGAGTCTGGTAATTCTGGGTCTTATTTTCGGGCGGAACCCGCAGGCAGTCGCTTCGAATTTCACGGAGTTCTGGCGCAACGCCGGACTGCATGCGCACCACCTGGTCCAGGTTGGAATCGGCGGCCCGGTTGCCATGGTGGGAACGTTGACCATCCTTGCGGTCGCCCAGGTCGGTTCGCTCTTTTCCGCCGACGCCTGGAACAACGTGACGTTCACCGCCGGCGAGGTGAAGAATCCAAGTCGCAACCTGCCGCTTTCTCTGGCGCTGGGTACAGGCGTAG
>WNGI01010347.1_pt1 | contig 10606 bp, 9 predicted proteins | sample 5400621 | NCBI WGS metagenome assembly WNGI01 (sample SAMN13153374, study PRJNA577476) | soil metagenome | isolation source: 20 cm soil or saprolite under Garry oak tree replicate 1 | place: USA:California | collected 2016-06-15 | reverse complement strand
ATTGTTAAAGAGAAAGGACTCGAACAGGTTTCGGACTCGGCAAGCATCGAAAAGGCGATCGAACGAGTCTTGACGGCTTATCCTAAACAGGTCGCGGAATACCGTGGAGGCAATGAGAAAGTATTTGGTTTTCTCGTCGGCCAGATTATGAAAGCAACCCAGGGAAAGGTAAACCCGCAAATCGCCACTGAGATCTTAAGGCAAAAACTGACGCAGATCCCTTAGGGCGCATCTTCTTGCCGATGTTACTCCGCCCATCAATCGCTGCCTTAAAACTACTGCACGACAGAGCTGGTTTTCCGGCTTCCCTCAGTCTCCGGCGCGAGCTTCAGGACGATAAGCCTGAGGGAGATTGATTATGATCCCGCTGAGTCCCTCTTGTCGCAATGTTCGAAGCTGGCGCTCCGCTTCGTCGCGCACACCAAAGTTGCCAATTCGCACCCTCAGTGATTCCCCGCCGCCCGCTTCAGTCACCGAGACGGCATAGCCGCGCCGCTGCAGCGTTTCCGCCCAGCGCTGCGCTGATTTCCTTTCGCTGAACGCAAGCTGAATGATATAGCCTTCCAGCGCCTTTGGAACCGGCTTCACCAAGTCTTTTTTATCAGGAACGCTTTCACCCGGCTTATCCTTGAGAAGAGCAACCCGGTCCCCGGTGGATTTTTCAGCAACTTTATCTTGCTGAGATTGGGCCGGCATCACGGGCGTGGACTTCGCTTCCGGAATCTTGACCTCTGACTTTGCCTCCGTTGATGCGGGTTCAGTTTGCTTTTTCTCAACCGTTGGAAGCCGTTCGCGCGGCTCGGGCGCTTTCTGTACCGCGGCAACTTGCTCAGAGGACTTCTTTTCAAAGGTTTTGGCCTCGGGCTTAGGCGCGGCAGGTGGCGTTTCAACTTTTTTGCCTTCAGCAGGTCGAGCTGGAGCTTTAGCCGTCTCAGATTTAGAGACGGCTAAATCCTGGGGCTTTAACTCACCAATCTTTTCGGCTTTTACCGGCTCGATGGCACGAGGCGTAGGCGATGTGACGGGTTTAGCTTCAACCGGAGCCACCGACGTGGCCTTTGCTTCCGGAATTTTGACCTCTGTCTTCACCGGTGTCGATGCGGGTTCGGCTTTCTTTTTCTCAACGGGCAGGGATGGTTCGCGAGACTCGGGTGCTTTCTGTATCATAGCAACTTGCTCGGGAGACTTGGTCTCTTCGCGTTTGACCTCGGACTTAGGCGCGGCAGGTGGCGGTTCAACTTTTTTGCCTTCGGCAGGTCGAGATGGAGCTTTAACGCCCTCTGTCTTAGAGACGACAGTTTCTTGAGGCCTTATTACGCTAGCGGGTTTCTCTGGTTGTTTCACCTCAGAGCTCTTCTTAGCCACCGGTTCGACCTCCGCCGTTTTCGGATTCGCAGCGGATTCGCTAGGGGTTGCGGTAACTTTGGGCTCCAAAGCCCTCTGCGATGGCTCTACCGGCTCGCTCATCTTCTCTACCGGTTTCTGCGCAATCTCGGATGTCTTCGATGAAGCAAGCTGCTCCGGAGCTACGCCGGCGACTTTAGCCGGTGCCGCTTTTCGCTGATCCGATTTCGTTGGAACCTGATCCGGCCCCGAATTCATGTCGCGGCGATCTGCCGAGATGTCAATGGTAGAAGATTCAGACTTCTGCGAGGTCGATTTGTTTTTATCCTGCGCTTTCGCCGTCACCGCCGGAGCGACCGGTGTGACTTCAGGCTTCTTTTCGGAATGTTTCGGCGACTCAATTTTCGTATCGATGCTTTTATCTAGCTTCACTTGTTCGGCGACTTTCTGTTCGGAAGACTTATCTTGCTGCGCCGGTACAATAGCTGGCGCGGGGCTACTCACGCTCGGATTTGTTTTGTCAGCACCGGGAGCCGAAGCAGTGACTTCTGCTTTTTTCTCCACCGGCTGAGATTGGCTGGCACTCGGCAACACTTTGTCCTTTCGCGCCCCTTGTTCCGCAGAGTTGTCAACGGTTTTGTCGCTCTTTGAAGATTGCTTAAATATTACGGCTTCGCCAAGAAGTCTATTCTGGTCAATCTCGTGCTTTAAGAAGGCTCTGACTCTATCCTTGGCAAAATAGGCAACCGCACGCTCCAAAACAACGTGGCTGCCTGACGACTGGGGGGCGATATTTCTCCAAGAGAAGTTCAAGCCGTAGCCATTGACCTCTTTCTCTTGAGCAATGTCAGAGTCGCTCGATAAGATCGACAAGAGTTCCGTCCCATAAATGAAAAAAAGCCGATAAACCTTGGCGCTATAGTCGCCTTTTGTCTCGAAAGTTTCGGGTGCGCCGAGCACAACTTCCAAGTAACGCTCATCGGAAGTCTTCGTTGTAGAGTGAGTAAAGAACCCAATCCCTCCCACCGATGCTATGTTGTTGGCAAATTGGAGATTGGCAGTTTTCGGATTACGGACGATTCGATCGACCAGTCGGTCTAAATTTTCCTTATATCTTCCGCCTAGGTACCTCGCCTTTTGAGTGCTGTAGTATGATGCCGGCGTGGCGATCAAACCTAAAGGCGCAGTTTTCTTAGGCGACTCTTCCATTAACGAGCAGCCCATCGCGACTGACAGCAAAATAACCCATCCTTTGAGCAGCCGATTCGCGGTCATCCTACCTCCCTTTTTGCACAGCACCATCGTCAACTTTTCTTGACAGCAGCCGATTATAACCTATAATGAAACAGTTTTTTGCTAATTATACCGAGAATATAATCGTTGCGCGCAGGAAACACAATCTTTTTTTGACGTGAACACCTCATTCATATGGCGATAGGCGAACTTCTACTAGCAAAGAATGTCATCGACAAGGAGCAACTCCAAAAAGTTCTCCAGCAGCAGAAAATCGCGGGAGGCCGACTCGGCGATAATCTGGTTGCGCTTGGCTACATCACACGGGGGGACCTCGAATCTATTCTCCAAGAACCGCCTCCGCTAGCCAAGACCGTTGAACAAACCGGCTTGGACGACAACTTCCTGCTTAACTGTCTCCTGCGGACAATGTACATATCCGCGCTGCAAACGATTCCAGAGCTCTCCCAACAGATCAAATTGACCCGAGGAGTTATTGAAGAGCTTCTCACTTTTGCCAAGAAAGAAGCGCTGGTCGAGATCCGCGGGCCATCCGAAAAAAACTACAACATCATGCGCTACGCCCTCACCAAGGCGGGGAAAGAAAGAGCAAGTGAAGCTTTGCGACGTTGTGAATACATCGGTCCGGTACCCGTGCAGCTCGAAACCTATCAAGTACAGGTACAAAAACAGACGATCACTAACGAAGTAGTCAGCATCGAAAAACTCAAAAATTCCCTTTCTCATCTGGTGCTCTCGGAAGATGTCGTCAGACGACTCGGACCGGCATCGAACTCGGGAAGAGCTGTGCTCATTTACGGGGCCGCGGGAAACGGAAAAACCTCCATCGCCGAGGCTCTCGTGAGCGCGTTCGAGCAGCCCGTTTATATCCCTTATGCCATCGAAGCCGACGGACAAATCATCAAGATTTTCGATCTCTCGACTCATGTGCCTTTTCCTTCTACAACCAATACGAATGGATCCAATGGGGATTCGCATCCCATGTTTCTGCCGCAGCTGGAATACGATCCACGCTGGGTCCGCTGCAGGCGGCCTTATATCATTACTGGCGGCGAGCTGACGTTGGAAATGCTGGATCTCGATTTTGATCCGCATTCCAAGTACTACGAGGCACCGCTGCAAATGAAGGCCATCGGCGGAATATTCGTTATCGATGACTTCGGCCGCCAGCGGGTACGCCCCCATGATCTCTTGAACCGGTGGATTTTTCCTCTCGAGCGCAAGTTGGACTATCTTACCCTTCACACCGGCAAGAAGTTCGCGCTCCTGTTCGATCAGCTGGTTATATTCGCGACCAACTTTCCGCCCGAAGAAATCATGGATCCCGCGCAACTGCGCCGCGTCCACTACAAGCTGAAGATTAATCCGCCAACGGCTGAAGAATACAAAGAGATCTTCCGTCGGATCTGTGATTCCTATGGCTTGGAATTTTCCGAAGAAATTATGGCCGACCTAGTCAATAATTACTATATAAAGCACAAAGTGCCATTTGCGGGTTTTCACCCCAAGTTCATCGCCGAACACGTGATCGCGGCCTGTAACTACCTCGGTACGCCGCCGCGCATCACTCGGCAATTATTGACGGATTCCCTGGAAAATATGGTCATTCTTCCGACGGCGCTGTCAGGAGAATAATCGTCAATGCCCAAACCGCTCGCACTGCTTATCCATTCCGTCGATTCATCCCTATCTTCCGTGTCCAAACTTTTGGAGGCGAGAGATTTTTCCGTGCACGTAAGCCGCAGCCTCGAGGAAGCGGAGCGGGTCTTTTCAGCCTTTCCCATGGATCAGTTCAAGTATGTCTTTGCCGACGTAACGGTCTGTCAGGGCGGCACCTGGAACAATTTGTTGGCACGGGCAAGGGCCAATACGGCGGAGCTCGCTCTGGTCTGCTATCACCCGCAGCATACGCAACATCTTTACGGTTTGCTCGGCCACCCGTTGAGTTCGGCAGAAGAGATCAAACCGGGCAGCACGAACCGATTGCCCCTCATGATCGGTGAAACACCGCAGTTTTACGAATGTCTTAAATTGGCGAATCGCTATGGCATGCACGACATCACTGTTCTCATCACCGGAGAGACAGGAACAGGCAAGGAAGTCATGGCCCAATACATTCACTCCCAGGGTCCTCGAGCCAAAAAGCCGTTCGTCGGTTGTAACATGACGGCCATTCCCGAGACCCTCGTCGAAAGCGAACTCTTCGGCTATGTCCGAGGCGCCTTCACCGGCGCCGATCGCAACAAGAAGGGACTGATCGAGGCCGCCGAAGGAGGGACACTGTTTCTCGACGAAATCGGCGATCTCGCCCCCGTGATACAGCTGAAGCTATTGCGCTTTCTCGAGACCCGGGAGTTTTACAAGGTTGGCGAGTCCTCGCCGCGAACCAGCGACGTTCGCATCATCGCCGCCACCAACAAAGAACTCGAAGGCGCCATTGACGATCAGGGCTTCAGAAAAGATCTCTATTTTCGCCTCAACAGCGCAAGGGTTATTCTCCCTCCCCTGAGGAAACGAAGGGAAGATATCATACTGCTCGTCGCCAACTTCGTCTATCAAGCCTGCCAACAATTTCAAAAGCCGCTGAAGAAAATTAGCAGCTCGGCAAAGGCGTTGTTTTTAGATTATCCCTGGCCGGGCAACATTCGGGAGCTGAAGGGCGTCATCGAAAGCGCGGTGATGGTCTCGGACGGAGACTACGTTACGATTAGCGACTTGCCAATGAATTTGCAGCATTACGCTACGGGACATCGCGAAGAAATCGGACCGAAAGCAATACGCAACATTGAAGAAGGTGAAAGGCGTCTGATCGAAGACGCGCTCAAACAAACCAACGGTAACAAAGCAAAAGCAGCCGAAGCCCTTGGTATTTCGACTCGAACGCTTTACCGAAAAATCGAGAAGTTTGCCTTAACAATGACAGCCGAGAGTTGATCGATCCGGCTTTTTCAGGCCGGTGACGAGACCGACTTTGTTTACCCTCCTGAGCCGCACCACGATAGGTATCGCTTGGTTGCTCGCGGTTAGCCAACCCATTCACGCCCAAGTCGAAGATCCGCGGCGAACATCTCGCGAAACTGCAGAAATATTATTGTTCACTGCCCCGGATGAATCGTCTGCGCTTGCCGGCACCGTTCCGCGTGAAGAAACTTTGTCGCCAATGGCAGAAAGCCTGGGCACCGGAGGCGTCAAATGGCATCTGGTCAAGACCAAGAGCGGCCTCATTGGTTGGATCAAAGCGAATGATACGGATGAGTCAAAAAAGCTAGAGAGTTTTTTCAAATCGCTACCGGCAGAATCCTTTTCTATCCCGACTGATATACCAGAGACATCTTCGACCACCGCACCTCGTAACGCGATCGTGGTCCCGGTTTACATGAATGGGGCAATGGTCCTTGTACCGGTAACACTGAATCGTACCGTGCAAACGTATATGGTATTGGACACCGGCGCTTCGTATACAGTAGTCTCCCGGCAAATCGCTTCCAACCTAGGACTGCACGCGGTATCACAGGGTTCATTCATGACGGGGAATGGAGTCATCTCCATGCCTTTGGCACAGCTCAATTCAATCGGGGTAGGGAAAGCCGAAGCGCTGAATCTGACGGTGGCGATTCAAGATATTCACCCTAAGCTAGGCGGATTGTTGGGATTGAATTTTCTGAGTCGTTACCACGCATCGATTGACTCCCGACGACAACTTCTTGTTCTTGCGCCGCGCTAAGCGCGACCATTTCTACCTTATACTGGACAACCAAGGAAGATCGGTTACAAATCCTGCAATGCTTACGTACAATTTTGTTCTAATTGAACAGAATTGGGGGAATAATCTAGGATTTTTGGGCCAACTCGGTCTTTACGTTACTGAAAATATGAACCTTTTGCCCATTCAATTCATGGCAACCAATTTGCTTTAAGAAAACACGTGCTCGCTATAATAGCGTCAATCCAGGGCCAGAGATCATAAACTCTCATGTTATCCGCGCCGAAAGAGGAAAAGAGACTAAAAGTGGTCTCCTCCACATCCAACACTTCAAATCTAGCAGGCTTCGGAAAGGTCCTAAACTCCATTCAAGGTCTTCAGCAACGGCTAGACGACTTTTCTGTGGACGACATCAGCGAAGCCACCGAAAAGACCAGAACTCTTGCCGTTCGTCTGTCTGAGTTGCAACGCCAACTCGCCACTCTAACGGAAATAAACCAGTCCATCGCCACGGTTCGAACAGCGGTCGACCACGCCGCAAACGAAACTCGTGAACTAACGAAGCTAGAAGGGCTCGATAGGCCTTTGCAGCTTCAGGCCATCGCTCAAGCGAGCAACCTGATCCGATTCCCTCGCGTAATGAAAGCCGCGAAAGACGGTCCGCGGGTTTCGTCGGTCAATGTCATAGCAACAGATTCTCGGATCAACACCTCGAAAACAGAGGCCTCTACACCTACTGCAAATCCTGCAGAGTCTGACAAAAATCCGAGCGAGAGTTTACAAACGATTCAAATAGAAACCACATCCGCATCTCCCGACGAAACAGCCGTTGTAGGTCTCGATGCGACGGCATCGCCAACAAACACGGCTTCGGCGCAGGTCCAGGAAACACCTTTGCGAGAGGAACCCCCGGCGCGTTCCGGGCAAGCATCACAAATTGATACGGTGAAAGTTCACAACCCGACGTTGCAAACAGAGGCCAAGGCGACCCCGGTGCCGCAGCCGGTGTTCGAAAGCTTGGAGACGGCCATCGAAAAGCAAACCGAGGCGGCAGTTTCGACAAGCGCCGATTTCGATCAGCGCCTTTTAGATGACCTCATCAAAAATTATGGAGAGTTCGCGGCGGCGCCTAACCTTCCGGCGTCAAATTCGGCAGCAAAAAGCAAAAGAGAGGCAGAGCACGCTGAATCGAAAGCTCGAGTCGGAGAGTTCACCAAAAAAAATCTCCCCGCCGTGAAGAAGGAAGGCGAGCTGGATCGCCAACTAAAAGAGTTAATCAAAGATTATGGGGAATATGACCTGTATCCACGGCAAAGCCCGGTTAATCTAAAAACCGGGGTGATCGCGGCGTTTTTGCTGTTGGCGCTCGTCTTTTCGGGCTTCTACTTCTTTTCCGCCCCCAAGGCGCCTCCGCACAAAGCAACCGCGAATCAGACGACCTCGGACTCATCCAATGGAACCGCGTCGTCAGTGAAGGCCGATAGCAGTGGAGGCAAGTCGTTGTCGAATGAAGACAAGAGGCCGGCCGAATTGCGTCGGGCGGGTGAGGCAGGTGAATCACGAGATGTCCCGGATAGCTCATCGGTAAAACGAAAAAAATAAGAAAAGGATGGCAATGATGAAGAATGAACTACAAAACCTGACGGAAGACATATCCCGGCTCTACGAGGATATTACCCAGAAGACCGAATCGCTCGGGCAGATCGACAGCATCACGCGGCTCTACGATGAACTGCAAACGCAACTGCAGACCATTTCGGTCGAAGAGGTCGAATTGTTGCAGAGCCAAATCAAGTCGACCTTGGAGCAGATGGTCGGGATCAGCAAAAGTCTGGCGGTGATCAAGACCTTGAAAGTCACGCTCAATGGCCACGACGAATTGAGCGAACAACTCAAAAAAGCTCAAGGGTCGAATAATCCCAAGCGCGCGTCGGAGGACCGCTAGTCTATTTAGAGTGATAACAGGCCAAGGCTATGCAAGGGAATCTTTCGCAAATCAGCCTGAACGATATTCTCCTTCTTGCCACCGGCGCAAAAAAGTCGGGCGTATTAAAGTTTTCGCGCGGGAAGGAAAACGTGGAGGTTTATTTCGACGAAGGCAACATTGTCCACGCGACCTGTCCCATCGGTGACGGCGAGAAGGCCATTCTCTATCCGGTAACGTGGGGAGAAGGAACGTTTACCCTGCTGCCAAACGGGACTCCGCCCGCTCCCACGATCAAGAAAACGTCAGAGGAAATCCTCGAGGAAGTTAAGGTGATGAGCCGAGAATGGGAAACCATCGTCGACGTCATCCCCTCCGGAAAAACGGTTTTTTGCATCGCCGATCTGGGCGAAGAGCACAGTGGTCCGGTAACGGTGCCGCACGTTGGCTGGCGGGTTCTAAGCAAGATTGACGGCATGCGCAGCGTTCAAGAGATCGCCGAGATCCTGCGCATTCCGTACGCGTATACGGCTAAGGTTATTTTTAATCTCCACAAGTCCAATCTCGTGGAAATCGTCCCGCCATCATCTAAACCCGCCGCCGACATCGTTCCGGCGACCCTTTTGGATCGGATCACGGCTATTTTAACGGAGGTCATAGGTCCTATGGCCGCTCTGGTGCTCCGCGATCAAATCAAAAGCCTCGGTGAGTCGCTGGATAGTTTCCCTGAAGCCAAGCTCGATGAGCTCGTCACCTTGGTCGCCCGGGAGATTTCCGACGGAAAACTGAGAAACAAGTTCGAAGAATCGACCCTGCAAGAGATCGCGAATTTTAAGCGATTCTAGGCAGTCCATTCAATCATTTCTTAGGAGGAAAAATGCCTCAGGAATCCATGTCCATTGAAGGTTCTAAGATCGCGAAACCCATAGCTTTAGGCTCGCAAGGCGGCAGCTTGAAATGGAAGATCACTGCTAGCTTTAGCGGGCTTATTTTGCTGCTCGGTGTGTTGGTGATAGCAATCGTCTACTACTTCACGAGCAATGCACTGCAGAAACAGGTCGACTTACGCTCGGTTGCAATTGCCACGAACCTCAGCGATGCGTCCGCTGGATACGTCTCGAGAAAAAGCAGCCTCGAACTCGATGCGCTGATTGCTAAATACGGCAGACTGGACGGAGTTGCTTACGCCTATATTCAAGACCGCAAGGGCGCAATCCTCGCCACCAGCCTCCAGCCCTTTCCAACGGAGCTAAAAGATTCAAGTGGAGCCGACAGACAGCAATCCGCAAACTCCCGAGTAACGGAGCTGCGCGGCAGGACCGTTTACGAGACTCAGGCTCTCCTGCTCGACGGGCAACTGGGTACCGTTCACGTCGGCGTCTGGGCTGACACCGTCCAGCAAGACCTTCGCGCCACAGTTCTGCCCATTGTCGGTCTAATCGCCCTTTGCCTCTTCATTGGAATCGGTTTATCAACTTGGCTCGGCAGCAAGGCGATTCGCCCTATCCTTGAGCTGAAATCTATAGCGGACGATATCAGCCGGGGGCATTTGGATGCCTCTGTCTCGATCCAATCCAATGATGAAGTCGGCGAATTGGCTCGATCTCTCGAACGTATGAGAGCAAGCTTGAAAGCGGCGATGATCCGGCTCAATCGTGAATAATAGAATAATATTGTTCGCAACCAGGAGAACCAATATGAATATCGGAATTCAAGGAATTTCAAGAAAATTTATCAGTATCATTTTCTTGTTGTGGGCTTTTGCGGTTACCGCGCCTGGCCCGGCAATCGCTGCTGAGGGAGGAACACCGCAGTCCCTCAAGAAGATCACCATCGGCTATAGCTCCATCTCTCCTGCAAGCTCGTCTGCGTGGTTCGCCTATGAAGGTGGATTCTTCCGCAAGTACGGACTCGATGCGCAGCTTATATTTATTGAAAGTGGAAGCCGGATGGTTCAAACCCTGATATCGGGAGACGTGGTGGCGGCTCAGGTAGGTGGGGCTCCCGTGGTTCAGAGCAATCTTCAGGGGTCGGGGGTCGTGATAATTGCTGGACTTCTCAATACCATGGACTACAAGTTTGTCGTGTCGCGCGATATCACCCGTCCAGATCAACTCAAAGGAAAGACGGTCGCCGTCAGCCGCGTCGGATCTTCTTCCGATTTTGCCACGCGCTACACCCTGGAAAAATACGGATTGGTTCCGGACAAGGACGTAGCGATCCTTCAGATTGGCAGCCAACCAGCCCGCTTTAGCGCTCTCGAAAGCGGACGCATCCACGGTGTCATGATCGCGATTCCGCTGACCGCCAGAGCAGCAAAACTGGGACTAAACGTCCTAGCGGACTTACAGATGTTGGGATTGGAATACCAACATACCAGC
>WNGI01006529.1_pt1 | contig 10606 bp, 10 predicted proteins | sample 5400621 | NCBI WGS metagenome assembly WNGI01 (sample SAMN13153374, study PRJNA577476) | soil metagenome | isolation source: 20 cm soil or saprolite under Garry oak tree replicate 1 | place: USA:California | collected 2016-06-15 | reverse complement strand
AAGCGGGGATCGACGTGGATCAGCTTCGCACCGTTCAGCTTCGCCTTCAGGGGCCAGCGGAAGGCCACGGGGTGGCACTCCGCCATGTTCGAGCCCATGATCACGAAGCAGTCGGTGTGCTCGAGGTTGCGCGGATACAAGGTCGCCGCGCCCCGACCGAACCGTGTCCCCAGACCGGGGACGCTAGAGCTGTGTCATATTCGCGCCTGGTTTTCGATGGCCACCACCCCGAGCCCGCGCCAGAACTTCTGACACACGTGATTGAACTCGTTGTCGAGGGTGGCGCCCCCCAGCGCGAAGATCGCCGACGTCATGTTGACGACCTTGCCGTTGGGGAGGGTCTCGATGAACGTGTCGTCGCGCGTCTTTTTGACCAGCTCGGCCACCCGGTCCATCGCCCACTCGAGCTCGACGACCTCCCAGTCCTTGGCGCCGGGTTTGCGGTGCAGGACCTTCGTCGCCCGATTCGGGTTCACGTGCAGCTGGTAGATCGCCGCGCCCTTCGGGCAGAGGGTGCCCTCGTTGTGCGGGCTGCGCGGATCGCCCTCGATGTTGACGATGCGGCCGTCTTTCACCTGGATCAGGGTGGCGCATCCGACCGAGCAGAAGGGACAGATGCTCGGCACCGATTTGGCGTCTTTGATCCGCAGCTCCTGCGCCTGCGCCCGCGCCGGCGCGAGCGTCGCGCCAAGCCCGACCAGCCCGCCGATCGCCGTCCCCGCCCCCGCTCCGGCGGTCACTCTGAGGAAATCGCGTCGACTGACCTGCATAGGACTCTCCCCCCTCGAGTCTGGGGTGAAGACCTACACTTCGGAACGTTGCGAAGGGAACCCGCACGACCCGGGCGCGACGCGCACCGGTCGCATCCATCGGTGTGACGGAGGCGAGCACTGCAGCAAAAGAGTCCGACCCGTCCCCTGACGAGTCATGCCGATGATATAAGGAGCCCCCCTGCGCGCCGCAAGGCTCCCCCGGAGGGGTTAGGATTACGGCGTATGGCCGACCTGCCGACGGTGACGCCGGACTATTTCGAGATCCTCGTCGTGCGCGAGCTCCGCAAAGTCGGCTTCGACGTCGGCGCGGTCCGCATTCACCGGCGCGCCGAGCTCCCCGAGCCGGAGCGCGGCTTCGTCCTGGAGCTGCTCGCTCTGCTCAGCCGGCCGCCCTGGACCAGGCAGGTCCTCATCGCCTGCCGCCGGCAGGAGGCCCCGATCGCGCGCGAGGTCGTGGATTCCCTGAAGGCGCGCTTGAAGGACGCCGCCGCCGAAGTGGCCCTGGTGTTCAGCACGGTCGAGTTCACACCGGATGCGTTGGCGGCCGGACGCGAGGCCGGCATCGGGTTGTTGCGCGTCGTCGACGGTCACAGCGTGTTCGATGCGAGCGGCTGGGGCCCATCCGGCCACTACCCCGCCTGGCTGCCAGCGTATCTGGCGCAGGTGGTCGACCGCGACGGCGCCGGCCAGGTCCGCAGCCGGCTCCTGGAGGCAGGCAAGGCGGCGTTGATCCTCGAACAGTGGCAGCCAGGAGGATAGCCATGTCGGAGCTCGGGCCCCAGAAAGACGGCATGGACGTGCTGGAGGCGTGGCTCGACCGCTACAACGAGCGCGTCCGGGCTGCGATCCCGCTCGATTCCGGTGGAGAGGCGGGGGGCGCGCAGCTCCGCCTCAAGTACGCGCCGGCCGAAGGAATGATCTCGATCCTGCACTTGGTCGCGGCGAGCCGCGGCGGCCGGCCCGTGATCCTCGTCAATCGCTTCGAGGGACCGACCGCGGAGACGTCGGTGCAGGCGGGGCTGTGGGCCAGCGCGCAGCTGGGCCGGCGTGCGGCGGCGGCGGAGGGCGGGTAACGGTGCGCGGGAACCCGGTGCCCGTCGCGATTACGCGCGCCAACCAGTGGGACGTGCGGATCCGGTGGAGCGACGGGCACGAGGCCGTGTACGCCGCCGGCTACCTGCGGCAGCACTGTTGCTGCGTCGTGTGCCAGGGGACCGACGCCGGCCAACTCGACGGGGACGTCCATCCGGTGGCGATCGAGGCGATCGGCGGGTACGGGATCCAGTTCGAGTGGAGCGACGGGCACGCGACCGGCGTGTACCCCTACGATTATCTGCGCGGGCTATGCCCGTGCCCGAGCTGTACGGCGAGCCACAGCTGCCGTTAGGGGCGACTGGCGGGTATCTTCGAGGCACGCTGATACGCGCCAGTAGCTCAGTTGGATAGAGCGTCGGCCTCCGGAGCCGAAGGTCGTGGGTTCGAATCCCGCCTGGCGCATCCCAGTCGGACGGTCGGACAGTCGGACTGTTAGGCGCCTAACTGTCAGACAGTCCGACCGTCCGACCGTCCTACTGAGGCATCACTACACGCAGCAGCCGCCCCTGCCGGTCCACGATACGAATCGGGAGCTTGAGGATGTCGTCCTTCATCTGTATCCCGGGCGCCTGTGCGCGCAGCGCCGCCGCCGGGAAGCTCAGCGAGAAGGCGTCGGCCCCGGCGTAGTTCACCTGGTACCCCTCGTCGCCCATCGAGGCGACCGTCACCAGGCTGAGGGGTTTGGGCCCGAGCAAGGCCCCCAGGAACCCCGTCATCAGCTCCTCGCCGAACACCGACTCGCGCCAGTGCGAATCCCGCGTTCCCGCCCCCCCGGTGTTTTCAACCGGCACCTTGGCGCCGGCCGTGTAGCCGGTCCCGCCGATCTGGTTGAACGCCGCGATCGCCTGGGTGCCGACGAAATGAGGATCGGTCCCACCCTGCGACGCGGGACCCACGAGCAGGTTGAGGTACGACGAGCCCCAGATGGTCCCGTACCCCAAGACGTGCCCCATCTCGTGCATCACGATTTCGTCGAACTGGTTCCTGCCTTCGTACGTCGCGACGTCCGCCGTGTCGAAGCGCATTAATCCAAGCAGGGGGAGGTACCCGGGTAACCGGATATAACATGGCCCCGCCTGGCCGAGGATGTTTCCAGGCCCGTCGATAGAGTCGAGGGTCGCGAAAATGACGACATCGTCAATGACCTCGTTGACCGCAGGCGAGTTGCTGCCGCAGGCCCCGGCGGGAATCTGGTTCGCGCCGGACACGTCGATGTCCGGCACGTCCCCGTAAATTAACCGCCCCCACCGCGCCGCGGCGCTGTCGAACACCGCCTGCCGGGCAGGCGACATCGACGTGAGGAAGCGGACCTCGACGTTGTACGTCCCCGCTACTCCCGTCGCCCCGAAACTGAGCGGATTGTTCGTCACGCCGCTCGTGGCCACCGAGGCGCCCAGGGTGTTGGCGCCCGCCTGCACCGTCCAGCTCCCCACCGTCGCCACGCCGTTGGCGCCGGAGAGCGGTGTCGCCCCGGTGACGCCGCCACCCCCGCCCGTCACGGTGAAGGTCACCTGCACGCCCGGAATCGGCGTACCGCCCGAGTCCCGCACGATCACAGCCGGCGGAAAGTTCACGGCGAACGTCTGCAGACCCGTCTGGCCGTCACCGGCGGACTTCGCGATGGACGCCGGCACCTGCGCGACGGTGACCGTGATCGACGAGGAGGCATGGCCAGCCATCGCGGTGATCTGCGTGCTGCCGCCGCCCGCCGACGTCACCACCCCCGCGGCACTCACGTTGGCGACGGCCGTGTTGGCGGTGGACCACGTGAGCTGCGCGCTGGGGAACGGGTCGCCGTGCTGATCGAAGACCTGGGCGGTCACCTGTCGCGCGGTGTTCACCGACCCGAACTGCAGACCGGCGGGGCTGATCGTGATTGTGGTCGGGGCCGGGAGCAGCGGCTCCGTGCCCTTGCACGCGGCCGTGGCGACGAGCGCGACGACGAGCGAACGAATGTAGAGTCTCATGCGACGTCCTTTCCGACTCTCAAAAGCCCAACGACGCGCCGACGCGGAGCAGCGCTTGCTGCACTGGCGCCTTCGCCGTGGTCTTGCGGTTGATGCTCTGGAACTCGTAATCCCCCGTCACGCGCAAGCGCCCGTCGGCGCGACCGAGCGAGAACGCGAGCCCCAGATCGATCGGGAACGACGCTGTGCCCCCGCCCGAGAACTTGGCGCCGGCGAGGTAGTGCGCGCGCACGGTGAGGTCGGCACCGGGGCCGAGGTTCACGGCCCCACGACCGCCGATGCGCACCGCGCCGAACCCCTGCGCGGCGAACTCGGGATCCATCTTGCGGCTGGTGACGCCGACCTCGGCGCTCACCTGGCCCAGCACCCGCCACCGCACGTTGGCGTCGAAGACCTTCGCGGTGAACTCCTGGCCCGAGGTCGACGTGCTGTCCACCGGCGTGAGCTTGATCGACGCGAACGACACGTCCGCGCCGAGCTTGTGGAGCGCGAACGCAAAGCTCGCCCCCGCCCCCCCGCCCGTGAACTTCAGCGACGCCGCCGTCTCGCGGTAATCCGCATACACGCCCTGGACGCCCACGGTGAAGCGCTGCTGGGCCGCCGCCGAACCGGCGAGCGCGACGACCAGCACGGCGGCGCTGCGGAGGACGCGGCTCATCGGGTCCCCCCCGTCTTGGGAAGCGGCGTCACCGTGAGACGCACCTGCTGGCGTCGGGTCTGGTTCTCCCGGGCGATGTCGGCGTTGCGACGGGCCAGCTGGTCGCGCAGCAGCCGGTTATAGAGGAGGTTGGCGCGCGCGGGCTGTGCGGCCGGCTTCTTGAGGCTCATGATGAAGCCGCTGATCAGCGCGCCCGCCCCGACGGCCAGCGCCGGCCCCGTACCCCCGCTCCCCAGGTCGCTGTTGCGCAGCACCACCGTGCCCCCGATCGCGGCGCCGCCGTACATCAGCGCCTGCGCCAGCGGCCGGCCGCTCTGCGGCGGGAATTCCGTCTCGGGCAGGTAGTCGTAGCCGGGCAGCTTGTCGAGCCACGGCACCGTGTCCACCTGGCCGTGGCTGATGCGCACCGGTTGCGAGGCGGAGAACGTGTTCTGTCCCGCCGCGGCGTCGACGATGATGAGGTAGTTGCCCGGCGGCACCGGGTCGCCGTTGGCGAGCCGGGCGGGCCAGCGCAGATTCACTTGCCCAGTCGCGATGCTGGAGTCGATGAGCACCGACGTCGGCCCGCTCACGGCGCGCGTGCGCACCCGCGCGGGGCTCGTCACCGTGAAGCGGATCGGCACGCCCCCCTGCCCCACGCCCGCCACGAAGGTCGCGCTGTCCACCTGGAGCAGGCGCACCACCAGCACCTGAGCGAGCGCCAGCATGAACGAGCTGGTGATCTTGGGTGAGATCTTGGCCGGATCGAGCTGGCGATCCGGGTCGATCAGGATCGCCTGCTTGAAGGCGTCCACCGCCTTGAGCAGCGAGTCGGACGCGCTGTAGGCGAACCCCAGCAGCTCCCAGGCGCGCGCCTGATCGTCGCCGCCCAGCCGCTGCGACAACGCCTGGCGCGCGAGCGAGATCGCCCGCGAGATGTCGAGGTTGTCGTAGGCCTGCAGGGCGCTGCGTAACGCGGCGTTCTGGACGTTCTGCGCGCCTAGCGGGGCCGACGCGGCGACGAGGGTCAGTACCACCACCCAACGGATCCGGGACATGGCAGTCATCCTTGAGGAATCATCCTTCGGGTTCCAGGGTGTACCCGCGTCGGACCGGGTTGTTGGCATCCACCTGCACGGTCTCAGTTTTCGTTTTGTAGCCCGCCCGCTCCACGCGGATTGTATGGCGGCCAACCTTCACGCGATAGCCGATCACGGGCGTCGTCCCCACCTCGGCGCCGTCGATGAACACGGTGCCGAAGGGGTTGGCGGTCACGGATATCGATCCGTATTCCTCGGCCGGTTGCACGGGCGGGGGAGGGGTCTCCACTCTGCGCGTCTGGGTCTGGCGGCGCGGCGGCGTCCGGGTCTGTACCGGCGGAGCCTTGGCCGAATCGGTGCCCCCCGTCGTGAGCGGCGGTGGCGTCGGCGTCGCGACCTGCTGAGGCGGCTCGGTGCCCTGCGGCGTCTTGCCCTTCCCCAGGACGAGGAAGCCGCCCACGCCGAGCACCAGGGCCACCGCCACACCGACGAGCAGCCCCGTGCGCGACTTTTTCTCCGGCCGCGCCGGGCCCCTGCCGCCCTTCGGCACCGGCAGCGGCGTCGTGGGCGCGACGGTGGACACGTGCTCGGTCGGCGTCTCTGACGTCACGACCGGCTTGGCGCGCGGCCGCGGCGGCGTGGCGGGGCGGCCGCCCTTGGCGGCGCTGACCGGCTGCTCCGGCCACACGGCGGTCGCCAAATCTTCCATCGTCGGGAACCGCTGGTCCGGCTCCTTCGCCATCGCGCGCTTGACGGCTGCCGAGATCGCCTCGGACATGTCGGGCCGCAGCGTCTTCGGCGCCTGCACCTCCTCGAAGATGTGCTTGTAGAGGATGGTGTGCACCGAATCGCCGCTGAACGGCAGCTGGCCGGTAATCATGCGGTAGGCCACGACGCCCATCGAGTACTGGTCGGCGCGGCCGTCCACCGCCTGGCCCTTCGCCTGCTCGGGCGCCATGTAGTGCGGCGTGCCGATGATCATACCGGTGCCGGTGAAGGCGCTCGCCGCCTGCAGGGCCTTGGAGATGCCGAAGTCGGTCAGCATCACCTTGCCGTCGTGGTCGAACATGATGTTGGCGGGCTTGACGTCGCGGTGCACGATGCCGCGTGAGTGCGCGTGGCCCAGGGCGCAGGCGGCTTCCCACACCACCCGCTGGATGTAATCGGCGGTGAGCGGCTCCTTCTTCTGTTCCAGCACGTCCTCGAGCGACACGCCGACGATGTACTTCATGACGAAGTAGTTGAGCCCGCCCTCGCTCTCGACGCGGTAGATGGGGATGATGTTGGTGTGGTCGAGCTTGGCGGCGGTCTTCGCTTCCTGCTGGAACCGTTTGATGACATGCGGGTCCTGCGAGATGTCGGGCGGCAGCACCTTGATCGCCACTTCGCGGTCCAGGGTCAGGTCCTGGGCGAGGAACACCGCGCCCATGCCGCCCTTGCCCACCAGGCGCTCGAGCTTGTACTTGCCCTCGACGATGCGTTGCAGACGGGCCATGAGGCTTTCGACCTGCCCGCTGGTGGCCGCGTCCGCGCCTCCACCCGTCTGATCCGCTCCGCACGCGAAGCAGAACTTGCTGTTGTCGGGCAGCGGCGTGTGGCATTTGATGCAGTCGATCGTCGTGCTCACGGGCGCGGGTGCAGGAACCGGAGGTCCCGCGAGAGGCTGGGCGGCGGGATGGTCGCATCCCGCTTCTTGGCAGCCGGGATCCGCAACACCGACGGCGCGATGGACGCGGCCAGCGCCGAGCCGGGGGGCGTGCAGGTGACCGCAGGCCCGCCGTGCGCGATGCAGATGGCGTAGCGGGTCGGCTCGGAGGCCGCATCCACGACGCCGAGGTAGTACTCTCCGCCGGCCGTGACCCGGACGGTGAGGGATTCCTTGGAGCCCACGTTCGTCGACCACGCGAGTAGCGCGAAAGTGGTCGCGTTCAGAACGTAGATGTCGATGTCCGAGGCATCGATCGCCCCGAACGGCCGCGACTTGGCGTGAACGGTGAGCATCGTGTCCGCCCCGCCGAGCGACAGCGCGCGGAACCGATACCAGTCGATGTCGTTGGGGTTGTCGATCGTGAGCGTCGAGTCGCTAAACGGGAAGAATGCGCTTACTCTGATCTGCTTCGCATTCGGTCCAATCGAATCGGCGAAGTTGGCATCGGCGTACCGGCACCAGTTGTCGTTCTCCTCAAACCGGTCCGGCGGAAACCGCCGGTCCACGGTGAGGTACCCGCGCACCACGATCAGCGAGTAGGGGCCGTCCTTGCCGTAGTTCGAGAGAATGTGCATCACCGGCCCGGTCTGAGTCCTGAGCGCCACGATCGAAGATGAGGTCCGCTGTTCCCGGAACGGGAAGAAGGTCTGACCGTAGCAGAAGTACGTGCCGTTGCCCGGCGAGTTGAGCCATCCGTCCGCGCTGTAATTGGTCCCCGCGAAGTGCACGCTGTCGGCGAAGTAGGCGAATGCCGTATCGTCGAAGACCTGGGAATTCAGGATGTAGGTGATCGCCTGGGTGGTGTCGGTCCGCGCGAACCGGTACCAGTCCACCGCGAACGGGCCGTCGGTCGCCGGATTGTACGGCTCGTAGTACAGCGCCGGATTGAAGAACAGCGTCGGGAAGCCGCCGAACGTCCGCGGCCCGCCGTTGCCGTTGATGTCGATCAGCGACGGCAGCGCGTAGTTCGGCTCATAGAGGTCGGTGGAGTCGACCGTGATGGAGTCGTTGGCGCTGCCGAAGAACCCCGGCCCGATGTAGAACGGCTTTGCCGACGTGGACGGGAACGGCACCCAGTAGTCGATGTAGCCGAGCCCTTCGAGATTCCCCGTGTAGGAGAAGATGTCGGGAATGAGGCTGCCAAACCCCTGGCTGACGCCGAAGAGCTGCTGGATCCGCACGCCATACAGTCGCAGCTTGTCCCCGTAATGAATCGTGAGCGGCCGGATCGAGTCGATCACGAACCGGTCCGCCACCCGTACCGTTGCCGCCCCGTCCTGCGCCTTCTCGAACGGCACCGCTCGGGCCGTGATCTGCGCAAACCCCGTGTCCACGCCGGTGACCTCGGCGGACCCCTCGGCCCCACCCTCGACGGTGGCGACGTTCTTGTTGGAGCTGAACCACGTGAACGCGATGTTGGTCAGCTGCACCGAGTCGCCGTTGCTCAGGCGGTGGTAGGCACGGGCGAACACCTCGTCCCGCCGCCCGCGGTCGAGAATCCCGTGAGCCGCCAGGGAGTCCGACGGGACCACGACAACGAACACCTCGTCGCTCTTGTCGGTGGGGAAGGAGCAGGTGAGCGGCGCGGCGGCCACACCCAGTACCGCAAGCCAGGACAGCCGGACATTGACGCGCATCGATGGACCCATGGGGCGAGCGAGCTATCAACCTACCGCACAACGGGTTCCGACGCCAGCAGCGGCCTCACAAACGACCCCGTCGTTTCAACTCGAGGTACTGGTCCACGACCGCCCGCGCCGCCCGTTGCGGCGGGACGTCGAGCACCAAGACGCCGGCGCGCCGCATGTGACCCACCGCTTCCTCGCGGGCGCGCAGCAGCTCCTCGGCGGCGGCCTTGCGGAACGCGTCGCGCGCATCCGGCGGCCGCAGCGCCGCGACGGCGTCGAGCTCCGGGTTGCGCAGTGTGACGGCGAGCGGCAGGTGCCGGGGCCTGAGCGTGGCGATGTTCGCGACCAGCGCCTCGCTCGCCAGCCGGTCGATCACGTCGGTGAAGACGACCGTCAGCGCCCGCTTGCGATTACGCGCCGCGAGATAGCGGAACGCCCCGGGATAGTCGGGCTCGACGAGCTTCGGCGCCGCGACCGCGAGCACGTCGAGCACCTGTCGCAGGCCGCGCCGCCCGCGCTGCGGCGCGACGAAGTGTTCGACGCCATCTGCGAACACCATCACGCCCACATTGTCGTCGTGCTGCACCGCCGCGTAGGCCAGCTCCAGCGCCGCCTGTACGACGTACTCGAGCCGCGCCACACCCGCCACATCCGCCGTGAGCAGCCGGCCCGTATCGAGGACGAGAAGGACGTGCTGGCGCCGCTCCGCCTCGTATTGCCGGGTGATCACCTTGCGGCGCCGCGCCGTGGCCTTCCAGTCGATGTGCCGCAGATCATCCCCGGGCACCCACTCGCGCAGCGACTCGAACAGCCGGCCCTCGCCGAGGCGGCGGAACGGCTGGCGCCCCAGCTCGCGGCGCTTCAAGGCCTGCGCGACCGACGCGCGCAGCCGCATCGGCACCAGCGGCGGATACACCGTGACCGTCCAGGGGAGGGCGAGGGTGGCGCGGCGCCGGCCCAGGCCCAGCGGTCCGGTGCTGTCCACCACGAACGCGCCCGCGGCGGTTTCCCGCCCCCGCCGCACCGGCACCACGGGGATGCGCTCGCGCAGAGTCCCGCGCCCCGCAAGTCGCAACGCGCGCGGCGGCTGCGGCCCGCCGAGCAGGTCGGGCCGAACTTCACGCACGCGCAGGCGGGCGGCGCGCGCCGCGGCGTTGCGCCAGCGATAGAACACCTCGCCGGCATGCCCCACCGAGAACGCCGGCGACGCTTCCCGCTCGACCGTAACCCGCCCCCCTACTCCTGGCCCCGCGCGCGGCGCCAGCACGGCGTCGATCCACACCGCCGCGAGCAGCGCGACGTCCGCGAGCAACATCACGTCCAGGGTTCCCGGCCACCGGTAACCGGCAATGGCCACAAGGGAAAGCAGCATCGCGAGGAACAGCGCGCGTGTCGTGGGCAGGATCACGCGGTCGGCACCTCGGTGCGGTCGAGGATCGCCTTCAAGGCCGCGTCGGGCGTGACCCCCTCGAGCTCGAGCTCCGGCGCCACGCTCACACGGTGGCGCAGCACCGCGGGGGCGAGGCCCTTCACGTCGTCGGGGATCACGTAGTCGCGATCCTCGAGCAGCGCCGTCGCGCGCGCCGCTTTCAGCAGCGACACACCGGCGCGCGGGCTCGCCCCCAGCGTGAGCGATGCCGCGTCGCGCGTCGCCCGCACGATCGCCGTGATGTACGCCGTGATCTTCGGCTCGACGCGCACCGCTTCCGCCGCGGCACGCAGCTGCTCGAGACCCGCCGAGTCGGTCACCGGGGACAC